>Ga0256839_1001913_pt1 | contig 24318 bp, 23 predicted proteins | sample 354166metaG_FD_185968 | JGI IMG/M metagenome (GOLD analysis project Ga0256839, IMG submission 185968) | Hydrothermal vent microbial communities from Mid Atlantic Ridge, Atlantic Ocean - 354-166 | ecosystem: Environmental > Aquatic > Marine > Hydrothermal vents | place: Atlantic Ocean: Mid... | reverse complement strand
ATTAAACCTCCAGTTTGCCTTTCTTTACCGTCAAGCCTCTCTGGAGGTTTATTTTACTAAATCATCTAAGGTCAAACCTTTTCAAGTCTCACTGGTCAAACCAGTGGCTTACTTATCAATGAGTTACTGTTTCGCCTTCTTTGGAGAGGTAAGCGCCTTGAGTCGTTACAAACAAGGTGTTCAGATGTCTTTTCATTATTCCCCCCATATACCCGCAAGATATCGACTCGCCTTTCTTTCTTTGCCGCATATATCAGGCATACATAACCGGACCAATGAACAGCTTTTGCACTTCCCTGAATAATCCGGTTTCGGCGTAATTCCCGATTTTACAAGATCATGTGTTTTTTCTGCGGTCGTTTCGGTCTCGGCTCTCAGCGCCCTGTCAAACACCACATCCTCCCTCCGCCGTATCCTTCCGTAAAACAGCGCGCCGCGCTCTATTTCAACACCCATCATCTCTTCCAGGCAAATTGCCTGTGCGCAGAGTTGAACCCTATCGCAGTTATCGTTTTTCGGCTTCCCCCGCTTGTGCTCCACGGGAAAGGGGTGCCATACATCCTCCTGTCTGTGGAATTCCACTACATCGGCCTTCCCGATCAGTCCGAGCCGGAGAGAACGGAGCGGCACCCCGAATTCAGTCCGGATATTGCGCCGTGTTTCATGCGTTGCCGCATCAACACGGTCATGCATAATCCGGCCTTCGGCAGTAAACAGGTTTTCGCTCCATCCCTGTTCGATATGGATCAGCGCGCACTGCCGCCTGCAGAAGATGTAGTGCTGAAGAGCCGAGAGCGGCAAAAGCTCTTCCTCAGTGAAATAATAAATCCTATGCGTCATATTGGTCATATAAGACTTATCCCCTTTCTCTCCTGAACCGTGTCCGCTCACGGTGCAGCCTTTCCGTGAAACCGCCCTCTCTCAGAAACTCCTTTCCCCGAGACCTGATTTGCCGCCAGTCAAGCAGGTAGTTTGTCTGGTGAATCAGGCGGACCATGGCGTTTGCGGCGACTTCCGCAGGCGTTGCCTCCAGATAAGTCTTATAGCTCATGTAGGACCTGTTTTTTGATAGCATAACCTTCTGACTTCACGCGCCTTCGGATGATCTTTTCAGCAGAGAGATAGGTCGTGCTGCCGCAGATAATCCCTAAAATCAAGAAGCAACCCTTCAAGGCTTGCCCGAGTCACGCCGATGAGCTTAAGCTCGGTTTTCTTAGAGGCCATGCTGCCTTCGGCGATATTCTGTTTTCCACTACGGGCCGCCTGCATCATCTGGTCATGGGCCCGGGAGCGGCGATCAACAAAACGGTTACAAAACACTACGGTTGCGTCATAAACAATATCCGCCATGCGGCGGGATGAGTCGGGGGCGCTCTTTTGAATTGACCATTCTATCCCGGCTCATATTTTCACATCCAGCGTTACGCCCTCCGGCATATCCGATTGAGACGGAACCGTGATTTCATAGTCACTGAAATCACGTACCGGTTTCTTCTTTGCCTCTGCCGTGACCATTTCAAATAAATGATGAGAGGGAGTGTTACCCAGTTTCGAAGCATGTTTGAAAACAATGAGCTTTCGAGTCGCCATCTGACCGCGTGCCGCGGAATGATCGTGTTCAAACATGTTTACCAGCGCATCCCAGAACAGATTCAAATCATCTTCATTGAAGCCTGTCTGAGAGGCAAAAGGGGCGGAGATGAAACCATGACAGCGATAGAGACCGTAAGGAACTGTAAACTTCCTGCCCATAGTTCTATTATCACCCTGCTGTTTTTCCGCATCTGCTTCGGTTGTAACGGCCATTCTGGTAATGCTATGCTCAAGAGGAACTATCTGATCTACACTACGGGAAAAGGTAAACTGTACGGGGCCTCGGACCTGTCCTGCATTTTTACCTGTTGACATAACTGCACCGAATGTACGTACATCATAATATGTCTTACACATAACTTGCCGGGCTGCTTCTGTTTTGTCGCTTTTGTTTTTTGATTTGACTTCCTGCTTTTCATGGGCTTGATCTATCAGATTATTAAGAACAGCTTTTTCCTTTATGAAAATATCGTAGCCATTTTTATTGCCATTTGATATCTGCACATAATTCCTCACTTTGCGTTTCAGGCAAACATCTGTCACAAGCCCATGCCCTGTTTCAGGATCAATGCGGGGCAAGTTGCCAGCATCCGGGTCACCATTTGGATTGCCGTCCTTTACGTCAAACAGTAATACGAAATCATAGCGGTTATTTATTACGTTACTCATTATCTTTCCTCCTTCAAATTTTCATTCGTTTGTTTCTTTCTGAAAAAGTCCTGTCGCTGATGATAATACCCGACAGCAAAACGACCCTGATCATCAAGACTCAAATGACCCGGAAGATCGCTTATATCATCCAAAATTTCCCCTATGATTTTTTCAAAGTTGACCGCCCGTCCCCTGTTTTCCAGCTTTGCGAGGTGATAATTCTTCAATTTCATCAGGTGTGGGAAAACGGTTATCGGGGTGCTTGACGCTGATCCATAAAAGCGGTCTCGTATAGTTGCATTAATACCGGGATTAGCCTCCTCCTGAATCTTCTCAAGGACGGCAAACAGCCGTCCCAGCCGATAGCCGGCATTTCCGTTTGTTGTGTCGAGCGACATACCGATCTCCTCCTTCTTTTTTGTTGTATTATAAAAACGTGTTTTTCTCACGAGCACAGCCTTGATAAGAGATGCCCGTGGATATGTAATCTCCTGTTCAGCCTTTATCCTCCGGATTACGGAAGATAAAATCGTACCAGGATAGGGTGTGCCGGCAAGTATTGCCCTCATAAAATCACCGGCCAGACCGGGTTGAATCTTATCAGATCTGCCCTGCACGGCTGTCGAGATAAGGAGACGGAAAAGAGATAAATATTCAGGCTGATTCTGACCGTGTTCAATGGAAATGTCCTTAAAATGCTGCTTCATATTTTGCTTAACTTCTCCAACTGTTCCTGCATACCAAAAACGGATCGCAATTCGGGAAGCATTTGGAGACAGTCCAAGCACATAAAACTTCGTACGGTCATCAAGGACAGGCTTTACTCCGGTTTCCGGCGACTTGAATAATGCTTTGATAACTTTGTTATCCTGCTCGCTGTCCTCCTTTGAGGGTTGCCCGAAAATATCTGCAAACCATTCTTCAATCTTGTGTTTCCTTTCAGCCCAAAAGATGGTGCTTGCATTTCCTGCCTGAATACGCTGACGTGAATCTTTGGCAAGCAGAGTATTAAGTACTGTGGTGTAAGCAAACTCGGCCTTCTTGCCGATCGGCGCATTGTACCCTTGTTCCTTTCCGAAGGATTTGAAAGCATCCAGATTGAAGGAAACAATATTTGCACCGGGTGATCGAGCGCCCCATACACCCTTGATAGCCGTATGGAGTCTTACGGGCATATCCTGATTTCCGGTAACCAAGCATGTCTGTGTGCCGGTTGGGCTGTTTGTCTCCAGATCAGTAACAGCGCTAATTACAACTTTACGCTGACAGATTAATTCTGTATCCCCCTCAAGCTGAAAAGAGAGATTTAAACCCTTCCCTTCAATTTCAGGCCACAGCGGATGAGAAAATATTTTTTCATAGTTTTCTGATTCAAGAAAACGGATGACAGCAGCAATGCCAGCATCGTCCAGATTATCGCAAAGAATATCCTTGATGCGATTTAAAAAGCTTTCCTTCTGTTTTCCGGCCCGTTCAGTCAGGGCATTAATATCCTTCTTCTTATCCGGTTTTGGACGTCCCAGCACATATGCAGGGTTATCCCATAAAAGATTTGCTGCAATACCACTACTCCTTTTAACAGCCTTCGGCACCATAAATACCCGCCCCTTTTTCTCCTCTCCTTCTCTTGTATCTTGAAGCCCGGCATATTCGCCATTCTTTTTGAGGGTTATAACAAAAGGTATTTCATTATGCTGAAACCCTTCATGCGCTACATCCGGTATCCGCTCATAATACTTTGCCAAGGCCTGTAATATCACAACCTCACCTCCTTTTCATCAACCATCATCCGCCCGTTGATGAGTTTTGCCCGAAAGAATGCGGGGCGGCACTCCTCATTACAGAAATGCGGAGAACCATTGCCTGAATTATGGTGGTAAATATCATAGAGCATCCAGCCAAGGTCGCGGGTTTCAGAAATCGGCTCCTGAAGCGGTTTGCCGTTTGTGAACACTTCAAATTCAGCCGCAAATTCCCGGCAGCCAAGATATGGCCGGTGGAAACATTGTCCTTTCTTTGCACGACGCAGAAACATTTCCTGAAATTTAATGACGTTGTCGTCATCACCTGCCTTGTCTGTCATCTCAAAATATGCGTGTATTACGTAAGTGACTTCTCTCAAAAATAATCCTGCTCTCTGCTGGCGATACTTCAAATTCCCATCACTGCCAACTTCATCTACACAAAATCCTTCTGTATTTGGAGACATAGTACATCCTACTTCGTTTCTCCTGACGGACTCCCATTTGATCGGGGCAAGGACATCAATCTGCGTCACCTTCCAGCGTATTGCCGGCTTCCAGAGAATCGCCTCAAATATTCCACGAGCTGCAGAAGGCGTCATGACATCATATGAAACACGCTCAACCTTCATTTCCGGTCTTGTAAAGCAGGCGTTTTCACCCCATACTTTCAGACGGAAAGGATGGCTCTTATCGGAAAAATTTTTCATGCTTCCTCCTTTTAATTGATATGATCATTGCCACATCAGTTGACGCCGGAGCGGAAATCCATAAAGCAGAATTCCGCTGTTATCAACACATCAAGTCATCCGGTTCATAAATCATGGATTTATCCGCACAGAAACCGAGATCGTCATGGTACATCGCTCCGTGTTCCTGAACAAAGATGCCAGGTGATGTCTCCACAATGGCTCCTTCAACATGAAGCTTATTGTGAACATACACAGGCAGATTTACAACATATCTCTGGAGTTTTCGCATAAGCCGTCTCTCGGGTCCGATTTTCTTCAACTGAGCTATCAGATTGTCACCCTCATCATACCTGACAATTACCGGTTTATACCTTGAATCATCTATAAGCTTGAATTTCCGGGCAGCACTGTAAAAACCGAAGCGCAGCTCGCTGTCAGTGGCCAGGTCTTTCAGAATGCCGTACTTATCCAAATTATTACCCTGAAGCCAGTAAAGTTCCCTGAAAAACCGCTCAAATATCCACGGGGACAGCGGATCATTCTTCTCATCGGCAATCAGCCTCCTGCCTATTTCCGCCGCCTGTCTCAGATAGCCAGACGGAATATTGCTCGGCGGCACAAAAACCTTGACGGTGCCTTGTTTGAGCAGTCCCTCCCTGTTACATCTTCCCGCAGCCTGAGCTATTGAATCTATACCTGCAAGGGCGCGATAAACAACGGGAAAATCAAAATCGACTCCAGCCTCAACAAGCTGGGTGCTGATTACTCGCGTCGGTGTTTTATCACTGATTCTCTGCTTTATCCCGGCAATTACTTTTGACCTGTGCGATCCGCACATCAGTGCAGACAGATGAAATGTCCCCTCGGGCATTAGTTCATAAAGCATGCGACAGTCATCGCGCCTGTTGACTATGCATAAAACAGTCTGGTACTGCGAAAGCTCGACAGCGATATCTTTCCATGTGTTCGGAGTTGTAAGATTATCAGGAGGTACGATCTTGACACGTTTGAATGCCTTATGTAATGAGACGGTGTTTTCCATGATCTCGATCGTTTCTCCCAGTCCCTCAAAATGAAAATCAAGCTGACTGCCGGGGCTAAAGGCGGGCTGGGTTGCAGTGCTCAATACAAATGTCACACGATAATTCCGGTGCAGTTCTTTTATGGTATGAAGAATGGGATTAAGATATTCGGGGGGAAGAAGTTGCACTTCATCCAGAATCACAACGCTGTTCACGATATTGTGAAGCTTCCGGCATCTGCTTGAGCGGTTGGAAAATAACGACTCAAAAAACTGAACCGAAGTTGTCACGATAACCGGTGCATCCCAATTTTCACATGCAAGTCTGTTCCTTGCAGTCTCCTGCCCCTCATCCGACACGTCAATATTGCTGTGATGCTCGACAACAACATCTTTGAATATCTCTCTGAACTGTTCTGTCGTCTGTTCGATAATGCTGGTGTACGGGATAACATAAATTATTCGCCTCTTGCCATGATTCACAGCATGATTCAGAGCAAACGCCATTGATGAAAGTGTCTTGCCTCCACCGGTAGGGACTGTCAGTGTGAATATCGCGGGTTCATGGACTGACTCAGCAATGCACCGCTCCAGTATTTCCGCCCGCCGCCTGTTTACATGAGTATCGCCTGCCTCTCCCTCTTTTTTTGCCATATAAGTTCCAAAAAGACGCAGGAGATCGTTGAGCGAAGGGTAGCCCTCGCGTGTTTTTGATTTGTCAGGCTCAAGAAACATTTCGGTATCAAGAAAATCGGCATCAACAAGGCAAGAGTAGAGCATCCTGATCCAGAGGGCGACTCCCGTGGCTGTCCTGAATTTTTGTTTGGGCAGAGAATGTTCCACAATCTCCTGCTGGATGTTTGATGTGAGAACTTGCTTAAGGAAACAGTAGTTCTGAAGCCGATAAACCAAACTTCGATTGCCCGCTTCCGGGCTCTGCCAATCAGCAAGCCCTGCATGATGTCCTGCGATAAGGTAGCTGAAAATTCTGCCAGCTATTTTAAATTTTTCAACCGCAAGCAGCGCCCCTGCTGTAGAGTGATCAATCCTTCCCCGTTGGGTCTCGATATGCGCCTCGCTCCCGGCTGCAGTAAGAAGCATTTCCTGAAACTCCCATGAGTACTTCCCCAGATCATGCCACAATCCAGCAAGGTAGGCCCACTCACCGGCCCCGAATTCTCCGGCAAATCTCCGCGCAAGCCCTGCAACATTTACCAGATGCTCGTCGAGCGGCTGCCATTCATCAGCCGGCCTGCCCCGGAGGCTGTGTGCGTAGTATGATTTTCCTGTTCCCGCCATATCCCCTTTTTATCGAAAACTCGCGCCGATACTCTGCTGTCTCTGTTTGTCCTGTGTCCGGACCGGCTTGGAAAACCGAGGGGGACAATTTAATGTATTATTATAACAGAATACGTAACGTCCCGGCATGTTGTTAAACACCGTCAGCATATACGGGGAATGAATCTGTAATGGGGCGGGGCGGTCCGCCTCACCGGCCGGCGGGAGAAAAATTTTGCGTATCCCCCTAAAGGAATTCTTCCATTTGCCCGATTTATCTATTAATGCTTGGTGTGTTTCCTGATTTTTGCAGTTTTTTTCAGATGCATACGTCCCTGAAAATGCGGAACAGATGATCTGTGACACTGCCTGAAATCAACACCATCAACATCAATAAACCAAGGAGTACAAGAACTTGCCCTGATGGAAAGACAGGATTTATACTATAGGACGGCCGTCAGATATCTGCGGCCCCGCAGGGGCGGGCCGTCTGCTGAATGCGTAACGGGGGATAAGGAAGCAATGAAGATTTTGATTGTCGATGACAACGAGGATTCAAGGATAATACTCAAGACAACCCTTGAACTGGACGGGCACATAGTCGAAGAAGCGCCCCACGGGTTGAAGGCGCTGAAAATGGCCAGGGAATCCATGCCGGATATATTCATATCAGACATACTCATGCCCGTTATGGACGGCTTCAGCCTGTGCCGCGAGGTCAAACAGGATGAGAAACTGAGGAAAATCCCCTTTGTCTTCTACACGGCCACGTATCTCGACCCAAAGGACGAGAAACTGGCGGCAAGCCTCGGCGCATCCCGGTATATCGTCAAGCCCATGGATTTCGACAAGTTCCTGAAAATAATAAAAGAGGTTTTTCAGGAATACTCCGAGAAGAGGCTCATGATCCCTGAAAAGCCGACCGAGGAAGAGCCCGAACTGTTCCGGATGCATCAGGACAGTGTCGTGAGGATGCTCGACAAGAAAGTACAGGAGCTGGAAAACGAGATCGTCAAGCGCAGAAGAATGGAAGAGGAACTCGAGCGCCTGAACGTTGAACTGACGCGCAAAAACAAGGAGTTAAAGCAGGTTCTCTATGTCACATCCCATGACCTGCGGACGCCCCTGGTAAATATCGAAGGCTACGGCAAGGAACTCGAATATTCCCTGAAAGACCTGTTGTCCGCGCTGCAGGGCGAGGACGTGCCCCCGCATGTAAGGGAAACCATCGCTCCCATTGTCGAGAAAGACATTCCCGAAGCCGTGAAATACATCAACGCCAGCATATCAAAGATGAATTCAATGCTCTCCGGCCTCCTGAAGCTTTCGCGTATGGGCCAGGTCGTGCTCAGGATACAGCAGATCGACATGAACAAACTGATGTCCGACATCCTCTGTGTCGTGGAGTACCAGATCAAAAACATGGGTGTGACACTGGATGTCACGGACCTGCCTCCATGCCGCGGGGATGAGTCCCAGATCAACCAGGTCTTTTCCAACCTTATAAGCAATGCCCTGAAATTCCTCGACCCCGGCCGGCCCGGCGTCATCAGGATTTCCGGCCTGCGGGAAAACGGCCACTCCGTGTACTGCGTGGAAGACAACGGAATCGGCATTGCGCCGGAATACCGGGAGAAGATATTCGAGATGTTCCACCGCCTTGACACAACCGTTGACGGCGAAGGCCTGGGGCTGATCATCGCTCGCAATATCGTCGAGAGGCATCAAGGGAAAATATGGGTGGAATCCGAGCCGGGCAGGGGCTGTGAATTCTACGTGTCGATACCCGCCTGAACGGACAGGCGGAAACTCAGCCGCCCGTCAGTTCCATGACCGCTGACTTCAGGCCCATGACCACTTCCGCTATCCGTTCATAATCCAGGGTATCCGGCGTATCCCCCCTGCCGTGGTAATTGGGATTTCTGAAAAAGGCGGTGTCCGTCACCATAAAGGCATGGTAGCCGAACTTCCAGAAAGACCTGTGGTCCGAGAAATCTATTCCGGGTACAACCGGCAATGTCGAGATGGATTCAACGGGGAGGCCGGAACCCTTTTTAAAGGCGGCCTTTGCACGGTTTAAAAAGCCCTTTGACGGGAGATTGCTTACAAACGTTATGAAATTGCCCGTGGTCGGATATCTGAACCTGAGAAACGCCAGGGGGAAATACTGGGTCCCGGGCCTGTCCGTGAAATAGCCTATCGATTCGAGGCATATCATGCCTTCGACATCCGTTCCTTTCCGGTGGAGATCCCGTGCATATACGTAACTCCCCATATGCCCGCTCCGGGAAAAAGGGGGTTCCTCAAGGACAAAGGCGACAAACTGCACGGTCAGGCCGAGCGGCTCGTTGCCGAGCAGTCTTGCCAGTTCGAGAAGCCCCGCAACCCCGCTTGCGTTATCGTCCGCTCCCGGCGTCCCTGTAACCGTGTCGTAATGCGCCCCTATCACGAGGATTCTGCCGGGGAACCTTTCGCCCCTTTTCTCGGTAAATACATTCTCATAGGTCCTGCCTTCCACGTCATAGCCCTGTGCCGAGACGGCGTAACCGTAGCTGCTCAGCTCGGACCTGATGTAGTCTGATGTCTTTTGCAGGGCATCCGCCTGCAGGTATCCGCGCGAACCTATTTCACCGGCAAGGATTCCGACGGTCTTTTTGATGTTGTTCCGGATATCTTCTTTTATCCGGGGCTGGTCACTGTCCGGCGCCGGGATGGTTGCCATGATGATGTCTGTATACCAGATATCCCCCGGCATGTCAACAGGGCTTCGATATCTCCCCGGATAACGGTTTTTCCCGGAAAGACGGGACAGCCGGAACCGGGCATGGACTGGATATGACAACAACATGCCGGTGCGGAAAAATTGACCGTTGAGGCGTTTTATATTTATAGTATGTAGGATTCTTGTTGTTGAATGAGCGGGCAGGAGAGTCCGCCGCAAAACTTTGCTGAAATGAATCATGAAACCTGTCGCCGGGGAACTTAAAAAACGTAAAGGGTTGAGACCCACGACGGGCAGGGTGAGAGAGGCCCTTTTCGACATCCTGAGGGACAGGATTGAAAACGCGCATTTCCTCGACCTCTACGCGGGTACGGGCGCGGTCGGGTTCAATGCCCTGAGGGAAGGCGCCGCGGATGTCGTGTTTGTCGAGGAGAGCAGGGCCAACACCAGGCGCATGGCCGTGCTCGCGGAGCGCCTGCGGGTCGGTGAAAAAACAACGATCGTTACAAAGAAAGTCCTGTCCTTTATTGACAGGGCAAGGATAAATCAGATGACCTTTGATATAATATTCCTGGATCCGCCGTACCACACGGATGAAATAATCCATGCCCTCGCCGCCATTGACAGGGCGGCTGTTCTGAGCCGGAACGGCATAGTGGCGGCGGAGCACTTTGCAAAAAGACAACTGCCCGGGAAATTCAACACCCTGCAGAAAGTGAAAGATTATCACTACGGCGATACCGTGCTCAGCCTTTACCGCAGGGTTGAATGAGAATGGATTTTCAACGCTGTAGCTTAACCTTAATATTGCATAAATGCGCAGAGGAGTCTGCCCCGCCGGGCGGACGGAACAGTGCAGGTGAATAATGGCCGAGACCAAAACCGCTATATACCCCGGCACATTCGACCCGATCACCAACGGTCATATAGACCTGATCACCAGGACACTGAAGATATTCGACAGGGTCGTGATCGCGGTTGCGCCGAGCCGGAAAAAGCACCCGCTGTTTACAATGGAGGAAAGGATATCGCTGATAAAAAACTCGGTGGGTGATTTCAACGGGGCGAGCGCCGAGCCCTTCGGCAGCCTGCTGGTTGATTATGCAAGGGAAAAGCAGAGTGTTGCCATTGTACGCGGTCTGAGGGCCGTATCCGACTTCGACTATGAACTGCAGATGGCCCTGATAAACAGGCATCTTGACGCGGACATAGAGACGGTTTTCATGATGCCGAGCCAGGAGTATATATTTCTCTCATCAACCGTGGTCAAGGAAATAGCATCTTTCGGCGGCTCTGTCAGGGGGCTGGTTCCCCCGGTCGTTGAAGATGCCCTGAAGGAAAAATTCAAAATCAGATAAAACCGCAGTAAGGAGGTCGTTATGCCCGGAGAGGCTCTTCTTGTAATAGACATGTTGAATGATTTCGTCCTTGAGGGGGCGCCGCTTGAGGTGCCGGAGACAAGAAAGGTCATCCCCGCCATCAAGAGGGAAATACAAAGGACAAGGGAGAGGGGCGGCCGTGTCATCTACATCTGCGACGCCCATGACAGGGATGACAGGGAATTCACCAGGTTCGGCTGGCCCGCACATGCGGTCAGAGGCACGAAAGGCGCGGAAATAACAGATGAACTGCGGCCGGGCAAAGACGATATCGTAATCGAAAAGACGACTTACTCCGGGTTCTACAACACGGCACTCGATGAGACGTTGAAGAAACTCGGGGTGGAGTGTCTCAGGCTCACGGGATGCGTGACGCATATCTGCGTGATGTTCACCGCCTCTGATGCGGTGCTGAGGGATTACAAAGTCGAGGTGGTTGAAGAGGGGGTCGCCGGACTGGCGAAGGAGGACCATGAGGCGGCGCTCAGGATAATGAAAAACGTCCTGGGAGTCGCCGTGGTATAGATATCCGGATATTTATCGCTCTACCTGAAATTATTATTGTTTGAGCCTCTTGCAAAAGTATGGAAATGCCTGTATATGTCATTTCGACCGGAGGGGGAAATCTTTCGGCAGCGGTGAGTTATAAAGACCTCTCTCTCCGCTGCAGGTGACAAGGGAGACGATTTTTGCAAGAGCCTCGTTTTAATATGCTTTTAAGTGGAGGAATCATGTTTCATACTGCGGACCCGAAAGACATAGTGAAAGGCAAGGTAACGGATGTTTATTTTGAACGCACACTTGAGATACTCAGGGCGAGGAAGATAAATCCTGTTGTAAAGGCCGAGTTCATGGCCAAGACCCTTCCCGGGGGATGGAAGTGGGCGGTGCTCGCCGGAATGGAAGAGGTCGCCTGTATCCTGGAGAACCTTCCTGTCAGGACACGGGCCCTGCGCGAAGGTACGGTCTTTTACCCGTACGAGACGGTGATGGAGATCGAGGGCAGGTACCGGGATTTCTGCGTGTTCGAGACGGCATTGCTCGGGCTTCTGTGCCAGGCATCGGGCATTGCCACAAAGGCGGCGCGTTTCAAGAAGCTCGCGGGCGAACGTCCCGTCATAAGCTTCGGCGCCAGGAGAATGCACCCCGTTCTGGCTCCCATGATAGAAAGGAATGCGTATGTCGGCGGATGCGACGGTGTCGCGGTCGTAAAGTCCGGCGAGATCATAGGGGAAGACCCCATGGGGACCATGCCCCATTCACTGGTTATCTGCATGGGCTCCACGGTCGAGGCGATCAGGGCATACGATGAAGTGCTTAAACGCAGACTCAAGAGGGTTGTCCTCATCGATACATTCCTTGACGAGAAATTCGAGGCCCTGAATGTCGCCGAGGCTATGGGCAAGAGGCTCTTTGCGGTCAGGCTCGACACCCCGGCTTCAAGGAGGGGTGACTTCTACCGCATTCTCCAGGAGGTCAGATGGGAGCTTGACCTGAGGGGCTATGACAATATCAGGCTGTTTGTCAGCGGCGGGATCACCGAGGATGACGTGCCGGTGCTGAATGAACTCGTGGATGCCTACGGCATAGGCACTTCCATAAGCAGCGCACCGGTCATAGATTTCTCGATGGATATAGTGGAGGTGGAAGGCAGGCCTGTCGCCAAAAGGGGCAAGTGGTCCGGCAGCAAGAGGGTGCTGCGCTGCAAGAAATGCAGGGCGCCGCTTACGGTTCCGAACAATAAGAAGAACTACAGGTGCGCCTGCGGCAACGTGCTCGGCGACATCCTCATCCCCTTTACGGACAACGGGAAAGTCCTGCAGAAGCTCCTGCCGGCCAGGGAGATAAGGTCCTTTGTCCTGAAACAGGTAAGGCATCTGAAGATCGATGACTCACACACGGCAACAGGGAAAAAATAAGGAATCGCAACCGATAACCGGCCGGCATAAAAATGGGCTACCTGAAAATCGTCACCGCCATCCTCATCTGGAGTTCACTCGGAATCTTTATCAGGAAGATCGACCTGCCCAATGAGGGGATTATATTCTATACCGCCGTGATCGCGGGCACCCTGCAGTTCATACTCCTGGCATCAAGCGGCCTGCTGAGAACCGCAAGGCGTGCCGGTACGCACATGCGCAGCGCGGCCCTGCTGGTTGTCTCCCCTGTCTGTTTTATCGCAAACACCATGCTCTTCTACTACGCGTTCCGCCATACGACGATAGCCAATGCCGTGCTCACGCATTACACGGCCCCCGTCTTTGTGGCGATACTGGCGCCTCTGCTGCTGAAAGAGAAGATCCACAGGTCCACCTGGATCGCGATTTTCCTCTCGTCGCTCGGACTGTGGTTTATCTTCAGCGGCACACCCGCCGGCACGGATGTGCCTCACGAAAGCAGCGAGAGCCTCGGAATCATGGCCGGCGCCCTGTCGGGGCTGGCATATGCGTTCCTGATCATCATTGTCCGGAAGATAGCATCGCTGTACCCCTCGCTTCTCATAATATTCATTCAGAACGGCATTGTCGCCATAGTGCTGCTGCCTTTCGTCTTCAGCATGGAGGTGCCGCTGCAGTCCTGGCCGTACCTTGTGACCATGGGCATCCTGCACTCCACCATCGCCCCCCTGCTCTATGTCCAGGGTTTCAAAAGCGTAAAGGCCAACGAGGCCGCGATTCTCGGTTACTTCGAGCCCGTGGGGGCAATAGTGCTGGCCCTGGTCTTCCTGCACGAGCTGCCGGGGCTGACCGCCCTTGTGGGGGGCATACTTATATTGTATTCAGGCTATATGATTTTAGCGTTCAGAGGAAGGCGGTAAGGGCAGGGGCATGGCGCGCCATGCCCCTGCTGCTTGACATAATTACCTTGAAAGTTTAAAACAGTAATAATACAAAAACGGAGGGTTGCATGAAAAAGACTGTTTTTTGCATAACTGTTTTCTTTATCCTTATCATGCTCAGCGGGTATTCCCATGCATTGTGCGTCAATGTCTCGGAGGCCAACCTCAGGAGCGGGCCGGGGACCAACTATGAGAAAACATGGGAAGTTTTCAAATACATGCCCTTTAAAAAACTGACCAGGAAAGGAAACTGGTACAAGGTCAAGGATGTTGACGGTGATGTCCACTGGATCTACAGAAAGCTGGTAACGGATAAAATCAGGTGTGCCGTGGTCAAAAACGACAAGATAAATGTCCGGACCGGACCGGGCACGGGATACAGCAAGAGCGCACTGAGCCCCTCGCTGAAGTATGACTCTTTCAAGGTAATAAAGAGAAAAGGCGCATGGGTGAAGGTCATGGATGAATTCGGTGATACAGGATGGATATTCAGAAAGCTCCTGTGGATACAGTAATACAGGCCCGGGCTCACCCTCTCCAGTAGCGTACGCTCCCCACATCGAGGTGGAGGGACTTGGAGTGCGGATAATATCCTACCCCCCCTCCCCGGAGCCTTACGGCCGCGCGCCTGACATCCCTGATGTCGTAGGGGGGCACGTGGATATCCACGGCCTTGCCGTAAATATGCAGGCTGTTCTTTGCCACTCCCTTTTTCCGTTTTCTGAGAAGCGCATTGGACCTCGGCGTGCGGTAGCCTGAAATAATATGAAACGGCTTGCTGTTGCCGAGCTCCCGGTTGAGGGCGAAGAGGAGGTCGAGGAGTTTCCTGTCCATGTCCTTTACCTTCCCCGTCCGGATGTCCCGCAGGATGTAGTTGATGCCTTCAATGCCTTCGGGGATATACCTGCCCTCTCTCCAGTAGGCCGTATCCAGTTTCTCCCCCGTGTACGGATTATAGAAGCAGAGCCTCCGTTCAGGCGCGGCAATGCCCTCCAGGGCGGCACTCGCCACGGAGGGGATACAACCGAAGGCAAGAGCCGTCAGCCCCATGGAAAGGACCCTTCTCCGGCTTATCATGCGCCCTGATGCCGGGCCGGCTTGTTTGTTTTCCACCAGATTCAAGAAGCTGCCTCCTGCGGTTCAGAAACGGAGACATTATAGCATTTGGGCCGGGGATTCATCAACACCGCTCAGGGCGTTTCTATTCCGAGGGCCTTGATCTTCCTGTGTAGGTTGCTTCTCTCTATCTCGAGGTCCTCCGCGGTCTTTGAAATGTTCCAGTTGTTTTCCTGGAGTTTTCTCAGGATGAAGTCTTTCTCGAACTGCTCCCGTGCATCCCTCAGGGTCTTGCAGGAACTGTAATGGTTTTTTGCCGCCCTGCTGTAGGTCTGCACCTCCCTGACATCAATGGTTTCAAAGGGATTCATGATTACAAAACGCTCTATGGTGTTTTTCAGTTCCCTCACATTGCCGGGCCAGTCGTAATCCATGAGTGCGCGCAGGGTCGCCTTGCTGACCTTTTTGGGTCTCTGCCCGTACTGTTGCGCGAAATTTTCAAGAAAGTATTTGACCAGCAGGGGGATATCGTCTTTCCTCTCCCTCAGGGGCGGCACGGTAACGGGGATGACATTGAGCCTGAAGTACAGGTCCTCCCTGAAGTTCCCCTTCTCTATCTCTGCATGGAGGTCTTTATTGGTGGCCGCGATTATCCTCACGTCCACCTTTATCTTTCTGCTGCCGCCCACCCTCTGGAACTCCTGCGTCTCGATGACCCTCAGCACCTTCGCCTGGGTGGCAGGCGACATATCGCCTATCTCGTCAAGGAAAAGCGTGCCTTCATGCGCGAGTTCGAATTTGCCCTTCTTGCTTTCAAACGCACCGGTAAAGGAGCCCTTTTCATGGCCGAAGAGTTCGCTCTCTATAAGCTCGTGCGGGATGGCCGCACAGTTGACCTCGATGAAGCTCTTGTTTTTCCTGTTGCTTTTATTGTGCAGCGCCCTGGCCACAAGCTCCTTGCCGGCCCCGCTCTCACCGAATATGATGACCCTGCCCTGTGAGGCGGCGGCCTGCATTATTTTATTCCGCAGGTCGACTATCCTGGGGCTTTCACCGATGATTTCCCACTTGCGGGATATGCTGTTTCTCAGCTCGATGTTTTCCTTCTCGAGCTTCTGTTTTTCAAGCGCCCTCCTGACGAGGATCAGTATCTTCTCAAGCGACAGGGGTTTCTCAAGAAAGTCGTATGCGCCCAGCTTGATCGCATGAACGGCCGTATCAATATTGCTGTGGCCGGAGATCATTATTATGCATACGTCCTTTTTTCTCTCCCTCATGCGTTTTAGGGTTTCAATGCCGTCCATGTCCGGCATCCACACATCCAGCAGCACTATATCCGGAGCGCTGTAGCTGAATTCCGCCAGCGCGCTTTTCCCTGATGATGCCGTGACGACGTGGTAGCCCTCATCCTCAAGAATGCCGGTAAGTGTCTCAAGGATGCTCTGTTCGTCATCGACTACAAGGATGGTGGCCTTCGCCGCCTTGCCCATAACTTACAAGTAACCCTTCCTTTCCCCGTTTTCCCAAAAGCGCCCTCCCGCAACCCGGAACTCCCCCGCCCGTTCATGCAACATCCAAGTATAGCATATTCACTTCTGTCCCACTGACAATTCAATGATGAACCGCGTGCCCCTGGGCTCGTTGTCCTGCACCCTTATGTATCCCCTGTGTTTTGATATTATGCTGTTGACAATCGCCAGGCCCAGGCCGGTTCCCTCTTTCCTCGTCGAGAAATACGGGAAAAAGAGCTTGTCCTTGTCCTCTTCCCTTATGCCGGTTCCGTCATCCGCAACCTCTATTCTCACAAGGTCCAGGGCCGGGTTGTAAGAAGTGTTCAGCCATATCCTCCTGGTCTTTGCCTGGATTGCATTGTCTATAAGGTTTATCAGTGCCATCTTTATCTGTTTCTTGTCGATCTCGATCTCCGGCATGTCGCCGGTGAAAGAAGTCAGTATCTCCACATCCTTGAGATTGACGTAAAGCTCGGCCACTTCTTCAATGACCGTCCTGATATTGATTGATTCAAGGTGTATCCTGGGCATCTTGCCGAATCTCGAAAACTCATCCACAAGGGACCTGAGGCTGTTCACTTCATGCACGATCGTCCTCGTGGAGCGGTTCAATATCTCTTCAAAATCCTCAGCCCGCTCGTTCCATTTTTTCAGCACCCGTTCCGCCGACAGCCTTATGGGCGTAAGCGGATTCTTGATCTCGTGGGCGATTCTCTTTGCCACCTCCTGCCACGCAAGGGCCCTCTGCGCCATTATGATCTCTGTGAGATTGTCAAATACCGCAAGTGTGCCGAAGAACTTGTTCGCCGAATCCTTGATAATGGTCATATAAATCCTCAGGTCCATGGGCCTGCCGTTTATGTAGATATGAACCTCCTTCTCAACGGCGCCGAAGCCTTTTTCACTGAGGCGCTTGACCATAGAGATCAACTCGTCGGATTTGAGCCTGCCGAGGAGCACCTTGTGGCTTCTGCCCTCTATATCCCGCCGGTCTATGCCCAGCATGGAACATGCGGCGTTGTTCAGGGTGGTTATCCTGCCCGAGCGGTCGAAAAATATAACGCCTGTGTTTATGCTCTCAAGGATGGACTCCATGCTGAGCCTCCGGCGGTCGGATTCCCTGTACGCCCGTTCAAGGGAGCGCTTTCCTTCCCGTATCTCGTCAAGCATTTTGTTGAAGGAGTTGATCAGCATGCCTATTTCATCATCCCTGTCAAGATCGATCCTGAAGTCGAGATCGCCGTGCGCCACGGTCCTTGTGGCCTCGGCAAGCGATTGTATGGGCACTGTTATGCCCTTGGCGATACGGAGCGACACCCACAGCGCAAGAAAGATGATCAGCAGGGTGGCTACGGTGAGCATCAGGAAATATAAAAACCTTATGGGGTTCTGCTGGGTCTTTATCTGCAGGTAATCGTTGAAGGCCCTCTGGACGGATTCCATCTTGGCCACCAGCTCCCGCGGGATCAGGGTCTCGACCACCACAACACCTGTAATGCCGTCCCCTTCCGCGACAGGGGCCGCGGCCCTTATGATGTCGCCCTTGTCCGTTGACAGCACATCTGTCCCCGCCCTGCCGTTGAATGCCTCTTTCACGAGGTCCGAATTATCGGGAGCGGTCAGGAGATAACTGTTGAACCCGCCGCCGTCCGGGTTTTTACGGGGGCCGCGGGGCAGGAGATCGCCGTCCGATGCAAGGAGTTTCGCATACTCAGCGGCATTCTGCCTTTCCTTGAAGTAAAAGGTCCTGGCTATATCCATCGAGTCATATATGGGTTTCTGCACCTCGAGGGAAAACCATGTATCAATGGAATTGTTTATCAGCTGGTTTGAAAGTATGAAAAGAAGGGCGGACGGTATGAGCACAAGCCCCAGGAAAGAGGCGACAAGCTTTGTCCTGAATTTCGAGCCGATGGCCTTCCGCTTTTTCTCTGTGTAGACATTGACGAGGTTTCGTCCCACAAAGAAAATCAGGAGCAGGAGGTAGAGTATTACATTTACGATTACAAATATGAAGCCGATCTTGATAAGGAGGGGGCCGTGCTCGATCCCGAGATAGTTGAGCACCACGCCCGTGACGATTATGGCCGCAAAGCTCAGTATAAACAGCCCGAGAAGCGCCTTGAGATTTTTCATCGCCTGCCCTCCACGAGGAACGGCCTGGATTCCCTCGCGAGGCTCATCTCCACTTCGGGGATAAAGTGCATCAGGAACCCTGTAAGCGGCAGTTGCTTCAGGCTTTTTGACTCCACTATGGCCCTCAGGTAGTAACGCCCGGGCTCAAGCTCCTTTATATGCGCGAGGTTGATGCCGTCCACCCTGAAAATCCAGTTCTTCACCGCGCTGTAATCCCTGAACTTTTTTTCGGTGCGGACAATCCCGTCATACGATGACGCCCTGTACTGCTCCCTGAGGTTGTCATACCTGATGACCTTTTTGATCTTTTTCGATACCACGAATTCATCGGGCCAGAAATTCCACACCCTGAGGAGTTCCACGGTAAACACTATTTCCTTTTCAATGCCGGAATTTATGGTCGCCTCGAATTCCGCGACATTCTCCACGGAGAGACTGACGATTATGTTGTTGTCGATTATCCTCATGTCCATGTCGATGACATCAGGCGTTGAGGCGGAGCCCGATGCGGCCGACAATACCGCGCACATGGTCATGAAAATTATGATAACCTGTTTTTTCATCTTCGACAGGCCCGGATTTAAAACTTACCGACAGCACGGGCACGGCGTGCTATTCATACCTCAACTTCTCGACGGGATCAAGCCTTGCAGCCTGCCACGACGGATAGACCGTGGCCAGGAAGCTTATAAGCACCGCCGCCGCCGGGACCACGAGGAAGTCGGACAGATTCAGTTTCACGGGGAGATAACTCAGGTAATACACGTCCCCCGGAAGGCTTATGAATTTGTACTTCTGCAGCAGGCGGCACAGTACATACCCGCCTGCGGCGCCGGCGACCGTGCCTATAATGCCGATCAGCAGGCCGTGAATCATGAAGATCGACATAATCCCCCTGCTCCGCGCCCCCATGGCCTTCATGATGGCTATCTCGCGGCCTTTTTCAATGACCGTCATAATGAGGTTGCTTACGATATTGAATGAAGCGACGAGGATTATCAGCGTGAGGATAATGAACATCACGATCTTCTCGAGTTTGAGAGCGGAGAAGAGATTCCTGTTCATCTGCATCCAGTCCTGCGCATAATAAGGGTATTGAAGCAAGGCCTCTATTCTGTCGGCTATCTCCCGGGCATTGTAGATATCGTCCGTCCTGACCTCGATGCCGCTGACGGCATCACCGTAGCCGAAGAAATCCTGCGCAACGCCGAGGCTGATAAAGGCAAGGCCTGAATCATATTCATACATGCCTGCCTGGAAAAAACCGGCGATCCTGAACTTTTTCATCTTCGGGATCATACCGAGGGGCCCTATCTCACCGACGGGCGAGACCATTTCCACCACATCTCCAACCATGAGCCTCAGGTTTCTCATAAGCTCCCTGCCCACTATGATACCCGGCATACCGCCGCTGACGTCGTCGAGATCCCTGATGCTGCCCGCCCTCAGGTTCTTCAGGATATCCGTTGTGTGCGTGCCGGAGGCAGGGTCGATGCCCCTTATAACAACGCCGTATGCCCTGTCACCGGACCTGAGCATGGCCTGCCCGTAAATAAAAGGCGAGGAATCTGTCACTCCCTCAACCGTGTTGATCTCCTTTCTCAGTTCGGCGTAGTTGCTTATCCGTCCCTCGTAACTGAGGGTGACAATGTGGGAGCTGACCCCGAGGATTTTTTCCCGGAGGTCTTCCTGGAATCCGCTCATTACTGAAAGAACGGTTACAAGCGTCATCACGCCGAGGGCAACACCTGCAATGGAGATAAAGGTATTGATTGATATCCAGCCGTGCCTCTTTTTTGACTTGAAATACCGGAGCGCTATGAAAAAGTGGTAAGGCGGGTTCATGTGCTGTCTACTCTACCAATCCCGACAGGATCTTGGTCTTCTCATCAATCATCCTGTCAAGGTTTTCCCGCTCCATCCGCAGCTTGAAGAGTTCATCCGCTATGCCGAAGGCGGCCATCACGGTTGCCTTTGTCTGGTTTACATTCGGAGCGACACTGTATATCTCTTTCAGCTTTTCATCAATATACACGGCAAGCGACTTCACGTAGTCCTCATCCCCGTCGGTCTTGATGTAATAGCTCTGGCCAAGTATCTGGACTTCAACAGAACGCATTTTTCACCACCCGGTCATCTGAATCCGGCCCGCAATCCTACAACATTACAGTTCAACGGATTCAAGCTCTCTTATCAGATTCTCCACCTGTGTTCTCACCGTCTCACGCTCACTGCTGAGCTTATCGATATTGGTCCTCAGGTTATCCATGTCCTCAAGTTCCCGCTTAAGCCTTGTCAACTCCTCATCTTTCCTGTTGAGCTCTTCCTGCAGCCCGGATATCTTTGCATTCAATGCATTGTTTTCCTCGGTAAGAGACTTAATTTTATCAATCACCTTCGTGATTTTGTCCTCAAGCAAGCGTATCTTTTCCAAAGATGAATCCTCCTTCAAAAAGTTGAACATATCCTGTTGCATCAGCATGTAACTTATCAAAAACAAATTAAAAAGTAAACCCCGCCGCAACAGCCCGCGTCTCTTGCACCGGCCCGCTGATTCCCGTGACAGGCAGGCCGTTTATGGTCCTGTACTGCCAGTAGCTTTTCAGCACCTTCTTCACATACCGTCTCGTCTCCCTGTAGGGTATGTTTTCTATGAATTCGGTTATATCATGGCCGTCAAACCTTGCCATCCATCTCCTCAGGGTCTTCTCGCCCGCATTGTAGGCCGCTATTGCAAGGGGGATGTTGTTGAAATTCCTCACGAGCCGCGAGAAGTAACGGGTACCCAGCAGGATGTTTTTCCTGGCATCGAAAAGCCCGGCGCCGTCCTCGATATCCATGTCCATATCATCCTTCAATATCTCGGCCGTGGAGGGCATGAGCTGCATGAGGCCGACGGCCCCGGCCCATGAGACCACTTCAGGGTCATAACGGCTCTCTTCGCGTATCAGGGCGGCGATCAGGTGGGCGTCCACATTCTCCGAATCTGCGGCCCGGATGACTATATCGCGGAAACCGAGCGGATATGAATAAGGAAGGAATTCCCGGTCCTTCATAGGTTCGGCAAGTGCAATCACGTCCTTGTACCTCTTGAGCTTCATCGCCATGCAGCCGAGATAGAAAAACTCCTCCCGTTTCTTCGCGCGTTTCAGGGAATCCGTTATTTCATTTGCGGCCTCTTCCTTCATGCCCAGTGACGCGAGGGCCTCTATCCTCTCGTACACCCTGCCCGCCGGCCTTGCAGGCTTTGAAAACCTAACCTTCCCGGGCAGGTTATGCGCTGAAGAGCGGAGCCTTATGAGGTATCCGTAATAACTCTCATCCGCAGGCAGCCCCCTGAACGGGTCAGGCCTGATTTTACTGCATATCTTCCGCCCGTATCCTGGTTTGCCCCCGGCGCAGGCAGCGGATAATCTCTCCTCGGTCCTGGCCTTCCAGTACAGGTATTTGTAATAATCCCTGCTTCTGGTATACGCCGCCAGGCGGGAAAAGTGAGTCAGGGCGTTCACGTAATCACCGGACGTGTAATACATCCATGCGAGTCCCCACAGGGCGTTCTCGGCCCTGGCCGGGAAACGCCTCACAACATTCCGGTAGCTGGCTGCAGCCTTGCTTAATCTCCCCTTGCGCCTGAACTCATCCCCTTCCATCAGGAACAGGAGGGCGAGCCGCCTGTTGCGCGGGTATTTTTTCTCAAACCTGTTTTTAATCACGTTGAAATTCCGCAGGTCGTTCATTCTGTAAAACGACCGCGCCTGCCAGTACAATGCGCGCGGTGTATGGAGCCTGCCGAAGCTTGCAGCCGCGTCACCGTATTTTTTCTGTCTGAAACGGCACATCCCGATCTGAAACGCCACCCTGTCCTTTTCAGCCTTATCCAGTGAGTCATAAACCTCTTCATACAGGGCCTCGGCCTTTTTAAACTCGTTATCCGCAAAGAGGTTGTCCGCTCTTTTCAGTTTCTCTCCCTTTGACAGGGCGGGAGCCTTCAGCTCAGTGAGTTCACGCAGGGCGTCTTCAGACAACGGTGCTGCGCTTATGTATATGTCTCTGAACACCGAGGCGGCCTCTCCGGCCTCCCCCATGTCTTTCATGCGCGCGGCAAAGCCGAACCTGTAATCCCAGTCATCGGGGAATTCCCTGGCATACATTGAAAATGCCCGTTTCGCCTGCTGTATCCTCTGCATGGCAAGGAGCGCGTCTATCACGGCTTTCCTTACATCCTGCCGCAGGAGCCTGTTCCCTATCTTTTCAGCGGTCTGCAGGACCCTCTCATAGCGTCCCGAGGCGATGTAGACATCGAGCAGTTCCTTCAGCGCGTAGTCCCTGAGCAGCGGAAAGCCTGTGGATGCCTTCAGCAGGTATTTCTCCGCCCTGTCAAAATCCCCCTCCTGCCGGTAAAGCCTGCCGAGCAGGAAAGAGGCCTTTTCACTGCCGGGGAGCCCGTTTTTGACAATATCATTCAGTACATGTTCCGCCTCCCTGTACATGGAGGCATCAAGCAGCCTGACCGCTTCTTCAATCTGCGTGCCTGACGGTCTGATTGAATCCGCATTGCCCCGCACAGCGGCCCCGGAGATCAGGGGAAAGATAACGAGCGCTGAAATCAGGATGTGTTTTTTTGTAATCATCCATCCCGGCATAGACTTATATTAACGCAATATTCACAAGCAAGCAACAGCGGAAAACAGGGAAGGTCAGTGCGCCCCACAGGTCACGGATCAGGAGGAGGGGATTGAAGATGCCGAATCATAACCAGAGCTTGTGCAGATAGCGAGCAAACCTTACAGTGTCTCTCAGCATATGACTTGAGATGAATTTCATTTTTTATGCCGGCGGTTTTATACTTAATGCCTGATGAGCGAAAAAAAAGACATCCCGGTCGCGGCCCGCCCGGAGACCCTGCACATCGCCCTGCTTTCCGCCTATGCAGTCGGACTGCACAGCATCGAAGCGATGATTCCAATGCCGGTTCCGTGGCTGCGCCTGGGGTTGGCGAATATAATAACCCTTACCACCATCTACCTGTACGGCCTGAGGGCGGGAATGACCGTTACGCTTACAAGGGTCTTCATCAGGAGCCTGCTGGCGGGGACATTCCTCGGCCCGGCTTTCATCATGAGTCTCGGAGCCGGCGCGGCCAGCACACTTGTCATGTGGGCGGTCATAGCCCTGTTCAGGCGACTTGGCGGGCCGGTGACAGCAAGCATCTGCGGGGCCTTGGCCCATAATGCAGTGCAGCTTTTTCTTGCGTATTTCCTGTTTGTACGGCAAATCAAGGCGATTCTGCTGATCGCTCCCGTGATTCTTTCCTTCGGCGTGATAACAGGTGTATTCAATGGGATCGTGGTGAACCTGATAATCAGGAGGATACGGCAGCGGAACAGGGAACGAACATGTGGCAAAGGACAAAAAACACCTTAACCCGAATCGGGCAATTCTCTGCTTGCTCATTAACGGCCTGCCCGGGACTACGTCAAGATAACCTTAATGTTTCATAAACGGGCACAGGAATCCGCCGGCAAACCTTTATAAAGCGATGGGATAGCGGAATATGCTGTTGTTGCGGGAAATAACTCATTGATAAGTAAGCCACTGGTTTGACCAGTGAGACTTGAAAAGGTTTGACCTTAGATGATTTAGTAAAATAAACCTCCAGAGAGGCTTGACGGTAAAGAAAGGCAAACTGGAGGTTTAA
>Ga0256839_1001912_pt1 | contig 24324 bp, 18 predicted proteins | sample 354166metaG_FD_185968 | JGI IMG/M metagenome (GOLD analysis project Ga0256839, IMG submission 185968) | Hydrothermal vent microbial communities from Mid Atlantic Ridge, Atlantic Ocean - 354-166 | ecosystem: Environmental > Aquatic > Marine > Hydrothermal vents | place: Atlantic Ocean: Mid... | reverse complement strand
GGTCATATGTTACGATACCATCTTCAATTGTTTTTAACCATGCATTGTGAATTTTTTCAGCAATTCTAGGTTGACCTATATCTACCATCATCATCACACCTGAAAGTAAAAGTGCAGATGGGTTTGCGATGCCTTTACCTGCATGTCTTGGAGCAGAACCATGTATCGCTTCGTACATGGCTATATCATCACCCACATTCGCTCCAGGTGCGATACCAACTGAACCAGTCATTAAACCAAGAATATCTGTTGCAACATCACCATAAAGGTTAGGCATAAGAACCATATCGAAGTCTTGAGGTGCATCTACTAATTTAGCCATACCGATATCGATAATCCAATCATCCGCTTGAATCTCAGGATAGTCTTTAGCTACTTCATAAAATACTTTTACAAAAAGACCATCAGTAAGTTTCATGATGTTATCTTTAATCATACACGTGATTCTTTTTCTACCAAATGCTTTTGCATACTCAAATGCATAACGAGAGATCTTCTCACAACCCGGTCTTGTAATGATTTTAAGACACTGTGTTACCTCTGGTGTCTGCTGATGCTCGATTCCAGCATATAAGTCCTCTTCATTTTCACGAATAACAACCACATCCATACCTGGGTATCTTGTAGGAATAAACGGGTCATAAGAGATAGAAGGACGTACATTTGAGTAGAGTCCTAAAGTTTTACGAATCGTTACATTTAAACTCTTGTATCCTCCACCTTGCGGTGTAGTAATCGGTGCTTTAAAAAGAACCTTGTTTTTCTTGATAGAATCCCAAGCTTCTTTACCAATCCCTGAAGTGTTACCACTTAGATAAACTTTTTCACCCACTTCAATATAATCCCACTCAACATCTGCTCCTGCAGCTTCAAGTACTCTAATACTTGCATCCATGATTTCTGGACCGATTCCATCCCCTGGTGCTACTGTTATTCTTTGCTTTGCCATCTTTAATTCCTTGTTATTACGTATTTAGACTATCAAGTATCTAAGTATGATTTGTAGTTACAAAAGTTACCTTTGATAAATCCTGAGAGCATTATAGGAGGTTTTTCAAAGCTACTCTATACCGTTTTTGTTACAATAGTTATCATTTATTAAATAAAAAACTATCTAAGGTTGTTAATTATGAAGAAAGAGACCATACAAAAGAGGACAAGTATCTCGAATGACCTTATGCATTACATCTATAAACATATAGATACAGACATCAATTTAGATGAGTTGGCAGAGACATTTTTTATAAGTAAATTTCATTTGCATAAAATATTTAAAGAGACGTTTGGGAGAAACATATATGAGACCATTAAGTCCATACGTCTTCAAAAAGCCTCTACACTTTTACTGACCAATAGTAGTTCTACCATATCAAATATCTCACTCTCCTGTGGGTACAGTTCTCAAACTTCTTTTATGAGAGCGTTCAAAAAGCGTTTTTCTATGACGCCAAAAGAGTGGCGTAAGGGAGGAGACAAGCGTTATTCTCAAACATTACTCATCTCTTCACCTTATGCCAGTAGTTCTACTGCATCGTTTGAAGACATTACGCCTTCATTTGTAAAAATGCCTGTGATGCATGCCTATTATATACGCCATACAGCCTATGAAAAAAATATACGTAGTACCTGGCAAAAGTTACAGGTTTGGCTCTTGTCTTCAGATATAAAAGAGTATACCCTCCTGTCACTTTTTCATGATAACCCTGCAGTAACACCCCTAGTAGAGTGTCAGCATGTTGCTTGTGTTTCTGTAAAAGAGGAGTTAAGTGATTCAGATAAAAATACTCTTCCCCAACTTTATATTTCTGAGGGGGTCTATGCTAAGTTTGATTTGGAAGGTAAAAGGGGTGATATTTTGAAGTTTATTAACTGGATATATCATGAGTGGCTACCCAAAAGTGATTATGTTACAACCATTAGACCCCCATATGCTATCTACAGAAAACATCACCACTTAAGTGAAGATGAACGGTTTGATATGAGTTTCTATCTTCCTGTGACTCTCTAAGATAAGTGCATTGACTGTTATAAAACTGTCTATTGCCAATAGCAACAATAAGAATGGTATAATCACACAATGAAAGCCTAATGGAGCGTGTATGAAAATAGCAATAATCGGTGCAGGGAAGTGGGGACAAGCACTTTATCATGCCTACAGTCAAGACAATGAAGTCGTGATATCTTCTCGTAATACAAAAGAGATAGAAAACTTTGTGACGATGGAGGAAGCATTACGCTATGAGTATCTTGTTATGGCTATCCCCGCTCAGTTTGTTCGTGGTTGGTTGGAGGAGAACTTTGTCGACCATGGACAAAAAATACTTGTAGCAGCAAAAGGGATAGAGACAAGTACAGGTGCATTTTTAAATGAAGTCTATGGAGAATTTATGAGCGAAGATAGGTTAGCATTTATTTCTGGTCCTTCTTTTGCAGCAGAAGTACAAAAATCACTGCCTACAGCACTTAAAATATCTTCTACTAATGAAGACTTAGCCCAAACATATGCAGATGCATTACCTAGTTTTATAAAAGGTTATGTGTCAGATGATGTAGTGGGTGCAGAAGTATCAGGAGCATACAAAAATGTCATAGCCATTGCAGGTGGGGTTTGTGATGGACTGGGACTTGGAAACAACGCAAGAGCAGCACTCATCTCACGTGGACTGGTAGAGATGACGCGTTTTGGAGAAGCTTTTGGTGCCAAAACAGAGACCTTTCTCTCATTAGGTGGGGCAGGTGATTTGTTTTTGACGGCTTCTTCTACTCTTTCACGTAATTATAGAGTAGGACTTGGTTTATCCAAGGGGCAAAGTATGAACGAAATACTCGAAGAGTTAGGTGAAGTAGCAGAAGGAGTCCCTACAGCAAAGGCACTGCATAAGATAGCAAAAGATAAAGATATCTATTTGCCCATAGCAGCTGAAGTATACGCGATGATAGAAGAGGGAAAAGATCCAATGCAAAGTGTCAAAGACCTACTCTCTTAATGTTTTAAAATATCCATTTCTTTTGCATAAACTTCTGTTTGTACATTAAAGATACCAAGAAGTGTTGAAAAAAGATTATCATGACTGTACTCTTCCTTTGATTTCTTTTTCAAAGCTTTGGTATTGACAGGAAATTCTGGAGAGAACCACATAAGAGCACCCACATGCTTTTGGTGTTCTGGTGCCATGAAATAGGGTAACCCATGTAGATACAGTCCATTATCTCCCAATGATTCACCATGATCAGCGATGTAAATCATTGCTGTATGGGATGTGTCTTTATGTTGTTTTAAGAAACTGATGACTTTTGAAAGAAAATAATCTGTGTAAAGTAGAGCATTATCATAGGCATTACTGATCTCTTCTTTCGTACACGCCTCTAATTGATTGGTTTTACAAACAGGTGTAAATTGTTTAAATCTCTCAGGATACCGACGGTAGTATGCTGGACCGTGATTACCCATTTGGTGTAAGACTATAATAATATCTTTTTTTGTTTGTGTAACGAAAGTATCAAGACCAACGAGCATCCCTTCATCTCTACATTCACCGTTGTCACATATAGTATTTAATGTAGATGTTTTATAGTGTTCATACTTTAATCTTACTGCGACACCTTTAGAGTCAGAATTATTGTCTCTCCACAAGACTTCTACCCCAGCATGGGAAAGTACGTCAAGTACATTGTAGGTATTATACCCTTTATGTGAGTTATATTCACTTCTGTTATAAACGGAAAACATACAAGGTACGGAGACTGCTGTAGTTGTTCCACAGGAGTACATGTTAGAAAAATTGATAATATTTTCTTGTTTAAGTAGGGGATTTGTCTCTTTTTGATATCCATTAAGTGAAAAATGATCAGCTCTTGCTGCTTCACCAACAACCATAATGACAATTTTTCTTTTTGCATGCTTTTTAGAGATAGTCGCATCCTGCCCAATAATTTTCATAGGTATATTTGTCTCTTTTATTTGATCATAGGTGTATGAGATAATATTATAGATAACAGTGATAGGATTTGTATACAAACGAAGGGTTTTATGTTCTCTAAAAAAAGAGGCATAAAATTTTGAAAAGGTAAATAAAAGTACAGCGATCAGTATAATATGAAGTAGAATAATCTTTAACTTACTCCAAAGCTCTATTTTAAATCCTCGATAGTGTAATGGTATTTTATAAATGATGATTGAGGGTAAGAGCCCAAGTAAAAAAAGTGTAACAAAAAGTTTGATACTCAATAAATCAAAACTTTCTTGTATATCTGTTTGCAGTGTATTTTCTATCATGGTTTTGTCCATGACAATGTTATAGCTTTGCATGAAGTAATGTACTGATGCAGAGAGTATCAATGCAAGTATAAGCATAGGTTTTAGTGTATGTTTAAAAGAGACTAGTGTTAACATGATAACAATTAAGGCATAGACCAGTAAAGCCAAAGAGAATAAAAATCCAGCGTTAGAAATATTGAATGGATAGATATCGAAGACATGTTCAAAAAAAGACAAATTTGAAAAGAGTACTATAAATATTGAAGTAGTAATAATAAAAAATGAAGGGGTGAAAGCTTTCAATAGTATTCCTTGAGAGAAAATAAATTTTATAATGATATCGAAATAAAAATAGAAAAAATAAACAAGATATGCTATTTACTATACTATTTAGTAGTTATAGGCTAAAATAACGCTAATAAGAGGAGAATATAGATGTATATAAAAATATTTTTTATAATGACATTATATGTATTTCATATGCTTTTAGCTGATGAGATAAGTCTTCCAACACACAAGATATATTTTTATGGACAAGAACATTTTGATACATCAACCTTAGAAGATGAATTAGGCGTTGATAATAAAAGTTTTTTACAATTTTGGAAAGAGGATAATCCACGTATCAATGATAAATTACTCTTAACACTTGAACCTTCTTTACAAAGTTTTTATGATTCTGAAGGTTTTTATGATGCGAATTTCACAATACAAGAAACCAATACAACAGTCTCTGTATATATTAGTGAAAATCAACCAGTCAGAATTAAAGACATTAATATTTCAAGTGATTTTAATATCTCAACTTTTATCACATTTGAAAAAAGTGATATCTTTAAAGCAAAAACATTTATAAAAATCAAAAGTAAGATTATTGCGGAGTTATTGAAAGAGGGGTATTGTAGTTATGATTTAAATACCAAAGCATATGTCGATTTAGATAAACATAGTGTTGATTTACAATACAAATTAAAAAAAGGTGGGATATGTACTTTTGGTAAAACAACAATCTATGGAGCAAAAAACATTGATGATGATATCATTAAATCACGTGTAAGAGCAAAAGAAGGGGAAAGATTTAGTACAGCATTGATTAAAGATACCTCAGATGCCTTGTATGGACTTCAATCTTTTGATTCTGTGTTGATTGGAGTAGATAGAAAATTTTATAATGTAGTACCTGTGGATATCACAGTCTCAGAGATGGATAAACCATATCGTTTTGAAGCAGGTTTAGGATATGACACCTATGTCGGTCCGCGTATACATAGTAGTCTAATAAAACATAATTTTTTAGGTAATGCACAGAAGTTAAAACTTCAACTTGCATGGTCAAAGTTGGAACAATTGGCTATAGTAGATTATTTTAAACCAGTGCTTTTTGAACCTTATGGTTTTGCTATGGACTTTGGTGCATCTTTGGGATATTCAAATTTAGAATTTGATGGTTTTAAAGAGAAGAAAACATTTGTAAAAGCGTATCTTGAACATACATCAAAAAGATTTGTTGTCAGATCTGGTATTGCGCTCGAAGTGATAGATATTACTGACTTAGATGATGGTAAACCTAAACTGCCTGCTGGGGCATATGATCTTTTTTTATTGACCTATCCTTATGTAAGTGCAGTATATGATGGAAGGGACTCAAAGCTTAACCCCAAATATGGATATTATCTTAGAGGTTATGGGGAATGGGGCATTCCAACAGACAATGAGTCTAGTCTTTATCTAAAAGTAGAATTAGAAGCACGTGCTATATATACTTTTTATGATTTAACACTTTCAGTTGTGGGGAAAATGGGATTGATTGAAATTGAAGGAGATAAAACCTACGGTATACCTGAATCCAAGAAATTTTTTGCCGGGGGATCATTTTGGAACCGTGCTTATGGTTTTAGAGAAATAGGTGTCGTAACATCCCCAACTACAGATATCATCGATGGAGGATTAAGTATGGCAAATCTATCGTTGGAAGCTAATTACCCTCTATGGGATGATTTATATGGGGCAGTATTTACCGACAATACGCTAATAGCAAAAGAGTCTAATGATTTTACTGGTGATATTATTACTTCTGCAGGTGTTGGTGTACGTTATATGACGCCGATAGGGCCTTTTAAGTTAGATGTGGGGTTTAATGTTAATAATCCCTCTATCTATGGTATCAGTTTTCAAATAGGGCAATCGTTTTGATACGCATTAAAATTCAATATAGTGAGGCATACAATGCCAATTTTTAAAAAGATAATTTTTAGTTTTTTGGTTTTTTGTGCACTGCTTATCGTGGCAATCATAATTGCTGCAAATTCATCTTTTATTATTAAAAAGGCAGCAGATATTTTTGCACCTGAGTATCAAATATCATATGATGATATTTCAGGTAATGTATTTACGGGTGTAACAGTTAGTGGTCTTAAGTTTGACAACCAAGTATTAAGTAAAAAAGTACAATTTTCCTGGAACCCATCTAAAATATTATATAAAACAGTAGCAATCAATACCTTAGGTATTGAAGGTTTGGATATAGATGTTGTAAAGGCATTGATAGACTCATTCCCAAGTGATGAAAATAGTTCTTCTGAGCCGCTTAGTGTTGTTATTACTATTGATAAAGTGCATTTGGATGTACGTCCTTTTGAGGAAGAAGGTATTTCTTTTTCTAAGTCAGTACTTGATGTTGAAGATATTACTTTTTCAAATGATACCTTGGATATTGCCTTCCTTGGAAGCCAAGTAGAAACAAATGTAGCCAATATCTCACTAGAGGCTTCATTGGATGACGGTATAGTATATATTGATACATTACGAATTGAGGAGATAGATAGTATTGCTCTGGAAAAATTATTTGTAACCAAAGAACAAAATATAACAAATGTATCTTCAGAAGAAAAAGAGCAGGATAGTCGTAATGCAACACAGGATGAACTTCATCCTCTTGTGCCGAAAAAAGTTGCTTTAACCTATCTCTTTGCTTCTATGAAATCAAGGGTATATCATATCGACCAAAATGATAGCGTTGATATATCAAGCATATCATTAGAAGTAAAAGATACAGTATTTGATGTCAAAACATTGATATTTGAACAGGGAGTGATTGACTTTATTGGAAAAACAAACCTGCTTAATGTCAGCTATGAAGGGAATATGAAAAATAATGAACTTATAGGTTCAATCATATTACAACCCCATGAAACATTTTACAGATTATATAACTTACCCATACGAAAGGCTGCAATATCAGATGTAACTATTGACCTAGATATCAGTGAAACATTTATAAAAGCAGATTTACAAACCAAAGCAAAACAGATACTGCTTGTGGAAAAAGAACATAACCGTACAGGTACTCATGAAAATCAAGTATTTAATGTTGATATTGATATGCTCAAAAGTCATATTAATTATACAATAAAAGATGCTGTCTTGGTAGCTGAGACTAACATATTGCTTTCAACGCCTTATGCTAAAGATATATCTATAAGTAACAAGTTTATAATGGATAAGAATATAAGTTATAGGGGAGAGATTAACGCAAATAAAATGATTGGTATACATGCAAAAATGCTAAAGCCTTTAAATCATTTAAATATTATCTATTCAGGTAGTTCCAACAGTATTGAAACAAAGATTACTTCTCAAGGACTAAAAGGAAGATTTGTATCATCTGATTTGAAAAAAGGTGTATTTCATTTAGAAACTACAAAATCGATGAACTTAGATCAACTATTTTCCCTTCCTGGTGAATTAAATGGAACAAAGGTCAATGTGATGATAGATGTTCCTATCGATTTTGAAAAAGTTATACCGCTTAGAGCAAGCGCAAAAATCACTTCAAATATTACAAATATAGATGCAGAAATTTTGTATGACGAAAAACTACAGGCTAAAATAACAAGTGTGATACCTAAAGATTCTCTTTTAAAAAACTTTGATAAGAACATAAAATGGGGTGCGATTAGTCCACTTGTCATAGATGTAAACTTAGATGAATATAATGCACTCTTAAAGTTGAAATCCAAAGAACTTTCTACACACATCAAATACCTTTTAGAGAGTGGTCAGATAGATGGTACTATGAATCTTGCGGGGTTAGTGACAGATATTAATGGCATTGTTGCAGAAAAAATGTTCATTACAACGAATATAAGTTCTATGACATCTCTAATGACATCAGTTAAATCATTGTATATGATAGAAGACCTACCTCTACTTGAGGGTAGTTTAAATGCATCGGTTGAAGTTTTAAAATTAGAGCAGATAAATCTTTCTCTCACTTCTCCAAAAATCATATATAAATCTGAGCATAAAACTGAAAGTGTTATCAATGATGTTCAACTAGACATACATGCCAATGCATCTAAAATAGAATTAAAATCATACAATATAATATATGATGATATGAAATTTTTCTCAACCAAAGCTTCTACCATTTATATAAAAGAAAATCTGATTGATATTGACCCACTGTGGGTAAATGATCAATTAAAAGTGCTAGGAACTTATGATATAAAAACAAGAAAAGGTGATATTTTAACTGATGCTAATAGTCTTCAGGTTGAACATAAATTCATTAAGTTTGATAGTACTGTAAATATACAAACAGTTTTAAATGGAGATAAAACTTCTATTAAGGGGAAAGTTGTTCTTCTTGGTGGAGATATTCATTATGATTTGGGTACTAAATCATATCCAAGTGACAGTGATATTATTATCATACAAGATATGAAAGAAGCAGAAGCAAACCCATTTATGGATAATCTCAGTATCAATATAGATGTGACAACAAAAAAACCTTTAATTTATAAACAAGGGCCTATAGATATCAAGGCAAATGCTCATGTGAGCGTACATAAATCAGAATTAGCAGATATTATGGTGTTAGGTGATGTGACTTTACAAAAAGGTGGTAGTTACACTTTTGAAGGGAAAAAGTTTATTTTAGATGAAAGTAAGATTTATTTTACAGGTAATCCAAACAAACCCTTACTTGATATAAATGTTAAATACAAATCATTAAATCATCTTATTACTATAGGTATTTCAGGTACACCTTCTTCCCCCAATATACTGTTTTCTTCTGTTCCAAGCTTGAAAAAAGAACAAATACTGTCTATTATTTTATTTGACTCAGCAGAGGGTGCAGGTACAAATTCTGGAGAAGATATGATGAAAATGATGGGAGGTGCGATGGCAAAATCTGCTCTTGCAGATATGGGGATAAAATTAGACCATCTAGCTATCGGAGCAGATGGTAGTGTAGAAGTGGGTAAAAAACTTACGGATAAGATTACATTCATCTATGTAAATACGGATATCCCGGAGGTTCGAGTGAAATATCAACATAATTCACGTGTTGAAAGTGTGATTAGCACGGATGAGATATCTCAAGCTTATGATATTGTCTATAAGAGAGACTTTAATGCAGATGAGATTGACATCTTGAAGAAGAAGGATTAAAAGTTTTAAGAGAGTCTATTTTTAAAATCTTCATGCCCAAATTCACGTATGACATCTATTGTACCGTTCACTCTTTCAATTGCAATACTGGGAAGTTTCACACCATTAAATGTACTTGCTTTGACCATAGTATAATGCATTTGATCTAGAAAAGTAAGTTTATCCCCCACCTGCAGCGGTTGATCAAAACTGTAGTCTCCCATAATATCACCAGCCAAACATGTATTACCTGCTAAACGGTATGTATATGGTTTTTCGCCTGCTTTACCAGACCCTAGTACATCTGCACGATATGGCATGATAATGGTGTCTGGCATATGTGCTTCTGCAGAACTGTCAAGAATAGCAATCTCCATACCATTATGGACAATATCTAAAACTGTGGTAATGAGTGTACCAGTCTCCCACCCTATAGCTTCTCCAGGCTCAAGATATACTTCTACATTATATTTGGTTTTAAATTGTTTTATGAGATGAATGAGCTTTTCTATATCATAGCCCTGACGAGTTATGTGATGACCTCCCCCAAAATTTATCCATTTCATTTTTGGAATGTATGTACCAAACTTTTCTTCAAAAACATGTAATACTTTTTCCAATGCATCAGCACCTTGTTCACATAATGCATGAAAATGGAGTCCTTCACAATCATCTAAAATATGTGTATCAAAGTGACTGATGGTTGTACCTAAACGAGAATTGAGTCCACAAGGATTGTATATTTCTTTGGGTGCTTCCGAATATTCTGGGTTGACTCTTATACCTAGGGAGAGAAATGGGTTCACACTTTTTGCTTGTTTTGCAAAACGTTTAAATTGTGCAGGTGAATTAAAAACCAGATGGTGAGAAATACTGGCAATCTCTTCAAGTTCTTCTTCCTTAAAAGCCGGAGCATACGTATGTACTTCTTTAGCAAAGGTTTCATGTGCCAGTTTTGCCTCATGTAGACCAGATGCACAGCAGCCATCAAGGTAGGGGATAAGTGTAGGAAAACTTTTCCATAACGCATAGCCTTTGAGAGCTAAAAGTATTTTTGCACCACTTTGCTGCTTGATATACGAAATCGTTTTAAGATTTTCAATAAGTAAATGTTCATTCAAGAGCCAACAAGGTGAAGGTAAGGAGGTGTCAGTTAATATATCCATGTAGAAATTATAACAAATATTTTTGTTATAATACATATGCGTTTAGAATGATTTTAAAGGTGTAAAATGGATGAAAAAACAAACAAGCCACGTAGACCAAATCTACGTTTTAATGAAGACGAAATACAATTATCATTAAAGGTAATGCAACAATTAGAAAAACCTTTAGAATTAATGTATTATTTAATGGAACGAGACTATGAAAATCCTTTTGTCATGATACTCATCTCTGCCAATGATGTTGATATAGAAAATGTGATTAGAAGTGAGAAACGAAATACGGATTTACTTTTTAAAATAGATGAGGAGAGAAATCTTCTTGCCTTAATTTGCCAAGAGACGAATGTTGATGGTGGGTATAGGTTTACAGAGAGGTTATTAGGTACCTTGTTATTGCATCATGCCAGTAAACTATATTGTTCCGAAATTGAAATACGTTCAACGAAATACGATATAAAAGAAGTTATCTTTAAAGCTATCGAAAGTTATATTACGGCTATCAAAGAGGAAAAAGAGGGAGAAATCATATTTAGAAGTCTCTACTAAGGTTATTATTAGTATGTTTTAAGTCATATTAAGGTAAAATCGCGTCCAAATAAGAAGCTTAGGCTTTTAACGTTAAATACACAGAAGGATGATTCCAATGAAAAGAACATACCAACCCCACAGTACACCAAGAAAAAGAACACATGGCTTTAGAACAAGAATGAAAACTAAAAATGGTAGAAAAGTAATAACGGCCAGACGTGCCAAAGGTAGAAAAAGATTAGCAGTATAATACTTTAGTGGTATAAGACTATTAGCAAAATTAAACATTTTACTAGAATAAAGACCACCAAAGAATTTAACAGAGTCTACAAACATCCTACAAAGACATGTCATACAGCTTATTTTGTTCTCTTTTTTAAAAAAGGAACAGAATATAAAGTAGGATTTGTAGCCTCAAAAAAAATAGGAAATGCAGTTCACCGAAATAGAGCAAAGCGTTTACTTCGAGCACATTTCATCGAAAATATAGACCTTATATCTACAGGGGCTTATGTTTTGGTTGCTAAACCAGATCTTTTAAGTCACAATTTCTTAGAGATAAAGAAAACCTATCTTCATACACTTAAAAAGTGTGCTGCATTAACATAATTTAACACATTTAACACTATACTATCGACGATAACTAACTAAAGGTACACTTTTGGAACAACAAGAATTAAATAAACGACTTCTTTTCGCATTGGCACTCTCTTTTTTTGTTTTTATAGGATTTAGTTACTTTTTTCCAGCACCTGAAACGAAAAAAAATACTGATGCTACAGTGAATACAACACATCAAACACCTCAGGTTGATAAAGTATCAAAACAAGCACCTGTCACATCTTCAGACAAAACACCTAACAATGTTTCGCCTGTTCAGACAGATTCAACTGTTTTAGCCACGATTACATCAAGTAATTTTATAGTCAATATTGACGAGTTTGGGCGTATAGGACAAGTTGAACTTTTAGAAGATAAATATAAAGATGATGAAGGTAATAACTTAAAACTATTGAAACCTGAAGCAGTGAAACCTTTGGAGATTAGATTTACTGATGTGAAATTGAACGAGGAAGCATTTAAAACACCTTATGTTATACAGAGTGGTGAAAATGAATTAGATGTATCTAGTGGTGTTCAGATGCTTACATTGGTTCAAAAACTCTCTACGGTGACTGTGACGAAAAAAATACATTTTGACTCTAATGGTCAATATAACGTTGATATTACTACCTCCTCACCCACACAGTTTTTTGTGACACCAGGACACAGACCCGTTGCAGATACATCTGTATACCTTCTTGTTAGAGGCGCATTGATAAAGGGTGCTGATGATATTATCACCACAATCGAAGATGGAGATGCAGAAGGGTATGAAAAATTTCAAGGTGCAAAAATAGCTTCTGCTTTTGACAGGTATGTAACCTCATTGTTCTTTGATTTTGAAAAAGGATTAAATGTTTCTATTTTAAAACAAGATAATGGTGACCCTCTTATTTTTGTAGAGGGTGAAAACAATCTTCATCTTAACGCATATATTGGTCCCAAAGACCATGAAGTTCTTAAAAGTATCAACCCTGAACTAACAGATGCCATCGAGTTTGGGTGGTTTACATTTCTGGCAAAACCTTTTTATAAAGTACTCTTGTGGATCAATAATTATGTTGGAAACTGGGGTTGGGCAATTATCCTCTTTACCTTACTCGTTAAGTTTATTCTTTTCCCTCTTTCATATAAGGGTATGATGTCTATGCAGAAGCTTAAAGATTTAGCGCCCAAGATGAAAGAAGTGAAAGAGAAGTATAAAGATGATCCTGCAAAAATGAATGCACAAATGATGGAAATGTACAAAAAACATGGGGCAAATCCTATGGGAGGATGTTTACCACTTATTCTTCAAATCCCTGTTTTCTTTGCACTATATAGAGTACTTTTAAATGCAGTTGAACTTCAAGGTGCTCCATGGATACTTTGGATAGAAGATTTGGCACTTATGGATCCTTACTTTGTTTTACCTGTTTTAATGGGCGCATCTATGTGGTTCCAACAAAGGATTACTCCAAGTAACTTTACCGATCCTTTGCAAGAGAAAATTTTTAAATGGTTCCCTGTTATCATGACAGTATTTTTTGTATATTTCCCATCAGGTCTTGTATTGTACTGGCTAGTCAATAATATATTTACAATAGGGCAACAATACTTTATCAATCATATGTATGCCAAGCAGAAAGAAGCAGCTATTGCATCACATAAAAAAGGAAAGGATAAAAAATGACAAAGGTAGAGGCACCGACACTTGAAGAAGCATATAAAAAAGCTTCTCAAATGTTAGAATGTTCTATATCTGATCTTCAGTGTGAAGTTGTGCAACACCCTTCAAAAGGCATTTTTGGTTTTCTAAAGAAAAATGCTATTATCATAGCATCCTGTGAACAAGATTCTAAACAGGATGTATCAACAGCGACTGAGAAAGATAATTTTATCGATGTTCCAACAAAAGAAGAGAGTGTAGCATCAGAAATCATTGATACAGTTAAGAATGAAGCGATAGATAAAGAGACACATAGAGCATCTACATTTGAAGAAGATGCAGTTATGGATAGCTTTTTTGAAATAAATGAGGATGAAGTTGAAGAAGAGCAGGTAGTATATAGTGAATTGGCTTTAGTGATAGAAAATCAACTCAAAGAGCTTCTTTCTCACTCTTGTTTTGATATTGATATTGTTGAAGTAGATGTTGTAGATAATACAGCACTTATCTTTATAGATGGAGCTGATGCTGCTTTACTTATAGGTAAAGAGGGCTATAGGTATAATGCATTGTCTTATATGCTTTTTTCCTGGTTACATACAAAATATGAACTTTTTGTCAAATTGGAAATAGCAGAATTTCTTACAACACAGCAGAAGATGATTGCATCTTATATCGAACCAGTCATAGAGACTGTCGAAAATACAGGACGAGCAAAAACACGTTTTTTAGATGGGATATTGGTACAAATTGCCTTAGAACAGCTAAGGGTTAGATTCCCTGACAAATACGTAGCAGTTAAGACAAGTAAAGATGGTAAAAAATTTGTGGTCATTAATGAATTTAACAAAAAGATCAATGGATAATCACTACAATAGACAAAATTCAATAGTCGCCATCGCCACAGCACAAGGTATATCTTCAATCTCTATTATAAGAATAAGTGGCGAGGCAGCACTAGAAATAGCATATAAAATTTCTCACCTCAAACATATTATTCCCAGACATGCACACCTCAGTTCTCTATACAATGCTAAAAATGATTTAATTGATCAGGCCATTGTATTGTATTTTGAAGCTCCACAGAGTTTTACAGGGGAAGAGATAGTAGAGTTTCAATGTCATGGTGGCATGATTGTTGCACAAGAAATTTTAGATACGATTTTATCTTATGGTGTACGACTTGCAGAGCCAGGAGAGTTTTCAAAACGTGCTTTTTTAAATGGTAAGATTGATCTGAGTGAAGCAGAAGCTATTTCTAAACTTATCGAGGCTAAGAGTGTCGATGCAGCAAAAATTCTTGCCAAACAAATGAAAGGTGAACTTAAAGATTTTGTTGATGAGAGTAGAGAAGGATTGCTCCGTTCATTAGCATATTCTGAAGTAATGATTGATTATGCAGAAGAGGATATACCTGAGGATATTTTGCAAAGTATTATTTTACAGTTAGATGAATTAAGTAGAAAAATTGAAGAGATAGTAGATGCAAGTCACAGGCGCAGAGGGCTGATAGAAGGGTTTAAAGTAGCGATTATTGGAAAACCTAATGTAGGTAAAAGTTCTCTTTTAAATGCATTGCTAAGCTATGATAGAGCCATTGTAAGTGAGATAGCAGGGACAACAAGAGATACGATAGAAGAACAGGTGCGTATAGGTTCACATATTATAAGGTTAGTTGATACAGCAGGGATTAGAGACTCAGAAGATACGATTGAAAAAATTGGTATAGAACGTTCTCTTTCTTCATTGATGGATGCAGATGTAATTATTGCACTTTTTGACAGTTCACGTATCTTTGATAATGAAGATAAACAAATCTTAGAGTTGCTTGAAACGGTTCGAGAGAAACATATTATCGTCGCACTGAATAAATCAGACCTTGAAAGAAAATTTACAACCGCAAGTATAAATGGATATGATATACTTGAAGTAAGTGCAAAAAAATCTTTTGTAAAATTAACTCAGCGTTTAGAGTTATTGTTTGACAGCATAGGAGAGGGAGAAGAGTTAATGCTTATCTCTGCCCGTCAAATTGAAGCTGTGACGAAAACAAAAAATTCTATAGCAGAGGCAAAAGAACCATTGTTAAATGGAGAGTTAGAGTTTTTTTCCTATCACCTTCAAGAAGCTGTAAAAGCTATATCTTCTATATCAAAACCGTATGATAGTGAAGAGATACTTGATAAGATGTTCGGTGAATTTTGTTTAGGTAAATAAGGTGCAGGTCATATAATATGGAAGATATTGAATTATATATTATTGTTGCATTGATTATTGGTATTATTTGGTTTATTTTTAATACGATTCAATACTATCGTGGAGAAAAAAGGAAAGTCAAAAATCTACACCGTTTTGCAAAAAGGGGTGAAATAGATGCCCAACATCGTTTAGCAAAGCATTATGATGAAGGTAATATGGTGAAAAAAGATTCTATACATGCAGCATTTTGGTATCAAAAAGCAGCATTTTCAGGTGATGACATAGCCAAAGGGCATCTTCAAAGATTTTTAGACAATTATAAAAACACAAATAAAAAGAAAGAAAAGTGATAATAGTGTATAATCACTGATTAAAAAACAGGGAAGCATAATGAACAAATATATATCTTTACTTTTAACATTCGTAGTCATACTTTTTTTATTTTCTGGGTGTGTACAAAGAGAGTTGGTACTTGAAGACTCTTCATCAGTTCAATCACAAGATAATACATGGGGTGATGAAGAAAATATAGACATCTCAGATCTTGATGATGACAATACTACTGAAAGTGAAACAGTTATTACAGAAGATACCCTTACACAAAAAATGGCACGAATCCCTTTTCCTGTCTCTGAATATAATCACTTGGCAAGATCAGGAAAAGGTACAGTAAAAGGAAATATTTTTGTCAAAGATGCTTATGGACAAAGAATTTTGGGTAAAGGTACAAGGTTGTACCTAAATCCAGTAACCTCCTACTCGGAGCAGTGGTATGAAGAGAGTTATCTTGGTGGTAATAAAATGCAAAAAGCAGATAGCAGACTGTTTAATTACTTACGGTTTACCGCTTCAAATACAGAGGGTGCTTTTGCATTTTATGGTGTACCAACGGGGAGTTATTATTTGATAGGTACTGTAAAATGTGGCAATGAGTGTGGTTATGACACACCCAAAAGCATACGCATTGCAACACGTGTGAATGTGCAGGGAAACCAAATAGTACAAAAAGATTTAAGCAGATATATCGAGTAAAAATTATCCTTTTGGATAAAAGTCTTTGAGTGCTTTGTAGAGTTCCTGTGGCGTTGCATTTGTATTGTTTTCCAAAAAACGTTGCATAATGACATTATCTTCTTCCCCGTCCCATATTTTGAGATAGCTTCCATCTTTATATCCGTGGTCTTGCCTAAACTGATTTAAAATATTTTTACCAATATAAAGTGTGTAAAGTGAATCCAAATTCAGTCCAGCTGTGAGGGCAACATCTATAAAAGACTCCATCAGTGTTTCAGTAGAGTTTTTACAAAAAACTGTTTTCATCAAGATCTCAACTACTTCTATCTGTTCATAATAGTTTTTTGTTGTAGGTATGACTGTCGTTGTAAATGTTGTGTAATTTGGAAGACGCATAATCTGTTGGGCTAAATCTTCTATGCTTCCAAGATTTTTAATTTTGTAGTCTTCAAGTCCTTGTGACATAATGAAATGCCATATATCTACAGCTTCTATCTTGATATTTGCATAATCAGGTTTAGCATCTATATTTTTCCAATGTTTCCAAGGATACGACTCTATAAGCTCGGCACATTCTAAATACGTACAACGTTTCCAATCAATGATTTTTCCATTTTTTGTGATACCTTTTTCCCAACCTTCTCCATTTGTTGCATCATTAAGTTGTTGTTGCAGTTGTAGCATTTGTAGAATTTTATCCATGTTTAACCTTGATTATAGTTTATGTATTCTATCTTTTCAAGCCTTATTTATCACTTTTAGAGTAAAATAACAGCCTTAATTATCGCCTTAAAGGACGCACTATATGTCACAACCCATTGAAAATTTAGATGAAGTTTTAAAAAACCATAAACTTAGTCAAGAAGAGTACCAAGATATTTTACGAATATTAGATGGTCGTCACCCAAATATGGTCGAAATTGGTATTTTTTCTGCAATGTGGTCTGAGCACTGCTCTTATAAATCTAGTTCTAAATATCTTAGAGGTTTTCCAACTACTGCACCATGGGTTATCCAGGGACCAGGAGAAAATGCAGGGGTGATAGATATTGGGGATGGTATGGCAGCTGTGTTTAAAATGGAGTCTCATAACCACCCTTCATTCATAGAACCCTTTCAAGGAGCAGCAACAGGTGTAGGTGGCATACTACGTGATATTTTTACCATGGGTGCAAGACCAGTAGCAAACCTTAATGCATTGCGTTTTGGTACAGTTAAAGGGGATTCTGATATCGCAAAATACCAAAGACATCTAGTGCGTGGTGTGGTTGATGGTATTGGCTCTTATGGTAATTGTATGGGGGTGCCTACCATCGGTGGTGAAGTAAGTTTTGATGAGTCATATAACGGAAATATCCTTGTGAATGCTTTCTCTTTGGGGCTGGTGAAATCTGATGAAATCTTCTTGGGAGTTGCTTCAGGTCTTGGTAACCCTGTGATGTATGTAGGAAGTAAGACAGGACGTGATGGACTTGGAGGTGCAGTCATGTCTTCAGATTCATTTACTGAAGAGTCTAAGTCACTTCGTCCTACAGTACAAGTAGGTGACCCATTTACAGAAAAATTATTACTAGAGGCATGTTTAGAACTCTTTAAAACAGATCTTATTGTAGGCATACAAGATATGGGTGCCGCAGGACTCACTTCTTCAGCCTTTGAGATGGCAGGTAAAACAGGAGCAGGGCTTATTATGCATCTAGATAAAGTACCTGCCCGTGAAGAAGGAATGACCCCTTATGATTTTATGCTTTCCGAGTCACAAGAGCGTATGCTTATCTGTGCTAAACAAGGTTCAGAACAAGCCATCATTGATATTTTTGAAAAATGGGAACTTGATGTTGCTGTGATTGGTGAAGTGACAGATACTGGACGTATGGAACTTATGTGGCATGGAGAAAAATGTGCAGATATGCCTATAGCCCCTGTAAGTGAAGATGCACCTGTACTTGACAGACCTACGGCACGACCAAAATATCTTGATATTGTCAATGCACAAACAGTTGATAGTTTTAAAGCGGTAAATGACCAAGAGGCTTATGAAATATTACTGTCTAACATAGAAATCTCAGACAAAGCATGGGTGTATAATCAATATGATTCGATGGTACAGACAAACACAGCAAAACATCCAGGAAGTTTGGATGCATCGTGTATTCGGATTAAAGAAAATGGTAAAGCATTGGCAATGAGTAGTGACTGTAATCCACGTTATTGTTATATAGATCCACGCAAGGGTGCAGCATTGGCAGTGGTTGAGTCTGGACGCAATGTAGCAATGTCTGGTGCAAGACCCCTTTCTATTACAGACTGTCTAAACTATGGAAATCCTGAAAATCCTGAAGTAATGTGGCAGTTTGCAGAGGGATGTGAAGGGATAAAAGAGGCGTGTTTAGCGTTGAATACACCTGTAGTATCAGGAAATGTATCGCTTTACAATGAAACCAATGGAGTTTCTGTATTCCCTACACCTGCAATCGCAATGGTAGGACTCAATGAAGATGAAAATAAAGTGCTTCCCTCAGTCTTTCAAGAAGAAGGCAGTCAAATTCTTTTGGTTGGTGAAACCAAAGGCGAATTTGGTGGATCACTTTACATTAAAGCATTGTATGGTGAAACAGTTGGTAGCTTAGCAGAATTTGATTATCAAAATGAGCTTGCACTCTGGGAATTAGTCATTGAAGGGAACAAACAAGGATTGATTAAAGCAGCCAAAGATGTCAATGTAGGTGGTATAGCTATTGCACTTTCAAAAATGGCTGCAGTCTCGAACATGGGTGTGGTGTCATATATAGATCTAGTTGAGAGTAGAAATATTTTTGATGAGTCACAAAGTAGGGCAATCCTTGAAGTAAGTAATACAAATATGGTAGCATTGGTGGCACTGGCAAAAGAGTTAGGGTTGGAAGTTTCTGTGATTGGCATCGTTGCAGGTGATGAGGTGAAAATAAATGATGTTTCATTACCACTAAAAAAAGTCAGAGATATTTACTTTAATACTTTTGCAAGAACCATTGAACAAGACTTGTAAACACTAAAAAATTTGCTATAATGACATATAAAGTTAGGTAAAGGAGAGTAATATGCCATCACTATCATTACGATTGTTGAATGCTGTTATTTATGCTCCTTTAGTCACATCCAAAGCATGTCATTGTAACTGTTACTTTAAACTGAAAACAAGACTGGCATTGCTTTTAAATCATTATATTCCTCGTTGTCCATACTATACAACTTTTTATGCATTTAGACGTTCTGGTGTGCATCCTCCTTTAATGATCCTTTCAAAATAATCAACCACTAACAACACTCTATTAAGATTTAATATAAATGTATATTGTAGTGTACGTTTTTTAACGTATCAACGATAGTACATTTGTCACATTGTAAAGGATGACACATGTCAAAAAATTATGTAGTAGGATTCCCTCGTATCGGGGAACAAAGAGAATTAAAAAAAGTATTGGAGCTTTTTTGGGCTAAAAAAGTAGATTTTTTAGAAGTAGAAAAAGTAGCATCAGAGCTTAAAAGCAGACACTGGAATTATCAAAAAGACGCAGGTATTGATTTTATAGCATCAAACGATTTTTCACTGTATGACAATATGCTAGATACCGCAGTCATGTTAGGGGCAATTCCCCAACGTTTTAAAGGACTAAGAGATGAAGCACTCTATTTTTCTATGGCACGTGGAAATGCAGAAACAGTAGCGATGGAGATGACAAAGTGGTTTAACACAAATTATCATTATATTGTACCAGAGCTTTCACTCAGCGATGTATATGCACTCAATGCTACGAAGGTGTTAGATGAGTACAAAGAAGCAAAAGCATTAGGTATTAGAACAAAGATAAACCTTATTGGGCCTATCACATTTTTAGGACTTTCTAAAAGAATAGACAGAGGTGAAACGTATGAATTATTTAGAAAAATACTTCCTGTTTATGAAGCTCTTTTAGCTGAGATAGCAAAACTGGACGATGAAATCACTGTACAGATAGATGAACCTATCTTTGTAAAAGATATAGAGCCTAAAGTGCTTAGTCTTATTAAGCCTTGTTATGATGCACTTTGTGCCGTATCAGAGAATATCAAGATAATAGTTACTACTTATTTTGAACATTCGAAAGAAGCTACAAAAGTATTGGTACATACACCCATTTGGGGGATAGGGCTTGACTTTTTATATGGTCAAAAAAATCTAGATTCTTTAGAACTTATTGCAAAAAGTGGCAAGAAACTCATCGCTGGAGTAGTAGATGGTAGAAATATATGGAAAAATGATATTGCCAAAACTTTTGACTTTTTAGAGAATATTACACAAAAAATAGAAAAAGAAAATATGATTGTAGCAAGTTCATGTTCACTACTTCATACCCCGTTTACTCTCAAGTATGAGGAGAAGATGGATACAGAAATTAAAAACTGGCTCTCTTATGCTGTAGAAAAACTAGAAGAGATTTCTTTACTTTGCAAAGTTTTTTTTAATGAACCCTTAACTGACAATGACAAAGAGACTTTACAGATCAACAAAGAGCTTAATAGACAAAGGCAAGAATCTACACGTATCCATAATGAAACAGTACAAAATAGAGTTGAAAATTTTACGAAACTAGAACGTGATGGAACCTTTGAAGAGCGTATTAAGATTCAACGAGTATTATTGGGCTATGAAGATTTAGCGACTACCACTATAGGTTCGTTCCCTCAAACGCCAGAAGTACGAAAAGCAAGGGCGGACTTCAAGAAAGGTGTTATTACTAAAACAGTATATGAGAGGGAAATGAAAAACTATATAGATGAGTGTGTCACTTTTCAAGAAGAGTGTGGGTTAGATGTACTGGTACATGGTGAACCAGAACGTAATGATATGGTTGAGTACTTTGGAGAACAACTAGATGGCTATGGATTTAGTCAAAATGGATGGGTTCAGAGTTATGGGAGCCGTTGTGTAAAGCCACCATTTATTTATGGAGATATTTCTCGTCCCAAGCCTATGACTATTGATTGGTTGACCTATGCACAAAGTAAAACAGATAAAATTATGAAAGGTATGCTCACAGGACCCGTGACCATCTTAAACTGGTCATTTGTACGTGATGATATGCTAAGGGGAGACGTTTCTAAACAAATTGCCGTGGCTCTGAGTGATGAAATAGATGACTTACAAAAAGCAGGTATCAAAATGATACAGGTAGATGAAGCAGCATTTAAAGAGGGGTATCCTTTACGTGAAGAAAATATAGAAGGGTATGAGAAGTGGGCAGTACGTGATTTTAAAATTTCCGTAAGTACTGCATATAAAGAAACACAGATACATACTCATATGTGTTATTCGGAATTTAATGATATTATCCGTACTATCGAAGCTATGGACGCAGATGTCATCTCCATAGAAACTGCACGTTCAGGGAACGAATTACTGAAAGTATTTAAAGAGGCTGGATATAAGCAAGAAGTAGGTCCTGGCGTGTATGATATTCATTCTCCACGTATTCCAAGTGTAGAAGAGATGGTTGAGCAAATTCAATTACTTTTAGAAGTATTACCAAAAGAGCAATTGTGGATAAACCCTGACTGTGGACTCAAAACCCGCAAATGGGAAGAGGTGAAACCTAGTCTTATCAACATGGTTGAAGCAGTTAATCAGATAAGAAAAACACTGATATAATTTATTTTGAGGGGGAAACTTTTTCTCCTCTTGAAGTCACTTTTAGCTATACTTCTGTCGAAAAATCATCTTAAATTGTAAAAGAGAGCATGTATGAGAGCATTACTGAGCGTAAGTGATAAAGCGGGTATTATAGAGTTTGCTAAAGGTTTGGAGAGTCAAGGTTGGGAGATTATTTCTACAGGTGGAACCTATAAAAAACTGAATGAAGCAGGTGTGAGAGTCATTGAGATAGATGAGATAACAAAGTTTCCAGAATGTTTTGAAGGACGTGTAAAAACACTTAATCCCTATGTTCATGGTGGTATACTTTATAAACGTGGAGATGATGCACATGTAGCTCAAGCTAAAGAACTTGGTGTTGAGGGTATAGATCTTGTATGTGTAAACCTTTATCCATTTAAAGAGACCATAGAAAGAACAGAAGATTTTGATGAAATTATAGAAAACATTGACATTGGTGGTCCAACGATGGTACGTAGTGCAGCAAAGAACTTTAACAATGTACTCATCGTGACAGATGTAAACGATTATGACGCAGTACTCTCTGCTTTAAAAAACAAAGAAGATACTTTAGAGTTCAGGCGAGGACTCATGATAAAAGCTTTTGAACATACCGCAGCTTATGATGCCATGATAGCCAACTACATGAATGGTAGATTTAATGATGGATTTGGTGAGTATCAATTTATTACAGGTAAAAAATCTTTCCAAACAAGATATGGAGAAAACCCTCATCAAAAAGGTGCACTTTATGAGTTTAACTCTCACTTTTCAGATAATTTTAAACAAGTCAAAGGTGAAGCATCATTTAACAATATCAATGATGTAAATGGAGCACTTAAAATTGCTTCTAGCTTTGGGGATGAGAATGCTGTATGTATTGTAAAACATGGTAACCCTTGTGGATTCGCATTACGTGACAATTTACTTGACTCGTATGTTGAAGCACTTAAATGTGACCCTATCTCAGCTTTTGGCGGAGTAGTAGCAGTCAATGGTATAGTTGATGCCCCTCTAGCAGAAAAGATGAATGAAATTTTCTTAGAAGTGGTTATGGCAGCAGACTTTACATCTGAAGCGTTAGAAGTATTTGCAAAGAAAAAACGTTTGAAATTATTTTCTCAAGGTAGAGAAAAACTAGTTATGGCAAAAGATAGCCATGACTTTAAACATGTAGACGGTGGATTTGTGTATCAAAACTCAGACTGTATTTGTGATAATGAAGTACATAATGCACACAAAAAGTCTGAACTTTCAGCAACAAAACAAGAGATGAAAGACTTGGAAATTGCATGGAAAGTTGCAGGACTTACGAAGTCTAACTGTGTAGTCTATGTTAAAGACTCAGCGATGGTTGCTGTAGGTATGGGTATGACATCTCGTGTAGACGCAGCACAGTGTGCCCTCAAAAAAGCCAAAGAGATGGGACTAGACGTGTCTGGTGCGGCAATGGCATCTGAAGCTTTTTTCCCCTTCCGTGACAGTATAGATGCAGCAGCTCAAGCTGGTGTTAAAGCCATCATAGAACCTGGTGGAAGTATACGAGATGATGAAGTCATAGAAGCTGCCAATGAACATGGAATCTCACTATATTTTACTACAGTTAGACACTTTTTACATTAAAGTACTAAAGATATAATGGAGAAACAACTTTGACATTTATTTGACAATTTAACGATAGACTTTTGTATAGTTTAAGAAGTAACAAGGGAAGAAAAAGAATGAAAAAGATATTACTTGTTTTTGGTACACGACCAGAAGCAATCAAGATGGCTCCATTAGTTTTAGCGTTTCAGAAATA
>Ga0256839_1001911_pt1 | contig 24334 bp, 24 predicted proteins | sample 354166metaG_FD_185968 | JGI IMG/M metagenome (GOLD analysis project Ga0256839, IMG submission 185968) | Hydrothermal vent microbial communities from Mid Atlantic Ridge, Atlantic Ocean - 354-166 | ecosystem: Environmental > Aquatic > Marine > Hydrothermal vents | place: Atlantic Ocean: Mid... | reverse complement strand
CCGTCCCCCACGGCCACGAAGCGGCCGCCTCCGTAAGCGACGTCGAAGAGGTGCCGATCCGTACCAGAAATCTGCACCGTCCAGACCGCGCCGTCGGGGGAGGTGAGGACGGTGCCGCCCTCGCCCACGGCCACGAAGCGGCCGCCTCCATAAGCGAGGCCGAGGATCCACTTCCGGGTGTTGGAGCTCCGCTCCGTCCAGACCGCGCCGTCGGGGGAGGTGAACAGCGCCCCGCCCGCGCCGGCGGCGACGAAGGTCCCGGGGCCGTGGACCACGGTGGCGAAGTAGCGGTCCATCCCGAGGTCCTGCAATGTCCAGACCACGCCATCGGGGGAGGTGAGGACGGTGCCGCCCTCGCCCACGGCCACGAAGCCGTCGCCGCCGTAGGCGAGGTCCTGGAGGTGGGCCGCGCGCGGTGTCCAGCGCTGCCCGCGGCCGCTTTCCACGGCCACGCCGAGCGCAGCGCTTGCAGATCGATCGCCGCTCGTGGCGACGATCTGCATGTCGAGCCGGGCGGGGGCCACGGAAACGTCGGCTACGAGGACGGCCTCCGCGCTCGCGGGTCCGGTCCCGACCTCCAGGCTGGCGGGTTCGAGGCGGAGGCCCGCCGGAGCACCGTTCAGACCCAAGGCGACGGTGCCGGTGAAGCCTTCGCGGGGCGTGACGGTGACCGTGAGGGAAGCGGTGGTCCCGGGGGCCAGGGCCACCTGGTCGGGGCTAAGGCTCAGGGCGAAACCCGAGCGTGGGGGTGGCTCGGCCGGCGCGCAGGCGGCCAAGAGCGCCGCCGCTCCCATGAAGACCAGGGTCTTGTACAGCAGCTGAACGGGTGGGTTGCTCATGTCGGTCCTTTCCCGGGCTTTAAGAAACCTTGCTCCAGATCGCTACGAACCAAAGGTGGTATACACTGGTTCGTAACCGTTTCATATACAGCCCATGGGATTTTACCCGATCCGCGGCCCCGTCGTGTCGTCCAGGCGACACCCGGCCGCCGTGACGAAGGCGTGATCTTTTCGGGAGGCCTGCGTGAGGCCGCGGCCCTACCCTTCGGGGGAGCTACGGGCTCGAAAGGAGAACGGAATGAAACGAGCGTGGACCCTGGGACTGGCCGCCCTGACGCTGGCCGCTTCGGCGCAGATGTCGGGCGAGAAGGAGAAGATGGGGACGGACACGATGATGGGCAGCTACACCTTCGAGGTGCGCGTCGAGAACGTGAGCACCCCGGGAACGCTGAAGACGATGGCGGGCGCGGTGGCCGTGCCTCTGGCGCCGGGGGTGTGGGCGGTGCACGAGGGCGCGAACCCCCTCTTCACGCCGGGCAAGGCGGCGGGGCTGGGGCTCGAGCGGCTGGCCGAGGACGGCGACCCCGCGGCCCTGGCCGCCGAGCTGGAGATGAAGCCGGGCGTCGCCTCCGCCGGGGTCTTCGCGGTGCCCGCAGGCAAGGACGGCCCCGCCCCGATCTTCCCCGGGGAGGCCTACACCTTTACGGTCACCGCCGCCCCGGGGGCGCGGCTTTCGCTGGCCACGATGTTTGTGCAGTCGAACGACTGGTTCTACGCCCCCGGCCCCGAGGGCATCGAGCTCTTCCCCATGGACCACCCGCTCGAGGGCGAGGTGACGATGTACTTCAAGCTCTGGGACGCCGGCACCGAGATGAACGAGCCCGCCGGCGAGGGCCCCAACCAGGCGCCGCGGCAGATGGGCAAGAACTACGGGGCCGACGAGGGCGGCGTCGTTCACGACGTAATGGGCGCGGAGCTCACGGGCCCGGTGATCAAGGTGACGATCACGCCGGTGAAGTAACCCCGGCTACCGCTCCGTATCCGCCCGGCGCAGCGCCGGGCGGCTTTCACGCGCGCTCCGCAGGTCGGGCACGACCCGGCCCGAAAGCCGCCGCGAGGCCCGGTCCGGCGCCGCGAAGCCGGCGGGTTCCGGGCCCAGAACCCCTTTGCTGAGCCGAGGTTCCCCGCCGCTAGCCCCGGCAACCGGGGCAGCGTCGCGGTTTCGGCTCAGAAGCCCAGGTGCCGGGCCCTTTGCACCTCAACCGTCGACGCCGCCCCCAAGCGCCTCCAAAAGCCGCCGGGCCACCACCGGTTCGGTGCCGGCCAGGCCGGCGGAGAGGAAGACGGTGCGCTCGTCGGCCCGCCGGCGTCCGGGGTGCTGCTTCGCGACCAGCGCGGAAAGCGGGACCACCCGCCGCCGGGCCTCGGGGGGCAGGAAGTGGTCCCCGTAGGCCTCGAGCTGGGCCGGCGAATCGCTCACCAGGAGGTCGGCGGCCAGGGCGGCCTCGAGGGGCAGCGCGTGGGCGTTCCGAAGCTTCGGACCCACCGTGTTGACGTGCGCCCCCGGTTTCAGCCAGGCGGGGTCGAAGACCGGGGTGCGGGCGCTGGTGACCTCGAGCAGCACGTCGGCGGCGCGCACCGTCGCCTCGGCCGAGCTCGTCGCTTCCACCAGCGTCTGCGTGTGCGAAGCCAGCCAGCCGACGAAGTCGGCGCGGTTTTCCGGACTTCGGCTGTAGACCCTCACCTGTTCGAAGGGGCGTACGAGGAGGGCGGCGAGGGTGTGGTGGCGCGCCTGGAAGCCGGTGCCCAGCACCCCGAGCACGCGGGCGTCGGGCGGGGCCAGGCGCTCGAGCGCCACCGCGTTCAGCGCCGCCGTGCGGAGGGCCCCCAGCCGGTCGCCGACCACCAGTCCGAGCAGGCGGCCGTCGCGCGCGTCCCAGACCGCGACCAGCTGGGCGTGGTCGGGGGTGCGTTCGGGGTAGGTTTCGTAGACCCGGAAGCCGAGCGCCTGGCTGCTTCGGGTTTCGGCGCCCGCGGTGAAGACGAGGCGGCCCCGCTCCGCCTCGAGGGCGAACCGGGGCGGGGCGAGCAGCCGCCCCTCGGCGTGGGCGAAGAGAGCCTCGCGCACGGCGACCAGGGCGACCTCAAGGGCGCGGACGAGCGCCCCCTCCAGGTCGCGGTCGTCGAGGACGCGGAGCCTGGTTTTATCGAAACCCATACCGAAGTCTACCCGCCGCCGGGAGCGGTCGCGGTGAGCCGGGGTACGTTGGCCGGCGCCGCTTGAAGCCCGGGAGCCGTGCGCCCTCGGCTACCGCGCCTGCGCGGCCTCGGCAGGGAGGTGCAGCACGAAGCGGCTGCCCGCGCCCGGGGCGCTCTCCACCTCGATGCGGCCGCCGTGCAGGCGCGCGGCCTGCTGGGCGATGGCCAGGCCCAGACCGGAGCCGCCGGCGCGCTTGTTGTAGGCGCGCTCGAAGAGCCGGGGCAGGTCCTCCGGCGCGATCCCGGGGCCGCTGTCGGCCACGGCCACCCAGGCCCGGCCCGGCTCTTCGCCCACCTCGACGCGAACGCGGCCGCCGGCGGGGGTGTGGGCCAGGGCGTTGGCGAGCAGGTTGACGAGCGCCCGCTCGACCAGTCCGGCGTCGGCGCGCACCTCCACGGGGCCCGGTGGGGGCGGCAGCTCGAGCTCCACCCCCGCGGCCCCGAAGCGCGGCTTCCACTCGAGCGCCACGTCCTGCACCAGCTCGGCCAGGGCCAGGGGCTCGGGGCGGAAGGGCCAGGCCCCCGACTCCAGCCGCGCCAGCGCGAAGAGGTCGTCGATCATGCGCCCCAGACGCTCGGCCTGGGCCCGGGCCGCGGCCAGGTAGCGGGTTTGCTCGTCCTCGCCCAGGCGGTCGCGTTCGTGCTCGAGCGTCTCCAGGTAGCCCGAGAGCACCGCCAGCGGGGTGCGCAGGTCGTGGGAGACCCCGGCCACCAGCTCGCGCCGGTGGCGGTCGGCCTCGCGCTCGGAGGCGAGGAGCGCCCGCACCCGGGCGGCCAGCTCGGCGAAGCGGGCGTGCAGGCGGTCGATCTCGTCGCGCTCGCCCGCGGGCGGGTCGGGCGGGCCGGCCTCGGCCGCGGGGTCGAAGCGCTCCATCGCCGCCTCCAGGGCGGTGAGGCGGCGCGTCAGCCCCCAGGCGGTGCCCGCGGCCACCAGCGCCGCCAGCAGCACCAGCCCCAGCCCCGCCCAGAAGGCGAGCCGCAGCACCGTGCTGCCGGCCACGGCCTCGGCCACCGAGTCGAGGGCCTGGTCGGAGAGGAGGACGTAGACCCAGCCGCCCCCGGGCACCGGCGCGGCCGAAAAGACCTGGCGACCCCCCAGCCGCTTGGGGTCGTCGCCCAGCAGGGGCCCCCGGCCCTCGCCGCGCACGAAGCGCTCGAGCGGGCGCAGGTCCACCCGCTTGCGAACCAGCGCGTCCATGGGGGGCGAGGCCCCGACGATGCGGCCCTCCGCGTCGAGCAGGTAGACCTCGACACCGGGGTTGGTCATCGCCAGCTCCGCGGCCAGCGCGTCGAGCGCTCCGGCCCGTTCGCCACCGACCATCAGGTCCGGGCTCTTGTGGAGCAGGTTGGCGGCCAGACCGCGGTACTGGTTCTGGGCAATCTCCTGGTGGTAGCGGCGCGCGGCGTCGAGCGCCCCCCAGACGAAGAGCGCCCCCAACGGCAGCACCAGCAGCGAAAACGCCAGCGCCAGCCGCGCCGCCAGGCTCCTCACGCCTCCCCGCCCCCGAAGCGGTACCCCACGCCCCAGACGGTCTCGACGTAGACGGGCCTCCGGGCATCGGGTTCGATCTTGGCGCGCAGGCGGTTGATGTGCGAGTTGACGGTGTGCTCGTACCCCTCGAACCCCGCGCCCCAGACGCGCTCGAGCAGCTCGGCGCGGGTGTAGACGCGGCCGGGGTGGCGCGCCAGCTCGTAGAGCAGGTCGAACTCGCGTGCGGTCAGGTTCACCGCCCGTCCGCCCACGCGCACCCGCCGGGCGGCGGGGTCGATCTCAAGCGCGCCGAAGACGAGCGGGCCCACGGGCTCCGGCACCGGCCCCAAGACGCCGCGCCGCAGCAGCGCCCGCACCCGCGCCTCGAGCTCGCGCAGCGAGAAGGGCTTGGTCAGGTAGTCGTCCGCGCCCAGCTCGAGCCCCAGCACCCGGTCCACCTCCTCGGCGCGGGCGGTGAGCATCAACACCCGGGGGTAGCCGGGCTGGCGGCGCAAGCGCTCGACGATCTCGAAGCCGCTCACCCCCGGCAGCATCACGTCGAGGACGAGCAGGTCGTGCCCGCCCTCGAGCGCCTCACGGAGCCCCGCCTCACCGTCGTGCACGACGTGCACGGCGTGGCCGGCGCGCTCCAACTGGGCGGCGGCCAGCGCCGCGATCTCGCGGTCGTCTTCGACGATCAGAATCCGCGCCATACCTCAGTATGGCGCAAGGGGTTCACAAAACCCTCCCGTCAGGCCGTGGCCCAGAACGCACGCAGCCGCTCCACGAAACGGTCGGGGTCGACGAGGTGGGGGTAGTGCCCGTACTCGGGCCAGACCTCGACGACCGCGCCGGGAATGCGCGCCGCGAGCCAGTCCACGTAGGCCGGCCCCGGATCGATGCCGTGGAGCGCCAGGTAGGGCGTCCGGTACCCCTCGAGCAGCTCGTTCACCAGCACCGCCAGGTCGTCCTCCGAGAGGACCCAGACGTCGTGCCAGATGCCCAGTACGGCCTCCTGGAACGGCCGCCGCAGCGCCCGCAGGCGGGTACGCTCGGCGGGGTCCAGGCGTTCGCCCTCGAGCTGGCCCATCAGCTGCTCCATCACCGGCCCGAAGGTCGCGGGGTCTTCCAGCGGCGCCCGCAGCGGCTCGAGCATGGCTTTGAAGCCGGCGAGCGCCAGCGGCTGGTCCACGTTCACCACCGAACGCACCGGGTAGGCGCTTGCGAGCGCCGAGGCGACCATGCCCCCCAGCGAGTGCCCCACCACGTCGGGCCGCTCGATCCCCGCGGCCTCGATGACCGCGATCGCGTCCGCGACCATCGCCGCCAGCCCGTAGCCGTCCGCGCGCCCCGAGGCCCCGTGGCCACGCAGGTCGAGGCGCACCACGGTGCGCTCTCCGGTCAGGCGCCGCACCACCGGGTCCCAGACCCGCAGGTTTTCGGTGATCCCGTGCACCAGCAGGACCGCCGGCCCCGAGCCTTCGGCGGTCCAGGCGACCCGGGTGCCGTCCGCACTCGTCGCATGGTTCATCTTTCCCCTCCTTGCTTGTCCAATGTACCATGGCTATATGTCCCTGCCCAAAAGGGCAGCTTCGGCTAGAATAAGGGCGTGGCTCGAGACGACGTCGCCGTCTGCACCACGTTGACACTGCATCCCGAGGCGCTCGAGCGCGCGCGGGCCGCCCTCCCCGGCGCCGACACGATCGCGCGGGCCTCGGTTCTGCTCAAGGCCCTGGCCGACCCCACGCGGATGCGCATCCTGCTGGCCATGAAGCAGGGGGAGTTGTGCGTTTGCGACCTCTCGCACCTCCTGGGCATGAGCCAGAGCGCGATCAGCCACCAGCTACGCGTGCTGCGCGACAACCGGCTGGTGAGCTGGCGGCGCGAGGGGCGCCAGGTCTTCTACCGGCTCGCCGACCGGCACGTCGAGGAGATTCTGGAAGACGCGCTCGAGCACGCCGGAGAGTAACGGCGCGCCGCTCTCCTTTGCGGCCGCCGCCCCGGAAGGTAAGCAATACTTGAATGTCTGCTCATATTAGCATAAGATGGACCCATGAACGCCCCCGTACGTGAACTCACCTTCGACGTCGAAGGTTTGGACTGCGCCGACTGCGCGGTCAAGATCGAGAAAGCCGTTCGTCGACTGCCCGGCGCCAAGGAAGTGGTCGTGGCCTACGGCAGCGGCAAGCTCTTCGTCAAACTGGACGCCCAGGCCCGTCCCGAGGCGGTGGCCCGGGCGGTGGAACCGCTGGGCTACAAGGTGCGTCCCGAGCGCGAACCGGCCGGCGAGGCGCCCTGGTGGCAGAACCCCAAGGTGAAGATGCTGGGTGTGAGCGCGGGCTTCATCGTGCTGGCGCTGCTCACCCAGCTGCTGTGGCCCGCCGCAGCCCGCTGGGTCTGGAGCGCGGGCGCCCTGGTCAGCGTGGCCCCGCTGGCCCGCAAGGCCTGGGCGGTGCTGAGAAGCGGCGGCGGCCTCGACATCAACGCTCTGGTCTCGATCGCGGTCCTTGGCGCGATCCTCATCGACGCCGCCCCCGAGGCGCTGGTCGTCGTCTTCCTCTTCCTGATCGGCGAGGTGCTCGAGGGCCTCGCGGCCTCGCGCGCCCGCGGCACCCTGCGGGAGCTGGCCAAGCTGGCCCCCACCAAGGCGCGGCGGCTCGAGGCGGACGGCCGCGTGCGCGAGGTGCCGGTGGAGCTCCTGGCGGTGGGCGAACGCGTCCAGGTCCCCGCCGGGGAGCGCATCCCCGCCGACGCCGTGGTCCTGGAGGGCGCGGGGGCGGTGGACGAGTCGATGCTCACCGGTGAGTCCGCTCCGGTGCCCAAACGCGCGGGCGACCCCATCTACGCGGGCACCGTGCTCCTCGAGGGGCAGTTGGTGGCGCGGGTGTCCGCGCCGGCCGCGGACAGCGCACTGGCGCAGATCCAGAAGCTGGTCGAGCGCGCCGACGCGATGAAGAGCCCGACGACGCGCGTCATCGACCGATTCGCCCGCTACTACACCCCCCTCGTGGTGGTCGCGGCGGCGCTCGCGGCCACGGTGCCGCCGCTTTTCTTCGCCCAGCCCTGGGAGGTCTGGGTCTACCGCGGGCTCGCCCTGCTGCTCATCGGCTGCCCCTGCGCGCTGGTGCTCTCGGCGCCGGCGGCCGTCACCTCGGCGCTGGCGCGCGCGGGGCGGATGGGCGTCCTCGTCAAAGGAGGCGACGTACTCGAGACCGCGGGGCGCCTGCGCGCCCTCGCCTTCGACAAGACGGGCACGCTCACCGAAGGCCGGCCGCGGCTCGTGCGGGTCTGGGGCCTGGACGAGCGCGAGGTCCTGCCGCTGGTGGCGGCGCTCGAGCGCTCGAGCGCCCACCCCATCGCCGAAGCCATCCTCGCGCGCGCCGAGGAGGTGGGGCTCCCGGTGCCCGAAGCCGAGGACCTGGACGCCCTGCCCGGCGCCTGGGTGAAAGGGCGGGTGGCGGGCCGCGAGGTCTGGGTGGGCAGCCCCGCCGCCGCAGGCGGTTTGCCCGAGGGCGCCGGCGAAAACGGCGAGACCGCGAGCGTCGTGAAGCTCGATGGGCGTACGGTCGCCGTCCTCTTCTTCGAGGACGCCCCGCGGCCCGAAGCGGCCGAGGCGCTCGAGCGGGTGCGGGCCCTAGGCATCGAGACCGTCATCCTCTCCGGCGACCGCGAACCGGCGGTGCGCCGCCTCGCCGGGCAGCTGGGCGGGGTCCGCTACCGCGCCGAACTGCGCCCGGAGGACAAGCTCGAGGCCCTCAAGGGGCTTCCCCACCCGGTGGGCATGGTTGGCGACGGCGTGAACGACGCCCCCACCCTGGCCGCCGCCGACCTGGGCGTGGCCATGGGCAGCGGCACCCAGGTGGCGCTCGAGGCCGCGGGCGTGGCCCTGGTCGAGCCCAACCTGAACCGGCTCGCCCACTTCCTGAACCTCGCCCGCGCCGCACTCGGCAACATCTACGCCAACGTCGCGGTGGCCCTGGGGCTCAAGGCGGTCTTCCTGGTCACCACCCTGCTCGGCTACACCGGGCTGTGGCTCGCGGTCATGGCCGACACCGGCGCGACCCTGCTCGTCACCGCCAACGCCCTCAGGCTCCTGGCCTGGCGGCCCCGCTAGGGGACGGTTTCGAACCGCAGCTTCGCGCGGTTCTTGCGCACCTTCCCGCTCCTGAAGACCTGGCCGTTCATGGCGATGTAGACGCCAGGCGGCAGCAACTGCACCGCGCAGGCCGCGTAGCCGATGTTGAACTCGGCGTCCGAGCCCAGAAAGCGCGCCGGCTGCATCGCCCCCACGAGCACGATCGTCTTGCCGGGAATACCCTCGAGCGCCCGGGCCGTCTCCACCATTGTGTCGGTGCCGTGGGTGATGAGCACCCGCCGCGCCTCCGCGGCCGCCACCGCCGCGCGGATGCGCGCGCGGTCGGCGTCGGTCATCTGCAGGCTGTCCTTCTTGAAAAGCGGCTCGACGGCGTAGGGAAAGTTGACCCGCGCCTCCTCCAGCAGCTTGCCGATCTGCGGGTCGCCCACGGTGTAGTCGTCCTTGGCGTCGTAGTAGACCTTGTCGATCGTGCCGCCGGTGGTGAAGATCTGCACGAACTCGGGTTCGGGGGTCGGGTGCACGGGGTCAGGATACCCGAGGAGGCGTTGTTTTACGAACGCAAATACAGGCACTTGTTGTTTTAAAAATTTAGCGTATGTAAAATAAGGCGTGCGGCGCGACCTGTTTTCCGAACGAAGCCCGGGCGATCTACTCCCGCTGGGAGATGGTATTTTCGCCTTTGTTCCTCATCCGCTGCCGCCACGCTTCGAACTCGATCATGAACTGGCCCTGCTGCTTGCCGATGCATCTTTGGCGCTCGGTCGGCTGGACGGCCTAGGACACACACTGCCTAACCCGCACCTCTTGATCCGACCCTTTGCGCGCATCGAGGCCGTCGGCTCTTCCCGCATCGAAGGGACCCAGGCGTCGCTGGCTGATCTCTACGCGGCCGAGGCCGAAGTGCCCCTGTTTCCTCCAAGCGAGGTGCGCGACGACGCTATTGAAGTAAGAAACTACGTCCGCGCCCTGGAGCTCGGCCTCGAACTGCTCGGCGAACTCCCGATCAGCGTTCGTTTGCTCCGAAGAATGCATGCCGTACTCATGGAAGGGGTGCGGGGGCGGAACAAAGCGCCGGGAGAGCTGCGGCGGGGTCAAAACTGGATAGGGGGCTACGATCTTCGCTCGGCGGTGTACGTCCCCCCACCCCACCATCTCGTTCCCGACCTGCTTTCCCAGCTCGAGCATTATATTAACCGGGAACGCAGCCCCCACCATCCGCTCGTGGACCTGGCCCTGGTGCACTACCAATTCGAGGCCATCCACCCGTTCTGGGACGGCAATGGCCGCATGGGGAGGCTACTCATTGCTCTGATGCTGCTCGATAAGAAACTGCTCGAACAGCCGTTGCTCTATTTAAGTTCCTATTTCGAGCAAACACGTGACGAGTACTACCGCCTACTGCATCGAATTTCCACCGGCGGGGACTGGCGGTCCTGGGTCGCTTACTTCCTTCATGGGGTCCACACTCAGGCCCTAGACGCACTCGAGCGTTCTGCACGCTTGGTTGAGCTGCGCGAGCGCTACCGTAAGACGCTCCAGGGCGCGCGTGCTCGCGGCACCTTGCTGAGGGTAGTGGACCACCTCTTTGCGCGACCAATTTTTACCGTGAGGCAACTGGAAAGCGAGCTTGAAATACGTTTTGCCACTGCAAACAAAGCTGTTGCCCAGTTAACGCAAGCCGGGATCCTAACCGAGCTTACCGGGCATCGCAGGAACCGCCTATTCGCCGCAAACGAGGTACTAGAACTGCTTTAGGGCCGCACCGGCAGGTTGAAGACGTTCTGCAGCACGAACATCCCCACCACCGAGATGATCGCCGCCACCGTAGGGGTGAGCAGCCAGCCAATGGCGATGTTGCGCACCACGTCCCAGCGGACGCGCTCGCCGGGGGTAATCAGCCCCAGCCCGATCACCGCCCCCACAACCGCCTGGGAGCTCGAGACCGGCACCAGCGGCAGCGCCGGCAGCCCGTGCTGGATCAACCAGGAAGCCAGCGACTGCGAGGCGAAGAGGAAGAGCACCAGCGACTGCGCCAGCACCACCACCAGCGCCGCCACCGGGGTGAGGCGCACGATGTCCTGCCCCACGGTCAGCATCACCCGCTCGGAGTAGGTGTAGATGCCCACGGCGATGGCGAGGCCGCCGATCAGGAAGAGCTGCTGCGCCGAGGTGAGCACGATCGGGCCCAGCTGCAGGTCGCGAAAGGGGGCGACCCCCACGAAGACCCCCATGACGTTGGCGATGTTGTTGGCCCCCAGGCTGTAGGCCCCGAAGGCCCCCACCAGGATCAGCCCTGCGCGGGTGTAGTGATCGAGCCGCAGGAGGTGGATCTTGGTGCGGCGCAGCACCGCGCGCGTCAGCATGAAGAGCGCCGCCGCCATGATCCCGGCCATGATCGGCGAGGCCACCCAGGCGAAGGCGAACTTGGAGACGACCGCGGGGTCGGTGGGCCGGCCCATGAAGAGGTTCCAGCCGATGATGCCGCCGACGATCGCCTGGCTGGTGGAGACGGGCAGTCCCCGCTGGGTCATCAGGTAGACGCTCAGCGCGGCCGCCAGCGCCGCCATGAACGCCCCCGGCAGGGTGTTGATCGCCCCCAGCTTGCCCAGGGTGTGCGAGGCCCCGGCGCCGCTGATCACCGCCCCCAGGATGACGAAGACGCTGGCGATCAGGGCGGCGGTCGCAAAGCGCACCATGCGGGTGCCCACGGCGGTGCCGAAGATGTTGGCCGCGTCGTTGGCCCCCAGCGACCAGCCCAGGAAGAGGCCGCTCGACAGGTAGGCGAAGAGGCCCGGGTTCATCAGACCATCCGCTTGATCGTCAGGATCGAGAGCTTGTCGCCGATGTCCTCGGCGGTGTCGGCGATGCTGTCGAGACGGTCGAGGAAGGAGGTCAGGTGCATCTTGTGGGCTAGGTCGAGGTCGCTCTCGAAGATCTGCCGCCCCACGCGGGTGGTGATCTTGTCCGCTTCGGACTCGTAGAACTGCACCTTCTTGACGTGGTCGCGCACGGCGCTGAGGTCGCGGAAGAAGGCGCGCGCAGCGGTGACCATCTCCTCGGCGGTCTGCTGCACCATTCGCGCCAGTTCGGCAAAGTCGGGCCGGTAGGCCGCGGCGATGACGGGCCGCTGGATGTAGAAGCTGTACACCGCCGCCTCGTAGTGGTTGGTCACCTCGTCCACCTGCTCGATGAGCGAGAGCACGTCCTCACGCAGCTCGGGGATGAGGGTGTGGGTCGTCATCTGGGTCTCGATCTCGCGCCGCAGGTCGTCGGCCTCCTCCTCCACCTCGGTGACCCGCCGCACGAGCTCGTCGAACTCGTCGGAGACGCCGCGGTCGAGGTAGATCTCCATCGCCCGCCCGAAGACCAGACCGGCCTCCTGCACCTTGTCGAAGTAGAGGTCGATCTGGGCCTCCAGGCCGCGGGTGCCGCCGAAGAGCGAGGGTAGTTTCATGGTGAGCCCATTATAGGCAAGGCACCCGGGGACGCGTCTCCCTGCAGAGTAGGATCGAACCATGGGGACGCGTCCGGGTTCGGGCACGGTGGTCGCTGTGCTGGTCGTGGGCGTGGCCGCGGTAAGCGCGGCCGCGATCTTCATTCGCCTGGCCTTCGCCAGCGCCGGCAGCGCCGGACCCGGGGTGGCCCTGTTGCTTGCGGGGGTGCGCCTGGGCATCGCGGCGCTGCTGCTGGCGCCAACCTGGCCCGGGCTGGCGCGCGCCCGCCCCCGGCCCGGGGCGTTCGCCATGGCCGTGCTCGCCGGGGTTTTCCTCGCCGCCCACTTCGGCACCTGGGTGACCAGCCTGGCCTACACCTCGGTGGCCGCCTCGGTCACGATCGTGACGACGAACCCCATCTGGGTGGCGCTCTTCGGCTGGCTCTGGCTGGGCGAGCGCGTCGGCCGCCTCACCCTGGGGGGCATCCTGCTCGCCACCGCGGGCGGCGTGCTCATCGGGCTGGGCGACGCCACCGGGGGCTCGGCCGGCTCCGCGCCCCTTTTGGGGGACGCGCTGGCGCTGGTGGGCGCCTGGACGGTGAGCGGCTACTTCCTGCTGGGCCGCGAGGCTCAGCGGCGCGGGCTCTCGATCGGGCAGTACGTCGCCGTGGCCTACGCCACCGCCGCAGCGGCGCTGCTGCCGCTGCCCGCGCTCTTCGGCACCCCCTACACCGGCTGGCCGCCCGCTTTCTACGGCTACGCCCTGGCCATGGCGCTCACCAGCCAGCTCGTCGGCCACACCAGCTTCAACTGGGCGGTGCGCTGGATCCCGCCGGTGATGGTGACGCTGGCCATCCTCTTCGAGCCCCTGGGCTCGGGGTTCTTGGCCTACCTGTTCTTCGGGGAGGTGCCGGCGCCGCTCGTCTTCGCGGGGGCGGCGGTGCTGCTCCTGGGGGTGGGGGTGTCCGTGCTGGGGCAGGGGCGGCGCTAGCCCTCCTCTTCTGCGGCCCCCTCCTCGGGCGCCTCGCTTTGGGCGAAGAGGGGGTCCTGGCCTTCCTCCTCGCGGCGGGCGTAGACGCCGCAACGGGTGCAGCTGACGGCGATCACCTCGACGCCGGGGCGCACCCAGCGGCCGCAGGAGGGGCAGGCGTAGCGCACGCGCGCATTATGGCACGGCGCCGCGCGGTATGCTTGGGTATGCTCCGGATCGGTTTTTCGCTGGCCTTGGCCCTCGGCCTGGCCTTCGCCGCCCAGCTCGAGCGCGTGGAGATGGGCCCGCCCGCGCCCGGCTTCGATCCCGCCGATCTGCACACCTACAAGATCGCCCGCCCCGCGCACGTATTTCACGCCGCCGACGGGGCGATCGTCTTCGTCACCCACTGGCGCTTCGAGCCCGGCGACGCCGGGGAGGAGGCCTTCGAGATGTACCTGATCCCGCCGCGCGGCGAGGTGGAACGCGCCGGGTACAGCTTCGACGTCCCCAAGAGCTGGGAGGGCCGGGTCAAGCCCACCTTCTGGCACTTCAAGCTGAACCCCACCAAGGCCCGTGCTCAGGCGGGGGAGTGGACGGTCTACTTCCTCTTCAACGGTGAGCTCAAGGGTCAGGTCAACTTCCGCCTCGAGCCCTAGGCGCGCCCCGACCTCACCCGCACCCGCGGGCGGTCGTGTAAGATTGCGGCGTGCGCAGCTTCACCAGCCTGCACGTTCGCACGCAGGACGCGGACGGGGTGCGCGCCCTGGCGCGCGAACTCCGCACCCCGGGGCTCGCGCTCTACGTGGCGCCCGATCCACCCTGGTACAGCCTCTACGACGAAGCGCTCGAGGCCGACGAGGACCCGGCGCGGCTCTGGGCGGCGCTCGAGGCGGCTTCGCGCCTGGGACGGGCGGCGCTCTTCGCCGTCTACGAAGACGAGGGGCTGTGCTGGGGGATGGCCGAGAGGGGGCGCCACCGCTACCGCTTCTGCGAGGGGCTGGAGGGCGCGCCGTCGGGGCCCTTCGGGCGCCTGCCCGCGGGCCTCGACCCCGCGGCGGTGGCCGCCGCCCAGCAGGGGGAACCCAAGACCGCGGCGGTGCGCGCGCTGGCGGGCATGCTGGGGATCTTTCCCGACCACGCCGTGATCGGGTTCAGCGACCTACTGGAACTCGACGAGGAAGGCGGGCTGCCCGAGGAAGTCTGGGTCGTCGAGGACGACGCGGCGCCCGGGTCCGCGCTGGAGGAAAACCATGCTGGTGGTTAAGATCGGCGGAAGCCTGGATGGAGCCCAGCCCCTGGTGCGCGACCTCGCGCACCACGAGGGCGAACTGATCGTGGTGCACGGCGGGGGCCCGCGCATCGGGGCCGAGCTGGAGGCGCGCGGGTTCGAGACCCGGTTCGAAGGCGGCCTGCGCGTCACCCCGCCCGAACAGATGGCGGTGGTGGAACAGGTGCTGACGCAGCTCGGCAAGGAGCTGGCCGACCGGCTCTCGCAGCTGGGGCGGCTCTCCGTGGGCCTTAGCGGCCGGGACGCCCGGCTGCTGCGCGCCGAGCCGTTGGACGAGCGCCTGGGGCGCGTGGGGCGGATCACCGCGGTGAACACCTCGCTCCTCTTCGCGTTGATGAGCCGCCACCTGACGCCGGTGATCAGTCCGATCGCGAGCGCCGAGGGGGGGCCGCTCAACGTCAACGCCGACGAGGTGGCCGCGGCGGTCGCCGGCTGCCTGGGCGAGCCGCTCGTCTACCTGACCGACGTACCGGGGGTGCTCGCCGACCCCGCCGACCCCGAGAGCCGCATCCCCGTGCTCGACGGGGCCGAAGCAGAGGCGCGCATCCAAGATGGCACGATCGCCGGGGGAATGATCCCCAAGGTGCGGGCGGCGCTGGCGGCCCTCGAGTTCGGCGCCCCCTGGGTGATGATCGCCCCGGGCGAGGCCGGCAGCCTTCCCCGCCTGCTCTCGGGCAAGCTGGGAACCCGCATCGTTCCAGAAAAAATCTCGCGCGAAGTATAATCGCAGACGACGTTCCCGGCCCGCCGGGGAAAGGGGGTTCCATGAACCTACGCAACCTGACCGTGCTGGTCATCCTGCTGCTGGTGGCGCTCTTCGCCGGCCTGAACTGGCCGCTCTTCACCGCACCCAGCGAGATCAACCTGCTCTTCACGCGCGTCTCCGCGCCGCTAGGGCTGATCCTGCTGGCCGTGATCGCGCTCCTCAGCCTGCTCTACTTCCTCTTCATCGCCGTGATCGAAACCGGAGCCCTCATCGAGATTCGCCGTTACGCCCGCCAGGTGGAGCAGGCGCGCAAGCTCGCCGACCAAGCCGAGGCCAGCCGCTTCGCCGAGCTCAAGCGCTACCTCGAACAGGAACTGAGCGCGCTGGCCCAGGGCCAGTCCGACCTCAAGGCGCACGTCAGCCTCGAGGCCGGAGAGGCGCGCAAGGCCCTTTCCCTCGAGCACGACACCCTCAAGTCGCAGCACGCCGAGATCTCCGGGCGCGTGGACCAGAAGACCGAGCAGCTCAAGGGCGAGCTGCTGGCGCGGCTGGAGAGCCTGGAGCGCGGCCTCGCCTCCGACGTCGAACGCACCGGCAACACCCTGGCCGCTTACCTGGGCGAGCTCGAAGACCGGCTGCTGGGCCGCGCGGGCGAAGGCGAAGCCGCAGACGAAGAGGCCTGACCCCCCGTGCCGCACGAACAAGCGTTGCTCCTCACCGTTTCCTGGGCCGTGGGCCTGGGCCTGGCGGCGCAGCTGGTCGCGCACCGCACGCGCATCCCGGCAATCGTCCTGCTGCTGGTGACCGGGGTGCTCGCGGGGCCGAGCGTCCTCGGCTGGGTGCACCCCGAGTACATGGGCGAAGGCCTCGGGGTGCTCGTCAAGCTGGCCGTGGCCGTCATCCTCTTCGAGGGCGCGCTGAGCCTGCGCCTCGAGGACCTGCGCCGCGCCGCGTCCGAGGTGCGCGGGCTGATCACCACCGGGGTGGTCGTCACCTGGGTGCTGGCCACGCTGGCCGCCTACGCGCTGGCCGGGTTCACCTGGCCGCTGGCCATCCTCTTCGGCTCCCTGATGACCGTGACCGGCCCCACCGTGGTGCAACCGCTGCTGCGGAGGGTGCGGGTGCCGCGCAAGCTCAAAGCCATCCTCGAGGGGGAGGCGATCCTCGTCGACCCCGTGGGCGCGGTGCTGGCCGTCGCGGTGATGGACGTCGTCCTCGGCCTTTCCGGGGCCCATCCGCTCACCTGGTACGGCGCGGTCTGGGCCTACTTCGGCCGGCTGCTCACCGGAGGTGCGGTCGGAGCGGTGGGGGCGCTGCTGCTCTCGCGCCTTTTCCGCCGGCACGACTGGGTACCGCTCGAGCTGCGCAACCTGGTCGCCCTCGCGGGCGTCTGGGTCGCCTTCGCCGCCGCCGAGGCGCTCCTGCCCGAGGCGGGCCTGATGGCGGCGGTGGCCATGGGCCTGGTCTTCCAGCGCAGCGAGGTGCCCGAGGAGCGCCGCCTGCGCCACTTCAAGGAACAGCTCACGGTGCTGGGCATCAGCGTGCTCTTCATCCTCCTGGCCGCCGACCTGCCGCTGACGGTGGTGCGCGAGGCCGGTTGGCCCGCCGTCTGGACCGCTCTGGTGCTGGCGCTGGTGGTGCGCCCCCTGGCCGTGGCCGCGGCGACCTGGCGCTCGCCGCTCTCCTGGCGGGAAAAGTTCTTCGTCGCCTGGATCGGCCCCCGCGGCATCGTGGCCGCCTCGGTGGCCTCGCTCTTCGCGCTGGCGCTCCGGGGCGCGGGCATCCCCGGGGGCGACGCGCTCTTGGCCGCGGTCTTCGTGACCATCTTCGTTACCGTCACCCTCGCGGGGCTTACGGCCCCCTGGGTGGCGCGGCTCCTCGGCCTCACCCACCGCGGCGGCAAGCTCGCGGTCCTCGTAGGCGCCGGACCGCTGGCGCGCAAGGTGGGTCAGCTGATGAAGGAGCACGGCCGCCAGGTCGTCCTCGTCGACCGCAACCAGAGCCTGGTCTGGGCCGCCCGGCGCGCCGGACTCGAGGCGGTGCTGGGCAACGCCCTGGAGGAGGACACCCTTGCGGCCGTGGGCGCCGACGAAGCCGAAACGCTGCTCGCCGCCACCACCAACGCCGAGGTCAACGTGCTGGCCGTGGCCATCGCCCGCGAGGAATTCCATACCGCCCGTGCCTACCCCGTGGTCGACGCCAAGGGCGTCCGCGCCGAGACGGTGGAGCAGATCGGCGGGCAGATCGCTTTCGGCCGCCCCATCGACATCCGCGAATGGGAACACGCCCTCAGCTACGAGCCCGTGGTCACCTACGAGTGGCCCGTCCCCGAAGGGTTCGCCGGCGGGGCCGTGGGCCAGCTCGAGCTGCCCGACTTCCTGCTGCCGCTGGTGCGGCTGCGCGGCGAGGAGGCCGAGATCGTCCACGCCGCGCAGACCTGGAGCCGCGGGGAGCGGGTGGTCTTCGTCGCACGCGCCCCCGAGGACGAAGTCCGCGCCGCGCTAGACGCCCTCGCGCAGGGTTAGCCAGCGCTCCGCGGGCCAGGTGTTGGCCACCCGCTCGGGGGGCAGGCCGACCTTCTGCGCCATCCACAAACCGTAGGCCACGTCGGCGTAGCCCTCCGGGGCGTGGGCGTCGGGACCGATCGAGAAGACGAGCCGCTCGCGCCACGCGAGCGCCCGCCGCCAGTCGAGGTCGAGCCGCCAGGGGTTGGCGTTGATCTCGACGATCTTCCCCAGCTCCGCGGCCCGCGCCAGCACCCGTTCCCAGTCGGCCTCCGCGCCCTTGCGCCGCAGCAGCAGCCGGCCCGTTGGGTGGGCCAGGACGGTCAGGTAGGGGTTGGCGACGGCCCGCAAGAGCCGCGCGGTCTGTTCCTCGGGCGGAAGGTGGAAGTGGGAGTGCAGCGAGCCCAGCACCACGTCGAAGCGGGCCAGGACCTCGTCCGGGTAGTCGAGGCTGCCGTCCGGGAGGATGTCCGACTCGATCCCCTTGAGGATGCGGAAGGGGGCGAGCTCGGCGTTCAAAGCGTCGATCTCGGCCCACTGGCGCTCGAGGTCCTCCAGGGTGAGGCCGCCGGCGTAGGCGGCCGTCTGCGAGTGATCGGTCACCACCATGTAGGCGTACCCCTCGGCGATCGCCGCCTCGGCCATGGTGCGCAGGCTGGCGCTGCCGTCGGAGTAGGCGGTGTGCAGGTGCACCAGGCCCACAAGGTCGCGGCGCTCGACGAGGCGGGCCGGGGGCGCGAGCCCCAGGTGTTCGGGCTCGCGCCAGCAGGGGGGGACCGGCTCGCGCCCGAGCGCGGCGAAGACGGCGGCCTCGTCGGGACCGGCGGGCAGCGCCCCCAGCGCCCGCACCCAGGCTTCCGAGCCCGTGGCCCGCAGCAGCACGGTTCCAAACTCGCGCTCCCCGGCGCAGAAGACCCTGAGCGGCAGGCCCTCGAGGCGGCCGTGCACGACGCTGCCGCGCACCTCGATGGCGTGCTCTCCGAGGGCCGTGAGCACCGCCTCGGGTGCGGCCCGCGCCACCAGGTCCACGTTCCCTGCGGTCTCGAGCCGCCGCCGCAGGCTGCCGGCCAGCGCGGCGTAGACGCCGGCCCGCTCCAGGTCGGCGAGCAGCAAGCGGGCGGCCTCGAGCCCCACCGGCAGGTGCACCCGCCGCAGGTTGGCGAGCGCGAAGCGGGCGGCCTCGAGGAACGTCTGCTGGGTCTTCTTGCCAAAGCCCGGCATGGCGGCGATCCGCCCCTCCTCGGCGGCGCGCACCAGTTCCTCGAGGCTGTCGATCCCCGCCTGCCAAAGGGCGCGGATGCGCTTGGGCCCCAGCCCCTGTACCATGAAGAGCTCGGCCACCCCCGGGGGCACCTGGCCGCGCAGCTCCTCGAGGTAGTCGAACTCTCCGGTCTGCACGATCTCGGCGAGCGCCCCTGCAAGCCCCTTGCCGATCCCGGGCAGGCGGTCGAAGCCCGCGGCCATCAGCTCGGGCAGCTCGCCCTCGTAGCGCTCGAGCGCCCGCGCCGCCTTGCGGTAGGCGCTGACGCGGAAGCCGCTCTCGCCCAGCACCTCCATCAGATCGGCGGTTTCGCCGAGCATCCGCGCCAGGTCCTTGGTGGTCACGGCGCCTCCAGCGGGTAGGGCTCGGGCTTGCGGTTCTTGTAGACCCAGGCCTCGCGGTAGCCCGCCTCGCTCAGCCGCGCCGCCGCCTCCGCGAAGCGCGCCCCCACCTCGTCCGGCGCGTGGGCGTCGGAGCCGAGCACCACGGGGATCCCGAGCTCGCGGGCGCGTTTCAAGATCTCGGGGGCGGGGTAGAGCTCGCGGGCGGGCTTGCGCCAGCCGGCGGTGTTCACGTCCAGGGCAAGCCCGGCGTCGCGGACGGCGCCCAGCACCCCCTCGACCAGGTCCCAGGCCTCCTCCGGCGGGAGGTGGCCGAACTTCTTGGGCAGGTCGAGGTGGCCGATGGCGTCGAAGAGGCCCGACTCGGCAGCGGCGTAGACCAGGGCGTAGTAGTCGGCGTAGACCTCGAGCCGGTCGCGCCGCTCGAACTCGTCGGCGAAGTCGGGGTGGTCGAACGGCCAGGCGCCGATGAAGTGCACCGAGCCGATCACGTAGTCGTAGGGGTAGGCCTCGAGCTGGGCCCGCACGTAGGCCTCGGTGCCGGGGTGGAAGTCGGCCTCGAGCCCCAGCCCCACGTAGAAACCGTCGGGCGCCTGGGCCCGCACCGCCTCGACGAGGCGGTGGTAGAGCGGCAGCTGCGCCTCGGGCATGCGGCTTTCCGGGTCGAACCAGGGCGGCATGGGGTTGTGGTCGGTGAAGACGAGGCCCATGAGGCCCCGCTCCCGCGCCGCGGCCAGGTAGGCTGCGGGCTCGCCTTCGGCGTGCCGGCACAGCGGGGTGTGCACGTGGCTGTCGTACATGGCCTCAGTCTACGGCCGAACGGGGCGAGGCGTTCACCTTGCTCCGCTTCCAATAAGCCCACAGGCCACACGCTACGGGCTACAGGCTTTTACACCCAGCTCACGCTGCCGAAGGTGTCCTCGCGGCGGGGGCTGGTCGAGAACATCACCACCGGCACCTCGAGCGCGTCTTCGATGAACTCGATGTAGTCGAGCAGCGGCCGCGGCAGGTCCTCGCGGCGGGCGAGCCCCGCGAGGTCGCCCCACCCCTTCATGGTGCGGTACTCCACGGCCCCGTCCTCACGGTAGGCGACGCCCACCTTGACCTCCTCGAAGCCCGCGAGCACGTCGAGTTTGGTGAGTACGATCCCGTCCATGCCGTTGACGTCTACGGCGTACTTGAGGGCCACCAGGTCGAGCCAGCCCACCCGCCGCGGGCGGCCGGTGGTCACCCCGAACTCGCCGCCCTTCTCCCGCAGCGTCTCGGCCAGCTCGCCGGTGAGCTCGGTGGGGAAGGGGCCGTGCCCCACCCGGGTGGCGTAGGCCTTGGCCACGCCGTAGACCTTGCCCACCGCCTTGTGGGATAGCCCGGTGCCCACGACGATCCCGCCCACGCTGGGGTGGCTGCTGGTCACGTAGGGGTAGGTGCCGTAGTTGAGGTCGAGCATCGTCCCTTGGGCCCCCTCGAAGAGGATCTTCTTCCCCGCCTTCCAGGCCGCGCGCAGCTCGGCGCCGGTGTCGGCCACGAAGGGCCCCAGCACCTCGCGCATCCGCGCCAGGTCCTCGAGCGCCCGCGCCGCGCTCGTCCAGCCGGCGCCCGCGGTGGAGTTGGGCTTGGCCGCGAGCAGGCGTTCCACGCGCTCGGCGAGGACTTCGGGCTCGAGCAGGTCACCGACGCGGATGCCCACGCGTCGGGCGCGGTCGGCGTAGGCCGGGCCGATGCCGCGCCCGGTGGTGCCCACGAAGTTGCCCTTGCTCTCCACGAACTTGTGGTGCGGCAGCACCAGGTGCGCCCGTTCGGAGACGCGCACCCGGGGCTCGAAGCCCAGCCGGCGGATCTCGGCAAGCTCTTCCGCGAACGCCTCGGCGTCGACCACCATCCCATCGGCGAGCACGCTCGTCGCGTGCGGGTGGATCACCCCCGTCGGCAGCAGGTGCAGCTTGAAGGTGTGCCCCCCGGCGACGACCGTGTGCCCCGCGTTGGCCCCGCCCTGAAAGCGCACCACGTAGTCGGCCTGGGCCACCAGCGCGTCGGTGACCTTCCCTTTACCCTCGTCGCCCCACTGGGCCCCTATGATCGCGACTCCCGGCATGACGGCCCCAGCTTACCCCACCCCACGGTGCATAGCTATTCAGTGCAACGCGCAGGGTGGGGGCACGCGTTTGCGCAAACCTGGCCCTTTGTCGTAAAATGCTCCAACCGTTTTGGAGGAATGGTTATGCATGAGGGTGCACCGCCCCTGACCGTGGGGATCGAGGAAGAATACCAACTGATCGACCCGGAGACCCGCGGCCTGGCCCCGGTGGCCTCCGAGGTGCTGGGGGAGGCCCCCCTCGCGCTCAAGCAGCTGCTCAACCCCGAGCTGCACCAGGCAATGGTCGAGATCGGCACCCCGCCCGCGGCCAACATCCGCGAGGCCTACGGCATGCTCGTGGAAATGCGGCGCGAGGTGGCTCAGCTGGCCGCGGCCAAGGGGGCCCGCATCGTTGCCGCCGGCACCCACCCCTTCGCGCTCTGGGAGGACGTGCCCATCACCCAGAAGGACCGCTACATGGAGCTCCTCGGCGAGTTCCAGGACGCGGTACGCGCCCTGCTCATCTTCGGTACCCACGTGCACGTGGGGGCGGGGGACGACGACGAGTTCCGCGTCGACGCCATCAACACCCTGCGCTACATGCTTCCGCACCTGCTGGCCCTCTCGGTTTCGAGCCCGCTGTGGCGCGGCCGCGTCACCGGCCTCAAGAGCTACCGCAGCCTCATCTGGCGCGGCCTTCCGCGCACCGGCATCCCCGCCACCTTCTCCAGCTACTCCGACTACCAGCACTTCGTCGAGATCCTGATCGAAACCGGCTCCATCCAGGACGCCTCGCGCATCTGGTGGGCGATGCGGGCCCACCACCGCTACCCGACGATCGAGTTCCGGGCCACCGACCTGGCCACCCACCCGCGCGACGCCATCGCCATTGCGGCGCTGGCCCAGGCGCTGATCTACAAGCACTGGCTGATGCGGCGCGACAACGTCACCTTCCGCCGGTACCCCACCCCGCTGATCGAAGAGAACGTCTGGCGCGCCGCGCGCTACGGCCTTGACGGCAAGCTGATCGACTTCGGCGAGCGCCGCGAGAAATGGGCCCGCGACCTGCTCGTCGAGCTCGTCGAGTTCGTGGACGACGTCCTCGACGACCTGGACAGCCGCTGGGCGGTGGAGCACGTCTACACCATCCTCGACCGCGGCACCGCCGCCGACCGGCAGCTGGCCATCTACGAGGAGACCGGCGACCTGCGCGCCGTGGTGGACTGGCTGATCGAGGAAACGCTCCGGGACATCGCCTGAGAACTGCGGTATCGTGAAGACGTGACGTCAGCGCAGGCACGTGCCCAAGACACCCTCGCGTACTTCGAACGCCACCTGGACGCCTACCTGACCGACCTGCGCGAGCTGGTCGCGATCGAGTCGCCCACCCACCACCTGCCCGGGATCAAGAAGGCGGCGCTGTGGTTGCAGACCCAGTTCGCGGGGCTGGGCGAACTGCGCCGCTTCGAGACCGAGGCCGGCACGGTGCTGCGCCTCTTCCGCCGCGGCAGCGGGCCGCGGGTGCTGCTGCTCGCCCACTACGACACCGTGCACCCGGTGGGCTCGTGGAAGAAGCTGTGGCGCGAGGAGCGCGGCCGGATCTACGGCCCCGGCGTCTACGACATGAAGGCGGGGCTGCTCTTCATTCTCTGGGCGCTGCGCTACCTGGGCGCCTCGGGCGCCGAACACCCCAACCTGGAGGTGCTGCTCACCCCCGACGAGGAGGTGGGCTCGGTGACCTCGCGCATCTTCATCGAGGACGCCGCCCGCGGCGCCGACTACGCGCTGGTGCTCGAGCCCCCCACCGGCGCCGGTGACCTCAAGGTGCACCGCAAGGGCGTGGGCTGGTACAAGCTGCGCGTTCACGGCAAGGCCGCCCACCAGGGGGTCGAGCCCGAGAAGGGCGTGAACGCCATCGTGGAGGCGGCGCACCAGGTGCTGCGCGTCGTCGAGGCCCAGGACCTGGAGAAGGGCACCACCCTGGGCCCCAACGTGGTCCGCGGCGGCACCGCCGGCAACGTGGTGGCCGACTACGCCGAGGTGCTCGTGGACCTGCGCGCCTGGACGCTCGAGGAGGCCGAGCGGGTGGACCGCTTCATGCGGGCCCTCGAGCCGGTGCACCCGGGGGCGCGCCTCGAGCTCGAGGGCGGTCTGAACCGCCCGCCAATGGAGCCCACCCCCGAGAGCCTGGCGCTGTTCGAGCTGGCCCGCGGCGTGGCCCGCGACCTCGGCTTCGACTCGAAACCCGGGAAGGTGGGCGGCGGCTCCGACGGCAACTTCACCGCCAACCTGGGGGTGCCCACCCTCGACGGCCTGGGGGCGGCGGGGGCGGACGCCCACCAGCACAGCGAGCGCATCGTCACCGCCGAGCTGCCCCGGCGCATGGCGCTTTTGGCCGAGCTGCTCACCCGCCTGGTGCGCGACGCCTAGTAGACTGAGGCAAGATGTTCTTCCGCAAATCCGATCCGCACGTCAAACCCGAGGGCATGGCCTACTGGGTGCGGGTGCGCACCGAAAAGAGCGGTGAGGTCGTGCCGCTGCGCATCTCCCGCGCCAGCGAGCTCAGCCCCACGGCCGAGGGTTACTACGTGCGCAAGGTGATCGTCGCCCCCGAGAGCCTCGACCGGGCGGTGCTCGAGATCTGGTTCGACCGCCGCGCCCGTGTGGTGCGCAAGGCGGTCGAGGGCGGCGAACTGGTGCCCATCAAGGAGTGGTCATGAAACGCAAGGACCTGGAAGGAAGCCCTCACGGCGAACTCTTCCCCGGAGCCCGCGCCGCGGCCTTTGGGGGCCGGCAGACCATGCTCAACCACGTGGTGCTCGACCACGGCGTGACCGTGCCCGAGCACAGCCATCCCGAGGAACAGATCACCTACGTGCTCTCGGGGCGGCTCGCCTTCCAGATCGAGGGCGAGGTCTGCGAGGTGGCCGCCGGCGAGGCCGTCTGGGTTCCCGGGGGCGCGACGCACGCGGTGCGGGCGCTCGAGCCCAGCGTGGTCCTCGACGTCTTCAGCCCCGTCCGCCCCGACCTGTTGGAAAAGTTCGGTGGCTAGCGTGGTGCGCGGCAAGGCGGTGCTCGTCACCGGGGCCAGCCGCGGCATCGGCGAGGCGGTGGCGCGGGCGCTGGCCTGGCGCGGCGCCAAGGTGGGC
>Ga0256839_1001910_pt1 | contig 24366 bp, 17 predicted proteins | sample 354166metaG_FD_185968 | JGI IMG/M metagenome (GOLD analysis project Ga0256839, IMG submission 185968) | Hydrothermal vent microbial communities from Mid Atlantic Ridge, Atlantic Ocean - 354-166 | ecosystem: Environmental > Aquatic > Marine > Hydrothermal vents | place: Atlantic Ocean: Mid... | reverse complement strand
TTCCAGGCAGGCTATGCCGTTCGGCTTGAGCACGCCGGCCTGCCCCCGATGCACATGCTCTCTGTGGCGCTGGTCTTTGCAGAAAGAAATCGGTAGTAAAGACGCCTTCCAGAAAGGATGAAAGCAAAACACCCCCGTATCCCGTATAAAGATCAGGTTTGAGGCCGGCATCTGTTACCTGTAGCCAATGGACGGACTTAGAGGAATGTTGCTGGGCATGAAGGTGCCACTGCCCCGTCCGATAAGATGCGCCTGCTCATCATACAGCTCCCCTTCCGCTACCACAAGGCGAGGCGAGCGATAGACAACGCGGCCAATTGCTTTGATGACGCCTGAAGCGACCGGACGCAAAAAGTAAATGGTGAAGCTTACCGTCACCACAAAAAAACGCGCTTCAACCGATTGCGCCGCGAAAAATGTGGCATCGTCCAGCGCCTTGAAATAAACAGCCCCGTGCGCTGCGCCGGCCGCGTGAAAAAACTCCGGCCGAATCGGGAGCGTCAGCGTGGCTTGCCGCTCGGCTACGCGCAACTCCGGTCGGAAATACGCATTGATGGGTGCCTGCTGGTACATGCGTTCCAGCTTTCGATAGTGTTCGGTGCGCATGGGTCTCGTTTGCTTTTTGTGGGTGTGCTCCAGGTCTGAAGAAAAAAAGCCCCGCAGCAACGGGCAAGCAGCCGGCCTTCAAGCGGAATATTTACAGCCGAGAAATTATGGCCTGGTCCCTGAGCCAGGTACCACGCGCTTCAGGTGAGGAAGCCGCGTTCGTCTTGCGAGGTTACCCGCAGGCAATCGCCTGTCATTGCTGGCAGTGGCGGGGGATAGACACAATAGAGCGGACTGAATCAGGCCTTTGCTTCTGGGCTTTCGGGTCGCAGCGCGTTGGGGCTTATCCCGCGCATTGCCCAGAGGCACCCGAAAAAAACGCCCAATTTCAGGGAAGCGCGGCATGCGGCAGGGCAATGGCGTACAGGTACCAGGCCGCATGGGGCAGCCATTGCTCGGTCCAGCGCCAGTCGGTGTCCTGTCCGGTAACGGCATAGCCCAGGTTGTAGGCAATGCCCCCTGTTCCCTCCAGTCCACCGGTGATTCCGTTGCTGATGCCGCCCGGCGCGTTCGTGTAGGCATAGCTATTGAAAAACAGATACTCCGGGTTGTTACGTCCCACCCCTTTCAGCATGCACACATCGTACGGGTTGCGGCCGAGGATCCAGTGGAGCTGGTCCCAGGCAAACTGGTGCAACTGCTGATAGAAGGTCGTGTCGGGGGCAAAGAAGGGAGCGGCCATGCGGGCAGCCGTCGCCAGGGAAGCCAGCCGGGCATTTTCGCCCTGCCACCAGGGGGCCGCTTCGGTGTTGTGGGGAAAGAAGAAGGTGCTGTAGCGACGCCCGGTGGTGTCCTGGACAAGCTGCCGGGCATACCCGAAAGGATTGGTGACCTCGCGCGTGATCGTTAGCTCGAAGCGCAGCGCCCGCCGCACGACGTCCAGCACCGCTGCGCGGCGCGCCGAATCGGCGATCGTCAAGTAGTTCAGAAGACTGACCACAGGCAATCCCGCATCGGAGGGGTGAAAGAACGGACGGTCGGTATCGTCGGCCCGCCAGTAGTCCCGGTAGGGCCCCCACGTGGTGAGGCGGGCCATCAGGCGACGGGCCCGTCGATGGGCGGCTTCGCGATAGACGGCTTTACCGGTTGCCCGGTACAGCTCGGTGGCTGCCATGAGGGCGCTGTAGTCGTCGAGGATGTTTTCGCGGCCGTCGTTGGTAAGCTGGCGGTTGTGCCGCTCCAGAAAGGCGAAGGCGGCCTCGGCGGCCTGCAGGTAGACCGTCTGATCGAAATCGCCGTGCAGGGGCAGCGTGCTGGCCCGGGCCAGCGCAGCAATGGCCAACCCACCGCCCGCCCGGTAGCTGACATCGTACAGGGCAATGGAGTCGTTGACGGCCAGCACCTGCTCCTGCTTGGTCCGGGTGGTCGGATCGGCCAGCGCATACGCCGCCCGTGTGGCCGCGATCACCCGATCTTCCGGGCGCTTCTCTGGCCCCGGGGCGGCCACCGACCGGAAGAACGAGCCATAGGGATCGCGCATGCGCACGAGAAAGTCGGCCCCGTAAAGGGCTTCATCAAGGACGCGTCGCCGGTACTGGTGAAAGTTGGAATCGTCCCGCTCGGAGAGTAACCGGTACGCTTCCAGCAGAACCCAGACGACCAATGGCGTCTGCTGGGGATTGAAGTAGGTAGAAAAGGATAAATGCGATAGGTGTTTGCCATAGTCGCCGGTGGCGTCGTACCAGCCGCCGCGTACGTCCACGCAACCCTTCCGGAAGCCTCCTTCAAAAGGGCGGCAGCGATCGGCACGGTCGTAGCGCCCGGAGCTGCGCTGGCTTTTGAAATAGAAAAGCACGTCCGAAAGCGTCCGGCGCTCCAGCAGATTGTCCCGCACCTCAAAAGGAAAAGACGTCACCGGACCCTGACTGGTCTCGCAGTGCAGCCGGTAGAAGCCCGATTCGGTCACGGAGGAAAAATCCAGACGCCAGAAGTGCCAGGCCGGCCAGTCTTCGACGCGTCCGAGCGGTTCTGGAGTGATCGGGAGGATCCGTTCGCGGGTGTCTTCCCGGAAGAGGGCGCAGGAAGTAGGCCGCAACGCAGCCGTTCCCTGAAGGAGGGCCTGCTTGGGAGCGTGCGCTTCGTAGCCCACATGATTGATCAGAAAACGCGGCGTAAACGTGGGATCGATAGCGACCCCGATGAGAAGAAGCAGAAGATGCAGCATGGCCGGCGGAAGATGGCTTTTGGAGACAGACAGAGGATAAGGGCATCTCGAATCCTCCGCAACCGGCACGACCGCTGGGAGCGGTCTCAATTTGCGTGCTCCGGATGGGACGGGCTGTATCGGAAGGTCAGGGCCATGAATTGTCGGCATTGCTGCTGCATGCCGCCCAAACTTTGATGGGTAGCTCGGGGGATGGATCTCAACCGAACCCTGACCTGAAATTTTGTCCGTTGACCACGGCTGGTGTCTGACGGCTCGCGATCAAGAGGATGCGTGCGGTTAGGGTGGGTGGGGGCGCAAGCGATGCCATGCCGAAGGTGGCCTGAAGGAGCGCTGCCACGCCAGGCAGCTCCAGTATGGCTTAAGGTTGTCCAGTAAGCGCTTGCAGGACATGCGCTCACCTCGCACCATAACCACTACCCAATGGAGAGGACCACAAAAGAGGTGGAATACAGATGTTTATTTGCGATCGGATGGGGAGAGAAGTGCTGACGCCTGAGCCGTTGTTTGAAAGTCACTTGTTGTTTGGCCGGTCTGCCATTACAATGGACAGCGTTCGGATCATAGGCCCTCCTGCAGCAGGTGCCATAGTGTAGCCGGATCGAGGCCCTGGAGGCCGGTGCGCAGGCGGAGCGTGCACCAGAAATCCAGCGCCAGCATCTGCACGAAGTGGATCGGAACGGCGATCCAGAACGCGCGACAGCGCCACACGAGCGCGCCCAGCAAGAGACCTCCGGGAATGGAAAGCAGGGCTTCGGCCGGCGGCTTGTTAAAATGCAGGGCCGCAAAAGGAAGCATCTGCACAAAGATCGCATAGAGACCCAGCACCGGGGCCGTTCCGAACAGCACGAAACCGCGCCAGAGATACTCCCAGCCAATCCAGTACACGAGAAACAGCAGTTCGTACAACAGAAAGAGACCCCAGTCGTAGGCGGCAGCCCGAAGACGGGGATTGATGGCCTGAAAAGCCGGATCGGCCGAGAGGAACCAGGTGCCGACGAGCACAACGGGCACGTAGAGGGCCAGCACAAGCAGCCCGAAGCGCAGGTCGCCAGGGTGCAGTCCGATTTCGGAGAAACGACGTCGGAAGCCCAGTCGGAGCAGCAGCACCGGCACGGCAAAGCCCAGCATCCCCTGCAGGCCCGTCCACCAGGCCCAGGCGGCCAGGGGTGTTTCAGGAAAGTTTAACGCAGGAGCCAGCGTATCGAGATAGAACGTACGCCGGCCGATCAGCAGGTGCAGGTAAGCCAATAAGGGAGCGGCCAGCAGGACCACCACGGTTTGGCGATCGAGCTGGCGGATTGCCCGGCGTAGACGCCGGGCTTCGGACGCAAAGGAGCCCTTCATTCCGACGCTGCAGGCCGCTCGGCCGGCAGGTAGCGCATAAAAAACTCGTAGATCCGGAGGATGCGGTCCATGCGCCGCTTTGGATCGCCTGAACGAGACAATTCATGCCCTTCTTTCGGGTAGCGCACGTACTCGACGGGACGTCCCAGAATTTTCAGGCTTTTGTAAAGCATTTCGCTCTGGATGACGCCGGTGCGCAGGTCTTGATCGCTGTGCAGGATGAGCAGGGGCGTGCGGATCTGGTGGACCCAGGTGATCGGCGAGTTGTACAGGATGACCTCGCGCACCGACACCGTGTCGCCCTGCAGGCGTGCGGGTGTTTCGCGGTCCCAAGGATAGCCGCCGAAATGCCAGGGCACCAGCCGCCAGGCGTTGCCTTCGCCCAGAAACGTCTGGAGATCGTAAACGCCGCGCTGGGCCACCGCGGCCCTGAAGCGATGGTCGTGGGCCACGATCCAGGCCGTCAGGTAGCCGGCGTAAGAGCCTCCGGTGACGACCTGACGGTTCGGATCGATCCAGGGCAGGCGGGCGGCTGCGCTGGCGACGGCCAGCACATCACCGGCCGGGCCGTCGCCCCAGTCCTGGTAGTTGGCGCGTCGAAAGGCGCGGCCATAGCCCCCGGAACCCCGGGGGTTGGAGAACACAACCGCGAAGCCTTTGCTGGCAAAAAACTGGAATTCATGCCACATGGTGGCTTCGCCTGGTCCCCACATGGCGGCCGGACCGCCGTGGATCTCCAGGAGCATGGGATAGCGTCGGCCCTTTTCAAAAAAGGCCGGTTTCATCACCCAGTACTGGATTTCCAGCGTGTCGCGGCGCAGCGTGAAGGATTCCGGGCGGCTCAGCCGCTTTGTGCGCAGCCAGGAGGCGTTGTGATCGGTAAGGCGGCGGGGCCGTTTGAAGGCCAGGTCTGCTGCATAGAGCTCATAGGGATTGGTGGGTTCAGTAAGCACGTAGTAAATCGTGGCTTCACTGAGCGCATAGGCCCGCACCCCCTTTTCATAATCCAGTAGCCGCTCGATTTTGGGCCTCAGCTGCACCACTTCGTGGGTGGCAAAACGAGCGCGAGAGGCAGCGGTTGTGTCTTCGGGCGTAGCCTGCGCGGGCCGGGGCGGATGCAGGTCGAAGAACGCGATGCGGTAGAGGGGAAAACCACCGTTGGAGGGGGCTACGAAGTAGAGATAACGCATGTCGGGCGACCATTGCAGGTTGCGCACGGATCGGTCGAAGTGGAGCGTGAGCAGCTCGGGCGGGCGTCGACCATCCAGACGAAAGAGGCCGATTTCGGTCTGCGCGTAGCCCGAGTCGGCCAGCGGTGAAGCGAGGAAGGCAATCCACTGACCATCGGGCGAGGGGGTAGGGGCAAAAAGGGCGTAGCCATCAATGTGCAGGAGTAGCCGGATGCGGCTGGTATCGACGTCGATCAGGTAGAGGGCGCTGCCCCGGGTGCGGTCGGGGTGGCGGGTAGAGTCGAGCCGGGCAGCCGCTACGACCTGCTGACCATGGGGTAGCCATTCGGCGCCGGAGAAGGAGAAAAAGCCAGAAGTCAGGGCCCGGGGCTTCGCGCCCGGACGCGGTTCGATGACGTACAGATGCTGGAAGCGCAGTTGCGGCTGCAGGGTCAGCTCTCCCTGGAAGTCGAGCCGGTGAAAGACGCGCGGGTTGCCTTTGGCTTCGTTTTGGGCCAGCCAGGCGCGGATTTCGGCCAGCGATCCGTCGGGGTTCGGGTGGGCGCCGGCCGTGTCGGCTGCTGTGCGGGCCGGGCGTTCGTCCGGCCAGGGGGGCGTACCTTCGGCGCGACGCACGTCTTTTTCCGGAAGCGAAGCCGTAAAGAGCAGGAGCGAGCCATCGGGGTGCCAGCGTGGTCGGCTTGCCCCGTACCGAAAATCGGTCAGTTGCACGGCTTCGCCCCCAAAGACCGGCATCAGAAAAAGCTGCGGTTTGCCGTTGACCGGTCGGACGAACGCAAGGCGGTCGCTTTCCGGATGCCAGGCAGGTTGGCGGGCCGTCCGGTCGCCGTGCGTGTAGGCTCGGGGCGGCGCGCTTCCATCAGTGGGGAGCAGGTACAGATGGGTGCGGTAGGCATAGCGCACCTCCGGTTCGGTTTCGATCGTATCGATCTGGCGCACGATGTAGGCCAGCCAGCGGCCGTCGGGGGAGACCGTCGGACTTTCAAGCTGACGAATGCGAAGCAGATCGGTGACCGTGATCGGTTCGTCACCGTTTTGGGCCACCGCAGAAGGTGTCAGCAGGCCAAAAACAAGGCCGCTGATCAGCAATAGCCGGATACTCATCCCCAGCATGGCGTGGTGGAGGGTCCGTGTTAGCAGATGCACAGTGCCCTCCAAAGATACAAAGCAGCCCCCAGGCTGAGAAGTCCCTACAGGGCGGCCTGGCCGCGCTCCCCGGTAGAGATGCGCACGGCGTCTTCTACCGGAAGCACAAAGATTTTTCCGTCGCCTCGGAGGCCAGTATGGGCGGCCTGCTGGATGGTCTGCACGACCTGTTCGGCCAGCTCGTCGCGGCAGAAGACCTCCAGCCGAACATGTCGAATGAAATCAACTACTTCGGCCGGGGAGGCCGGCGGCGTATCCTTTTTGAACCATCCCCGGCCAAATCCTTCCACGTTGCTGACGCTCAGGCCCGTGAGGCCGCGTACGCGGTGCAGGGCCAGGACGACGGCTTGCAGTTTGTGGGGCTTGATGTAGGCATACACCAGTTTCATGAGGACTTCGAGGGTTGGTCATAGGGCAGACGAATCGCAAACCACTTGTAAAGGGCCGGTAGGACCAGCAGGGTCAGGATGGTGGAGGTAAACAGGCCCCCAACCACCACGGTGGCCAGGGGTCGCTGCACTTCCGCGCCGGTTCCCTGAGAGAATAGCAGCGGAAAGAGGCCCAATGAGGTGGTAAGGGCCGTCATGAGGACGGGGCGAAGCCGGAGCAAGGCGCCCTGGATGGCTGCGCGATCGATACTCCAACCGTCCCGGATAAGCTGATTGATGTAGGACACCAGCACCAGGCCATTTTCCAGGGCAATGCCAAAGAGCGCGATAAAGCCTACGGAGGCTGGAACCGACAGGTGCTGGCCGGTCAGCCACAGGCCTAAGATGCCCCCTACCAGCGCCAGCGGGATGTTGAGGATGATCAGTGCGGCGTTGCGCACGGAGTTGAACGTGCTGTAAAGCAGTACCAGCACGATCAGCAGCGTAATGGGAATCACCAGCATCAGACGTCGGTTGGCCTGCTGTTGCAGCTCGAACTGCCCTCCCCAGGTGATGAAATAGCCCGGGGGTAGTTCGATGCGTTCGCGGATAGCCCGCTGGGCTTCGGCCACGAACGAACCGATATCTCGGCCTTCTACATTAAGCTGGATGGTGATAAAACGCTGAAGATCTTCGCGCGTGATCTGGCGTGGGCCAATGACTTCCTCCACGCTGGCCAGTTCTGCCAGCGGGACATGGATGCCACCGGGCGCCGGGATGAGCAATTGACGAATCTGCTCTGGAGTTGAACGGTAGGGTTCCTGATAGCGCACGTAGATAGGGAAGCGGCGCACGCCCTCGAAGACCAGTCCCGCTTCTACGCCTCCGATGGCCGCTTCAACAGTACGTTGCACGTCGGCCACATTAATCCCATAGCGGGCGATGGCAGCTCGGTCGACCACGATGCGGATCTGGGGCGTGCCGGTGATCTGGTCGGCCTGCACGTCACGGGCGCCTTCGATAGTCTGCAGCACGGCCACGATCTCGTCCGCCTTTTGCTTAAGCGTTTCGAGGTCGTCGCCAAAAAGCTTGACGGCCAGCTCCGCCCGCACGCCTTCGAGCAGTTCATCGACGGTCATCTGGATGGGCTGCGTGAAGTTGGTCAGGACGCCAGGCAGGGTGCCCAGCTCCTGCCGAATGAGCGTTAGGAGTTCCTCCTGGTTGTCTACACGCCATTCATCGCGATCCTTCAGCAGGATATACATCTCGGCCGAGTTGATGGGATCGCTGTGCGCGCCGACTTCACCGCGGCCGATCCGGGTGACCACACCAATGACTTCGGGGATTTGCATGAGGCGGCGCTCGACGCGCTGCGTGGTGGCCTTGGCCTCGGTGAGTGAAATGGAGGGTGCCATGGTCAGACGAAGCACAATAGTCCCCTCCTGCAGGGTCGGCGTGAATTCACTGCCCAGAAACGGAAAGGCGGTAGCGCCCAGTAGCAGTAGTCCACCGGCCAGGGCAATGGCCCAGGTGCGACGCTGCACGAAGAACGTGACCAGCGGCCGGTAAAAGTGCAACAGTCGCTGAATGACGCGTTCTCCAATGGGCGTGCGGTTTGAGGAGGACCGACGCATGACGAGACTGGAGAGCACGGGGGCCACCACCAGCGCAAAGACCAGCGAGCCGAACATGGCCAGCGCGGTGGTATAGGCCAGCGGTCGGAACGTTTTACCCTCAACGCCCTGCAGCGTAAACAGCGGCAGGAAAACAATCACAATGATCGCAATGGCAAATGCGACCGGCCGAGCTACTTCCAGACAGGCGCGGGCGACGACATGAAGGCGGGGCTCGTCGGGTGCAGCCTGGCGAAGATGGCGATCCACGTTTTCCACCATCACGATGGCGCCGTCGACCATCATTCCGATGGCGATGGCCAGGCCACCCAGCGACATCAGATTGGCCGAGATGTCCAGTTGACCCATGAACAGCGTAGCCAGCAACACCGAGAAAGGAATGGAAAGAGCCACCACCACGCTGGGCCGCCAGGAGCCCAGAAACGCGACCAGCACCAGAATCACCAGCAGGATGCCCTGCCAGAGCGCGTTCGTGACGGTAGAGACGGCCGCCTCGACCAGCGTCTTCTGTTCATAATAGGGGACGATGCGAATTCCCGGCGGCAATACGTCCTCAATCTGCGCCAGTTTTTCTTCGACGCGGGCAATGACAGTTGACGCGTTGGTGCCGTAGAGCTTGATCACCATGCCCGCGACGACTTCTTCTATGCCATTACGGGTTTGCAACCCGCGACGGATCGCCCCCCCGATTTCTACGCGTGCCAGGTCGCGCACGTAAATGGGCGTGCCATCGACGGTTTTGACCACGATGTTTTCAATATCCGAGATGCCGGTTGCCAGACCTTCGGAGCGAATGACGAACTGTTCGCCGTGCTGCTCGATAAATTGCGCCCCCACGTTCAGGTTGTTGGCTTCGATGGCCTCGACGAGCTCGGCCATCGTGACGCCATAGCGCAGCAGGGCGTTCGGATCGACGTTGACCTGGAACTGACGTTCAAAACCGCCGATGCCGAGCACTTCGGTCACGCCCGGCACCGATTCGAGCAAGGGTTTGACGACCCAGTCCTGGATGGTGCGCAGTTCCTCCAGGGAATAGCGGCCCGTGGTGTCCTCCAGATAGTAGAACAGGACCAGACCCATGCCCGTGGAGATAGGCCCCATCTGGGGTTCACCAAAGCCGGGCGGGATCTGTTCGCGCACTTCTTGCAGGCGTTCCCCGACCACCTGTCGGGCAAAGTAGATGTCGGTGCCATCCTCAAAGTAGATGTTGACGACCGACAGGCCAAAGTTAGAGACCGAGCGGATCTGCTTCAGCCGAGGCAGCCCGCTCATGGCCCGCTCAATCGGATAGGTGACGTACTGTTCAACTTCCTGGGGGGCCAGCCCTCGCGTTACCGTGAACACCTGGACCAGCGAGGGGGAAACGTCCGGGAAAGCATCGACGGGTAGGCGCGTGTAGGCGTACCATCCAGCGCCCATCACCAGTAGGCCCAGCGAGAGCACCAGCAGACGATTCCGCAGGGCAAAATCTATCAGCTTACGCATAGCTTTTCCAAGTCGGAAGTTTAACGGGGTGGAGCGTTAATGGCCGTGACCCTCGCCGATTTCTTCTTTTTCCAGTTCGGCTTTCAGAGTAAAGGCGCCTTGCACGACATAGGGCTCACCGGGCGCCAACCCATCGGCGAGTGCGATCAGGCTGTCGGTTTCGGCTGCGATCTGGACACGCCGAGGCACAAACCCTTCGGGCGTAGGGACAAAGACGATGGGATGATCGTCCATCGTCTGAATGGCACCCCGCGGCACGACCACCTCATAGCGCTGCCGTCCGATCATGATCTGGCCGGTGACGAACAGGCCCGGCTTCCAGAGCCCGTGGGGGTTAGGCAGGACCACGCGGGCCAGACCGGTGCGCCGGTCTTCTTCAACCAGCGGTTGAACATAGGAGATGATGCCTTCTTCTTGATGATTCAGGCCCAGGATAGTGACCCGTTGGCCTTCGCGGATACGGGCCAGATCTTGCTGATAGATCGACAGATCGACCCAGACGGTGGACAGGTCGGCCACCGTGAAGACGGTGGTAAAGGCTTCGACAGCTTCACCCTGGACGATGTGCTTGGCGACCACCGTACCCCGGATCGGAGCGCGTAATTCATAGATGCGCAGCAGACTGTCGGGTTGGTCGGGTAGCGCTTCGATATAACGCCGGGAGAACCCTAATGCAAGCAGTTTCTGGGCAGCCGAACGCAGTGCGATCTGAGCTTCCGCCAGCGCCTGGCGGGCTTCCAGAAATTCTTGCTCCGAGGAAACCTTTTCTCGGTACAGGCGGGCTTCCCGTTCGTAAGTGGCCTGGGCCAGTTCCAGGCGGGCCAACGCATCCAGATAGTTGGCCTTCAGTTCGGCCAGCTCGCGGCTTTCGAGGACGGCCATGAGCTGGCCGGCCTCCACATGGTCGCCCAGCGTTACATAAACCTCGCGTACGATCCCGGACAGCCGAGGGACCACGTGCGCGAATTGATCCTCGTTGACGCGTACCTCACCCGGGAAGGTTTTGGTAAAGGCCAGCGTTCCCGGGCCTGCTGTGTCGAGTTCGATAGCGAAGTCTTCCAGATCAACCTGTTCCAGGCTGACCGCTTCGAGATGGTCAGCCTCGCTCTCCGAATGATTCGCCTCTGTGGTGCTTTCGGGTGGAGGGTCCGCGTCGCCAGATTGACAGCCGGTAGCGATCAACAACAACCCGGCACTCAGAAACGCCAGCATATAGGCTTTATTGATCCACATGGCACTTTTCTCAGCTTCGTTTTAGTGGGACAGACGATTCAAAGGTTGGGCGATTAACGCTTCGACTTCTGCCCGCGCCTGGTGATAATCCCGCAGTGCATCGAGATACTGATGGGTCGTTTCCAGCAGGGTGCGCTGCGCGTCCAGCACGGTCAGCAGGTCGAATTTGCCTTCGCGATACCCCTGCTCGATGACGGCAAAGATTTCTCGGGCGGCAGGTAGCACCTCCTGTTGCAGTTGTTGGACGGCCTGGTAGGAAGTGAGCAGGCGTGCATGCGCCAGCGCCAGGCGTCGGATCAGGGCCTGGCGAACCGCTTCTGCTTCGGTTTCGGTCTGCAGCAGACGGTACCGGGCTTCCTGGATGTTGCCCTGCTGTCGATCGAACAATGGAAGGGGCAGCCGCAGCCCCAGGCGAAAGGCTTGGGTCCCGGTGTTGCCATAGCGGACCAGGCCGGCTACCAGATTCAAATTGGGAATTCGTCGGGCCCGGGCCAGTTGCAGGGTTGATTGCTGTAAGGCGCGGCGGGCTGCGAACTGCGCCAGGGCCGGGTGCTGCGTGAGCAAAGGACGCAGGGTAGCGAACGAGGGTACCGGATCGACTTCACTTAAGGTGCCAACTACTTGATCAAAGCGAGGACCTGCGGGCCCCCAGAGGCTTTGCAGTTGACGACGCGCAGCTTCCAGCATCTGAGCGGCTTCGCGGGCCGCCAGCTCCGCATTAGCCCGCACCACCATGGCCCGGCGTGCCTCAAACGGGGGCGCTTTGCCAGCCGACACGCGTGCCTGCACGGCCTGCTCGAAACGACGCGCAAGCTGCAACAGGCTATCGGCCAGCCGCAACCGCTCCTGGGCCGTGAGCACTTCGACAAACGCCTGACGGGTACGTGCTACCAGTTCCAGACGCACCGCTTCATAGTTCCAGCCGGCCAGCCGCGCTTCCTGCATCGCCTGCCGACGGGCTGCTCCCTGATCCCCGCCCAGCGGTAGCTCCTGGGTGAGGACCAGGCTCATTTCCCGGTCCTGTGGATCCAGTCCCGGGCCTGTAGCGCCTGCGCCATCTATGTCCGATTCAAGTTCTGGATTGGGCCAGAGTCCGGCCTGTAATACACGAGCTTCGCGAGCACGAACTTCCCAGGCGGCGGCCTGCAATTCAGGGTTAAAGCGCAGCGTGTAGCGGAGCGCTGCTTCAAGGGTAAGCTGAGCTACGGTGCGACTGGTATCGACTTCGGCGTCGAAAACTGGACGCTTGGGCGGCCGATAGGCCGGCTGGTCTGCGGCCAGAGGACGAGGCGGCTGCCAGGCCAGATCACGGGGTGCGGCACAGCCCAATCCCAATAACAAAAGTACACCAATCCACAGATACGAACGGATAGCATAAACCATAGGAACCCTCCAGGAACATTGACCGACAGATCCGAAACCATCCGTTAACGGAAGGTCGGTTGAAGCAAGGCGCACGTTTTAAGCCCAGGTGCGCCGTTCCTGAAGGGAATCAGAGGAGCAGGATGACGGTACGGAGTGAAGCGATAGGGCGTGTAAAGAGGAAAGACGGCAGGGGCAGATGCAAGGGAGAAATCCAGCCTGAAACCAGACCCCATGGAATCCACAGCATGCTTGCCGCCGCTACCAGCACGACGGCCTGCCCCCGCGTTAGTTGGCCATAGCCGTCGGTGGGGCTGATCAGGAGCGGCACATCAATGCACGGTGCCGTTTCATCCAGGCGTTGCCATTGCGTGGTTGATGCTATCGCTGCTATAGGAAGAACAGGGTGTCCTTCCCATGAGGCCAGCAGCTCAGTTGAGGCACAATCACCATCAGCCACGCCTTCGACATGAACCCGACCGCCGGCTTCAATGCACAGCAGCAAGCCGGTCAACGTATGCGGCCCCAGCGGGAAAAGCGCCAGCAGGCCGAGCATAAGCCGGCTGACGGACGGGGCAATATGGACGCGGATGCGGGTCATGATCGTTGTAGTGGCTGCCCCTGTTTACCGGAAGGTCCAGGTGAAGTTTTGCAAAAAATCGGCTAAGGGTTACATATGGTTAAGTACATGCCTCCTGAAGTGCCTTATCCGAGCCCCAGCCAGCGACCGCCCTGGTAAACCAGGAGGGAAAACAGGTAGGCCAGCGCAAACATATAGGCCCACATGACGGCCGGCCACTTCCAGGTGCCCAGCTCGCGGCGTGCGATGGCCAGCGTGCTCATGCACTGCAAAGCGAACACGTAAAAGACCATGAGGCTGACGGCCACCAGGGGCGAGAAGGCCGGATCGGCCCGCAGCACCTGACGGAGGATGATTTCGTCTTCACCGGCATGTGCCACCCCATAAATAGTGGCCATGGTGCCTACGATTACTTCACGCGCCGGGAAGGAAGAAATGATCCCTGCCGTGATTTTCCAGTCAAAGCCCAGCGGCCGCATCATGGGTTCCAGGGCATGTCCGAGACGGCCAATAAAGCTCTGGCTGATCTGGCGGGCAGCCTCGGCGTCGGCGATAGGAGCCAGACGCGCTTCGTAGGTCGCCTCCAGTTCGGCAAGTGCCGCAGCCGAAGCGCCGGCCGCCTCCAGACTGTCCCGAGCGTGGGCATACCAGGTTTCCAGGGTCTGGCGTTGCGCCACCAGCGCCGGGTCCAGTTCAGCACGGGGGAAACTGGCCAGGAACCAGATGACAATGCTCAGACTGAAGATGATTTTGCCGGCCCGGGTGACGAACGCCTTGGCGCGGTCGATCATGCGGTAGAGGATCTGCTTAAGCTGAGGCGCCCGGTAGGGGGGCAGCTCCATGACGAAGTAGGCACTTTCTCCTTTGAAGACAAAAGTTTTCAGCACCCAGGCGGCCACAAACGCCATGGTAGTCCCCAGCAGGTAAAGGCTGAACATCGCCAGCCCCTGCGCATTGAGCGGCCCAAGTACGGGAATGTTGGGAATAAAGGCTGCGATAAAAAGCGTGTAGACGGGCAGGCGGGCCGAGCAGCTCATCAGCGGCGTGACCATGATCGTAATGATCCGGTCGCGCTCGTTGTCGAGCGTGCGGGCAGCCATAATGGCGGGCACCGCGCAGGCATAACCGCTGAGCAGGGGAACGACCGAGGCACCACTCAGGCCCAGCCTTCGCATCAGGCGGTCCATGATGAACGCCGTGCGGGCCATATAGCCGGTGTCTTCCATAATCCCCAGGAAGAAAAACAGAAGCAGGATCTGGGGCAGGAAGACCAGCACGTTGCCGACGCCCGTGATGGCGCCGTCAACAATCAGGTCTTCCAGAAAGCCATCGGGCAAAACGGCACGCACCTGCTCGCCGGTCCAGGCGACGGCTGCTTCGATGGCGTCCATGAACGGCACGGCCCAGGAGAAGATAGCCTGAAAGATGAGCAGCAGCAGGCCGAAAAAGATCAGGGGACCGGCTATGCGGTGCGTAAGTACGGCATCGATCCGGTCCGAGAGCGTGCGCTCCTGCGCGTTTGGTCGCCTGCGCAGCACTTCGGCCACGAGCGGACTCAGCCAGCCGTAGCGGCCGATCATTTCGGCCTGGCGATAGGGGACTTTGCGGGCTTCCAGATCCTGACGGGCTTTCAGTACGGCTTGGTAGAAGCGGGGCGCCTGGCGTTTCCAGACCTCCAGCAGCGTATCGCTGGTCAAGGCACTGAGCGCCTCGAAGAAGCGCTGCTGTTTGGGCACGTCCGGTACCTCTTCGCCCAATTGTCGGGCCAGGTCTTCGACGACCGAAGTCACGGCCGGCATGAGCGTCCAGCGCCGCTTGGCTGGCGGGGGTGGCACGCCGCGCAGCAGGATTTCCTTTAACCGGTCGATACCCTGCCCCCTGCGGGCTACCATGGGCACTACTGGTACGCCCAGCCGCTGTGCCAGCCCTTTGACGTCCAGCTCCAGACCGTTTTCGGCCAGCGCGTCCATCATGTTGAGGGCCACCACGACCGGCAGGCCCAGGTCCATAATCTGGGTGACCAGGTAGAGGTTGCGCTCCAGATTGGCGGCATCGACCACGCATACGACTACGTCCGGCGCCGGCTCGCCCTGCATACGCCCGACCAGCACCTCGTAGGCGACGCGTTCATCAATAGAGCGGGGATTCAGGCTATAGGTGCCTGGTAGATCAATCACCTCGATGCTTTCGTGCCCCACCAGCCGACCGCTTTTGCGTTCGACCGTTACGCCCGGATAGTTGGCTACTTTCTGGCGCAGGCCCGTCAGCAGGTTGAAGAGCGTGGTTTTGCCCACGTTGGGGTTGCCGGCCAACGCGATGCGCTGGACAATGGCCGGTGCTTGAGGGGGCCGGGATGCGACGGCGGGTTCGTGGCAGCTTCCACTCATAGCCGTTCCACCTGGATCAATTCCGCTTCATGCTTACGAATGGAGAGGTGAAAGCCACGGACCTTTAGATCAATAGGATCTCCCAGAGGAGCCAGTCGGACCACCTCGACCTCGGTACCGGGCAACAGGCCCATTTCAAAGATGCGGGGAGGAAGGCGGTCGCTGACGTAACCTGTCACACGGCCCCGTTCGCCCGGCCGGAGATCGCGCAGGGTTACCATTGTTCAGGCAGGCACGGCAAACAGCCGCATGGCTACTTCACGTTGCAGGGCTAACCGACAGGCACCGAGTCCCAGAATGCACTTGTCAGCGTTGAGCATCACGCAGACGCGGCAGCCTTCGCGCACGCCCAGCTCGCGAAGCCGTTGCGCATGCTCCTCCTCAAGGGCCAGCCATTCGATCTGCACGTACTGCCCCTTCTGGAAACAGGTCAAGGGGGCCGCATCACTCCGCATGGCTTTCAACCTCCGGCCGATAGCTTTTGCTTAGACATAGTCTAAATGTTTTTACGAGAAAATGCAACGCCTGTCGTTGGCTGGGTTTCCTCTTCAAGAAATTTTGTTGGCCGGAGCTTCGACGCGTTGCAGCTTCAGGTCGCGTAGTCGAAGTTGGAGGCGGGTTTGTCCCTGCCAGGAGTTTTCCTGAAGCGTGAAGGCCAGCGCAAGCGGTTGGCCGGTGCGGCGACTGTGCTGCACTACCGGCAGAAGTCGTTGCAGACCGAAGCCAATGACTTCGCTGGGCGGATCATCGGGGTGAGCGCGCTGGCGCACGTAAAACTTCAGGTGTTTGCCCTCACCGCCTACCAGTTGGGGCTCGCCTACCACTTCCAGATCACGGGCCATAAACAGAGGTTCTTCGTTTTCAGGGCCGTGCGGTCCGAAACGCTGAAGCAGCCTCCAGAAGCGCACATCAAGCGTGTGCAGGTCAAGCAATGCATCGATTTCCAGGCGGGGAATCAGTAGCTCAGGGGTTAGGCGGGTGCTTACGGCCTCGTTGAAGCGTTCGCGGAAGGCTTCGAGGTGGGTTTCTTCCAGGGCCAGGCCGGCGGCATACGTGTGGCCGCCAAATTGCAGCAGCAGGTCCTCGCAATCACGGAGGGCCTCATAGATGTTGACGCCGGCAATCGAGCGAGCTGAACCTTTGAGAATAGAATCGACGGCGCAGAGCAGGATTGTGGGGCGGTAAAAGCGCTCAACGATCCGGCTGGCTACGATGCCGATGACGCCCAGGTGCCAGTCGGGCCGGTACAGCACCAGGGCATAGCGATCGTCGCGGGCGGAGATCTGGCGTTCGGCCTGGGCGATGGCTTCTTCAAGCGTCTGGCGGTCAAGTTGCTGGCGTTCGCGGTTGGCCGTGTCCAGCTCGGCCGCCAGCGTTTCAGCCATGGTCGGATCTTCGGCCAGCAGCAGGGCCACGGCCCGGTTGGCGTCGCCCAGGCGTCCGGCTGCGTTGATGCGGGGGGCCAGCCCAAACACGATGCCATGCATGGTAAGCTGCTCCAGCGGCCATCGAGCCCGGGCAGCCAGTTGTTGCAGGCCCGGGCGAGTACTCTGGCGCAGGTAGCGCAGCCCTTCGGCCATGAGCACGCGGTTTTCGCCGGTCAGCGGCACGATGTCGGCTGCCGTCGAGAGGGCGACCAGGTCGAGATAGGTATAGGCTGTCTCTGGCGATTCGCCCAGTATCTGGAGCGTGGCCTGCACCAGCTTGAAAGCTACCGCACAGCCTGAAAGTTCGGGAAACGGATAAGGACAGTCCGGGCGTTTGGGATCGAGCACAGCCACGGCCTCTGGGAGCGTGGCGCCGGCCGTGTGGTGATCGCAGATGATCAGATCGACGCCGCGGGCGCGGGCATAAGCCGCTTCTTCGGCGGCCGTGATGCCACAGTCCAGCGCGATCAGCAGCCGGGTGCCAGCCTCCAGCGCTTCTTCGAGTGCTTTCCGGGTAAGGCCGTAGCCATGCCGGAAGCGATGGGGTACGAAATAGCGGACGGGTACGCCACGGGCTTGCAGAAACGACGTCATGAGCGCCGTAGCCGTGGTGCCGTCCACGTCATAGTCACCATAGACCAGCACGTGTTCTCGGTGTTCAATGGCCTGGGCCAGGCGACGGGCAGCCGCCTCCATATCGGCCATCAAAAAGGGATCGTGCAACTGGTCCAGGCGCGGACGAAAGAAGGCACGGGCCGCTTCCACCGTCGTAATACCCCGGGCGACCAGCACGCGGGCCAGGGGCTCAGGGAGGTAGCGTGCCGCCGCCATTAACGTGGCCACGGCATCCGGATCAGCCAGGGGGCGGCGAACCCACCGATATTTGCGCATAGCGTGCAGCGTTCTCCATGCAGATACGCAACGCCAAAGATACCGGCGGGCATCGGCTTGCGCAATGGGTTGACGGACAACAGCCAGAGGGGATTGCATTTTTATCGGGGATTCGGGCTACGTGGCGACGAAATGCGGACAGCACACTTTAAGGACGCAGCGGAGCGCCTGTCAGCTTCGACCGGGAGATCTTGCTCAAATAACCGTTACGCTGACGGTCTGCGTAGGCGACTTCACAAAAAGCAAAGCAGGGGGCAGGCACACACCCCCTGCTTTACTTAAGCGGGTTGAGCATCAGGGCAGGCGTGTCAGCGTTCGGACCTGCACGCCCGATTCGGTTTCGAGGCGGACCAGGTAGGTGCCGGCCGCCAGATGTGTGCCGTCGAAGGTGAGCCGATAGGTGCCGTATGGGCGGACGCCTTCGACGAGGCGGGCGACTTCACGTCCCAGCAGGTCGTAAACGACCAGGCGCACATGTTGCGTTTGATGCAACACAAGGGTCAGGGTCGTCCTGAAGCGAAAGGGGTTAGGATATCCGGGCAGCAGGGTGATGGCGGTCGGACGTGTTCGGGTATGGGGCGTTAAGCCTGTCAGAATGCCCAGTTGCGCAAGCTTTGTCCAACCCTTGATCCACAGGCTGTCGGGTCCGAAGGCACCGATGTAGGCTACGGGTGTGAAGAAAACGTCATTTTCAGGATAAGAGGCGCGGGGACGGGTCAGGGCCGGGGAGCCCGGACGCGGCCGCGGGTCCAGACCACCGTCAGGTGTGCGACTGATGCTGCGTAGCATGGGATCTTCGACAAAGTTGTGGTTGGCCTGCAGGTGTTGCTGTACAAAGTCCTGTGGGGCAAAATCGGCCAGGTTGTTGCCGGCACCGAAGCCCCACCAGATATTGTTGGCCAGCACCAGATCCCCCTGTTCAAGGCGCTGACGGCTATCGACGTTGACGTTGGCTACGTCTTCAACCTCAATGCCAATGTTACCGAACTCAGTAAAGATGGAATTGAAGTATTTACCGCCGGCGTTATCGCGGAAGACGAAGGCGTCGTTGTCGGCGTTGCCGGAGCTGGCGCCTGCCCCAATGTAGGTAGCGTTGTAGATAAGGGGAATGGCAAAGGGCTGTCCGTCCTCAGGATCGCGACCGCCATCGTGCTCACCGGCTCGGTTGCCTATGTCGGGTGACATAATCGCGAACCAGAACTGCCCTTTGCCCCGAAAGCCTTCGTCGTAGTCGAAGGCATCGTCGCCGCAGAAGGCAGCTACCAGATAGCGGGTGTTGACGGTACCGCCGAAGAATTCAAAGCCGTCGTCTTCATTGGCAAACACTTCGACGTATTCAATGGTGGTGCCACGGCCGACAGCACCGAGCGTCAGCCCGTTGATTTCATTATCGGCACCAATGTTGGAGCCGCCGTGGCGAATGGAGACGTAGCGGAGCACCCCGGAATTGTCGTTGTCGTCGCAGTCATCGACGGTGGTAGGGGTCGTGTTGTTTGGCACGCATCCATAGCGGGCACGGGTTTCGGTGGAAGGAATGCCCTCGATGTTGGCTTCGCCGTTAGCCAGGTTAGTGCGGGCGCGTCCGAGAAGGATCAGACCGCCCCACTGGCCGCGGATGGAAGCGTCGAAGCTCCCGTCGAGCGGGTCAGCTTCGGCAGTAAAAATGATAGGACGATCAGGGGTGCCTTGGGCATAGATGCGTGCGCCGCGGGCAATAATGAGGGCCGAGGCATTTTCGCCGGTCCCGGGCTTTCCCTTGATGATGGTACCGGGTTCAATAGTAAGCGTGGCCCCTTCTTCGACGAAGACGAAGCCGTCCAGCACGTAAATGGTGTCACTGGTCCAGGTGACCTGATCGCCCGGGCCAATGTCAGCATCAGTGACGATCACCACAGGCTGCGCATGGCCCAGGAGTGGCCACGTCAGCAGAAACAGCAGCGTGGTAAAGCGTGTGTTCATGGTGGGATTACGTTGAGTTTATGGTTTGTTAACGGCGGGTACTTATGCGAAGCGGCGGCCCGAGGGCCGCCGCTTCGCTGTGTCAGGGATTGTTTTCGCTCAGTATTGAAAGCGTAGACCAACAGAAAACGATCGCCCGCTCCCGTAATCGCGTGTTACATATTCCCGTCCTCTGTAGAAATGGGAGACCCGATAGCGGGTATTCAGCAGGTTTTTCGCCGATACGTTGAGCGACAGGTTCGCCAGCAAGCGCTGACTGATGTTCAGATCCAACGTGTGGCGCGGTCGCTCGTAGGTGTCGGGTGTGCCGCCCAGCCCGACTTCCTTCAGGCGGGGGCCAAACACATTGTAGTAGAGGCTCACCGTCGTTCCGCGTTGCTCGTCCACGTAGCTCAGGTCGGCGTTGATGAGGTAAGGCGACTGGCCCTGCAGCGAGCGTGTGGCCGGTGCGTTGGGCCTTAGCTCCCGAATCGATTGCAGCTCTTCAGCCGGCACGCGTACTTTTGAGTGCACCAGGGTTACGTTGGTACTAAATTCAAAGTGATGCAGGGGCCTGCTCAGAAAGTCCAATCGCTTGCGCAACTCCAGCTCTAAACCATAGAGGGTGGCCTCTTCAACATTGCGATACTGCACCTCGGGATTGTCGTTGGGAGCAAAAGGTTGATAGACCACCTCAATGGGATCGTCGAAGTACTTGAAGAACAGGCTGACGGCCAGCAACTCACCAGGCCGAACGAACCATTCCCAGCGCAGGTCAAAGTTGTCCACAAGCGTGCGACGCAGGTTGGGATTGCCAGTGAGCAGATAGCCTCCCACATACTCGAAGGTCGAGTAGGGTGCCAGCTCCCGAAAGACCGGCCGGGCCAGCGTGCGACCGTACGCCAGACGCAGGTTCATGCTGTTGGCCAGCTGGTAGATGAAGGTGGCAGCCGGGAGCCAGTCGGCATGCTGCAGGCGTCCGACATCCTTCGTGGTGTCGTGACTGACCACCTCGATGTCGGTGGTCTCGTAACGCAGACCCGTGATGACACGCAACCGACGCACAGGCGTCCAGTCGATCATGGCAAAACCTGCTCGGACGTCCTGGGTGCCGTCATAGTTGGCCGAGGGCTGCGTGTCTTCCTGCAGGTAAAGACCGAAGGTGAACAGATCCGGGGAGCCATCACCATTCAGATCACGCTCCTGAATGATGCCCAGGTTATTCGGGCCAAAGTAGGTAGCCGGATCGCCGTCGTAGCGAAGGCCCCGCTGCTGGCGCAGTACGAATTTGCGCTCGCGGTAGGTGCGTGCCTTGTGCTCCAGGTAGCCCCCTACTTTGAAGCGAAAGTTGGTCGCAAGGGGCACTTCCAGTGCCAGATTGCCTACCTGGTTGGATTCTTCCAGGTAGCGAAAATAGCGCTGAGGGGGAGTGGTGGCCCGGATTATGTAAAGGGTATCCACTGTGCCATCGTTGCGGGGACGAAGACGGTAATGATTGGTGAAAAAGCGGCGGTCGGGCTCGTTCTGCAGGGTGCGGGTGGTGGCGAAGTCCCAGTGCAAGGTGGCGGACTGAAGTTGATTGCCCAGGACATGCTTGCCGCGGACCTGGTAGGTGCGAATGTTGCGCTCTATATAGATGAGCGAGCGCGTTTCGTAGATATCTTCGGGGCGGAGCTGGGATAAAAAGCGGCCCCATTGATAGCGGGCGGTGCTTTCGGCACTATGGTTCTGGATGAGGCTGAAGCTCAGTTCATGTTGCCGATGCAAGCGAAGCGAAGCATGGATCAGGCTGCCCCAGATGACCTCATCGGTGCCTGAAAGGGTACGCAGATAGTTGTCTTCGGAAAGGACCGCTTCATCGCGTCCGGTCAGCCGATAGCGGGCCCAGATGCCGTCGTCATAGGCGGTAGCCTGCCGTCGGTAGCTGAAGCTGGCTATCAGCCCCAGCAGCCGGTCGCCGCCCAGCTCAAAGCGGTTGCCGGCTGAGAGCGTATAGCTCCGGTTGAGTGGAGCTGGCCGGTAGATGGGCGTCATCTCGGGCGCAAGTGCCCGTGAGAGCTGGTCCAAAAGTCGAGCTTTTTCAGCATTCAGGATAGCCTGGCTGAGTGCAGGAATGTTTTCGAATCGGTACCTTTTCAAAAGCGAAGGAACGTCGAGGCGATCAGCGCGAAGGCCCCAGGTGCCCGGATTAGCGCCGGGTACGGCCGGGATTGGATTGCCGAAGCCGACCATCTGGGGACGATAGGTGATCGAGGTAGAAAAGCTGATGGATAAGGCATCGGGGAAGGCGCGCGTGCTCAGGTTGACGCTGCCGCCGGTGAAGCTGCCCGGCTGATCGGGCGTGAACGTTTTGACGGTCACAATATGGTCCAGCAGAGAAGCGGGGAACAGGTCGAAGGGTACCGCTTTCCGGTCGGGATCAGCGCTGGGGAGGTCCAGTCCGTTGAGCCGGGCATTTATGTAGCGTTCACCAAGGCCACGCACGTAGACGTACCTGCCGTCGAGCACCGAAGCGCCTGTTACCTTTTCCAAAGCATCGGCCGCATTGTTACTGCCGGTGCGGCTGATCCTTTCAGCGCTGATCGCATTGCTGACAGCGGCAGCCTTCTGGCGTTCGGCCAGCAGGGCTGCTTCGGTGTTACGCAGCAGACGCGCTTCGACTACCACTGCTTCAAGGCCTACCGATTCCGGAACGAGGCTGAGGTCAAGACGGGTTGTCTCCCCGGCGCGCACCACAACGCCCTGGACGATCTGGTTTACATAGCCCACATAGGAGAAGCGCAGCGTATAGGTGCCCGGGGTGAGATTGACAATTTCATAGCGGCCCTCCAGGTCAGTGGCCGATCCGGTGCCCTTTTCTACTACCAACACGTTCACGCCGATAAGCGGCTCGCCCGTTTCGGCATCGACCACTGTTCCTGCAATGCGCCCCGTCTGAGCCTGCGCCAGATAAACTGCCGGTGTGAGAAAAGCCAGTAGAAGCAGGCGCTGCATAAGCAGGCATGGTTCTCTTTCTGAAATCACTGGCTAAAGTAGCCGTGGCCTGTTATCCGGTGATTATCGGATCGTTAGCGAATCGTTAACGGTGCGCCTGACTGCTTTTTAAAGGGTGGATCTTTTTCTTCGATTATGCGAAGGGAACCAAAGGGTTGAGGTACGGTTGGGCCGGATACGGCATGGCGCTTCGGTCGGAATGGCGCTGGTGGTAGACTACGGCCTCCCTGAACCTGCCCTGAAAGCTTCAGCGGTAGACGAGTAGTTCCTTCAAGGGCGCGCAGGTATCCAACGCCATCGTGTCAGGAGCGTGTCCTGGTAAATGCCATACAGTAAGGTGTCTGTCATGAAGGGCAGGGTCAAGTGATCAGGTAGACGATAGGAGAACAGATAATCTCCACTTTGTGTGTCGTATACGTCTAAGACATTGGTTTTATCTTTTATTGTGTGTAAATACAAATAGTTACCCCATACGTTAAATGTATAGGTTGCCACAGGGGCCCTGCGGTCAACAAAGCGCCCTCCCCTTTCGTCTGTTTTTACACGTGGAGGTGGTGTTTGATCGATATTCATTCGATAAAATATCTGTGTTCCATTAGGAGTTAATTTTGCTAATATTCCTGCCCAATAACCTGCAAAAAACACATAACCATCTTTTGAAGAACTAATCCATCCCATGTAAGCCATTGCATTTGATAAATCATTTGAGAATTTGCCGAAAGATTGTACAAACTGACCATTTTGTGTGTATTGATATAACTGTCCATTTATCGAAGGAATGCTATGGACAACGAAGTGCTCAGGTTGAAGTGCAATGCGTAGAGGAGGATGTTGTACCGGGAGAGTGTGTTTCAGTGAACCGTCAGGAGCAAAAATAGTAATCCGACTATTTGCCAGATCGCATATCCAGATGTGCAATGAGTCGTCTACTTTAAAGTCGGTAGGATTAGCAAGCTCTCCAGGTCCTTGACCTTTGCCAAGACCGAATGTACGAATGATACGAGGAGGATTGAACTGAATAAGACGCACGACAGCAGCGTCAAAGTCGAGCACATATACTTCGTTCAATCGTTGAGGCAGCACCTGGAGCGCGATGGCCTGATAGAATGGAAGTTCCGACAGTTCATCTGTACCCACCTGCTCCATTTGCTGAAAAACACCCTCCCGAAAAGTACGGGAGAGAAGCTGTTGCGGTACAGGCTCCTGGGCATACCCGGGGAGTGGCAAAAAGCCACGCCCCAGGTATACCCATAGCGCCCATCTGAACAGCAGCGTACGTCCCCTTCCCATTACCTGGGATTGGTTCGTTCGGTCAGACAGAGGCCCCCGTCCGGCGTAATATAACACGGAATCCATCCGCCTATACACCCTGCATCGGTACAGGTCCCGCCTGAGGCACAGGCGGCTTGTGTGGTGATGCGGCCGGTAAACTGGGCCCCTGAGAGCAGCAGGGCCATGGCAGCGAGGCCGGCGAACAGGATGCGACGAAGTACACGCATAAGGGGATCAGCTTTTTGCAAAGCTAAGCAAAAAAAAACAATGTCAAGGGGCTACAGCCAGCCCTGCTGGCGGTACCAAGCGATGGTTTCCTGGAGGCCCTCTTCGAGGCCGATC
>Ga0256839_1001909_pt1 | contig 24368 bp, 36 predicted proteins | sample 354166metaG_FD_185968 | JGI IMG/M metagenome (GOLD analysis project Ga0256839, IMG submission 185968) | Hydrothermal vent microbial communities from Mid Atlantic Ridge, Atlantic Ocean - 354-166 | ecosystem: Environmental > Aquatic > Marine > Hydrothermal vents | place: Atlantic Ocean: Mid... | reverse complement strand
TAGTTGGCACAAGCGACGAATAACTTTGAGGTTAATCTTCCCTGTCTAAGTTCATGTACCACGGCTTTAATCGCTACGGTATGGGACTTTGACACTTTAGCTCAGAATTCATTAAGGTTAATATATACATTGAATTAGTGTATTTTAAGTGTTATTATATATAAATATAGCATATTGAAGAAAACAATGAGGTACAATTTTTATGGTATTTGTGAAGGGACAGTCTGGCAATATTAATGGAAGGACAAAAGGTGTCGCCAATAAGTCTACAATAAAGGCACGAGAGGCGATTTCCATGTTTGTTGACAACAATGTCCACCGACTCGAGAAATGGCTTGATGATATTGCGAATGGTGTTAAGGATGCTTCTGGTGATGTTGTGGTCAACCCCAACCCGCTAGAGGCTTTTAAATTATTCACTTCTGTTATCGAATATCATATCCCCAAATTACAACGATCGGAGCATCAAAATTTAGATAAGAATGGGAATCCAGCTGATCAAATCAATAAAATTGAGGTAGTTTTTGTCGAAAGCGATTCAAATAAAGATACCTAAAGCCTTTGATGGTCTTTTTAAAAAGAGTCGTTATAAGGTGTACTATGGTGGTCGTGGTGGTGCTAAGTCTTATTCAATTGCCCTTGCTTTATTAATCAAAGGACTTTCTAATAAAGAGCGTATTCTTTGTACAAGAGAGCTCCAAGCCTCAATTGGTGATTCAGTTCATCGGCTTTTATCTGACATAATTCAATCCACACCTTTATTTTATGCCCATTATAATATTTTAAAAACAACTATTAAATCAAAAAACGGCACGGAGTTTTTATTTAAGGGCTTAAAGCATAATATTACAGAAATAAAAGGCATTGAGGGTATAACGATTGTTTGGTGCGAAGAATCAGAAAATATATCAGATCATTCATGGGAATTGCTTATACCGTCGATTCGTAAAGATGGCTCTGAAATATGGGTAGCCTTTAATCCCAAAAACCCTACTGACCCAACCTACAAAAGGTTCGTTGCTAAAAAATTGCCTGATACCTATGTTAAGAAAGTTAGTTGGCGCGATAATCCTTATTTTCCAAAGGTTCTTTTTAAAGAGATGGAAGCATTACGCAATGAAGATGAGGTTGCTTACCGCCATATTTGGGAGGGTGAGTTTGATTTACGCCATTCTGGGTTAATATTTGCGAATTTGGTTGATGAAGCCATAAAAGATGCTAGGCTCTGCCCAGTACCTTATAAATCTGGGCTTCCAGTTTATACAGCTTGGGATTTAGGGCGTAGAGATGCGACGGTGATTTGGTTTTGGCAAATAGTTGGCTTGCAGGTTCGGATTATAGACTATTACGCAAATACAGGTGAGGATTTAGTCCATTATGTTGAGCAGATTAGGTCTAAGCCATATAAATTCGGCGTCCATTATTTGCCGCATGATGCAGCTCATGAAAGGCTGGGTGCTCACGGGTCAATACAAAAGCAACTAAATTCTATAAATTTCAAAACACAAGTGATAAAGATAAGTTCGGTGGCTTCTAGAATTGAGGCTGGTCGCTCACTATTAAAAGAGTGCTATATAGATGATGAAAAGTGCCTTGATGGTATTCACGCTCTAAATAATTATCACTATGAATGGGATAAGAATCTACAGCGTTTCAAAGATAAGCCTCTCCATGATTGGGCAAGTGATCCAGCTGATGCCTTCACATATATGGCGCAGGCAATCGATTTGTCAATGAACGCACAAAAATCAAGAAGACAGATTAAGCCAATCCCTTTAGCTACTGGCTCATATATGGGTGCTTGACAACGAGATAAATTAAAGTTAATATACAATATATTCATACCATATGTTTTTTACAATGGTTTTTTCGCACATTAATTTGATGCTTATTTTATAAGATAGTGGTTTATGAAAAAAGCGGATATTACAGCAATTAAAAAAACATTCAGCGTAGACAAAGATTATTGGTCGCCTATATACAGAAAAGCTAGTGATGATATAGACTTTCTTTCTGATAATGCTTATGCTCAGTGGGATACTGCTGATGCTTTGGCAAGAACAAATTCCAAACGCCCCGCCCTAACAATTGATCAGCTAGGGCAATTCGTTCATCAGGTCGTAAATGACATAAAAATAAATACCCCCACAATAAATATTATTCCATCTGGGAAAGATGGTGATGAAGAAATTGCCGAGATTTACAAGGGTCTTATCAAAAATATTGAGTATTCCAGTTCTGCTGATGATGCCTATGATAATTCTGTGAACGATTCAGTCAGAAGTTCTATTGGCTTTATTCGGGTTGATCATGATTATATAGATGAGATTTCTTTTGATCAGGAGCTTTTAATAAAGCGTGTGGTCAATCCATTAGCAGTTTTCCTTGATAGCAACTCCATAGAGCTTGATGGTCGTGATGCGATGCACTGCACTATACTTGAGCAGATCACGGCGGATGATTTTAAAGAAAAATACCCAAAATTTGATCCAATTTGCTTTGAGAATAGTGAACAAGATTTTCATGGTAATGATCATATTACAATTGCAGAATTTTTTAAGGTTGTTGAGGAAAAAAGAACAATCGGTATTAACAAAGACGGTCACATCGAAGACTTAAAAGATGGTCACGATTATGCTAATATCCGTACAATAAAGCGCAGGACAATTAAAAGGTACAAACTTTCTGGTGCCGATCTATTAGAAGAGACTGTTTTCCCTGGCAGTTACATCCCACTTATACCAGTTTTCGGAGAGGAATCATGGAACAAGGGAAAGCGGAATATATTTAGCCTAATTCGTAAATCTAAAGAAGCGCAAAAAATGTTTAATTTTTGGAAGTCCTTAGAAACGGAATTGATTATGAAGCAGCCCCAAGCTCCTGTGATGGCGGCAGAAGGGCAGGTGGAAGACTATAGTGAGGATTGGTCAGACCCGAATAAGGCTATGGTTCTTAGGTATAAGCAGACAGATTTGGACGGTAACCCAGCCCCAATGCCTACTAGGCTGCCGCCACCCACCATTCCAACTGGTGTAATTAATGCATCACGTAGTACAATAGATGATATTAAGGCGACTATGGGGATGTATAGTGCGTCTCTCGGAGCTCGTGGGAATGAAACTTCTGGTGTTGCTATTAATGAGCGCAAGCAAGAAGGTGAGGTTGCTACATATCATTTTGGCGATAATCTAGTGAAATCGATAACTCACGTTGGACGAGTTTTGGTCTCTGCCATACCAAAAATATATGACACAGAGCGTGTTTTACGTATTATAGGCGAAGAAGATGAGCCAAAACGCATCGGTATTAATGGGGCAACCGTTGACAAGCAGGAGGAGTCTATTGATCTTTCAAAAGGTAGGTATGACGTAAAAGTTACGGCTGGCGCGTCTTATACGACTAGGCGACAAGAGGCGGCAACGTTCTTTTCTGATATTGTCACTAGGCAACCCGATCTTATGCAGGTTATGGGCGATTTGTTGTTCAAAAATATGGATTTCACTGGTGCGTCTGCGATGTCTGAGCGCATGAAGAAACTAATTGATCCAAAATTATTAGAAGAAAATAATGAAGAAGATAATCAAGCACAACAACAAATAGAGGCCATTCAACAAGAAGCGCAGGCGACTATTCAAGCTCTTCAAGTTGAGATGCAGAAGCTACAAGAAAATATTGATAATAAGCAGGCAGATTTACAAATAAAAGCTCAATCAGAGATGACTAAATCTGAAAATGATAAGGCTAGTAATGAGCTGAAGATATTAGAGCTTCAACTAAAAGAAAAACAATTCAATTTTGATGCAGAAATTAAGATGGCTGAACTACGAATAAAAGAACAAGAATTAGAGATAAAAGAGCTTGAGACAGAGGCTAATATAAAATTAGATACCGCTAAATTAGTAGGTACAGAAGAATTTGACGAAGCGTCAAATATGTTAGGCAATGAGCCAGCAGAAACAAGCGAAAAGGAAGAAAACTAATGGAAGAAAATACAATACAAGCTCCTGAGATGGAAGCAAATGAAGTTGTAGAAAATAAGGCTGCAAGTACTGAGGTAGCAGAAGATTCTAGCTCTGATAACACGCATAACAATGCGGTTGATGAGCAAGAAAACACTCCGTTCCCCAAAAAAGCAGTCAACGCACTGTCAAGGCGTGATAAAACAATTGGCAAGCTTCGTGCAGAACAGCAGAGGCTAATATCTGAACTCAATGAAATGAAAAGCAGTTCTACAAATAATAAGCCGAAAGATGACCCTCCGAATGAGGATGATTTTGATACTTATGGCGATTATTTAAAAGCTGTTACTAAGCATGAGATAAAACAGAGTCTAGCAGAAAACGAAAACAATAAAAAAGAAGTATCTTTAAAGCGACAACAAACAGAAAACGATCAAAGAATAAGACAAGAGCGTGCGGAAATTGTATCCAAACAATCAGATGATTATAGAAAGTCTATTCCTGATTTTAGTTCAATTGTTGAGAGTAATATAGATATTGTTAACTCATTTTCAGAGGAAATACAAAGCCTTTTTATGGAAGCTGATAATGCTCCGATGGCTTTTTATGCGTTAGCCAAAGAGGGAAAATTAGAGATGATTTCTAATTTATCACCAACGATGGCGGCGATGGAGATTGGTAGAGCAATTGATCGTGGAGTAGCTATGACAAGCAAAACAAACACAATTAATACAACACAAGCACCCAGACCTATGAGCGGGGTCAATGGCACAAAGGGAGGTTCTAAATCTCCTGCTGATATGAATGCTGATGAAATCGTCAAGTGGGCTTTAGGGTGATCTTTAATCAAACTATAAGGAAACTAAAAAATGGCTAATACATTTAATACAAACAAAGATGCTCCTGGTATAATTGCCAAAGCAGCCGCAAAGATGCTTGCAGATAGTCTGCAATTTACAAAATCAATATCAAAAGTTGATCCAGAGGATTTTAAAGGTAAAAATGGTTATGGCGCAGGCGATACTATCTATATTTCTAAGCCTGCAAGATACATCCCTCAGAACACATTTGATATAACATCCTCTGTCCAGAACATCACTGAAGAAAAAGTGGCTCTTTCGCTAGACACTATTTCTACAATTGGAATTGAGATAGACTCTCTTGAGTTTGCCTCAGATATTGAAATGAAGAATGTTATAAAGCGTGTTGTTAAGCCCGCTGTTAGCTCAATCGGTCAAGATGTTGAACAAAGGTTTTTAGAGAAAGCTTCTGATGCAACATATAATGTTGTTGGCACGGCTGGCTCTACTGTTTTTGATCCAGATACAATCTTATCAGCTCGTGAGAAAATGAATAAGTTTCTTGCTCCTAAAGATGATGAGAGATATATCTGCTTCGATTCAACGGCTGGTCGCTCTGCGGTTAATGCTCGTAAAGGGCTTTTCCAAAGTTCTGATGAGATAGCCAAGCAGTACAAACAAGGCTTTATTGGTCTTGCTGATGGCTTTAAGTGGATGGAGAATGAGTTATTAAACGATCATGAAAATGGCAATGATGTGACCTCTGTTCTTATTAATGGAGCGGTTTCTTCTGGATCTAGTACGATTACTATAGACGGCTTGACCATCACAACTGGTACAGTTACTAAAGGTCAGGTTTTCACTATAGCTGGAGTGTATGCGGTTCACCCAATCACTAAGAAAACTTATACATTCCTACAGCAATTTGTTGTTACGGCTGATGCCACTGCTAATGGCGCAGGACAGGCGACTGTCTCGATATCACCTAGTATCTATAGTAGTGCTGACGTAGGTTTGCAAAATGTGAGTGCCTTACCTGCTGATAACGCCCCATTGGTATTTATTGGTGCAGCTTCTACTACTTACACTCAAAACTTAGCGTATCATAAAGACGCGTTTAGAATGGTGTCAGTACCTCTTATTATGCCTCAAAGAGCTGAATTTGCGGCACAAGAGACCGTAGATGGTATCACTGTTGCGATTGTTCGTGATTGGGACATCAATAAACGCCGAATGGTCACACGTCTTGATTTCCTTGGTGGTCTGGTTGCAGATCGTCCCGAGTGGGCTTCAAGAATAACTAGCTAAATCATAGGGGGGGTAATAAAACCCCCCTGTAACTTTTAAGGAGATTATATAATGATTTTAAAATTTAAAAAAGGTATGGAGACAAAGCTTGTTGATGATGATCATTACGATATACATAAAGAGCTTATAAGTCTTGGCTGGATTTGTGATGATGAGATTAAATCAGAATCTGGCACAGCTTCAAGGTATGATGGCTTAGAATTGTCTGAGATTAAAGCTATTGCTGATGAGAGGGGTATCAAATATAGCCCGAATATCGGGATAAGTAAACTAATTTCTAGGTTAGAGGAATAAATTATAATGGTCACGGCTCTTGATATTATAACATCTGCAATGCGAAAAAGCGGGATTATAACTAAAAACGAAGTCCCGTCCTCTGATGAGGTTGTTGATGGCTTAGAGATGTTGAATGACTTAATGGAGTCGTGGTCAAATAATTCATTGATGATTACATCCAGAACATTAGAAAATTTTTCTTTAACTGGTGGTGTGTCTGATTATACGATAGGCGATGGCGGTGACTTCAACACCACAAGACCAATATCTATAATATCGTCATATATAAGAATCGGGGTGACTGATTACCCTTTAAAGATGATTAATGATGATGCTTATGCGAACATTGCACAAAAAAGCATACAATCAAATATACCAGATTTTATAAACTATAATAATAATTACGCTTTAGGGAAAATAAAGATATATCCTACTCCAAGTGTAAATTATTCAATATTTCTGTTAACAGAAAAACCCCTTATTACTTACTCTCTGAGCGATAATATCGATCTGCCTGCTGGGTGGAAAAGAGCTTTGATATACAACTTAGCTATGGAGCTTGCCCCTGAATATGGGGAGCAAGTGACGCAGTCAACTTTAATGATTGCCCGTGAATCTTTAGCAAATATAAAACGTTCAGTCGCTAAGAAGAACACACTTGACGGGGTCGGGGGCATAGATAGCCTTAATAATGTACTCACGGGGTGGACTCAATGAAAATAGGGCTAGTAGGTGCGACATATGAACAAAGATCGTTGCCTTTTGACGCACAAAGATCAATAAATCTGTACCCAGTTTTTGATAAGCAAGGAAAGGAAGTTTCGGCTATGTATAGCACAGCTGGTCTTCAATATTTTACATCTGGCGGGTCTGGTGAAGTTCGCGGGGCTTTTGTAGCAGGAAATGGGCGCGCTTTTTTTGTTATTGGTTCAGAATTATTTGAGGTTGATTCTGTTGGTGTTCTTACTTCAAGGGGTACTCTATTGCAGAGTATAGGCAATATATCAATAGCTGAAAACGGCTTAGAGATAGCAGTTTGTGATGGGGTCAATGTGTACACAATGCTTTATAGTGACAATACCTTTGCCCGTGTTCTAGATGCTGATTTACCTACAAGCGGGACAATAACATTCCTAGATGGATATTTTGTCGTTAATGAGGTCAATAGTGGTAAATTTTATATATCTGCTTTATATGATGGGCAGTCTTGGAGTGCTTTAGACTTCGCTACTGCTGAAAGTAGTCCTGATGATCTTGTCCGCCCTTTTTCCGCAATTGGGCAATTATGGTTGTTTGGCAAAAACACATTAGAAATATGGTCTAACACTCGAAACAGCTCTTTCCCGTTTCAAAGAATATCTGGCGCACAAATTAGCACGGGGATTTTAGCCCCACACACCGCAACCGAACATAATGGCTCGATGTTGTGGGTTGGTCGTGATTTAAAAGGATCAGGGATAGTTTATCGTACATCTGGATTATCACCGCAAAGAATATCTACAGATGCTATAGAGAAAATGATACAAAGTGCAACCGATAAAGAGAATATGATAGGTTATGTTTATCAACAAGAGGGGCACGATTTCTATGTAATTACGGGCGGTGGACTAAAGACATCGCTTGTTTATGATATGTCTACAAATTTATGGCATGAAAAGGCTTTCTTAAATGATGCAGGAGAGTTCGAACAACATCTCGGTTCATGCTGTATCTACGCTTTTGATAAGCACATTGTTGGAGATAGAAGGAATAATAAGTTATACATCATGAGCCTTGATTATAATGATGATGCAGGTTCTCCACTTGTTCGTGAGAGGATTTATACGAATATTAGTGACGAAGACCAAAGAATAAGATATAATAGCCTCGTAATCGGTGTTGAAACTGGAGTCGGTGAACAAACAGGCTCTACAAATCCACAGATTTCCTTGCAACTAAGTAAAGACGGTGCAAGAACATGGTCGAATTGGTATACCGTTAACATAGGGAAAGCGGGGCAATTTCAGACAAAGGTCACGTTTAGACGTTTGGGAATTGCTGAAATTATGACATTCAAGATAAGAATAACAGATAACGTCAAAGTCGCCTTAACGGGGAGCTATTTATTATGAGCAATACTCCCCCTCCTGTACCAGAAAAAGTCATTGATGAGCAAGGTCAACCTACTTTGCCGTGGTTGATGTTCTTTAATAATTTATTCACAGGCGACACAGGTACGGAATTTGCTCCAACATTCACTAATCTAACAATATCAGGCACGCCAACAATCACTGGTAAATATTACAAACTTTCCCAAAGTTTATGTTATTTTATGGTTACAATAACACCATCAACAAGCACCAGTTCATCTGCGGGTTCAACTTATATAAATAATTTTCCTATAGATATTAATGGTGACGGCATTTGCTTTGCCGTGAGTGGGAATCTCGGTACAGGCTCTGGTCATGTTGTGGCTAGTTCTAATAGAATATACGTCCCTGCATGGTCGGCTGTAACCGTGCCACTGACTATTATTGGTATTATGGAGGCTAGATAAAGTGAAAGATACGGCTAAAACCCTGCAATATTGGATAAATAAAAATCCACAATCAGCTAATTATTATAATAAGTTAGTAGAAAGTGGCTGGAATCCTAATTATCAAGCTGCTGGCGAGGCTTTGATTCAAGCCAAGATTGATAAAGCGAGGGCGCGTGGCGTTAATCAGTGGGGCGATCCATATGCTAATGAAGTTGGTATTCTTCAAGGCTATAAGGCCATTGATCCGTCTCCTTATGCTACTTCTTATGTTCCTAGAGACAATCCTCGATCTGACACAAAATATACCCAATATGAAGTTGATCGTGGTTTATGGGATAGGAATCCATCATTAAGAGGTCAACGTCTCTATGACCCTAATATTGACAAAGATTATGTGATAGGGGGAACATCTGGGGCAATTAGCAAAACTAAAAAAGAGGGTTTTGCTCCTTGGTATGTTCGACCAGCTTTACAAACAGACACAGTTTATGATATTCCAAGAAATGTTCGTTCTCCAATGTCGTTTAAAGAATTTGTTCTTAATAAGAATGTCCCAGATGCTCCGTTGTCTTCGTATAAATATAATGGTAAAAGTTATTTTACTCCAGAGAGTCTAGCAGAGGCTTATGGTGGTGGTGAGGCTTCATTGGCTGTTGCTAGGTCACAATTTAAAACAAATAAAACAAAAAAGATAGAGGCTGAAAAGAGAGCCGCCGAGCAAGTTGCAAGAAGAAAAGCCAAAGGCGGTGCGTTTAAAAGATTTATAAGTAGTCCTATTGGTATGGCTGTTGGCACAGCTTTAACGGCTGGCTTTGGTTCAGCGTTTGCCCCTGCATTGTTTGGGGCGGGTGCAGCAGGTGCAACGGGCGCTACAACTGGAATTAGTGCAGGGGGTGCAACGGCAGGGACTTCTACACTCGGAACAGCTTTAGGTAGTTTTGCAAAAAAGGCGGCTATAAAAGGCGCTTTATCTGGTGGTTTACAAGGATATTTGGGCGGGGGTGATTTAAAATCTGCCTTACGTGGGGCAGGAATTGGTGGTTTAACAGGTGGCTATGGCGGTTCAATAGCTTCTGGTTTAGGATTGTCTGGTGCGGGTGCTAGTGCATTCACTGGGGCTTTATCTGGTGCTGGAAGCCGTTATGCCGGCTCTGGTAAGTTAAAAGATGCATTATCTGGAGCTGTTATGGGTGGACTTGGTGGTTATGCTGGTTCAAGATTAAGTAGTGGACAAGAGAATTATATTAATGTGAACGGCGAGGAGATAAGAATGCCAATTAAAAAACCAAGTGGATTAAGTCGGGCTTTAGGTGGAATATCTGGTGCTGGAAAACAATATGGTATTAATTTGGGTACTGTGGGCGATTTAGGTTCAGCTTTATTTAATTATAAAACAGCAAAAGATATAGAAGATGAGATCTTGGAGTCTCAAAGACTGGCTAAGGAGGGGTTAGCCCCTTATGAAGCAGGAGGAAGACAAGCACAAGCACGGTTAAAAGAAGCTTTGGCAAGCGGTGAGCTTGGAGGTGATTTTAATTATGAAGAAGATCCAGGTTATCAATATAGATTATCTCAAGCAGAACAAGCCTTGGCACGTAGGCAAGCTGCGAGTGGTGGCTATTTCTCTGGTCGTGCTCTAAAAGAAGTTAGTGAGCTTGGTCAAGGCATGGCTGCACAAGGTTATCAAGATGCATATAATCGCGATTTAGCAAGACAGCGTTCATTATATCAAATGCTGTCTGGGCAGGCTGCGCAAGGCTTGAACACAGCAGGCGCAATAGGTAATATTGATATTCAGGGTGGTAGATCAAGAGCGGAATCAAAAGCTTATAGGTCAAATCTAGTGACTGATACGCTTTCTAGGTTGTTGCGTGGCTATCAAAACCGAGATGAATATGACAACAGGGGTTAAAAAATGGTTGCAAATATTTATGACAAACTAAGAACCAAAGCTGATTTCGACAGGCTTGAAGAGGAATTTCAAGCTAGAAAAAGGGCCAAAAGACAATCTTTTGAGCTTGGTGAACAAAGTATAGAAACAAACAGATTGCAACAAGAGCTTTTACAAAAAAAGGTTGACAATCCATTAATGGCTGGCAGTGGCTCAATTCCTGCACCATTACAACTTGCGAATGCTTATTTAGAAGCCAAGCAATCAGGAAATATTGAGCGAGCAAATGCCATTGAGACTTTTGCAAAAACACAAGAAAAAGGTATAATGCAAAATCAACAAGGTCGGTATATTCCTAAACATGGAATAGTGGATGCTTTAGGTGATTTACAATATGGTAAGCAATCTGGCTCTGAGCGGGCTAAAACAGCCTTTGAGCCTCAAAGAAAGGCGGATATCGCACAGCAGGTATCTGATGTTAATTTAGTGATGCAACCAAAGATCGAATATGAGAAGCAAGTCAGCTCATTAAAAGGTAAGTCGATGGGTGAGGATATAGTTTCATTTGATTCATTGGTAGCAGCTTATCCCGCCCTGACTGATGCCACGGATAGATTGAAAGACCTTGCTAAGGTGGCAACATATACTAAGGCTGGTAGGTCTGTTGATTGGATTAAAAGGCAATCTGGTTTGAATGTTGGAACTCCTGCTGAGGCTGCTGCCTCTATGGCAAATATAGTTAGTGTTGAGATTCTACCACAGCTAAAACCTACATTCGGTGCTGCGTTCACGGTAGAGGAGGGTAATTGGTTAAAATCAACTATGGGTGATCTAAATTCAAGCCCCGAGGAGAAACTTGCGCAAATTAATGCGAGAGTTCGAGGTTGGAATAATCAATTAAAAACATTATCGAGGTCAACAGGCAAGAAAATACCTGATAGATTACTTCAAAATAGTGAAGATGCGTTTTATAAAAATCGACAAAAGTCAATACCACAAGTTAAATTTTTAGGATTTGAATAGATGCCGATAGCTAAATTTGAAATGCCAGACGGAAAGATAGCAAGATTTGAAGTGCCTGATGGAACTACTCCAGAACAAGCTCAAGTAATGGTTAGCGAGTTTATTCAGACATCACCACTAGAAGTGCCACAGGAAGATTATGGTTATGCTGGCGGTGCTGGTGAAGCATTCATACAAAGTTTAGCAAGTGCTGTTCCGTTCGGTCAAAAGGCTACTACTGCTATGGGTGCAGGTATTGCAAAAGCCTCTGAAGCGGTTGGTTATTCACCTGAATACGAAATGACCGAAACATTAAAACGACATTTACAACAAAACCCAGAATTACAAGCTAAGACGTATGGTAAGTACGGTCAAACAGAGCAAGATTTTGGTGATCTATACGAACAAGGCTTGCAACATCAAGAGGCATTATCGGAGCAGAATCCGTGGGCTAGTGGCGCTGGAATGGTTACAGGAATCGGTGCTACATTACCTTTAGCTTCTGCAACGGCGTTAAGTGGTATAGCTTCAAAGGAGGGAATTAGAGGTGCAATCAACGCAATACCAAAAGGCTTATCCAAAGTGGGTTCTTTTGTTCGGGGTGGCAAAGTTGCGAAAGACGCAGGAAAAATGTCAAAACTTGGAACTCTCGGATTACGAAGTGCGAAAGGTGGTGCTGTACTTGCCCCAACGGCAGGACTTTATTCCGCTGGTGAGGCAGAACATGGCAAAGAGTTGGAGGGTTTTAAGTATGGCGCTGGGGCTGGTTTGGCTCTTGGTGCTTCCTTACCTGTTGCTGGTGCTGTGGTAGCTCCTGTCCTTGCGCCATTAAAGAACAAAATAGTTAAATGGATTGGTGGAATTAGTCCTAGCAAGAATGTAGGGACGTTTGATGAGTTTGCGAGCGGTATAAAGAATGTTGCTGGTGGTGATGTTGCTATTTCAAAGGGTATTGAGAAAGAGGCATTAAATAAAGTCAAAGAAAAACTAAAACTAGATTTTCCTGATACATGGAAGAATATACTAGAGGAATGGAAGGTAAGTGATAAGGCACTTGTTGATATATATTCTCAACAAATGACTACACTAGCAAAAGGCTCAGCACAATATCCATCTGGTCAAAGTGAAGCGGTTAAATACTTTAATAAGAAAATACTTGATGCTCCAGAGAACATAAAAAAAGCTATATCTAAAAATGTGAGTAGTGTTGAGAATTACTATAAGACTGCTGATGACTTACTAGAAGCTGGTAGAGTTAAGGCATATCCATTATATAAAAAGGCTTTTTCTGCTAATAAGTCTATGAGTTCAAATGAAATAAATAACATATTGACTACTCCCGAAGGAAAAAAAGCGTTAAAAGATGCTGCAAATATAATGCAAAATGACAGGTCTTTGATGGGATTACCTGATGCTGAGTTAAAACAAATTACACGTGATTTGGCGGCTATCGGTAAAATGGAAGATGTGAAAGGTGCAATTGCTTCTGGTTTGAATTTAAGAACATTAGATTATGTTAAAAAGTCAATGGATACAAAAATAAGGAAGTTGTACAGAGAGGGTGAGAATCACCTTGCTAGCATAGTAACGGCACAAAAAAACTCACTGATTAAGGAAATGGATAAACTAGATGTCACAAGGGCTTATTCAAGGGCAAGGGCGGAAGCAGGTGATTATTTAAGCGTTCAAAGTGCAATGGACAAAGGAAGAGGTTTTACAAAGTTAGACGATCCAGAAATTATTAAGAAAACGTTATTGAAAATGACAAACAAAGAAAAAGAAGCATTTAAAATCGGTGTTGGTAAGTCTATCAGAGATGTTATCGATAAAAATATCGAGGGCAGGAATCCATATAATAAAATTATGGGGTCTAAAACTCAAAAAGCTAGACTAGCAACAATTTTAAGCCCAGATGAATTTAAGGGATTAGAAAAGTCGTTGAAAATAGAGGATAGAATGTTTAAAATGAAAAATGAGGTCTTAGGTGGTTCACCAACAACATCAAAAGCCTTAGCTGCGGCTGACTTTGCTGGTGACAGTGCCTCCGTTGCTGCATCGGTAGCAAGTGGTGATCTAACAGGTGCAAGCGTGAGTGGTATTAGAACGGTGATTAGAAAGCTATTTGATGGAATGAATGATAAGACAGCGGGTCAGGTAGCTAAAATAATATATGAGAAAAACCCAGAAAAGAAGTTATTAATGTTGGAGGGTGTTTCAAGATCGCCTGTATTGACAAAATCAGAGAAAGCATTAGTAAAACAAGCGTATTTTAGGTATGATAGTTTAGCCAATTCTGCAAGGGGTGCGTCAATTGCTCCTCTTGGAATTATAGTAAGTGAGGATGAATAATGGCAGTTTTAATGACAAGCCCGTTTTTACAGTTTTTTGATAATAATGGTATTCCATTATCTGGCGGGAAAGTATACACTTATTCCGCAGGAACAACAACAAATAAAGCTACTTTTACAGATCAGAGCGGTTTAATAGAGCATACTAATCCCGTTGTACTAGACCCTGCTGGACGTGCTCAAATATGGTTGCTCGGCTCGTATAAGTTTGTAATAAAAGATGTGAATGATGTTACGATCGAAACAACTGACAATGTGGCATCGTTCACTACAACGGCTGAGGCAAGTGATTCGTTCTTTCAAACATTTTCTGGGGACGGCTCAACGACAACATTTACTTTGTCTCAGTCCCTAGGGACTGATGAGAAGGCGATCCAAGTATGGGTTGATGCTGGGGCTGGTGTTGGCTATGATATTCAAAATGTTTCTGCTTATACAATCAACGAAACATCTTTAACATTTAATACGGCTCCAGCGACAGGAGTTAATAATATTTATGTGTCTGCTCCATCTTTATTAGTGGGCTCTGCTGCGGCAAGTGCGGATTCTGCGGATTTATCTGCAACGGCTGCCGCTAATAGCGCAACGGCTGCCGCCGAAAGTGTGGCTAATTTATCCGCAACAAGCACGACATCATTATTAATTGGTATAGGTTCAAAAGTATTTACAACACAATCTGGGAAGCTCTTTCCTGCTGGTACATGGCTTTTGATAACTTCTGATGCTGACCCTACAAACTATATGCATGGCTCCGTAACATCATATTCTGGCACAACACTCACAATGAATATTACAAATATTGGTGGTACTGGAACACTGGCAGACTGGACAATTAAGGTATCTGGTACGCAAGGCTCAAAAGGTGATGCTGGTTCAATAGATGATATAAACGGTCAAACATCCGCAACTATAACAGCTAATGATGAGATCATATTTGGCGATGTGTCTGATAGCAATAATACCAAGAAAACCACTGTTCAGGGGATTATTGATTTATCCTCTATTCCTGTAGGAACAACAATAGAATATTCTGGAACAACAACACCTGCTGGTTTTCTCGATGAAAATGGTGCAGCTGTATCAAGGACAACCTATTCTGATTTATTTACAGCCATTGGGACAACTTATGGCGTCGGGGATGGCTCAACAACCTTTAATTTACCTAATCAACAAAGAAGAGTTGTAGTTGGTTCTGGTGGGACTGGTACTGGAACACTAGGGAATGCTGTTGGTGATATTGGGGGTAGCGAAACCCATTCATTAACTACGGCTGAAAACGCGGCACACACACATACAGTTGCATTTAAAAACGATTCCACAGCAGGAGGGACAGTCCCATATTCAAGTGCTAGTGGTGGCGGTGTTGCGGCTAATGTATCAACAACATCGTCTGGATCAGGTGCGGCACATAATAATATACAGCCATCCATTATTAAAATGAAATGTATTAAATATTAAGAGGCAATAAAATGAAAAGTACAAAACAAGTTTATTTATATGATGAAAAAACAAAAATATATATTGGTCAAGGTGTAGCGAAGTTGTGTCCAATAACAAAGGCTGTTTGGCATTATCCTGCTAATTCAACAATTATTGCGCCACCTGAAAGTATGGTTGGTGAGATATGTATATTTAGTGATGAAGAAGAATCATGGTCTGTTATTTCTGATCCCAGAGGTAAAGATAGATATAATGTAATGACAAAAGAGTATGCTGGAATAGTTAATGATATATCTGATTTAGACGATGAATACACATTAGATAAACCCAATGAATTTGACGTGTGGGATAAAAAATTTAAAAAATGGAAGGTAGACCAAGTAGCTTTTAATACTGCAAAAGCCAAAAAACCTTTGGAAGATTGGCAACGTAAAATGCAAGAGTCCGATAACTCACTGCCTCGTATTGCAGAAGACTTGATGGATATAATCATCAGTAAAGGTCTTGTTACCAAAGAAGAGTTGCCTGCAAAGGTGCGGCTTGATTATGATAATAAGAAGAAAATTAGAGCGGAGAAGCCAAAATGAAAATAGATTTTTTATCACAACCCTATGTAATTTATATCAATGATTCTATTGAGGGTAGCTTGAGGCTTGAAAAAGATTACATATTCAAGATTGACGGATTAACTTTTGTCATAGATAAAGGTTTTATTTATGATGGAACAAGTGTTCCGTCTTTTGCTTGGTCATTATTTAAGTTTGAGCGTAGAGGGATTCATGATCCAGCTGGAATTGTTCACGATTATTTATATAGAAACGGATTTTTAAAAACAATGGCTGGCTCAGAAGTATTTTTCACAAGAAAACAAGCAGATTTATTATTCAAAGATATGCTTGATTATTTGGGCATTAAATCTTGGTTAGCAAAGCTTGCTTATGTAGGTGTGAGATGGTTCGGTAAATCTAGCTGGAAGAGGAAATCATGACTGTAAATAATGATGTAAGTATCGCAGAGATAAGAACTGATATTAAATATCTGATAAAAAACACTGACGCTATTAACAGCAAGGTTGATAATGCGCATGAAAAAATGATCGTTGCAGAACAGGCTACAAAAACAGCTCATAAAAGAATTGATAGGATTGACAATCATATAGAAACAAAGATTGAGCCTCACATAGAGGGATACAAAAAAGATAGAAACAAAGTCATTGGTATATTTGCGGTTATAAGTCTTGGTTGGGCGTATATAATGAAGGTATGGTTTTGATGAGTCAATTATCAGATTATTTTAGCGATAGTGAGTTACAATGCAGAGCAACAAATATAGTTGAGCTTGACATTAATTTTGAACGTGAACTATTGTTATATCGTGAGACTTTGGGGTTTCCGCTTATTGTCAATTCGTGTTGTAGATCGTTTGCCCATAATAAAAAAATAGGTGGATCAGAAACAAGCTATCATATTTATGAAGATGTTGGAGACGGTAGGCAAGGGACGCTAGCTATAGATTTAGCTGTCAAAAACGATAAGCAGAGGACAGAAATGGTTGCGGTTGCTTTGAATCTTGGTTGGTCGGTTGGTGTGTATAAGAGCTTTATTCATATAGATAGGCGTGTTGATATTGGCAAGAAACAAGTTTGTTTTTGGGGAAAATATTGATGATTAGATACATTCCTTTTATTGGTGACATGATTAAATCTTTCTTTGGCAGCAAAGAGAAGCGGGATAAATATGATGCTGATAGAAACACTTCAATTCATTCACAGTTTGCCCGTGAGTTCGGTAATAGTAACAACTGGTTTGATAGCCTCATAGATGGATTAAACCGCCTGCCACGCCCAGTATTCGCCTTTGGTACAATATATTTATTTGTCTTGTGTTGGCTAGACCCTGAGACTTTTGTTAATGGGGCAAGGAATTTAGAGTTAATGCCAGATCAAGCATGGTGGATTCTTGGTACAATTGTGGTATTCTTCTTCGGTGGCAGGCTTCATAAGGATTTCGGTAAGTACAAAATAAAAAAAGATGTGTTACAGAAATACGCAAAATCTGATAGTATTATAAAAACCAAAAAGAAAACCGCTATTAGAAAAAGCTTGGATATAGCAAAACAACGTAAACTTAACAATTAAAGGATAATAAAATGGCTGTAAATAATGAACAAACTACCTCAATAACTGCTGAAAATACAGGGACTAATCCAATATTAGTAACTGATTATTATACAATTTCACTAGGTAACTCTGGAGTAGGCACAATAACGTTACAAGGAAGACCTTATGGAACTACTGCATGGATTGATGATGACGAAATAATCTATAATGGCGATGGTTATATAGCTACTGGTTTGGTTTCTGGTAAATGGGAGTACAGATTGTTTTGTAAGACGGGTAATTTTACAAGTGGTACTATAGACTTAACCTTTAAAAAAGGATAATTCATGAGTACTTTAATAAATCCATTAGGTGGAACATTATTACCAGAAAACAATGAAAGCACATTGTTGGGTTCTCCGTATACTGGAACTGCTGTCACGGGAATAGTTAATCCTAAACAAATTGATAACCTTAGTTTATGGCTCGATGCGGCAGATCATTCAACAATTATAGAAGTTGGAGGGGCAGTATCCCAATGGAGTGATAAGTCTGGTAATGGTTCTCATGCTGTTCAAGCTACGGGATCAAGGCAACCAACAACTAAATCAGTTACGCAAAATGGCTTAAACGTAATTGATTTTGATAGAAGCACTACTGATAACTTAGTAGCCCCTGCATTAACTACTGGGGCAGAAACAACTATATTTGTAGTTTTCAAAGAAACTAATGTTTATCCTTATACAGGGGGTGTTGACACATTAATTCAACATGTTACGGCGTCTAGTGGTAATTATCATGTTGCTTGTGCTAATGGCTTTATTGATAATACTAAACCATTTTTAAATATAGAGGGCGGAGGAGCTGGTCAGGTTGGACGGATTAATGGCGTTGTAACTAATGATATTAGTCCTAGTACCTGGTCTTTAGCATCAAGCACAACTAACGCTAAGCCTGCTCATTCTGGTATTGTTGTTATAGGAGCTTTTACTGGAAATATTTTCGGACATCAAGGTCAAATAGCGGAAGTTATTTATTATAATAAATTATTATCTGATTTAGAAATATCTGTAATAGATAATTATTTATTAAGGAAGTGGGGTTTATAGTTAATTATTATTTACCAATACCCCCCCAAAGTCTCCCGTAATTATTGTATTATTATCTGATACATCTTCACAACTTAACTTAATATCTGTTCTTTCTTTGAATATATGATAAACTCCACCATCAAACATGTATGGGGAACTGTTGCTTATCTCTGGATCTTTTATGGCATTAAATACGCCCCCATATGGTCTTGCCCTAACCGACATTTGAGCCGATCCAGCTGCCCCATTATTCCTAGCCATTTGTATGGAAATATGATTCACATATAGAGTCTTTCCCATGGGTACAGTATAAGCTAAAACTGATGATTGGTTGTTACCAATAGGGAGAAATGAAAATATATTATTTGTTGTTGTTGTGTGCCTTAGTGTTATATCGCCCATGTTTTGACCGCTTGACCCAGCTGTTAGCACTTTAACTACAGTTCCCCCACGATAATATGTTTGTGAGCCTAGTGAAACTGGTGTTGTACCATTCATGTTAACAACAACGTTAGGCATTTCATTACCATTAACGTCAAGAAGGTTAGTGATCTCAACAGTTCTAGCCCCTGTCCCCAATACTGTGTCATTTAAAGATGTAGAAAATATTTCCATAGTTTCAACGTCATTTATAGGGAATCCTGTATAAATTGATTTAATGCCCCAAATATCTACAATTCCAGTGCTTATATCTATGTCTGGTGCTTTACCGTATTCCTCCCATTGCTCATGATGAGGGACTTCACCTTTTGCTATATTTAACATTGGGTCTTTACTTGTAAAATTATTAAGCAACGTACTCATGAATTATCCTCTAGATATAATTCATATATCTTATATTAATATTTAGGTATTGGCAATTGCTTTAAATCTAAACCATTAATTCTAGGTATTTCAAAAACACAATTTTCAGGATGAATCATTGTTTGTATGTCTTGGTGCTGGCTTATCACTACAACAAATAATATACTTATCATGATTAATAAAGGTATTTTTCCTATTGTCATTTATTAATACCCCCATACCATCTTAGGTTTTCATTAGCCTTATCAAACTTCTTCTTTATTATATAGTCTACAAGCCTGTCTGTTAAACCATCCCTATGATTAAAGCCGCTTATATTATTATCCATTAAATACTCATATACTTGTGTTGTTGTTGGTTGATAGCTTTTCGTATATACGCCCTTAGCAACTCTTCTTAAATGACCAGTCGAACATAATGAATAAACTTTTCTCCTCACATCTGTATAAGATATATTTTCATAACCATGCCTCTTTATATGTTCATGGATTGCCAAAAAGGTAAAATCATACTTTCTAGATTTTATATACAACAATATTAACGTTGATATATTTTTCATATCTCACCCCAGTTCCTTAAATTTGTGATGTCTTCAACAGCATCATTAACAGCATCCCAAACAGCCGCACTAACAGCCCAATAAACAGCCTCCAGAACAGCCCCCCTAACAGCCCAATAAACAGCCTCCAAAACAGCCTTCCAAACAGCACCACTAACAGCCCAATAAACAGCATCCCTAACTTTATTCATATCTCTCTCCAATTGTTTGAGCATAAAATTAGAATGGGATTTCATCTTCTAAATCATCTTGCACTGGTGCTGGTGTTGGTGAGACTGTTTCATTTTTATGAGAATCTTCTTCCTTTTTGCTTAACAAAGTTATCTCACCTTTGAAAGCCTTCAGCATAATTTCAGTTGTATATTTATCAACTCCGTTTTTATCTTGCCATTTTCTTGTTTCTAATGCCCCTTCAATATAAACTTTCATTCCTTTTTCAAGATGGGATTCACAGAATTTAACTAGGTGCTGATTAAAAACAACAATGTTATGCCACTCTGTTTTATCTTTCCAATCACCAGTTGATTTATCTTTCCAGCTTTCGGACGTAGCAACAGGAAAACTGGCTACACTGTTTCCATTTTGCATTGATCTTATCTCTGGATCTTTTCCAATATTACCAATTAATATAACTTTGTTTACTGAATTCATTATTTTATTCTCCTATAATTTGTTTATAATTTGTTTAATTTTATTTATAATTTGTTTAATTTTATTTAGCTTATATTCTGTTGATTTAAGTGTCACTTCCTTTTTCTCTTCTTTAAATGGATTAAAGCCGAATATCTCTGTAAAAACATCTATATCAAAGTTAGGCAATGACTTAGTCTTATCCCTGTCTTCCTTATCTGCTTTTTCCCATGCATCAACATAAGCATGTTTTAGGCATGTATAAGACTTGACATATCCTCCTGTTGTTACGTAACTAGGGTAAGCTTTTTTTTCTTTTTCTGACATATTATCACTTATTACCCACTTTGTTATTGTCGCATGAATCCAAAGTGGCTTTTCTGCCGCATCCCATATAGTTCTTGATAATGGTTTATTAAAAACTAGTATTTCTTCTGGTGTTATTGTATTCATATAACCAGTATTCCCATCACCAGTATTCCAGTCACCAGTATTCCCATCACCAGTATTCCTGTTACCAGTATTCTTATCACCAGCATTCCAGTTACCAGTATTCATATAACCAGCATTCCAGTCACCAGTATTCCAGTTACCAGTATTCATATAACCAGTATTCCAGTTACCAGTATTACAGTCACCAGTATTCATATAACCAGTATTCCTGTTACCAGTATTCCTATCACCAGTATTCCATTCACCAGTATTACTATAACCAGTATTCCTATTACCAGTATTCATTATTTTATTCTCCTATAATTTGTTTATCTTTTGTTAATAATTCATGTATTGTATTACAATTATTTTTGATCATTGCCTTATTTATAGCACTTTGAGCGGTGCTAGGGCTTTTGTCTGCTAGTCGTCCTATTTCAATTGATGAAGCTATCGCTCCGTGTTCAACATACCATGCATGCCATAAATCAACATACATTCTTTGTTTTATGCTTATATCTAACATTAATCCATTGCTCCTCTGTAAATATCTTCTGGTCTTGGTAGTTTTATATTATAATAGGTCATAGCCAGAACTTCTATTGACTCTAAAAACTTAGTATATTCTTTTGTATTCAACTCTGATGTAGATTTTAGCTCCCTTATTACTTCACCAGTTTTTTTATTAATTATTTCGTTATACCCCAGTAAATGGTTTTTTAATATAGCTTTTGTTTCATGCATCATATATCCAGTATGGCTTCCTATGATTTTACACCACATATGAAATAATGAGTTTTGTGCATTCGACCTATTTTTTTTATTCTCTTCTATTGTTATTTTCATCTTTCCATCAAATTCAATTTGTGAAAGATAATCATATATGATAGAATAGTTATCTTTTTTCAGTACAAATATTTGCTTCATATTTAATATCCTCAAACAAAGGGCAAGCGCCACCATTAACATCTCGGCAAAACAAATAAGGATTAGTAACCCTTGCTGTGCTTGAAACAAAACCATCTAATAACCTTATATGTTTTATGCACGCCCAATATCTTGGGTTAGCTTTCTTATCAACAACATTGTCACATTTATCGCATAAGGTGATCATTGTCATTATTCCTTAATATAAAACTCATTATCTAATATTTTCTTGCTAATAGTTTTTTGCCATTCTTTTGATAGCCTCCTCCAGCAAGCTTTTATTTTAGCTCTTGCCTCACCAAGCTCTGCTTCGCTTTTTGCGTTATCTACAGATTTTTGTAATTCTGTATATTCCTCTGGTGTAACAGGAATAATTTTAACTATTGGTTTTTCCTCTATTTTAGTTGCGTCTGCATCTTTCGTGTCGTCTATACAGAACAGACCATTTAGAGCATATTTTCTGGCATATGAACTTGATGCCCCAGTTAGCTGAGCATCATCAAAGCCTTTCTTGTCCTCACCTTCACGGGCGAAGCCATTAACGGATACCGTGCTATTTCCACGCCCTAACGTTGCTGTTGCTTTGACATAGTACCTGTTTCCTATATACACAACATCATCTGATATTGTTAGAAAACTCTTATCTGGTAAAATCTTCTTGACTGCTTCCAAAATATCTTCACAGCTTCGATAGTTATACTTTCCGAATTTATTATACTGATTCTTAGGAGCTTTCAGCTCTACTTGTATTTTATGAAGTATGTCAGTAATATTAGTTTCTTTATTTTCTTCTTTGTTCATCTTCATTTTCCAATCTTATTAATAATTTATTTCTAAGTTTTGTTACTGGCTTAGTATGTAAGTGCCAGAAAAGCCTATCTAGCATTTTATCACTTATTGTTTTTTCAATCATAAAGCCCTCGCTTTATACATCGCAGTTTCATCTTCTATCATGTTATCTATATCACTTGGATCATAATCTTCTGCACTCCTCAATGTAATCTCTGTTTCTTTTATGAGCTTTCCTAATATCGATTGAATTTCGTATATATTTTCACAAACTGTATGAAGTTCGTCTTCATCGTTTACACCATCCTTATCTAGGTTTTTATGTAGAAAGTCGTCTGCATCATTTATCTTTTTTAAGAAGACATTTAAAACGGTCATAACACCATCTGCTTTATTAGATATATTAACCGCATCCTCTTGATCTTCAAATTCTGTTATATACATTTTTCTTACCTTTTCGTTATTGTTAATTATATATAACGTACTATAAATGTATTGTCAAGGTATTATTATCGTATTAATCAAATATTTTTATTATCATTTATTGGTTGTTTCATTTTTCGTTTTAAGGGTTCGATCATTAATTCTTCAAAAATAGGCTCATCGCCTGTAAAATATTGCATTATATCTATAACATTCATTTTATTTCCTTTCTTTATTTTATTTTATGATAAAGTTATATGAAACAATGTCAATTAATAATAAATATATTATACATTGTTAATGCACAGATAATACTATATAATATACTTTATTTTATTTAAGGGGGTATTATGAGATATTATATAACAATTGATGGTGTTGATTGTAATTATATTGGCTATGACCTTAACGCCATAGGAATTCAAGTGCAACTGCGCAAGTTTTATGATACATTCGGGGTATGGGGTAATATCAGAAAGGTATATTATGGCGGTGGGTATTAATATAAAAGAAGATTCTTTGCAGGCTCATATAGTAAAAACTTTAAGAAAATTAAAGGCTCTACGTAGATTAGATTTTGTAATAGGCATGCAAGGTATACGCTTGCAACCTTACCAAAGAAATAGAATTAAATCTCAAGGCATGGAATCAGGGCAGCCAGATATATTAATATTAATGCCCAAAGGGAAAATGATTGCAATTGAATTGAAAGTTGGAAAAAATAAACCACAACCGAATCAATTAGATTGCCATGATTTGTGGCGTGAGTTGGGTTATGATGTCCACCTAGTGACTACTTCATGCCTTGATGATGGTTTAAATCAGGTTATTGGCATAATTAATGGTATTATTTCTTAGTAGTTTTATTTAAATAAGAGTTTTTCCACATTCTTTCATCAAAATCTTTTCTTATTGCATTAAGTTTATGCATGTTTTCTTGTGATATTCTTTCTATATAGTCGTGCCATTTTCGATGGCTATCATTTTTAAAGCTTTTCATTTTGTTCCTCATTTTCTTTTAATATCTGGCATATGCCATTCTCTGGACATTGTATCCAGCATTTAACGCAAGA
>Ga0256839_1001908_pt1 | contig 24376 bp, 25 predicted proteins | sample 354166metaG_FD_185968 | JGI IMG/M metagenome (GOLD analysis project Ga0256839, IMG submission 185968) | Hydrothermal vent microbial communities from Mid Atlantic Ridge, Atlantic Ocean - 354-166 | ecosystem: Environmental > Aquatic > Marine > Hydrothermal vents | place: Atlantic Ocean: Mid... | reverse complement strand
GATGCCCGCCGCACGCCGGCTACATCAGCTCCAGCAGGGTGGCGGCGGCGTGCATGGCCTCGACCGACGGGTCCGCGGCGGTGAACAGCAGCACCGTGTGGTCGGTGCCGGGCCAGGCCAGGGCCGCTTCGAGCAATCCGCGCAGCTCGCGCGGCGACGGCGCGGCGGCGGCCACCCGGATGACGTTGAGCCGCCCGCCCGGCGGCGGCGCCCCGCTGCCGTCCCAGCAGCGGCCCGCCCCGGCCTCGCGCAGCGCCGGCGGCGGCTCGCCCGCCCCGGCCCAGGCCAGCGGCCACCGGCGGCGCAGCTCCGGCACCACCGCCTCCGGCACCGGCGCGGTCAGGATCACCCCCAGGCACCGCGGTCCCAGCACCTCCAGCTCCCCCACCGCCCGGGCCGCGTCCATCCCCGGCACCGGCAGCTCGCAGAGGAAACGCAGGTGCCCGCCGCTGTCCTCCAGCCAGTCCTGGGGGCCGCTTCCGCTCCAGGCCCCGGCCGGCACCCCCACCAGCGGGAACTCGTTGCCGTAATACCCCAGGCGCCAGTCCTCCGGCAGGTCATCGGGATAGAAGGTGCCGTTCCAGCCGGGATGCTGCCAGCCGTGGGCGCCGATGAGCACGCGGGGCTCGGGAAACGGTTCGTTCATGGGCGGGGCGACACCTGGATGACGGCGGGGGCTTGTTATGATGGGCCGGCCGCCGGAGGGCCGACCATGCAACTGGACCTATTCTACGAGCTTTCGGTGCCCGCTCACAGCGGCCGCGACGAACAGCGGGTGTACGCCGACACCCTGGAGGAGCTGGTCCTGGCCGATGGCCTGGGCTTCGGTGCCGCGTGGCTGGTGGAACACCATCTCATGCCGGAGTACTCCCACAGCAGCGCGCCCGACCTGTTCCTGGCCGCGGCGGCCCAGCGCACCCGGCGCCTGCGCCTGGGGCTGGCGGTGGTGCCCCTGCCCTACCACCACCCGCTGCACGTGGCCGAGCGCGCCGCGACGCTGGACCTGCTTTCAGGCGGCCGCCTGGAGCTGGGCCTGGGCCGCGGCTTCGACCCCGCCGAGCAGCGCCTGTTCGGCGTGGCCCCGGCGGCGACCCGGGCCATGATGCTGGAGTCCATCGCCATCCTGCGGCGGCTGCTGGCCGGGGATACGGTGAGCTTCCGGGGCGAGCACTACACCCTGGAGGACGTGCGCCTGCTGCCGCGCCCCGTGCAGCGGCCCCACCCGCCCCTGTGGCTGGCCGCGGTGAGCCCGGAGAGCTACGACCAGGCCGCGGCCCTGGGCCTGGGGGTGCTGGCCGGGCCCTTCAAGCCGTGGGTGATGATCCGGCGCGACCTCCACCGCTACCGCCGGGCCTGCACCGCCCCGGCGCCGGCCAACCGGGCGCTGGCCATGACCGTGGGCATCCTGTGCCTGGAGGACGGCGCGGCCGCCCGCCGCCTGGCGGCGGAATGCTTTCCCTGGTTCTACCACCGGCTGCTGGAGACCACCGCCCCGGTGCTGGAACGGCTGGTGGAGGGCTATGCCCATTACCGGCGCCTGGGCCGCTTCCGCCACCTGCTGCGCCGGGCCGCCACCCTGCCGGTGCTGGAGCGCCTGGGCCTGGTCATCGCCGGCGACCCGGCCCACTGCACCCGGGCCCTGGCCCGGCTCCGGGCCGCGGGCGTGGACCGGGTGCTGTGCGCGGTGGGCGCCGGCGCGGTGGACACCGTGGTGGTGCGCGAATCCCTCGAGGTGCTGGCGCGCGAGGTGGCCCCGGCGCTGGCGCGGGCGGCATGAGGGTCGCGGTGACCGGCAGCGCCGGCTGCCTGGCGCGCGCGCTGCTGCCGCGGCTGCTGGCCGAGCCCCGGGTCACCGCGGTGCTGGGGCTGGACCTGCGCCCGGCCCGGCTGCGCCATGCCCGCTATGCCGAGCACCGGGTCGACCTGCGCCGTCCGGGCCTGGAGACCCTGCTGGCCGGGTGCGACGCCGTGGTGCACCTGGCGGCCCTGGTCCTGCCCCGCCCCGGGCGGCGGCCGTCCCGGGCCGAGCGCCGCGAGCACACCCTGGCCCTGGGCCTCAACGTGTACGAGGCCGCGCGCCGGGCCGGGGTGGCACGCTTCGTCCACGCCTCCAGCGCCGCGGTGTACGGCGCCTGGCCGGACAACCCCGCGCGGCTCACCGAGGACGCGCCCCTGCGGCCCAACCCGGGATTCGCCTACGCCGAGGACAAGGCGGCGCTGGACATCGCCCTGCGCGAGGCCGCGGCCCGCGGCGGACCGGCGCTGGTGAACCTGCGGCTGCACGCCATCGTCGGCCCGCGCGCCCAGCCGCTGCTGCGCGCCCTGCTGCGCCAGCCTTTTCACCCGCGGCTGCCCGATCCCCAGCCGCTGCTGCAATGCCTGTGGGAGGACGACGCCGCCGGCGCCGTGGTGCGCGCGCTCTTTCACGGTCCGCCCGGCACCTATAATATAAGCGCCCAGCCGCCGCTGGCCTTTCGCGATCTCCACCGCCGCCTGCACCGGCGGTCCCGCGCGGTGCCGGCCCGGGCGTGGTTCGGCGTGCACCGGGCCGTGGCCCGCCTGTGGCCGGCGGCGGGCGAGCCGGCGGCCCTGGCCGCGCTGGCGGCCCCGCTGGTGCTGGACACCACGCGGGCGGAGTCGCTGCTGGGCTGGCGGCCGGTGTACGACACCGCCGGCTGCGTGGAGGCCCTGGGCCGGGCGCTGCACCATGACAGGAGAAAACATGGGTGATGTTGTAAAATTCCGCCGCGTTCCGGCCAGGCAGAAACACAAGGGCAAGACGTTGTGCCGCAGCGGCTTTCACAAGTGGGAACCGGTCAAGGAGCGACCGTTCGACGTCAAGCAGGGCCGGCTGGTGACCCGCTACCGCTGCCGGCGCTGCGGGGCCATTCGCACCGAAGCCACCTGATGCCCGTTCAGCACCCCTGATCCGCCATGCCCTCACACATCCGCCTCGCCGCCGCCGCGGCCCCGCTTCTTGCGGGCCTGCTCTCGGGATGCGCCGCCACCGATCCACGCGATCCCTTCGAAAGCTACAACCGGGCCGTGTTCGCCTTCAACGAGGGCGTGGACCGGGCCGTCGTCAAGCCGGTGGCGGAGGCCTACCGGGACCACGTGCCGGGCCCGGTGCGCCGGGGTGTCCACAACGTCTTCAGCAACCTGGACGACGTGCTGGTGTTCCTCAACGATCTCCTCCAGTTCAAGTTCCGGCAGGCGGCGGAGGATTTCACCCGCTTTTTCTACAACACGTTCCTGGGCCTGGGCGGGATCTTCGACGTCGCCACCCCCCTGGGCCTGCCCAAGCACAACGAGGACCTGGGCCAGACCCTGGGCTACTGGGGCGTGGGCAGCGGGCCCTACCTGGTCCTGCCCTTCCTGCCGCCGTCCACCGTGCGCGACACGGTGGGCTTCGCCGGCGACGCCCTGGTGGACCCGGTGTACCGGATCTCGGACCAGACCGTGCTGTGGAGCGCCATCGTGCTGGAAACCGTGGACCAGCGGGCCCAGCTCCTGTCCGCCAGCCGGGTCCTGGACGAGGCCGCCCTGGACCGCTACGCCTTCGTGCGCGACGCCTACCTCCAGCGCCGCCTCAACCTGGTCCACGACGGCCGCCCGCCGCAGGACGGCGCGCCCCCGCACCCGCCCGGGGCCGGTGACGCCGACCTGGACCTGGAGCTGGAGCTGGAACTGGAGCGCGAACTGAAGCAGCCGGCACCATGACCAGCCTGCTGTGGCCCGTGGCGGCCGTGGTGGCGGGCCTGGGCCTGCTCATCTGGGGCGCCGACCGTTTCGTTCACGGCGCCGCCGCCACCGCCCGCAACCTGGGCGTGCGTCCCATGATCATCGGGCTCACCGTGGTGGGCTTCGGGACCTCGGCCCCCGAGATCCTGGTCTCCCTCATCGCCTCCTGGCAGGGCAACCCGGGGGTGGCGGTGGGCAACGCCCTGGGCTCCAACATCGCCAACATCGGCCTGGTCATGGGCGGCACCGCCCTGGTGGTACCGCTGGTGGTCAACTCCGACACCCTCCGGCGCGAGTACCCGCTCATGTTCATCGTCATGCTCCTGGCGCTGGTGCTTCTCATGGACGGCCACCTGGGGCGGCTGGACGGCGCCCTCCTGCTGGGCGCGCTGCTGTTCATCGGCTGGTGGGTGGTGAGCCTGGGCCTGCGGCGCGGGCCCGATCCCCTGGAGGCCGAGTTCGAGCACGAGATCCCGCAGCTGGGAATGGGCGCGGCCGTCGCCTGGACCCTCATCGGGCTGGTGGTCCTGGTCGCAGGCTCGCGGGGGCTGGTCTGGGGCGCGGTGGAGATCGCGCGGGCCGCCGGCGTCAGCGACCTGGTCATCGGCCTGACCATCATCGCCATCGGCACCAGCCTGCCGGAGCTGGCGGCATCGGTCATGAGCGCGGTGAAAAAGGAACCGGACCTGGCGCTGGGCAACGTCATCGGCTCCAACATCTTCAACCTGCTGGCGGTGCTGGGGATCCCCGGCCTCCTGGCGCCGGCGGCGCTGGACCCGGACGCCCTGTGGCGCGACTACCCGGTGATGCTGGGCCTGGGTGTCGCCCTCTACGCCATGGCCTACGGCTTCCGCGGCCCGCCGCGGCTGGAACGCTGGCAGGGCGGCCTCCTGCTGGGCGCCTTCCTGGGCTACCTGCTGGCGCTCTACCTCACCGCGGCCCCCGCCTGACCGCCCCGGCCGGCGGAATACGGTATCATTCCCTTTCGCTCCGTACACGGAGGGACTTTCATGACCGAACTCGTCATCCAGGCAAGCAACATCAAGTGCGGCGGCTGCGCCGATGCCATCCGCAAGGGCCTGGCCGAGCTCGACCCCGGCTGGACCGTGGAGGTGGAGGTGGAATCCGGCACCGTCACCGTCCGCGGCGGGAACACCGACGCCGAGGCGGTGCGGCGCAAGCTGGCCGAGCTGGGCTACCCCCCGGCCGACTGAAGGCCGCTCCGTGGCGGAACTCCACCCGGACAAGGTCCGCGCCCTGGGCCAGGCGGTGGTGGACACCGAGGCCGAGGCCGTGCAGGCCCTGCGCCCGCGCATCGACGAGCACTTCGTGCGCGCCTGCCAGTACATGCTGGACTGCGAGGGCCGCATCGTGGTCCTGGGCATGGGCAAGTCCGGGCACATCGGGTCCAAGATCGCCGCCACCCTGGCCAGCACCGGCTCGCCCGCCTTCTTCGTCCACCCGGGCGAGGCCAGCCACGGCGACCTGGGCATGATCACGCCGCGGGACGTGGTGCTGGCCCTGTCCAACTCGGGCGAGACCGAGGAGATCCTCACCATCGTGCCCCTCATCAAGCGCCTGGGCGTGCCCCTCATCGCGCTCACCGGCAACCCCGCCTCGCGCCTGGCGCGCGAGGCCGACGTGAGCCTGGACGTGTCGGTGGCACGCGAGGCCTGCCCCCTGGGCCTGGCCCCCACGGCCTCCACCACCGCCGCCCTGGTCATGGGCGACGCCCTGGCGGTGTCGCTGCTGGAGTCGCGCGGCTTCACCGCCGACGACTTCGCCCGCAGCCACCCGGGCGGCCGCCTGGGCCGGCGGCTGCTGCTGCACGTGGCCGACATCATGCACACCGGCGACGAGATCCCGCGCGTGGCCCCGGGCGCCACCCTCAGCGAGGCGCTGATGGAGATGACACGCAAGGGCCTGGGCATGACGCTGGTGGCCGACGGCGAGGACCGGGTGCTGGGCATCTTCACCGACGGCGACCTGCGCCGGGTGCTGGAGGCGCGGCAGGTGGACGTACACGCCACGCCCATCACCGACTGCATGACGCCCGACTGCCTCACCACCTCGCCCGAGCGCCTGGCGGCCGAGGTGCTGGAGCTCATGCAGTCGCGGCGCATCAACAGCCTGCCGGTGGTGGACGGCGACCGGCGCCTGGTGGGCGCCCTCAACATGCACGACCTGCTGCGGGCGGGCGTGGTGTGAAACGCGGAGACCGACGGGATGGATGACATTCTCCAGCGCGCGGCCCGGGTCAGGCTGGTGATCTTCGACGTGGACGGCGTGCTCACCGACGGTTCCCTGTTCCTGGGCGACGGCGGCGAGGAGTACAAGGCCTTCCATTCGCGCGACGGCCACGGCATGCGCATGCTGCAGGACTCGGGCGTGCACATCGCCATCATCACCGGCCGCACCTCCGGGGTCGTCGAGCATCGCATGGCCAGCCTGGGCATCGAGCACGTGTTCCAGGGCCGGGTGCACAAGCTGCCGGCCTTCGAGGAACTCATCGCGACCCTCGGCCTGGCGCCCGAGCAGACCGCCTACGTGGGCGACGACGTGGTGGACATCGGCGTCATGCGGCGGGTGGGCCTGGCCATCGCGGTGCAGGACGCCCACCCCCTGGTCAAGCAGCACGCCCACTGGCAGACCGAGCACCCGGGCGGCCGCGGCGCGGCGCGCGACGTGTGCGAACTCATCATGACCGCCCAGGGCACCCTGGAGGCGGAACTGGCCAAGTACACCCGATGAAACGCCGGCTGGGTTTCGTCCTGCTGCTGCTGGCCGTGCTGGGGGCGGCCCTGTTCAGCACCTGGCTGCTGGAGACGGTGGAAGAAGAGCTGACCCCGCCGGAGCGGGCCCGTGCCCCGCGCCCGGACTACACCCTGGAGACCTTCACCGCCACGGTGATGGATGCCTCGGGCCGGGCGGCCTGGCGGCTGACGGCCCTGGAGCTGGAACACTTTCCCTTCGAGCACCGGCTGTACCTCCAGGCCCTGTCGCTGGACGTGTTCCGGCCACCGGCGCCCCCCTGGCGCGCCCGCGCCCGGCGCGGCCGGGTCCACACGCGGACCCGGGTCATCGATCTCCGCGGCGACGTGGTGGTGACCCGCGGCGGAAGCGGCGCGGTCCCGGTGGAACTGAAGACCCCGGCGCTCACCGTGGACCCCCGCCGGCGCACCGCGCGCACCGATGCCGAGGTGACCATCACCCATCCCCGCGGGCGGGTGGAAGCCGTGGGCCTGCGCGCCGACATGAACACCGGGGTGCTGAAGCTGCTGGCCGAGGTCCGGGGAACCTACCATGTACGCTAGGCGATGCCTGGCCGTGGTCCTGCTGCTGCCGGCGGCGGCCGCGGCGCTGGAGACCGATCCCCGGGCCCCGGTCCACGTCACCGCCGACCGGGCGGTGATCGAGGAAAAGACCGGGATCAGCCGCTTCACGGGCAGCGTCAGGCTCACCCAGGGCAGCCTCACGGTGGAGGGCGACGAGGTCGTGGTCCATGCCGAGCCCCCCCGGGGCAAGGTCACCCGCATCGTGGTCACGGGCCGGCCCGCCCGCTTCCGCCAGCGCCCCGCCCCGGAGGCCGCTTTCGTCACGGGACAGGCCCGGCGCATGGTGTACGAAACCGCCTCGGCCCGGCTGGTGCTGGAGGGTGCCGCGCACCTCGTCCAGGGACCCAACGAGTTCAGCGGCGAGCGCATCGAGTACGACACCCGCCGCAGCGTGGTCACCGCGCGCGGCGGCGGGGGGACGCCGCGGGTGCGCACCATCCTCCAGCCCAAGGACGCCGCGCCGTGAGCCGCCTGGACGCCGAGGGGCTGGCCAAGCACTACCGGAGAAGGCCCGTGGTCCGGGACGTGTCGCTGGCCATCGACGGCGGCGAGGTGGTGGGCCTGCTGGGCCCCAACGGGGCGGGCAAGACCACCTGTTTCTACATGATCGTGGGCCTCGTCCACCCCGATGCCGGCACCATCCGCCTCGACGGGCGCGACGTCACCCGGGCCCCCATGTTCCGCCGGGCCCGGGCCGGCATCGGCTACCTGCCCCAGGAGGCCTCGGTGTTCCGGCGCCTGTCCGTGGCCGACAACATCATGGCCATCCTGGAGACCCGGCGCGACCTGACCCCGCTGCAGCGGGAGCACCGCCTGGAGGAGCTGCTGGAAGAGCTCCACATCGACCACATCCGCAACAACCCCGGCATGAGCCTGTCGGGCGGCGAGCGGCGGCGGGTGGAGATCGCCCGCGCCCTGGCCACCGAGCCCCGGTTCATGCTCCTGGACGAGCCCTTCGCCGGGGTGGACCCCATCTCGGTCCTGGACATCCAGAACATCATCCGCCACCTGGTCCAGCGCGGCATCGGCGTCCTCATAACCGACCACAACGTTCGGGAAACCTTGGGAATCTGCCACCGGGCCTATATCATGAACGAGGGCGAGGTCATCGCCCGCGGCACGCCCGACGAGATCCTGGAAAACCGCCAGGTGCGCCGGGTCTACCTGGGCGAGCACTTCCGCCTGTGAGGGCCCCGGCCCGTCTCCCGGCAGGGGAGGAGGAAATACGCTAGAATGAGGGGTGCCGGCAGGTGGTCGGACCGGCACCCTTCCCATCCGCAGCATATGAAACAGACGCTACAGCTCCGCCTTGGCCAACACCTCACCATGACCCCCCAGCTGCAGCAGGCCATCCGCCTGCTGCAGCTGTCGTCACTGGAGCTGCGCAACGAGATCCAGGAGGTCCTGGAAAGCAACCTCATGCTGGAGCTGGAGGAAGACGCCGAGGCCGAGGCCGGGGCCGAGACCCCGCCCGCGGCGGGCGAGGGCACGGAGGCAGAGGTCGCCCCCGCCGGCGACATCCCGGACGAGCTCCCGGTGGACAGCGCCTGGGAGGACATCTACGACCCGGTCCCGGCCGGCAGCGGCGGCGCGGGCGGCGACGAGCAGCGCGAGTTCGAGGCCGTGGACACGCGCGGCGAGAGCCTGCGCGATCACCTGCTGTGGCAGATGAACCTGACCCCGTTCTCGGACACCGACCGGGCCATCGCCGAGGCCATCATCGATTCCATCAACGACGACGGCTTCCTCGCCACGCCGCTGGAGGAGATCCACCAGAGCCTGCCGGCGGAGCTGGAGGTGGAGCCGGACGAGGTGGAGGCGGTGCTGCACCGGATCCAGAACTTCGAGCCGGTGGGCGTGGGGGCGCGGGACCTGCGCGAGTCCCTGCTGCTGCAACTGGCCCAGCTGCCCGCCGAGACCCCGCACCGGGACCGGGCCCGGACCCTGGTGGAGCGGCACTTCGACCTGCTGGGCAACCGCGACTACGCCCAGCTCATGCGGCGCATGAAGATGAACGAGGACGAGCTGCGCGAGGTGGTGCGCGTGATCCAGAGCCTCAACCCGCGCCCCGGCTCCCAGATCGCCGAGGCCCGCACCGAGTACATCATCCCCGACGTGTTCGTGCGCAAGGTCAACGGCAAGTGGCGGGTGGAGCTCAACCCGGACAGCGCGCCGCGGCTGCGCATCAACGCCCACTACGCCAACATGATCAAGCAGGTCAACAGCTCGGCCGACAACACCTACCTGAAGAACCACCTGCAGGAGGCCAAGTGGTTCATCAAGAGCCTCAACAGCCGCAACGAGACCCTGCTCAAGGTGGCCTCCTGCATCGTGGAGAAGCAGCGCGCCTTCCTCGAGTACGGCGAGGAGGCGATGAAGGCCCTGGTGCTGCACGACATCGCGGAGGAGGTGGGCATGCACGAGTCCACCATCTCCCGCGTCACCACCCGCAAGTACATGCACACGCCGCGCGGCATCTACGAGCTCAAGTACTTCTTCTCCAGCCACGTCAACACCGCCGGCGGCGGGGAATGCTCCTCGACCGCGATCCGCGCGCTCATCAAGAAGCTCATTGCGGCGGAGAACGCGCAGAAGCCGCTCAGCGACAGCAAGATTGCGGCCATCCTGTCCGAACAGGGCATCAACGTCGCCCGGCGCACCGTGGCCAAGTACCGCGAGGCCATGGCGATTCCGCCGTCCAACGAACGCAAGCGTCTGACCTGACCAGCCAGTGCAAGGAGTCCACCATGCAACTCAACCTGACCGGCCACCACGTCGAGATCACCCCCGCCCTGCGTGACTACGTCTCCAGCAAGGTGGAGCGCCTCGAGCGCCACTTCGACAACGTCACCAACGTGCACGTGGTGCTGAGCGTGGAGAAGGTACGGCACAAGGCGGAGGCCACCCTCCACCTCGCCGGCGCGGACCTCTTCGCCGACGCCGAGAGCGACGACATGTACGCCGCCATCGACGCCCTAGCCGACAAGCTGGACCGCCAGGTCCGCAAGCACAAGGAGAAGGTCACCGACCACCACCGCAGCGAGGGCGCCGCGCGCAAGCACCAATGATGCCCCAGCAACACACCGCCCGCCTCAGCGTCGCCGACATCCTCAGCCCGGAGCGGATCTCCTGCGGCGTCGAGGCCCAGAGCAAGAAGCGCGCGCTGGAGGCCCTGAGCGAACTCATCGCGCGGGACGAAAAGGACATCAGCACCCACGACGTGTTCGACAGCCTGCTGGCGCGGGAACGCCTGGGTGCGACCGGGGTGGGTCACGGCGTGGCCATCCCCCACGGCCGCCTGCCGCGTTCCGATCACGCCATCGGCGCCCTGGTGCGGCTCAAGCAGGGCGTGGACTTCGGCGCCGCCGACAACGAGCCGGTGGACCTGCTGTTCGCCCTGCTGGTGCCCGAGCAGTCCACGGAGGAGCACCTGCGCATCCTCGCCGCGCTGGCCGCGCTGTTCAGTGACGAGGCATTCCGCCGGCGCGTGCGCGAGACCGCCACCCCCGAGGAAATGTACCGCCTGTTCCGGGAGTGGCCCGCCCGGGACGGGTGACCGTGGGCGAACCGGCCACCGCAGAGGCCCTGTTCCAACGCCACCGGGATGCCCTGGACCTGCGCTGGCTCAGCGGCGGCGACGCCGCCGGCCACCCCCTGCGCGACGGCGGTGACGGTCCCCTGGCGGGACTGCTGGACCCCCTGCACCCGCGGCCGGTGCAGGTGGTGGGTCCGCGGGAACTGGATTTCCTCTCGCGGCTCGATCCCGAGGCCCGCGCCGCCCTGTTCACGGCCATGCTGCGCGGTCCCCTGCGCCTGCTCGTCATCGCCGGCGGTGCCCGGCCCCCCGGGGAGCTGCTGGCCGCCGCCGCCGGCGGCGGGATCCCGGTGCTGGGCTCGCCGCTGGCGGCGAGCCGCGTGGTGGAGGCCCTTTCGGCCGAGAGCCTGGATTCCGGCACCCTGACCCTGCACGGCGTGTTCATGGAGGTCCTGGGGGTGGGAGTCCTGCTGGCGGGCCATGCCGGCATCGGCAAGAGCGAACTGGCCCTGGAACTGGTGACCCGGGGCCACCGGCTGGTGGCGGACGACGCCCCCCTGTTCCAGCGGCGGGGCGAGACCATCATGGGGACCTGTCCGCCCCTCCTGCGCGACTTCATCGAGGTGCGGGGTCTGGGCGTGCTCAACGTGCGGGCCATGTTCGGCGACAACGCGCTGGCGGCCGAGCACCGGCTGGAACTCATCATCCAGCTTGCCGAGCTCGATGAGTCCCGGGCACCGGAAACGCGCCGGGTCGAGGGCACCCGCCACCAGCGCCCGCTGCTGGGCATCGGGATCCCCGAAATCATCGTGCCGGTGGCGCCGGGCCGCAACCTGGCAGTGCTGGTTGAAGCCGCGGTGAGAAGTCATATACTCTCGCAGCAGGGATACGACGCCGGTGCCGACTTCGTCCGCCGCCAGCGTGCCTCCATCGACCGCCAGGAACAGTGAAATTCGTCATCGTCAGCGGGCTGTCCGGCTCCGGCAAGAGCACCGCGCTGCATGCACTGGAGGACCTGGGCTACTACTGCATCGACAACCTGCCCATCGCCCTCCTGCCGGCCCTGGCCGACGAGGTGGTGGCGGCAGACCCGCCCCGGTGGCGCGGTTTCGGCATCGGCATCGACGCGCGCAACCTGACCCGCGACCTGGGCGACGTGGAACGCATCCTTGCCGGCCTGCGCGAGCGCGGCCTGGTCTGCCAGGTGGTGTTCCTCCAGGCGGAGGACGCCACCCTCCTCAAGCGCTTCAGCGAGACCCGCCGCCGCCATCCCCTGAGCGCGGCCGATCGCCCGCTGCAGGAGGCCCTGGCCCGCGAGCGCCAGGTTCTGGACCCGGTGCTGTCCTGCGCCGACCTCGTCATCGACACCACCCGCACCAACGTGCACCAGCTCCGCGACGAACTGCGCCAGCGGCTGGCGGATGACGATCACGGCGGCCTGTCCCTGCTGTGCCTGTCCTTCGGCTTCAAGCACGGGGTCCCCGCCGACGCCGACTTCGTGTTCGACGTGCGCTGCCTGCCCAATCCCCACTGGGTCGACGACCTGCGCGGCCTCACCGGCCGTGACCCCGACGTGGTCCGCTTCCTCGAAGGCTACGAGACGGTGAACCGCATGACCCGCGACGTCACCGGCTTTCTCGATACCTGGCTGCCCCGGTTCGGGGAGGCCAGCCGCAGCTACCTCACCCTGGCCTTCGGCTGCACCGGGGGCCAGCACCGCTCGGTGTACATGGCCGAGCGCGTGGCCGAGCACCTGCGCCGGGGCGGCACCCGGGTGACGGTGCGCCACCGGGAGCTGGCGTGAGCGTCGGCCTGCTCATCGTCAGCCACGGCCGCCTGGGGGCGGTGCTGTTCGACACCGTGCGCGGGATCCTGGGCGAGGTGCCGCTGGCCACCGAGCTCATCGAGATCCCGCCCCACTGCGACCCGGACGAGTTCGCGCGCCAGGCGCGCGAGGCCATCGCGCGGGTCGATTCCGGTGACGGCGTGCTGGTCCTCACCGACATGTACGGCTCCACGCCGTCCAACATCGCCTGCCAGCACGGCGGCGACCGGGTGGCGGTGGTGGCCGGGATGAACCTGCCCATGCTCATCCGGGTGATGAACTACCCCGAGGCCACGCTGCCGGAGCTGACCGAAAAGGCCCTCAGCGGCGGCCGCGAGGGCGTGATCCTGTGCCGGGGGCGATCCTGAGATGGCCGGAGCGCGACATCGGCCACCGAGGCCGATCCCGGACCTGCCGTCACGGCGCCGCGACACCGCCGGCCATCGGGCGCGCTGCTGCCGTTGCCCGGCACGGTGGTGGGCCGTGACGGTGCCTGGAACGGGGGTGTGCTGATGGGGAACGAGGGGTTGGAGCAGCGGCGCACGGTCACCATCGTCAACCGGCTGGGGCTGCACGCGCGGGCCGCGGCCCGGCTGGTCACCCTCGCCTCGGGCTACGCGGCCGAGATCCTCATCCGGCGCGACGGCCAGGAAGTCAACGGCAAGAGCATCATGGGGGTGATGATGCTGGCCGCGGGCCAGGGCACCGAGCTGGAGCTCTGCGCCCGGGGCGAGGACGCCGGCGAGGCCCTGGCGGCCCTGGTCGATCTCATCGCCCGGGGCTTCGATGAGGAGAATTGATCGGCGGGGTGCGGGGTTGCGGCGGACGGCCGCCGGGCCCTGATGTTCCGCCCGGCGCCATCGCACCTTGTCGGCCGCCACGCACGGGCGGCCGCAGGGTCATGAACCAGCGCCTCCGGAGTCCGTAACCACATGGCCATACTCCTCCAGGGCATCGGCGTCTCCCGCGGCACCGCCATCGCCGCGGCGCGGGTGCTGCGGCACGGGGACCTGGAGATCGTGGAGTATGCGCTCCCGGCCGAGTTCATCCACGAGGAGGTGGCGCGCTACCGCTTCGCCCTCAACACCGCACGCGAGCAACTCCGCGAGATCCGGCGGGGCATCCCGGAATCCGCCCCCCGCGACATCGCGGCCTTCATCGACACCTACCTGCTCATGCTGGACGACACCATGTTCACCGAGGCCCCGGTGGAGATCATCCGCCGGCGCCAGTGCAACGCGGAGTGGGCGTTGAAGATGCAGCGGGACGAACTGGTCCGCGTGTTCGACGAGATGGACGACGATTACCTGCGCGCGCGCCGTGACGACATCGACCACCTGGTCAACAGCATCCTGCGCACCCTGGCCGGCCAGCCGGGCCCGCACGATCCCGGCAGCCCCGGAAGCACCGTTGCCGGACGCGTGGTGGTGGCCGCCGACCTGACCCCGGCGGAGACGGTCCTGCTGTTTCACCAGGGCATCACCGGCATCGTCACCGAGGGCGGCGGGCCCACCGCCCACACCGCCATCCTCGCCCGCAGCCTGCAGATCCCGGCGGTCATGGGCGTCCCGCTGGCGGTGCGCCTGCTGGCCGAAGGCGAGACGGTGGTGGTGGACGGGGACGACGGCCGGATCTGGGCCGGTCTGGATCCTGCCGCCCTGGCGGCGTTCGAGGACCGCCGGCGCGAGGCCACGCGCCGCCGCGCGGCACTGGCCCGCACCCGCGGAGCCCCCTCCCGCACCCGGGACGGCGTCACCGTCACCCTGCGTGCCAACATCGAGCTGCCCGAGGACCTGGACCGCATCGCCGAGGTGGGGGCCGCGGGCGTGGGCCTGTACCGCACCGAGTTCCTCTACATGAACCGGCGCGACCCGCCGGACGAGGAAGAACAGTACGCCACCTACGCCGAGGTGGTGCGCCGCCTGGCCGGCGCCCCGCTCACCATCCGGACCCTGGACCTGGGCGCCGACAAGGGCGGGACCGCCGCCACCAACCCGGCCCTGGGCCTGCGCGGCATCCGCCTGTGCCTGCACGAGCCGGGGCTGTTCGTTCCGCAGCTGCGCGCCATCCTGCGCGCCGCCGCGCTGGGCCCGGTGCGGATCATGCTGCCCATGGTCTCCACCGTGGCCGAGGTCCGCCAGGCCCGGCGGCTGCTGGAACGGACCGCCGCGGCCCTCGCCCGCGAGGGGCTGGCCCACGATCCCCGCCCGCCCCTGGGGATCATGGTGGAGGTCCCGGGCGCGGCGCTGGACGCCGCGGCCCTGGCCCGGGAGGTGGACTTCATGTCGCTGGGCACCAACGACCTCATCCAGTACACCCTGGCCATCGACCGCATCGACGAATCGGTGAGCTATCTCTACGATCCCCTCCACCCGGCGGTGCTGCGCCTGGTGCACCACGTCATCGACGTGGGGCGCCGGCTCGACGTGCCGGTGGCCATGTGCGGCGAGATGGCGGGGGATCCGCGCCTGACCCCGCTGCTGCTGGGCATGGGACTGACCGAGTTCTCCATGCTCACCAGCACCCTGCTCGAGGTCAAGGACGTCATCACGCGCAGCGACTACGCCCGGCTCGCGGCCGAGGTGGATGCGCTGCTGGCCTGCGACGACGCCGACGCCTATTACACCCGCCTGGAACAGTTTCTCCGACCGCCCGCCGGCACCTGAACCGCGTCGCATTCGCCCCGGACGCCTGTTACACTTGCCCCGCACCCGGCGGGAGACCATCCATGGCGACGGAGCAGGTACAGCAGGAACCCATCACCGACCTGGAGCGCGTCTCCCGGATCCTGTACCAGGGCGATCTCGACGAGCTGTCGGGGCTGCTCGACGAGATGCACCCGGCCGAGATCGCCCACGTCCTCGAATCACTGCCCGCCTCCGACCGCGAGCTCATCTGGCCCCATGTCCCGGCCGAGGCCGAGGGCGAGGTGCTGCTGCACCTGAGCGACGAGGTGCGCGCCTCGCTCATGAACAAGATGGCGCCGGAGGAGCTGGTCGCCGCCACCGAGACCCTGGACACCGATGACCTGGCGGACCTGGTCCCGGAGCTGCCCAAGGACGTCACCGACGAGCTCCTGCGCAGCATGGAACTGCAGGACCGCCAGCGGCTGGAGTCGGTGCTGTCCTTCCCGGAGGACACCGCCGGCGGCCTCATGGACCTGGACACGGTGGTGGTGCGGGCCGACATCACCCTCGACGTGGTCCTGCGCTACCTGCGCCTGCGCGGCGAGCTGCCGGAGACCACCGACCACCTGTTCGTCACCGACCGCGACGGCCACTACCTGGGGCTGCTGCCCCTGACCGAGATCGTGACCAACGATCCCGAGATCATGGTGGAGGCGGTCATGCGCCGCGACGTGGACGGCATCCCCGCCGACCTGCCGGCCTCCGAGGTGGCGGCCCTGTTCGAGCGCCGCGACCTGGTCACCGCCCCGGTGGTGGACGAGGCCGGCCGGCTGCTGGGCCGTATCACCATCGACGACGTGGTGGACGTGATCCGCGACGAGGCCGACCACTCGCTGCTGGCCACCGCCGGCCTCAGCGAGGAGGACGACATGTTCGCACCGGCGGCGGTGAGCGCGCGCCGGCGCACGCCGTGGCTGGGCGTGAACCTGCTCACCGCCCTGCTCGCCTCCTGGGTCATCGGCCTGTTCCAGCCCACCCTGGAACGGGTGGTGGCCCTGGCCATCCTCATGCCCATCGTCGCCAGCATGGGCGGCATCGCCGGCAGCCAGACCCTGACCCTGGTGATCCGCGGCCTGGCCCTGGGCCGGCTGGCGGACCGCAACGTGCGCCGGCTCGTGGTCAAGGAAACCGCCGTGGGCGTGCTCAACGGCCTGTTCTGGGCCGTGGTCATCGCCGCCATCGCCGGCGCCTGGTTCGACGACTACCGCATCAGCGTGGTCATCGCCATGGCCATCCTCATCAACCTGGCGGTGGCCGCCGTCTCCGGGGCCGTCATTCCGCTGGTGCTGCGCCGCCTGGGCGTGGACCCGGCCCTGGCCGGATCGGTGGTGCTCACCACCATCACCGACGTGGTGGGCTTCTTCGCCTTCCTCGGCCTGGCGACGCTGTATCTCCTGTGAGGGGCTGGGGGCTGGGAATTTTCTCCTACACAGCTTCAACGCAGAGGCGCAGAGACGCAGAGAACGCAGAGATTCCGGGCTTGCGGGTGGATGACGAGAAATGAATCAGGAACGGGCACCGGAAAAATCCCCAGCGGCCAGGCCCGTATATATTCCTTGTTTCAACGCAAAGGTGCAAAGGACGCAAAGATCTCGGATCCGTATATGCGGCGAAGCCCTGGTACTGCCGCCTGCACCGGGCTCATACATATATTCATGAATTTTCGTTCTCTGCGCCTCTGCGTCTCTGCGCCTCTGCGTTGAAAGAAAGAGCCGCGCAGGGTGTCATGGCGCAGCCATCGCGCCACCGGATCTTCCGTGGGGAGCCGGGGATTGAAGAAGGAATTGATCACCTTTGCGCCCTTTGCGTCCTTTGCGTTGAAAGGTCCCATCGAACACCCCAAAGAAGGGGCATGAACCCGCCCTTGCATTCACGCCGGAACGGGACTCACCGGCCGGCGACGGTCATCTCGCCGACGAGGATGGAGCCGGTGATCACGTTGCCGCGCCGGTCGTAATCGGTGCCGGTGGCGACGATGCCGCGGTACATGTCGCGGAGGTTGCCGGCGATGGTGATCTCGTGCACCGGGCCGGCGATGGCGCCGTTCTCGATGCGGAAGCCGGCCGCGCCGCGGGAGTAGTCGCCGGTCACCGGGTTGACCCCCTGGCCCATGAGCTCGGTGACCAGCAGGCCGTCGCCCATCTCTTCCAGCAGGCCGTCGAAGTCCAGCCCGCTGTCGCCCACGAACACGTTGTGGGTGCCGCCGGCGTTGCCGGTGGTGCGCAGGCCCAGGCGCCGGGCCGCGTAGCTGTCGAGCACGTAGCCCTGGAGCACGCCGCCCTCCACCAGGTGGCGGTCGCGGGTGGCCACGCCCTCGTTGTCGAACGGCGCCGAGCCCAGCGCCCGCGGCAGGTGGGGCCGCTCGTCCATGTCCAGCCAGTCCGGGAACACCGGCCGCCCCAGGTGGTCCAGCAGGAACGAGGCCTTGCGGTACAGGGCGTGGCCGTTGACGGCACGCAGGAAGTGTCCCACCAGGCCGCGCGCCACCTCGGGCGCGAACAGCACCGGCATGCGGCCGGTGGCCATGCTCCGCGCCCCCAGCCGCCGCACCGTGCGCCGCGCCGCGTGCCGGCCCACCGCTTCCGCCGGCTCCAGGTCCCCGGGGTGGCGCGCCACCGTGTACCAGTAGTCGCGCTGCATGGCGCCGTCCTCCTCGCCGATGACGGTGCAGCTCAGGCTGTGGCGCGAGCTGGCGTAGCCGGCGAGGAAGCCGTGGGTGTTGCCGTAGACCCGGTAGCCGCCGTGGGTGTCGAGGGTGGCGCCCTCGGAGTTGGTGATGCGGGCATCGAACCCCAGGGCCGCGGCCTCGCACTCCCGGGCCAGGGCGATGGCGGCGTCGGCATCCAGGTCCCAGGCGTGGTAGAGGTCGAGGTCCGGGATCTCGCGCGCCAGGTCGCCCGCCTCGGGCAGGCCGGCGCAGGGATCCTCGGAGGTGTAGCGGGCGATGTCCGCCGCCGCGGCCACGGTCTCCGCGACGGCACGGGGACTGAAGTCGGTGGTGCTGGCGCTGCCCTTGCGCCGGCCGAAGTACAGGGTCACGCCCAGGCCCTTGTCGCGGTGGTACTCCAGCGTGTCCACCTCGCCCAGGCGCACGTTGACCGACAGCCCGCCGTCCACGGTGAGGCCGGCCTCGGCCGCGTCGGCGCCCGCGGCGCGGGCCCGCTCCAGCACCTGCGCCACCAGGTCGTGCAGCCGCTGGGGATCGATGTCGGCCGGCCAGGCCGACGAGGCGGGGATCAGCAGGTGGGCAGGGCGGCTCACGGCGACGCTCCTCAGTGGGCGGTGCCGCCCACGGTGAGCCCTTCCACCTTGAGGGTGGGCTGGCCCACGCCCACCGGCACGCTCTGCCCTTCCTTGCCGCAGGTGCCGATGCCGGTGTCCAGCTCCAGATCGTTGCCCACCATGGTCACCCGGGTGAGCACGTCGGGGCCGTTGCCCACCAGGGTCGCGCCCCTGACCGGCCGGGTGACGCGCCCGTTCTCGATGAGGTAGGCCTCGCAGGCGGAGAACACGAACTTGCCCGAGGTGATGTCCACCTGGCCCCCGCCGAAGTTGACCGCGTAGAGCCCGCGCTCGACCGAGGCGATGATCTCCTGCGGATCGTGCGCGCCCGGCAGCATGAAGGTGTTGGTCATGCGCGGCATGGGCAGGTGGGCGTAGGACTCGCGGCGGCCGTTGCCGGTGGGGGCCATGCCCATGAGGCGGGCGTTGAGCCGGTCCTGCATGTAGCCCTTGAGCACCCCCTTCTCGATGAGCACGGTGCGCGAGGTGGGCACGCCCTCGTCGTCCACGTTGAGGGAGCCGCGCCGCTGCGCCAGCGTGCCGTCGTCCACCACCGTGCACAGGGGCGAGGCCACGCGCTCGCCCAGGCGGCCGGCGAAGGCCGACGATCCCTTGCGGTTGAAGTCGCCCTCCAGGCCATGGCCCACCGCCTCGTGCAGCAGCACCCCGGGCCAGCCGGGGCCCAGTACCACGTCCATGGTGCCGGCGGGGGCCTCGCCCGCCTCCAGGTTGACCAGGGCCTGGCGCACCGCCTCGCGGGCGAAGCCGCCGGCGCGGTCGTCCTCCAGGAACCAGCCGTAGCCGAAGCGGCCGCCGCCGCCGGCACTGCCCTGCTCGCGGCGACCGCCCTGCTCGGCGATGACCGTGACGTTGAGCCGCACCAGCGGGCGCACGTCGGCCGCCAGCGTGCCCTCGGTGTCCACCACCAGGATGACCTCGTGCACCCCGGCCAGGGAGACGAACACCTGGCTCACCCGCGCATCGGCGGACCGCGCCACCTGGTCCACGTGCCGGAGCAGGGCCACCTTGTCCGCCGCCGGCAACGAGGCCAGGGGATCGTCCGGCAGGTACAGGTCGTGGCCCGGCACCGACCGCCAGGCCTGGATCCGGCCCTCGCCGCCGCTGCGGGCGATGGCGCGCGCCGCCTCCGCCGCGCGCTCCAGCGCCGGCGCCACGATCTCGTCGGAGTAGGCGAAGCCGGTCTTCTCGCCGGCGACGGCACGCGCGCCCACGCCCTGGTCGATGCCGTGACTGCCCTCGCGCACCATGCCGTCCTCCAGCGACCAGGACTCGTGGCGCACGGTCTGGAAATAGAGATCGGCGCGGTCCACGGCGCGCCCCATGATGCGGTCCAGGGTGCGCTGCAGCGCGCCGTCGTCGACGCCGCCGGGCTCCAGCAGGACACGGCGGGCGATGTCCAGGGCCGGGGCGCTCACGTCACCCCCTGCCCGCAGCCGATGCGGCGGTGCTCCAGCACCGGGAAGTTGCGCCGGGTGCGGCGCACGTTCTCCAGGTCCACCTCGCCGATGACGAAGCCCGAGCCGCGCGGCAGGCGGTCCAGCACCCGGCCCCAGGGATCCACCACCATGGAATCGCCGTGGGTCTCGCGGCCGTTGACGTGATAACCGCCCTGGGCCGCCGCCACCACGTAGGCCAGGTTCTCCACCGCCCGCGCCCGCACCAGCACCTCCCAGTGGGCGGCGCCGGTGAGCGCGGTGAAGGCCGCCGGCAGGGCGAACAGCTCGGCACCGTCGGCGGCCATCTCGCGGAACAGCTCGGGAAAGCGCAGGTCGTAGCACACCGCCAGGCCCAGGCGGCCGAACGGGGTGTCCACCACCACCGGCCGGGTGCCCGGCTCGATGGTGGCCGACTCGTCGTACTGCTCGCCGCTCTCCTCGATCTGCACGTCGAACAGGTGCATCTTGTCGTAGCGGGCCCGGCGCCGTCCCCGCTCGTCGAACACCAGGCAGGCGGCGCGGACCCGGCCGGGGTCGGCGGTGGCCAGGGGCACGGTGCCGCCCACGATCCAGACCCGGTGCTTGTCGGCCTGCTCGGCGAGGAAATCCTGGATGGGGCCGCGGCCCTCGGCCTCCCGCGCCGCCACCTTGTCCTGCTCGCTCATGCCCATGAGGGCGAAGTTCTCGGGCAGCACCACCAGCTCGGCCCCGGCGTCCACCGCGCGCGAGACGAGCCGCCCGGCCTCGTTGAGGTTGGCGCTCACGTTGGGCCCCGAGGCCATCTGCACCGCCGCCACCCGCCTCACGGCCGGCCTCCCGGCGGCATTACCACTTCCAGCGCCAGCACGTCGCCCCGCGCCGCGCCCGGCACCAGCTCCAGGCGGGCGGAGGAGACCCCCAGCGACACCAGCCAGGCCCGCACCTCGTTGACCCACACCGTGCCCTCGTCGCCGCCGGGATAGCGCAGGCGCAGGCGCGCGCCCGGCTGTGCATCCAGGGCCTGCACCGCCTCCCGCAGGGCCGGCATGGCGCGCACCGCGTCGGCGTCGCGCGGCACCGCCCACTCGCCGGCGGAGAGCGTGAAGCGGGCCTCGCCGGCTGTCACGGCGGGCACGCAAAACAGCAAGGGAATCAACAGGTTCTTCATGTGGTGCAGGATACCACATCGCCGCCCGGCGGCGGTCCGAAATGCGCGGGAACACGGCGACGCACAGGGGGCGCCGTCAGAAATCGTCTTCGTCTTCCTCGTCGTCGGCCGCCGGCGCCCGCGGCGCCTTGATCTTGCGGATCACCGGGGCCTCCCACGAACCGGTGACCCGGTACTGGACGCTGGAGGCGACATCGATGGGACGGCCGAACAGGCGATCGAGCAGGAACACCACCACCCCCACCTGGGCCCCGAAGGCCATGCCGCTGCCCACCGCCACCGTGTCGCCCACGCCCGGCTGCACGATGATGTACTGGTCGAAGTCACGCGCCGCCAGCCCGGTGCGCCCGCGCACCTGCACCAGGCCCACGGTGCTCTCCATCTCCAGGTCGTCGGTGAAGGCATCGCCGCCCTTGATGCGGAACGTGCCGCCGAGGCGGTCGAAGTGCAGGCCCTTGCCGGCCAGGTCGCGGAAATCCAGGATCAGGCGCCGCGCCAGCCCCGACAGGCTGAGCAGCCCCAGCAGGCGGCCGGCGCCCGGTTCCACCTCGCGCAAGGAGCCGTGGCGCAGCTCGATGCGGGCCCGGCCCCGCACCTTGTCCCAGGCGAAGGCGAACGGCGAGTCCTCCCAGTACAGGGTCACCTCGGCCTCGCCCTGGCCGCCCTCGACGATGCCCCGGTAGCCCAGGCGCGAGACCATGGCCCCCGCGTCCGAGGTGCGGGCCTTGACGGTGAGGGCGGTCTCCTGTGCCTGGCGGCGGCGGGTCCAGCTGCCGTTGATGCGGATGTCGTAGATCCCGGTATGGAAGTCGAAGCGGTTGATGTCCAGGCCGTGCGGGGAATGGGCCAGGTCCACCTGCAGCCTGCCGAGATCGGTATCGCCCACGGAGAACCGGGCCACCTGTCCGCTCACCGGCGGCACGTCGTGCGGGGCCAGCCGGCCGGCGGCCGCCGGCGGCGCGGCGGCCCGTCCCTTGACCAGCACCAGCCGCCCCAGGTCCAGGCGCACGGGCAGGCGCAGGGCACCGCCGTCACCGGGCAGCGACCGGGCCACGGCCAGCCAGTCGCGCAGGGGCACCCGGCCGGGGCTGCCGCTGACCGCCAGGACGGCCTGCGGGGGCAGTGCGGCGGGCCCACCGAAGCGGACGGCCCCCCGCTCCACCACCATCCCCGCCTCGCCCTGCCGCAGGCGCCAGCGGGAAAACAGGTTCTTCCCCAGTTCCAGTTCCAGCACCGGGTTGCTGCCCGCGGGCTCCCGCAGGGCCGCCACCACCCGGATGCGGCCATCGGCCGCGGGCCGCACCGGCGGCGGCAGCCTCAAGGCCGCAGCCGGCAGGCGGGTGATGCCCGCCAGGTAGGCAGGATGGGCACCGGCCCCGCCCAGGTACCCCGACTGGAACAGGCCCTGCCAGGGCTGCGGGCCGGTGACCCGGCCGCGGCCCAGTGCCTTCAGCAGGCGGTTGACGGCGGCCGGGGCCGCCTCGCCCCAGGCCGCGATCCGGACCAGCGGCCCCCGGGGTGTCTGCTGGGTGAACACCGTGAACTCCGCCGGGCCGCCCAGCACGGTGGCGGCAAAGGGCGGCACCGACACCGAGCGTTCGTCGAAGGCGATGCGCACCGCCCGGCTGCGGGCGGTGAGACGCCCGCCGTACAGCGCCAGCTCGGGCCCGTCCAGCACCACCCGGCCCTGGAACCGCAGCGGCCGGGCGGCGGCCGCCCTGGGCGACAGCGGCAGCTCCAGGTGCAGGCGGGCCTCGCCCTCGCCGCTGAAACGGGCCCCCTCCAGGGCCGCCCGCACGCCGGCCCCCGGGGGCGAGGCGGCGAGCAGCCCGGCCAGGGCCTCCAGGCCGGCCCGGGCGGAGGTGTCCACCACCAGCACCGCGTTCTCCAGGTCGCCGATGGTCACCCGCGAGGAAGACAGGGTGACGCGCTCCAGCCGCGCGCCGGTGACCACCAGATCCATGGCGGTGCCGGTGAACCGCCCCGCCACCCGGGCCTGCTCCAGCGCGGGCCAGTCGGGGCGGAACTTCAGGCGCAAATCCTCGGCCTCGAAGTCCACCAGGAACCGGCCGCGGCGGTGGCGGAAGGGAAAGTGATCCAGGCGCCCGCGGAACACCACCCCGCCGCCGGACACCCGTCCCTGCCGGATGGCCCCATCCAGCCATGCCACCAGCTCCGGCTCCATGATGCCGGCGGGCAGAAACCGCGGCGTGGCCGCGGCATCGCCCTCGCCCAGGCGGGCCTGCAGGTCCAGGAAGGGCGGGGCCCCGGCCGGCGGCAGGATCAGGGTGAACGCGCCCTCCGCCCGCAGCCCCTGCTCGTGGGCCAGGAAGTAGGGGCTCTCCACGTGCCACTGGCCGCCGTGGCGGTACCAGCGCGCGCGCCCCGCCACCTGCCGGAAGTGCCAGGGCCCGCGGAACAGGCGCGGCAAGTGCACGCCCACCTCACCACCATGAATGCTGGCCACCCCGCCGTCGGGGTCCAGCCGCACCTCGCCGCCGAGCCCGGACACCCGGGGCAGGCGGCCCGTCGCCCGGGCCGAGAAGTCCCGGAACCGGGCGCTGAACCGTGACGGGATCCTCGCCGGGGGGCGGCCGGCCTCGGTCTCCACGTAGAACTCTTCCATGCGCCCGGCAGGCGCCAGCGCGGCAAGCCAGGCCGCCGTTTCGGCGTCGGGCAGCTGGTGGCGCACCAGCCAGCGGGACAGGGGTTCCACCGCCAGGTTCCGTCCCCGCAGGCGCAGCCGGTCCGCCGCGCCGGGCGCCGCCTCCCGCGCCAGGGCCAGGGCCATGACCGGCCAGCGCTCGCCGGCCCAGGTCACCTCCAGCCGCGGCAGCGCCAGCCGCCACCCCGTTTCCAAGCGGCGCCAGCGGAAGCTGGCGGCCACGGCGTCCGCGGCCAGGACGCCTTCGTGCCCCGGCACCACCAGGCGCGGCCCCAGCACCCCGAGCCGCCCCGACGCAGCCGCCAGCCGGCTGTCGCGGAGCCGCAGCCACAGGGCCACCGTGGCCCGCCCGCCCCGGGCCGAGATCCCGTTCTCTCCCGCCAGCCGGCTCCAGGCCGCCAGGTCCAGGTCCTCGCCGGCGAGGTGGATCCGGCCCGACCAGGTCCCGCCCGCCACCTCCCCCTCCAGGTCGGCGGCGAAGGCCAGGCGCTGGCCCAGCGCCTGCGGAGGGGCGAAGGAGCCGGACAGCCGGTGCCGGCCGCCGCTGTTCTCCAGCACCGCCTCGATGTCCTGGAAGTGCCAGTGGCGCCCGGGATGGCGCGCGTCGCGCCACTCCACTTCGCCCCCGTGGACCTGCAGGCGGTCGCGCGAGAACAGCCAGCGCGCCAGCTCCTCCGCCTGGCCCGCCGCGCCGTCGCCCGC
>Ga0256839_1001907_pt1 | contig 24378 bp, 24 predicted proteins | sample 354166metaG_FD_185968 | JGI IMG/M metagenome (GOLD analysis project Ga0256839, IMG submission 185968) | Hydrothermal vent microbial communities from Mid Atlantic Ridge, Atlantic Ocean - 354-166 | ecosystem: Environmental > Aquatic > Marine > Hydrothermal vents | place: Atlantic Ocean: Mid... | reverse complement strand
TTTGGGAGATACAGGGATTTTGCGCCTTGATACACCTTTGCCCCTTGATGATCCTAAGCGCATAGATTTTTTGGTTAAAAAACTGATAGATGCTGCGCGAGTACTTGAGCTTAAAAAGGGTGAAGACAAAGACTTGCTGCGCGAGATATCAGAATCGAATGAGAAACAAAAAACGTTAGATATAGATGATGATCTTTTAGGTGATGATATTGGTTTTGAGCTAGAAGATTAATAAACTGCTGTACGTGTTAATGTTTAAATCCATCAATATTAAAAGAAAATGGAGCGTAGGTTTTTCCTTTATGCTCTATTTCTTTGTCTGATAGATTAAATATACAATGCGTTTCGTTTGTCTCGTTAAACCTCGTTAAATCTATTATTTTTGAATGAGTTGCGTTGTTAAATTGATGATTACCATTAAGTAATTCAGGCTTGTTTTTGCGCCAATTCATGAATTTTCTTGTGAAACTCAAAACAGAGTTTTTATCTGCCTCTTGTGCCTGTACGTGTAAATTTTCATGACTTTTGGGAATTGGCAGCCATAGCTTTTCTGCCGATGAAAAGCCAAAATTAGCCGAATCACTTTTGGGGCTATTACCCCATGGCATCGGAGTTCGGCAACCATCGCGCCCCTGCCATTTAGGGTATGTCTGCTTTGCCCATGGATCTTGCAAAAGCTCAAAAGGAATTTCTGCTTCAGGCAGGCCAAGCTCTTCACCTTGGTATAAGAAAATTGTATTAGGAAGGCAGCCAAGCAGGGCGATAAGCATTTTGGAAAGCTCTGGATTATGCTCATATAATTTAAACCAGCGACTAGCCGCTCGCACCACGTCATGATTTGAAAACGCCCAACTAGGGCAGGTTTCCGCCATATTTTCACCAGCAAATATGCTTTCTATAGGATTGATAATTAAATCAGCGGTTAGCTCTTTTTGCGTTCCTGACATCATATGCGGATTATATGTGGTGTGGAGATATTTATCGCCTTTTGTATATTTTTTAGCTAATTTATAAGGGTGATCGTCGCCAATTTCACCAATTAACACTTTATTTGGATAAGAATCGGCTAATTTTCGAAGCTCACCTATAAAATCAAGATTTTCAGGGCGTGATTTATCGTAGATATGTTGCTGCGCGGAATAGGGCGTGTCGCCCTCAAATTGAGTGGCATATTTGCTGCCATGCGCTCGCGCGGGGTTATCCCGTAATTGCTCATCATGAAAATAGAAATTTATGACATCAAGGCGGAAGCCATCCACTCCGCGATCAAACCAAAACTTGCATATATCAAGCATTTCAGCGCGAACAGCCGCATTATGAAAGTTTAAATCGGGTTGCTGTTTTAAGAAGTTATGCAGGTAATATTGCCCATGTTTTTCGCTCCATTCCCAAGCCGATCCGCCGAAAACGCTCGCCCAATTATTAGGCGGGAGCTTGTTACCATCCTCATCATATTTTGCGTTGGCCCAGACATACCAGTCTTTTTTACTCTCATCGCAAAACCAAGGATGTTCCTCAGATGTGTGGGATAGGACAAGGTCAACAATGATTTTAAGGTTGAGGGAGTGCGCTTTTTCAAGCAGCGTGTTGAAATCCCCCATATCACCAAAAAGCGGGTCGATATCGCGGTAATCGGATATGTCATAACCGAAATCTTTCATCGGAGATTTGAAAAAAGGTGATATCCAAATTGCGTCAACGCCAAGGCTAGCAATATATTCAAGCTTTTGAGTGATGCCGCGCAAATCGCCAATGCCATTGCCACTGGTATCGAGAAAGGAGCGGGGATATATTTGATATATCACAGCCCCTCGCCACCAGCTAGTAGTTTTCATTTGCTCTTGCACGTCGTCATTTCGTCGCTATCGTATTAAAATACGCCGACGCTCCTAATTTCTAGTTCAAAACCAAAGCAAAGCAACTAGAATTAGCTTTCATTTGCTCTTGCAACTTCTTTGCCAAAAAATTATAGAGCAGGTTCTTCAGGTTTTTCAGGCTCAATATATTCTATGTTTATAGCTTTAACTGTTTCACCTGCACCATTAAGGCAATCAGCTTCAACATTAAAGCCTGATGATGCAATAATATCTGCAAAATCCCTACAAGCATTTTCACCTTGCACGGGCTGATTTGAGATCTCTTGCATTTGCCCTGTCTTTGCATTAATCATTGTCGCTGAAACTGATCTTATTTCTTGATCAATATCAGGTTTTTCTTGCGGAGCAGCACAGCTAGCCGCGGTTAATGCTGCGCCAAGCACCGCGCCAAGTTTTGTATTTTTATCCATGTTATTTTCTCCCTTTTTAATATTATTGGGATAATAGAGATGTAAACGTAAATATGCAAATAAAAAATATTGTTTTTATTTTTAATACAAAACACTTATTTAAACGTAAAACCCCGATATAATATCAGGGCTTTATTATTTCTTATATTAGGCTAGTTAAAATTACTCTGCCGCGCCGATTGTAACTTTTACAATTTTATCAGGGCTTGATGGTGGCTCACCAACGGCGAGTTTATCAACAAATTCCATGCCTGTTGTCACCTGACCAAGGACAGTATATTGACCTTTTAGGAGGCTACAGCCTGTATCTGTGAAGCAAATAAAGAATTGTGAGTTCGCACTATCAGGATTTTGAGAGCGAGCCATGCCAATTGTTCCGCGCTTATACGGTGTTTGGCTAAACTCTGCGGGGAGGTCAGGATATTTAGATCCGCCCGTTCCTGTGCCAGTAGGGTCGCCAGTTTGCGCCATAAAGCCGCTTATAACGCGGTGAAAAATAATGCCGTCATAAAAGCCTTCACCAACCAATGTTTTAATTCGCTCAACATGTTTTGGCGCAATATCAGGGAGCAGTTCAATGCTAATGCTACCACCGCTTGATAGCTCCATATTTAAAGTATTAGCAGGGTCACTTGCCGCCGCTTCTTGTGTTGCTTGCGTCATTATCAATAGACCTCCGAGTGTTAGTATAATTTTTTTAAACATATTACTTCCTTCATAAGAGTTAATATTTATATTATATTCGTGCCATAGTGAAAAAATAAAATCAAGAGAAGTGTATCTATTTTATTTGTTTTTCGAATATAAGTTTAATGGAAAAATATTAGGATATCGTTATGAAGTTTAATTTCACCTTGTTTTTGTCGTTATTTATAGTGGCTTTTGCCTCTAATACTGCGCTTGCGGCGGATTATGAGGCTGGGAAAATATATGATATGCCGCCATATAAAATTGCTAATATTATAAAAAAGACCGAGGGGCATAAGCGAATTATCATGATTTACGCTTCATGGTGTCCGATCTGCGTTGCTAAAATGCCGCATATTATGGATTTGGAGCGCAAAAAAGCTGGCTCTGTCATCGCCGTTTCAGTAGATGAAAAACTTAGAAATCTATCACGTTATATTAAGAGATTAAAAGATGTGCCGTTCAAGGTGATTTTGAACAAGGGCACAGAATATAAGCTACACCAGCATCTAAAGCAGTTTGGCGTTAAGGAATGGGAGGGCGTTCCCGAAATTATTTTGCTTGATGAAAATAATAAGGTTATAGGGCAGGGCAATTATAGTATGGATTATATTGAAGAGTTTTTATTTAAAGGCGCGCTCTAATACTGCAGGGATATTCTTGGTGTATGCGTCATAGCTGAATATCTTATCAAGCGCGGATTTATCGAGTTTATCCGTTACTTCGCTGTCATTTTCCAGCGTTTCGCGAAGCGTCATAACGCCCTTGCCTGCGCTGCGCTCTTCCCATACTTTCATAGCATTGCGCTGGACAATGAGGTAAGCATCTTCGCGGCTAATGCCGCTTTGAGTAAGGGCTAGCATGGTGCGCTGCGAGAACATAAGCCCACCTGTCATCTCCATATTATGCTTCATGCGCTCAGGATAAACTAAGAGCTTATCAATTACATTTGCAAGGCGGTTTAGCGCGTAATCCGCAGATATCAGCGCGTCAGGCAATATTGTGCGCTCTACGCTAGAGTGGGATATATCGCGCTCATGCCATAGGGCTACATTTTCAAGGGCGGGAATAACGGCGGCGCGGATAATGCGGGCTTGCCCCGTTAGATTTTCGCTAGCTATTGGATTGCGCTTATGAGGCATAGCAGATGAGCCTTTTTGCTTGGCTGAAAAATATTCCTCCGCCTCACGCACTTCGGTGCGTTGCAAATGCCTGATTTCTACTGATATATTTTCGATAGAGCTTGCCACCACGCCAAGAGTTGCAAAGAACATTGCATGGCGATCACGCGGTATTACTTGGGTTGAAACATCTTCGCATTTAAGCCCTAATTTCTCGGCTACATGCGCCTCAATAGCCATATCAGCAGTGGCGTACGTGCCAACCGCGCCTGATATTGTGATAGTACTAACCTCGTCTTTGGCTGCAATCATGCGGGCTTTTGCGCGTTTAAAGGCGGCGTAATGCCCAGCAAGCTTTAGCCCGAATGTTGTTGGCTCGCCATGAATACCGTGAGAGCGACCAATGCAAAGCGTGTCTTTATGCTCTAGGCTGCGCTTTTTAAGGGCTGCCATGACTTTGTCGATATCCTCGATAATTATATCGGCGGCCTGCGTTAGCATCACAGCAAAGCTTGTATCTATAACATCAGAGCTGGTCATTCCTTGGTGTACGTACCTTGAATCCTCGCCCACATGTTCGGCTACGGATGTAAGAAATGCTATAACATCGTGATGGATTTCGGCTTCAATCTCATTGATTCTAGTGACATTAAACCCGCCTTTTTCGCGAAGAGCTATTGCTGCGCTTTTCGGCACAGTGCCAAGCTCCGCCATTTTCTCTAATGCAAGTGTTTCAACTTCCAGCCATATACGGAATTTATTTTCTTGCTCGAAAATTTTGGTCATTTGGGGTCGGGAGTATCTTGGTATCATTTCTTGTCTTTCATTTAGTAAATAGATGCATGGGAATTTATGGTGCTTTCATTATTTAATCAAGGGGCAGTCATCAATAATACTCATCTTGGTTAAACACATATCTACCATCATGCGCGGAGGCGCGGGCGGGAATGCGGTAGGTTTCAAAATAATCATATCCTTGTTTCAAGTTTTGCCAAAAGCCATACCATCTTGAATATTTGCGCAAAGCCATGTTTTCCGCGCTCATGCGGAATGGATATATATGAATGGGAATTGATTTATGCCCATATTTGAAGTTTTGCTCAACTATTAGGTAAATTTCCGCTATTCCCTCATCCGTCATGGCAAAGCAGCCTTCAGAAACGCAATCACCATGTATCATAAGGTGAGAGCCAGTCCGCCCTAGTGATTTATCATATGCATTGGGAAAGCCGATATTAAAGGACAGGAAATACTTGCTGTTAGGGTTCATGCGGTGAGGTTTAACGTCGTAAAACCCTTCTGGCGTTTGTTTATCGCCTTCTTTTAGTTTTGCACCTAAAACCCCTGATTTTTGGCAGACATCATATGATTTAAACATTTTATATTCCGCGGAATAGCTATCCTTAACCCATAATTCTAATTTCATTTCAGATTTAAATGCGCGTATAAGCATGGGGCTGTCCATGCTCATGCCTTTCATAACCATTTCAGTGCGAAGTACAGAGAAATTTTTCTTGCGAAGTTCTTCTAGCCTTGGGTTTTCTATGGAAATGTTAGTACCTTGCGACGTGGTGTAATAATGCCTGTATTTCTGCGGGGTACAAGCGGACACAATAAACATGGTTACTATAAGTAAAAATTTAGACATTATGGATTTAGACATTATATAAGCCCTTCATTTTTAAATGAGGTATGACCATTGCGGGCGATAATTATATGATCGTGGATAGTTATCTCGAATGGTTTTGCCGCCTCGATTATGGCGTTTGTCATTTCTATATCATCGGGCGAGGGCGTAGGGTCGCCGCTTGGGTGGTTATGGATTAAGATAAGGGCGGTCGCGCCAAGCTCTAACGCGCGTTTGACGACTTCACGCGGATAGGCGGGCGTATGGTCAATCGTGCCAGAGCCTTGAACCTCGTCTTCTATAAGGATATTCTTTTTATTGAGGAAGAATATGCGGAAATGCTCTTTTGTCTCGTGAGCCATGGTTGATCTGCAATAATCCATAAGCCGCGCCCAGTTATTTAATATTGGCTTTTGTGATAGCTCTTGTTTAATGGTGCGGTGAGCAATAGCAGTCACGGTTTTTATGGCTGTGGCTGTGTTCTCGCTTATGCCCTCGATTTGCATTAAGGCGTGGTGCGGTGCGCTCATTAATTCGGGGAGTGAGCCGAATCTAGCCAATAAAGTTTTAGCAAGCGGTTTAACATCCCTGCGTGGCAGTGCCATGAATAGTAATAATTCGATTAGCTCATAATCTTGCAGAGCGTCTTCGCCCGAACTAACGAAGCGTTCACGCAAGCGCGCTCTGTGACCTGAATAATGAGGCTTTTTGTCCATTATAGTGATCCATATGGCGGCTTTGTAAGCCCCTTTGGCGAGAGGGTGAATATCTCAAACCCGCTATCTGTTACAGCGAGGGAATGCTCGAACTGCGCGGATAATTTCCTATCGCGCGTTACTGCTGTCCAGCCGTCCGCAAGGGTTTTGGTGGTATATTTACCTTCATTAATCATAGGCTCAATCGTAAAGAACATTCCAGGCTCTAGCATTGTGCCTTCGCCCTTATTACCATAATGCATAACAGAGGGCGGGCAGTGAAAGATCCGCCCCAAGCCATGACCGCAAAAATCCTTAACAACGGAAAAACGCTGCTTTTCTGCTACTGTTTGGATAGCATGACCAATATCACCAAGAGTAGCGCCCGGTTTTACTGCTTCTATGCCTGCCATCATAGCGTCATAAGTTGTGTCGACTAATCTGCGGGCTTTTACGGATATATTATCTCCCACAAAATACATGCGGCTGTTATCTCCGTGCCAGCCATTAAGTATTACTGTAACGTCAATATTGACTATATCCCCATTGCGCAAAGTTTTATCATTCGGAATCCCGTGGCAAACTACATGATTTACAGATGTGCATATGGATTTTGGAAATGGCGTAGGCCCTGCGCCTTGATAATTTAGCGGGGCGGAAATTGCGCCTGCTTTTGTTGCATAGTCGTGGCAAAGGTCATTTAGCTCATTAGTTGTAACGCCTACTACTACATGGCTTGTTATCATGTCCAAAATTTCTGCAGCTAGCTTTCCTGCCGCTCTCATTCCTTCGAAATCCTTTTCGCTATGTAGCTCTATTCCACTAGATGAGTATTTAGCAAGTGGGTTTTGCATTGGCGTTGTCATGTTTATTCTTTTCCCTTTTTTATCTACCCATGTTAAATATATCCTAAGCGTGGATGTGTAAAGAAAGATAATCTAATGAGCAAAATATATAAAGCGGCAATGATTGTTATTGGTGATGAGATTTTATCAGGGCGCACTAGGGATGAAAATGTCAACTATGCGGCTAATAAGCTTGCCTCGCGCGGGGTTACGTTATCAGAAGTGCGCATTATTCCTGATGATACGGCGGCGATAATATCGGCGATAAATGAGCTTAGGGTTAAATATGACTACGTATTTACAAGCGGGGGGATTGGTCCTACCCATGATGATATTACCGCTCTTAGTGTTGCGAAAGCTTTTGTCACCCGCCTTGAGCTTAGGCAAGATGTGTGCGAGCTTTTGAAGCAAGAATATAAGGGTGGGGATTTTACTAATGCCTCGGCTAAAATGGCGATGATACCTGCGGGGGCTGCGCTTATCCCTAACCCGTTATCTGCTGCCCCTGGATTTATAGTTGAAAATGTTTATGTTATGGCGGGAGTGCCTGTAATAATGCATGCAATGATGGATTATGTCGCTGACATCATAGAGGGCGGGGCGGTTGTTAAGTCACGCACTGTTGAAAGCTCCCTTGGCGAAAGCCGCATCGCTGGCGGGCTTGGGGAGGTTCAATCACGCTTTTCCCATGTTGATATAGGTAGTTATCCCTATTTCACTGATGGCGCGCGAGGGGTTAGGGTCGTTTTGCGCTCTAGTAATGAAAGTGATTTGGAAAATGCCGAGGCACAAGTAATTGATATGATTGATAAGTTATAATTTATCCCTAGTCTCAACTTTCTTTGATACACTGAAAAACAATAAAAGCTGTAACCCAGTTTTAGCACTGCTACGCAGCACTTCGCGCGATGACAAGATTTCTAATTCCGTACAATGATATGTTTTATTATTGAGTGTAATTAATGAGTCCTGCCTCCTAAGGCTTTAGGTCGAAATAGATGCGGTGATAAGGGTTGCTGTTATCGGGTGGTAAGCGTTTTTCTTGCATTATGCTTGTGGATTTTCTAAGCGATATAACAAGCATAGAGCCTTTGCCCTTATTTATAGGCTCTATGCTATAGGATTCAAGTAGTTTGGAATGCTTGAACTCTTTGTTTTCGCCGCCTATCCAGCGTGCGTTTGGCAGCTCGATTATTATAAGATTTTCATCATTATCCAGATCAATACTAAAATCAGTGCGCTTATTTGTGTCGATAACAATACGCAGTTTATCTGCATGCTCTCCAGCGCGCAGATTTTTAGCTATAATACCGTCATATTTAGGCATAGATGGCGGGGGTTTAGGTGGTGGCTTTGGCTTAACCTTCTCTTTGGGTGGGGGTGGCGTAGCCTTTGGAGGTGGTTTAGGCGGCGGCTTTTCTGCTATCTTTGGAGTTTTCTGCTCCATCGCCGGCGGTAGTTTTGGCTGCGTTTTTAGTTGCGATACTTGCAACTCTGCGCCATCTTCAGATTTAGCAATAAGATCAAGTGGTTGTGGCTGTTGGTTTGGTGTTTCCTGCAGCAGTACCTCCAGTTCTTTTATTAGGTTCTGAATGTCCGATTCCACAGCGGCAAGTCGGACGATAGATGGCTTGTAAACTTCGAATTCTTTTCTTAAATCAACGACGGCATTTTCCACGCGATTAAAGCGGTCACCAGTGCTTTTGATGTTTTCAGAGAATAATATATCGGCATTAATCCCCTTCATTGGTTTTAATGCGGGCATACCGTTTGGCATATATTGTGTGTTTACCTGCCCTGGCTTTAATGGCTGATCATTAAATGAAGGAGGAAGGGCAACTGGCGTGCTTATTCCAGAGTTTTTATGAGTATTTTCTGATTTATGCGCTGTTTTTATGGTGTTTGATTCGGTTTTTTTAAGGTGCAGAATTCCCTTGGGGCTACATGCTGTTAGCAGACCCAAAAATAGCGTAAAACATAGACTCAGAGCTATTCTTTTATACATAAAATAGTGAACCATAATCCCCAGAATAGGGGTGTTAGAACTTAAAAAAATACACAGCAGAAAACACCAGTTAGTATTTTACCCTGAAAAGTGGTTGTTATTCAATAGGAGATTTTAAAATAAACAATAGCTTAGAGCTTATCTTTGTACTATTATCTGGATGTTTAAGATTTATAGGTGTTACATGAAATTTTCTTTGATGCTTGGTTTGTTTATGTTGGTTTCCAGCATATCTAACGCTGCGGTTACTACGATTCAAGCGTTTGACTTTGGTGAGTGGGTAGTTAAGAATAATGATGCACAGCATGAGATAACTATTAACACTAACGGCAGTTACACATATGATAGCGCGGGGTTTATTGAAATATCGCCGCCGCAAGAGGGCATATTTGATTTGGATGGTATGACTCCTAATACTTCTATCGTAAGTGTTGTCGTTACGCAATTTTCTCCGCTATCAGGCTCTGGGATTGATTTTGAAATGATTAATTTTCAAGAAACGCATTCAGCGTCAACGGATGGGCTAGGGGTTGCAAGAATTACTGTGGGGGGAACTGCTCGAACATCGGGCGCTGGCGGATCGTATGTTGATCAGACCTTTAATGGCATTGTGCAAATTCAGATTAATTTTTAGTTTTTTAAATAGTTTAAGGAAAAATATATAATGAAAAAGTTTTTATTGGGTTTTGTAGTTGGTTTGATTGCATTTGTTGGTATCGTTTCTGATGTTAAAGCGGAAATGCTTATAACGCCAACTCAAATTGTATTTGAAGGGCGTGATCGCTTTGCCAATGTTACGCTGGTTAATATAGGTGATAAAACCCACGCTTATGAAGTGAGTTTTATTTATATGAAGATGTCGGAGCCGTCGGGCACTTACATTAAAATGGATAGTGCTTTTACTAATTTTGATTTGGCTAAACATATAGTTTTTTCTCCTAAAAGAGTTGTTTTAAAGTCAGGGGCAAGGCAAAAAGTTAGGCTGGCATTACGCAGACCTGCTGAAATTCCTGATGGTGATCATAGGCTGCATCTTAGTTTTAAGGTTGTTTCACAAGATGAAAATTTGGATTCAGCGCCTTTACCTGAAGGGAGATCTAGCGCTTCTGTGAGTTTTAATATTAATTATTCAATTCCAGTTGTTTTACGTTCTGGTGATGTGGTGGTTAATGCTGTTATTGATGACATGGGTTTATCTAGGAATAAAGATACAGGTTTGCTAAATGCAAATATTTCTATTTTGCGCGCGGGTGACACGCCTTATTCCATATTAGGATATTTGCGAGTTTATCATATTAATGCTTCTGGTGATGAAGTTCTTGTTGGTGAAATAAGCAATGCAAACATTTTTTCTGAGGTTTCAAGGCGCGTATTTAATGTTCCTTTTACCAAGGTTGTGGCTGAGGGCTCTTTGAGAGTGGTTTTAGGTCATTATGACAGTAATAAAAATATAGTTTATGCGGAGCGCGCTTTCCCAATTGAGTAATTTCAAATTCTAAACAAAAAAAGACACCAACAAAATTATGTGTTGATGTCTTCTGCGTTAAGCTTTGTGTTCTAAAATAAATTAGTAGGCTATGAAAATGTCAAGTGACCCTGTGTGGGCGCTGTTGGCTGGTGTCGCTGTGACTGTAGTTAGTGCGCCAAGGGCCAGGACATCAGGGCCACCCGTTGACGTCATAGCTGTTGGTGTTGAGGGGGCAATTGACAGAGTTGCCGTCGGCCCGCTATTTAGTGAATATGTTGGCGCGGATAATGTTAGCCCTGTATCAGAAAAGCTGTTGATGACTGCATAGACATTGATAGCAGCAGAAGCTGGAGTTGAAAAGTTCACGCTTCCTACTGTGGCTGATGCTGTTATTTCCTCCCCTATGGAGCCACCAGTCACAGCAACAACATTTGTTGTTACTGGATCTAAAGTTAGTGTTATATTGTCCGTGCCATCATGCACCAATATCCATGAGCCGAAGTCCAGATCGTCTCCTGCTGTAGCTGTTATGGCGCTGTCGCTGGTGAGTGTAACGGGAACATTTGTCTGTGCAAATGAATTATTTGTGAAGGCAAAGCTAAGTGCGATTGCACTCGTTAATGCCATTAGTTTTAATGGGTTGCGTCTCATATTAGGTTTCTCCTTTAGTTTCCCTAGATTAAATACTGTTACTCAGTAATGGGTGAGATAAATTCATATCCTTATTATTAGTATCATACATAAATGGTTAAAGCATTATTAATATTTATTATTTAATTAAAATATATGTGTTTAACTTTTGATGGTTAAGCATATTGATATATAGTTTTTATCATTAATTAATTGTTTTTGTCAATATGTTGTGTTGTAATGATTTCAATGGCTTTCGAGCGTTTTCCACTGAGTTATTCACTTTTTATATACAGAGATATGGTTGTGTTTTAGATGAAAAATATTTTTCATTTTATCTTGTTGTTTCTTCTTGTTTTGCTGCCAATTCATGTAAATGCGCAGCAATCTACGCTTGATGACGGCAATAGATTGTCGCTTGCACGCTCTTTTGTCGCTAAGTTAAAGGCTGGTTTAGGGCGCGCGGATAATCAGCTTCATGCACATGGTATCATAAGTGAAAAAAATATTTTATCTGATGGTGAGATGCTTTTGCTTCAGCCTGTTTTGGCAAAAAGATTTATGGTTGACGGCGTTATTTTTGGTTTGGTTAAAAATAATAAAATCCTTTTATCTCTTCGAGATGTCAGCGAAGTTTTGGAAATTCCTATATCACTTGATATTGAGAGAAAGAGCGCTCAAGGCTGGTATGTAAGGGAGGAAAAAGAATTTAATCTTGACCTTAATAGTAAAATTATGATCAGTGACGAAGGCGAATTTAAAGTTTCTGATAATGTGTTTATTAAGGATAATGACATTTGGATTCCTGCCAGCGAGCTTGGTCAGTGGTTGGGTTTCGAGTTTAAACCAGTTACAGATGTTCAAGAACTTCGTATTACTTCGCCCGTTTTACTGCCCATTCAAGAGAGATATAATCGCAGGAATGCAAAATATACAAAGCGTGGTGGAGCTATTGCCGTTACCATGCCAAGGTCAAAAACTGATGATTATAAATTAATCGGCGTACCCTCTATCGATATTGCTACTTCTTCTAGATATAGGAGAATTGGTGGTGCAGATAAAGGTGTTGATACTCATAATGTTGATATTAGGACAACGGGTGATGTTGGTTATGGGGCTTTAACTACAAGATCACGTTTGAACAATACAAATCAACTTACCAGTGTTAGGGCTAATTATAGTCAAGAATCAGATAAGCCAGAGCTGCTTGGAGCATTAAAGGCGCGCAAATTCGAGATTGGCGATGTTATAACCGCTCGCGTTCCTTTTGGTGGTAGGGTGGCTCAGGAAATGGGCGTTAGGGTAACAAATACAGATACAGTGCGTGCATTTAACACACCAACGACGGGAATTTCAGGGACTGGTTTTGCTGGATGGGACGTGGAATTATATAGAAATGGTCAAGTTGTAGGCTTTCGTGAAATCGGAGAAGATGGGTTTTACAGCTTTGATGATGTGAATTTATTTTTAGATGACAATAATTTTAAGCTTATATTTTATGGCCCTCAAGGCGAAATCAGGGAAGAAACTTTATTTGTTCCCGTTGCGAATAATGCGCTTGCCGAAGGTCGTAGCGTTTATGATGTATCTATTACAATGGATGGTGAGAGCTTTTATAAAAAGAAAATCAGTGGCTATGAAGATCCTGATAAGGGAAGTTTAAATATTTCTGCTCAATATGAGAAGCAAGTAGTCGATGGCACAACTATTTCGGCAGGGCTGTGGAGTTCTCAAAATGAAGGTGTGCGCTCTACGGCTGTTAATGCTGGGGTTTCAACAACAATTGCTCAGACACTGGTAAATGCTGGCGTTGCTGTTGATGATGAGGGGGAAGTGTCATCAAATCTATCTATGCGAAGAGATTTTGGCAGGCATGAATTTAGTAACTCATTAAGCTGGCGCGGCGCGGGTTTTGATACTCAATCTGGTGGTGATGGCGATGGTAATTTAGGGTATTTGCAAAATAGTTTGAATATCACAGGTCCTTTGCCTTTGATTGGTGTAACTAATCCACGTTACAGTTTGGGGGCAGATTATTTCTTAAAGGATGATGGTGATTACTATGTTAGCTCTACGGTAGGTTTTAATGTCTCTATTAAGCGCGTGTCATTTAATGAGCAGTTGAAATATGGAACAGGGAATTCTTTGGATGAGGATGAATTATCCTCTTTTACCAGTGTTTCTGGTAATATTGGTAAAAACCGTTTAAGGCTAGGGGCGGATTATTCTATCATGCCAGATAGTGAGCTTAGAAGCGTGATTGCTACATATCGCAGGGATTTAACAAAGAAAGTTAATATGGAGCTAGGGGTTACAAAAAGACCCCTGCAATCATTGACGGAATATTCCGCTAAGCTTGATTGGCAGGCTGGGTTTGCCCGTATATCTCCTAGCATTAGATATAATACTGAACGCGAGTTTTATGCTGTGCTTAACACTAGGTTTGGCATATTGAAAGATCCATCGCGTGATAAAATTCGTTTGTATGATAGAAACCTTACAAATTCGGGCGCGGTTAGTGCGTTTGTATTCCTTGATAAAGATGGTGATGGTAAGTTTAACGGCGATGATGAGCCGCTGGAGGGCATTGTTGTTAAAGCTCCGCAAAATGGAGGGCGACTGGCAACAGATGAAAATGGCGTGGCTTTATTTAACCGCATGGCTAAATTAAGGTTAACAGATATATTGCTTGATAATGATAGCTTGCAAGACCCTGTATGGGTTAGCAGTTTTGATGGTGTTTCGGTTCTGCCTCGCGCTGGCTATGTCGCCGAGGTTAGCTTTCCCATTCATATGTCTGGTGAGCTTGATGGCAGTATTTATGCTGGCAATGGGCGTGCTTTAAGAAATATTGGATTGAAGCTATATAATGATAAAGGGGATGTTGAGCAGAGCGCTAGAACTGATCCCACTGGGTTTTATTATTTTTCACAAATCCCACCAGGCAGATATTTCCTTATAATTGATGAAAAGAGCGCGGCGGCTGGCGGGTTTATTCGCCCCAAGCCTCAGCAAATTGAAATTGGCTATGATGGCACTGTTATTTATAGTAATAACCTATATGTAGATATGGGCGAGGGAGATATTCCAAGTGTGTTTATGAGCGATCTTGATGATTATAAATTGCGCCACCCTCATATTGATTTTTCTGATAAAAATAATGACTTGGTTTTAAATTTGGGTGAGTTTAACTCAAGGCTTTTAATGTCTGTTGTGTGGTATAAAATTCGCTCGCGTTATAGTGAGATATTAGCGGGAGGAGAGCTTTTTGTTCCACCAACGCAAAGCTACGCCAATGTGAAGACGGGCAAGCATGTTTTGCGCGTTGGGCTTAGTGATAAGAGTTTGGAGAGTGCTTATTCGCGGTGTCGCGCACTTATGGTACGCGCGCAATATTGCATGGTGGAGATTTACCCATCTTATATGAAGCATGCTAGTGCTGTTGATTAGTTTTAGAAAATAGCTGATAATTCCGCGTTTTTAAATCTAAAGGGTGAGACTTCACCCTCGCGGATAATTCCGCGTTTTTAAATCTAAAGGGTGAGACTTCACCCTCGCGGATAATTCCGCGTTTTTAAAATATAATGGTGGGCCTGGCCGGGCTCGAACCGGCACGTCCATACGGACAACAGATTTTAAGTCTGCAGCGTCTACCATTCCGCCACAGGCCCTATGCTTTACCTATCAATAGTTAGCTTGTTTTGTTTTCATTTCTAGCTTCTAAATAATGGTTATTAAGTACTTGGTCAATAGAAATTTCTGAATGATTTGTATTTTACAATGCCATTATGTTGCTTTTTTACCCAACATTTGTGTTTATTTTGTGGAGTAAAAGTATTCTTCATTAAAAATAATTATGAATTGTCATGTGGGGGGGGCAGTATGTACAGCTTTAAGGCTATAAACTGAAGGCCATATCTTTTTGTTGTGCAAAAATAAAATTGAAGAACTTAATTAAAGGTTATAAAATGAATAAAGATCCGTGGTCGAAACGTAAAAATCTATATAGCTCACCAGTGCCAAGGGCGGTTAAAAAGCCAAAGGTTAAGTGGCGCGCTTTTCCTATATTATGGATGGCACTTAAACGTACTTGCATGTTTCTTGGCGCAAGCGTTTTGTTCTTTTCTGTCATAAGTGCGTTTACTATATCATCTGTGGTTAATAATATGAATGTAGAGCTGCCTAATAATATGGTGCTTTATATGGAGCTTGATGGTGAGCTTAGTGACTTGCCAAAAGAGATGAGTATTGCTGATCCATTTTCTAATCATACTAAAACCCTTAAAAGCTTTATTGATGCGATAGAGCGGGCAAAAACAGATAAGCGGGTTAAAGGCATTTATGCGCGGCTTAAAACTGGGCGCTACCAAATCACTCATATTCAAGAGCTACGCGCTGCTATTAAGGATTTCCGCCGCAGCGGTAAGTTCGCATATATCTATTCATCATCATATAGCAACGGGCTTGGCGGGTATTATCTAGCTACAAGCTTTGATAAAATATGGATGCAGCCTATGGGCTCTGTGATGATTACAGGGGTTAATGCGCAAATGCCATTCTTGCGTAGTGTATTGGATAAAATCGGGATAGAGCCGCAATTTTTCCAGCGCAAAGAATATAAAAATGCATATGCTAGCCTGACAAACAGCAAAATGTCCGATGAAAATCGTGAGGCTATGGACGCTCTTGTCGCGGATATTGCAGATGTTTTAAACTCTGACATATCGGCGGATAGAGACTTTAAGGATGGCGAGTTTAAGTCTCTTGTTGATCGCGGTTTATTTATTTCTAGTGAAGCTCTTGAAACTGGATTAATTGATGTTTCCGATTATGCCGATATTTTGGTGGAGAATATTAATATGAAAATCACTGGGGATATAAAAGGCGACGGTCTTACATATATTAATTTTGATAGCTATATGAATAAAACTACTATGCAAAGTGATGGTTTACTACCTAGTGTAGCTCTTATTTATGCAGTCGGCGCAATTATAGATTCAAAAGATAATAAAATATATGCTGGGCTTGGTGGCTCGCCCGTGGCGGCGGCAGATGAAATTGCAGGAGCGCTTATTGAGGCTGCTTATGACGATAATATTAAAGCTGTGGTCTTGCGAGTTGATAGCCCAGGTGGATCGCCCGTAGCGTCAGAAACTATACTTCGCGCGGTGCAAAAACTTCAGGAAAAAGGCAAGAGCGTGACCGTGTCCATGGGGTCTATGGCGGCATCTGGAGGTTATTGGATATCGGCTTCTGCGGATCAGATATTTACATTGCCAAGTACTGTTACTGGCTCTATCGGAGTTTTGGGCGGGAAAATCTCTGCCCAAAAACTATGGGAGAATTTGGGCGTAAATTGGGATGGCTCTAAATGGGGAGCTAATTCGGCGATGTTTTCTGCTAATACTCCGTTTTCCGATAGCGAGGCGGAGCGCATGAATATTATGCTTGATAATATATATGATAGCTTTATTATGCGGGTTTCCAAGGGGCGCAATATGAGCATTGACGAGGTTGAAAAAATTGCACGCGGGCGCGTTTGGGTGGGAACAAGTGCGGTTAAAATTGGTCTTGCTGATCAATTTGGCGGGCTTAATGATGCGCTTGATTACGCTGCTATAAAACTAGGTGCGGCGGGGCGCAGCGATATTGATATAGTGATTTTGCCAAAGCCATTAACGCCGGTAGAAAAATTCATAGAATTGCTTGAGGGGCAGGTAAACGCCGGCAAAATGCTAGGCGTTCAGGCAAAACTAATGGAAGGGTTTGCACCAGTAATATCGGAATTTATGATAATGAATGACACGCAGAATAATAGCGTTTATGCGCCTATTAATATTCGCTAAGCAGTTGCTTTTACAGATATTTTAAGCTCACTGCCGAACATAACTCTTAGTTGATCATACATATCGTGATATGACATTATTATGTTATCTGATCCAAGATTTTTTTCCATCACTGCCACAGCAGCATTAAAAGCAACAGCAATTGGAACTATTTTGCTATCAATGATTTTATCCGCAGCAAGCGCAGCTATCACGTCTTTATGGCGATCACCTAAATACCATATAACATCGTCAGCTTTAGGCTCAAGCTTCATGAGTTTTAGGGCAAGCAATATGCCTTGCGGATGTGGCTTTGAATTTGTGATATCCTCACGAAACACTGTGGTTTTAAAATATTTTTCAAGCTCAAATTTTTGCAAAATATCGTGACCATATCCCTTGCCAAGACCGTTGCTAACTAAAGCTAGCGGAATATTGTTCTCTTTCAGCAGTTCCAAAACATCATACAACCCTAGGCAGGGCTGCACTATTTGCTCAACAGGTTTGCGGCGGAATTTATGAATAGCGCGGTGAACAAGCAAGCGTGGCTTTTTCTTATCGCTGTTAAGCCATTCAGGGTCATGCCATTCTGGCACTATTGCCCCTTTACCTTTGCGTTTAAAAGCCCATGCAAATATTTTTGATATTTTATATGCGAGGCTATCGAAGAACTCAAGCACATGTAAAAGGCGCGGGTTTATATGCCTTACGGCAGTTCCGTCCATGTCAAAAATCACGATTGTAGGTTTTTTTAAGCTCATATAGTCTTGCAATATAGGGTTAAATCAATGAAGTGGCAAGCTTTGCAATATGGCTGGCATTTAACCCTGCTTTATCATATTGGCTTGCTTGGCTTGCATGGTCTTGGAAAATATTGGTAAGCGTCATTGCTCTTACTTTAAGCCCGCTATCCATAAGCCCTTTAGTGGATAAAAACTCTAGCACCATAGAGCCAAAACCGCCGCGCGATCCTTCCTCAATAGTTATTAAAATATCATGGTTTTGCGCTAGCTCTGCAATCATTTCCTCATCAAGAGGTTTTGCAAAGCGCGCATCGGCGATAGTTATATCAATTCCAAGCTTATCTTTTATTGTGATGGCTGCAAGCTTGCATTGCTCAAGGCGCGTGCCAAAACTTAGTAGCGCGATTTTATCGCCTTTTTGAATTATGCGCCCCTTGCCAATAGGAAGTATTTCAAGGCTTGTAGGAATTTTAGCCCCCGTGCCTTCGCCCCTTGGGTATCTAAGGGCTATTGGCCCATCATCATAAGCGGCGGCGGTTTTCACCATATGCGCTAATTCTGCTTCATCAGATGGTGACATAATCACCATATTGGGCAAGCACCCAAGATATGCGATATCGAATGATCCCGCGTGAGTTTGACCGTCTGCTCCGACAAGTCCTGCGCGATCCATAGCAAATCGTACGGGCAGATTTTGAATGGCTACATCATGAATAATCTGGTCATAGGCGCGCTGCATAAAGGTGGAATATATAGCAACAAAAGGCTTATACCCTTCGGCGGCTAGCCCCGCTGCGAATGTTACGGCGTGTTGCTCTGCTATACCAACATCAAAGCTGCGCTCTGGAAACTCTTCGGTAAATGCATCTATTCCTGTTCCTGATGGCATGGCCGCGGTAATGCCAATGATTTTATCATCTTCATGTGCAATATCTATAAGGGATTTGGCAAATACATCCGTATATTTAGGAGCTTTGGGAGATGTTTTCACTTGCGCGCCCGTCACAACATCGAATTTTGCAACGCCATGCATCCTATCTTTAGCATTTTCAGCAGGGGAGTAGCCCTTACCTTTTTGAGTTATAACATGAATAAGGATAGGCGCGTCATGCTCTGTATCTCTGGCATTTCGTAATATCGGGAGGAGGTGATCCATGTTATGACCATCAACGGGCCCTATATAATAAAACCCCATTTCCTCGAACAAAGTACCAGTGCCAAGAGCCATTCTTGCGCTTTCCTCGGCTCGCTTTGCGGCGTGCCTTATGGGGGAGGGGAGAATATCGGTTATTTTCTTGCCCATCTCGCGCGCATTAATATATGGCTTTGAGGATACTATTTTTGTAAGATGGCGGCTCATCGCGCCAACGGGCGGGGCGATAGACATTTCATTATCATTTAGAATAACTATTAAACGGCTTTTTTTGCCATTAATCACTTGCGCCCCTGCATTATTCATGGCTTCGTAAGCCATTCCCGCGGACATAGAGCCATCGCCAATAACTGCTATTACGTTATTATCTCCGCCTGATAAATCCCGCGCGGCTGCCATACCAAGGGCGGCTGATATAGAAGTAGAGCTGTGACCTGCGCCAAATGGATCATATTCGCTCTCGCTTCGCTTGGTAAAGCCTGATAGCCCGCCTTCTGCGCGGAGGCTGTGCATTTGATCTTTGCGCCCTGTGAGGATTTTATGCGGGTATGATTGATGCCCAACATCCCATATAATTTTATCTTTAGGGGCGTCAAACACGGTGTGAAGAGCAACGGAAAGCTCTACCACTCCAAGTCCTGCGCCTAAATGACCACCAGTTTTAGCAACTGAGCTAATCATAGTTCTGCGCACCTCATCGCAAAGCTGGACTAGCTCTTGATCGGAGAAGTTTTTTATATCGCTTGGGGATGTAACGTCATCAAGCAAAGGGCTAGTTTTATGAGCGGCGTTCAAGGACATAAAGAGCTAGCTCCTCAAGCATTTTTGCGCGCCCGCCAAATATTTTAAGATGGGAAATTGCCTGATTTATAAGCATTTCTGCGCGTTCCCGTGCTTGCTCCTTACCCATGGCGGAAACAAAAGTTGCTTTACCTGCATCAATGTCTTTTTTAGTGTCTTTGCCTGTATCTTGAGGATCTGCCTCAACGTCTAAAATATCATCGGTTACTTGGAATGCCAAACCAAGGTCATGGGCATAGTTAGATAATGCGCGTTTTTGCGGCTCTCCAGCTTTGCCTATAATAGCTCCAGCTTCACAAGCAAATGCCATAAGCCTGCCAGTTTTCATGCGTTGCAGACGTGAGATTGTGCCAAGGTCAAATTCTGTTTTTTCAGCCAGCAGATCAAGCATTTGCCCGCCAACCATGCCATGACCGCCTGATGCTTTTGCCAGTTCTTGAATTAATTTGCACCTAACATGTGGGTCTTCATGAGTTTCCGATTCGCTCAAAATCCCGAACGCTAGCGTAAGCAGAGCATCGCCCGCCAAGATTGCGGTTGCCTCATCATATTGCACGTGAACAGTGGGTTTTCCGCGCCTAAGGGCGGCATTATCCATGGACGGCAGGTCATCATGTATCAGTGAATAGCAATGTATAAACTCAAGTGCGGCGGCAACTCTCCGCGCTCTTGCTGGGTTTACATTAAATAAAGCAGCGGAATGCATAACAAGAAATGGGCGCAGTCTTTTGCCGCCATTTAATGTGCCGTGACGCATAGCATCATATAGATGATTTTCTGCTAAATCTGTTTCAGGAAGCAGCCTATTTATCGTCTTGTTAATAGCCTCGCTAACAATGTCCATTTCTTTTTGCAGCTCTGGCGCGGCGTCTCTTGGTGATGGTGCCATGTTTTATTTATCTTCCTAATCTAGGGGTTGTGTAGATATTGATCCGTCTTTACTAACGGATATTTTTTCAATTTTTGCTTGGGCGGTGCGCAATTTATTCTCGCAATGAGTTTTCAGAGCAACGCCGCGTTCATAGGCGGATATAGAGTTTTCCAGCGCAGCCTCGCCCGTTTCTAAAGATCGTACAATCACCTCAAGCTCTTTAAGAGCCTGCTCAAAACTAAGGCTATCTATTGGTTTTTGTTCTGTCATTACAATATAATCTCAAGTTAATGGCTGGTAAATATACGCTATAAGCGGGTTTAGCTCAAGTTTAATTTCTGCTCTAACCCACCGCAAAGCATATGACCTAGTAAAATATGCATTTCTTGGATGCGCGATGTTATATCAGATGGAATAATCATCATATTATCACAAAGAGGATGCATCTCCCCGCCATCGCGCCCTGACATGCCAATAGTTATGATATCCTTATCGCGAGCCATCTCTAGCGCCTTTATAATATTAGGGCTTTTCCCTGATGTGCTTATGGCTATGGCTATATCGCCTGCTTTTCCTATGGCTTCTATTTGGCGGGAGAATATATGCTCAAATCCAAAGTCATTTCCCGCCGCGGTTAATGTTGATGTATCGGTGGTAAGAGCTATCGCCGCTATTGGCTGGCGGTTTTCTATAAAACGAACAGTTAGCTCGGTTGCTAGATGCTGCGCGTCGGCGGCGCTTCCTCCGTTGCCAAAAAACATGATTTTATTGCCTGATTTTATGGCATTTGCGCACAAATCTAATGCTTTGGAAAAATTATCTAGCATTATATCTCTGGTTTTTTGAGCGGATAGCAAATGAGAGTCTATCTCGCTTTGCCAATATTTTTCTATATTAAATTTTGACATTAATCATTTAGCTTTTTAGTTTTAGTTGATGGGAATATCCTATCTGTAACAATCTTAGCTTTGTCGGCTATTTTATCGGTGATTGTTACCATATGCTCACGATTATAGGCAAGCTGATCGGGCGTTACTTGAAATCCTATAAGGATTTTATAATGCCGCGCCATATCTTTGCTTTTGATTGGTATAATTTGCCTTAGATTTTCAAAATAAGTATGCTTATTTTCATTCGCCCCATATGTTAGGGAAGCTGCGAAGATTTCTTTTGCCATTATTTTACCGCTAGGAGAAGTTACAGCAACAAAAAATGGGTATGAGAAAAACGGCTTGTCAGAGCTTTTTATGCGCCCTTTATCGCCTAATGCCCCTTTAAATATCAGTTTAAGATCAATTATTGCGCTCTTAGAGGCTAGCTTACATGTGCTTTGGGCGCTGCTTAAATCCACGCGGGAGATTAGCTGCGTCGCAGCGGTATTTTTAGGGTCTGAAAAATCACTTAGCGAGCTTAAATCATCTATAATTTCAATGCTAGGGCAGGGGCTAGCTAGTAACACTTCTGACTTACCATCTAAGGCGCGCGCAGTATGAATATTCCCTGCGGTTAGACCGATGAGGTCATCTTGCAAAGATACCAAGGTTTGACAGCCTGATAGTGCAAAAGATAAAAATAGAATAGATAGTATTTTTACATGTTTCATATAAATAGATTACTTAAGGAATCAGCAATAGGCAAGGTCAAGCTTTACGGATATGAATTATTTATATATATAATTTGCATGGAAAAAAGAGTTCTTAAGATATTTTTAGCTGCTCCTCGTGGATTTTGCGCAGGGGTTGATCGAGCTGTTCAGATAGTTGAGCTTGCATTAAAGAAATATGGCTCGCCCGTATATGTGCGCCATGAAATTGTTCATAATAAATTTGTGGTGGATTCTCTGCGCGATAAAGGCGCGGTTTTTGTGGAAAAGCTTAGTGAAATTCCAGATGATGGACAGCCCGTGATTTTTTCGGCTCATGGCGTGGCAAAATCTGTCCCTGAAAAAGCAAATGCTCGCAATATGTTTTATATTGATGCTACATGCCCGCTAGTTAGTAAGGTTCACAGGGAGGCAGAGCGTTATTATAAATCAGGTCATCAAGTTATCTTAATTGGGCATGCTGGTCACCCTGAGGTGGTTGGAACTATGGGGCAACTGCCCCGTGGCGCGGTTATATTAGTTGAAAATACTAATGATGTTGACTGCTTGGAGGTTAAAGACGCAGCAAAACTGGCTTACTGCACACAAACTACATTATCTGTTGATGACACATATTCCATAATTAATGCTTTACATGAGAGGTTTAATGATATAAAAGTCCCTAGCAAAGAGGATATATGTTATGCAACCACTAATAGGCAAGCGGCGATGAAGGTAATAGCTCCTTTAAGTGACGCCGTTATGGTATTGGGCGCTCCTAATTCCTCTAATTCTAATCGCTTGGTTGAGGTTGCTGCGCTTAATGGTTGCGCTAAATCAATGCTGGTTCAGCGGGGGGGCGATATTGATTTTAGCTGGCTTGATGGGGTAAAATCCCTTGGTTTAAGCGCAGGGGCTTCTGCTCCTGAGATACTTGTAGATGAAGTGATAGATCGCCTGCGTGAGCATTTTAATGTGGAGCTAGAAGAAGTTTCTATCACTAAGGAAAATGTTAATTTTAAAGTTCCAAGGATTTTAAAAACATGAAAATCACGGCTAAAGAATTTAAAGATTCACCAAAGAAATCAATCACTTTGATTGGTATGTCTGGTGCAGGAAAAACTCATATATCATCTCAATTAGCAAATTGGGGTTGGAGTAATTATTCTTGCGATTATGAGATTGGCGCGAACTCTTTAAAAGAAGCGCTGGTCGGTGATAAAAAATTTACAGTGAATGATATAAGCGCGTTATCTAATTATTTGGGAAAGCTTGGAAACCCCGATAAAGGCGGATTTCCCCTTGATAAGTTCAAAGAACGCCAAAAAGTTTATTACGATGCGGAAGTAATGGCTCTAAAGGCTATGGGGGAGTTCGCAAAATCAGCAAAAACCAGCTTTATTCATGATTCTACGGGCAGTCTATGCGAGATAGAAGATAAAAATCTTATCCAAGAAATTGGTGAGCAAACGCTCTTTGTGTATTTAAAAACAGGTGAAAAAGAAGATAAGGAAGTTTTAAAGCGTGCTAGTGAAAATCCTAAGCCATTGTTTTTCCCTCCCGCTTTTCTTGACGATAATGTTCATGAGTTTTTGGATGAGTTTAATATTGCTGCCATTGATGAAATCACTCCCGATGATTTTGCGCGTTGGGTTTTTCCAAAATTATTCGAAGCACGTAAGCCAAAATATCAAAATCTAGCCGATTTATATGGGGTGACTATCCCTTCTTCGGAGTTTAAAGACTTAAAATCTTCGGATGAATTTAATAAAATTATAGAAAATCACTTATAATGTCTAAAATAATAGAGATATATACTGATGGCGCGTGTAGTGGCAACCCTGGGCCAGGTGGTTGGGGGGCTATATTATCATGCGCTGGACATGAAAAGGAAATATTCGGTGGTGATCCTGACACTACTAATAATCGCATGGAAATGATGGCAGTGGTCGAAGCTTTGAAGTCTTTGAAAAAGCGTTCCAATGTTAAATTATATACAGATAGTAAATATGTAATAGATGGAATTACTAAATGGATG
>Ga0256839_1001906_pt1 | contig 24393 bp, 16 predicted proteins | sample 354166metaG_FD_185968 | JGI IMG/M metagenome (GOLD analysis project Ga0256839, IMG submission 185968) | Hydrothermal vent microbial communities from Mid Atlantic Ridge, Atlantic Ocean - 354-166 | ecosystem: Environmental > Aquatic > Marine > Hydrothermal vents | place: Atlantic Ocean: Mid... | reverse complement strand
AGGCGACTCGACCTCGAAGGATCATCCGACGAGGATGTTCTTCAACCCTGAATGTACGACTTGAGATAGTGATTCTCGACACTCAGCAAGTCGTGCTGGGCTTTCACCACGTCGCCGATCGAAATCAGTCCGACCAGCTTTCCGCCTTCCAGGACCGGTAAGTGGCGGATGCGTTTTTCCGTCAGCAGCCCCATCACCTCGGAAACTCGATCGTCCGGCTTTCCGGTAATCAATTGATCCAGGCCGGTCATGTGGTCTCGAACCTGTTGAGCGTCCAATTGCCCCGCACAGGTTCGACAGGCGCGCAGAATGTCTCGTTCGGTAATGATCCCGGCGATGGTGTCGCCGTCACATACCAGCAACGACCCGATGTTGTGCTCCACCAAACGATCGACCGCCTCGGCCAAGGTGGCATGCGGTGCGACGCGATGCACGTCGCCTCCCTTTTGCCGGAGAATGTCTCGTAACAACATCGATCTGGCCCCCCTTTTCGGAAACCTGGCAGCCATGACGCGGGTGGAATCAGCGGACGCGCACCCGCGGTGCTCCGTCTCTCCCCGGTCACCTCCCCCTGCTCCTGCCGAATCGTCATTATAGCCGACCGCGAATCGCCCCGTCAAACAGCGCGGTCCAGCAACGCCGTCGCCCCGTTTCGCCAAAATGCCGGCCGCCGAAGCCAAGGTAAGGGGCAGATACACCTCGAGTCGACGGCAGCCGGCGGTTTCCTGACCTGGAGTGTTTTTTTCAGACCAGTCGCTATCGTCCCGCCACCTGAAGTCGCACCATAGGGTTCGCCGACGTTTGCATCAACCCCGATCCTGGGATTTCACGAGAAGGGGCAGACGACACGGTTTGCACGGCAATCCCCGTTGTGGTGCCTTGAAGTCATAATCTGTGATGCTATGATGTCAACATGAGGACCACTGTACGCATTGATGACGATTTGATGGCCGACTTGAAGCAGCGTGCGCAGACCGAGCAGGTATCGCTGACGCGACTGATCAACCGCCTGCTGCGAATCGGGATCAAGGAATCCCAAAAGCCTCGGCGGAAGCGTCGGTTTCGCCAGCGGACGTTTCCCATGGGCCAGCCACGGCTCGATCTACATAAAGCCCTGACGCGGGCGGACGAACTCGAAGACGAAGAGATTCTACGGAAGTTGGCAATGCGAAAATGAGAATTGTCGACGCCAACGTCCTGTTGTACGCCGTGAATCAAGATTCGGTCCACCACACCACGATCCGAGCTTGGTGGGAAGATGCCGTAAACGGCGACGAACCGATCGGGCTGTGCTGGACGGTCCTGCTTGCGTTCATGCGCGTCTCCACCAACCCCAAGGCGTTTCTCCGGCCCCTCCAGCCGCACCAAGCCGTGGCAATCATCGATGCGTGGCTCGCACACCCCAACATTCGCACCGTCGGTGAAGCGGACGATCACTGGTCGGTTCTGCGGCGGATGGTCGACGATGCCGGTACGGCGGGCAATCTCACCTCTGACGCGCATCTGGCATCGATTGCCGTCTCTCACGGAGCCGTCCTCGTTTCATGCGACTGTGATTTCGGGCGCTTTCGCGGGCTGCGATGGGAGAATCCGCTCGATCATTGCCAAACTTAGCCGAAGACACCGAGCTCCACCCACTGGCGGCTTCACCGCTACGAACCTTACCGAGTCAACCCGCCGCTGGTACGAACGGTGGCTGCCATTCCTTTGGTCGCCGGTGGCGAAGACGCCATTCAAACCAGTTTCGACGTTCGCCCCGGAGCACGTTCGGAGTTCGATCTCGGATCGCAAATGATGACGGCCGCCGCTGATCGCTTTCGCTGAAAGGCCCCGGTGCACAACTCAACACGGTTTCTGTGGATCCCGCTGGGACGCCTCGCTTGGCGGAACCGTTCGCTGCAACTGGCGCAGTTCCCGGGGGAGCGCGAAATGAACATCTTCGCTGCGTACGATCGATTCTTCGACCGTCGCACGAAAGTGCTGTTTCAGCCAGTCGACACACCCCTGCACCAATGACTCGGGCGCGCTGGCTCCCGCCGTGATCACCACGCACGCGACCTTTTCAAACCACTCCCGGCGCAATTCCTCCGCACCATCGATCAGATGGGCGGGTACTCCTTGACTTCGAGCCAATTCGCAAAGTCGCCGGCTGTTGGAACTGTTCTGACTTCCCAGGACGAGCACGAGGTCGGCCTGAGCGGCCAGTTGCGCCACAGCCTCTTGCCGATTCTGCGTGGCGTAACAGATGTCCTCCTTCGGGGGCCCGACGATCTGAGGAAACCGCTGCCGCAAACGACCGATGATCCGCTCGGCCTCGTCAATGCTCAAGGTCGTCTGCGTCAAGTAGGCGACCTTGGCGTCAGGAGGCAACTCGAGTCGCTCAACATCGTCCTCGCTTTCCACCAGCACCATCGACTCGGGCGCCTCGCCCATCGTCCCCACCACCTCGTCGTGGCCGGCGTGGCCGATCAGGCAAATCGTGTAACCTTCGCGCGCAAATCGCACCGCTTCGACGTGAACTTTCGTCACCAACGGACAGGTCGCATCGATCGTCCGCAGTTGGCGCTGCTTGGCCAACGCCCGAATCTCGGGAGCCACGCCGTGAGCGGAAAAGAGTAGAGTGGCCCCGAGGGGCACGTCATCCAAGTGCTCCACGAACTGCACGCCCCGGCCGCGAAACGACTCCACCACGTGCCGATTGTGGACGATCTCGTGGTAGACGTAGATCGGCGGCCCCAGGTGGTCCAAAGCGAACTGGAGACACTCGATCGCCATGTTGACGCCGGCACAAAACCCGCGCGGACTGGCCAATAGGACTCGCATGGAACCCCAACTTTCCATTTACGTTTCTTGCAAGAACAACCTACCGCCTTTGTAGCAGCTCGTGGACGTTCGGGCGACCCGTTTGCACCGACTACCGCCGCCCCCTCTCACCCTTCCTTGCCACCTCGAACACCACGACATCCCGGCCCACCGGCAAGGAGACCTTTTTCCAGACCCGCTGGCGCTGCCATAGTTCTTGTTCGATTAGACGGCGGGTGATGTACGGAGAATAGCCGTAGGTACTGCGGTACCGAGCGATCTCGTCCCAGTCTACCACGACATAGCGGACGCGCCGACGCTGGAGCGCATCGCGGCGCTGGCGAGCCGTGCGGCGGTCGGCCAGCCACCGCTTGAGCCAAGGAGCGTCGAAACAAGTGTTGTAATAGACCGGCATCTCCAGGTCGAACGGTTGAGCGTCGCCGATTAACAACACGGCTTCGCCTTCCGCAAGATCGGCTCGGCGATTCAACCATACGTGTACCGGATTGGTGCGCCGCGGCATATCAGGGTCGGACGGATTCGGCTCGTCGTCCCGAAGCTGATCCAGCGACACTAGAATCCGATTGTCCCCGCAAAACCGGGAAACCGAGGCAGTGCCCCCATACAAGAGCGCGATCACCACGGCAGTCGTGGGAACCGCCTGCCAATATCCCGGCCAGCGTCGGCGCCAAGGTCCGGCCGCCAGCCAGGCGACAACCGGCAGAAACGGCAAGTAGAACCGCTCGATCCGGTGTGTGGCAACAAACCACAGTCCAAACCACACAGCCAACACCACAAGGGCCAGCCGGGTCTCCGTACTTCGCCAGCTTTGAATGGCTGCCACGAGAGCCAGCGGGACGACCAGCGGAGGCAAACGGTCGCTGCGATAGAGCAGCCGTGCAGCGGCGTCCACCGCTTGCCCCATCGAGTAACGGCGTCCCCGACTGTCTCGCGGGACCTGATGAGCACGCTCCCACTGCGCGATCCGCTCGGGCGTTCGAGTCCGGCCGTCCAACCACCGTGCGGCCAGAGGATAAACGGGATTCCCGGACAACGCCGCATTTTTCACATACCAGGCTCCGCCGGCCGACATGGCGATCAACGCCGCCGTGCCGACCGCTCGCCACGAGAGACGACCGAGCAGCGCCATCAGCGCCGCCACCGCCAGAAGGGGAGCCGAGACGAACAGCACCGCCGGATACTTGATCGTCGCGGCGAAACCAGCCAGCGCGGCCACTGTTCGCACAACTCGTTCGGCCGACTTGGAAGGCGAATGCTCACGCGTCCATTCCAGCAACAAGGCGAACACGCCGAGATAATACAATGCCAGACATCCTTCGTTCAGACCGTTGATCGAGACGTGAATGATGCCCGGTATCGCAGCGTAGAGCAACGCCGCCCCCAACCCCGCGCCGACCGATCGGTGCCGCCGGCCCAGCGCCAGTAGCCACACCGCGCACCACACGCTCGACCACGCCATCAACAGCTTGCCGCACAGCGCCCCCCACCACCAGCCGTCCTCGCCACCCCACAGCACCATGCTCTCCAAAGCGGCCATTTCGGCTCCCAACGGCATGTTCCCGTAGACGTTGTGACTCAAAAATGTCAGACGGCCCGCTTGCCACCATTCCTTCGGAACTTGCAAATGGTACTCCCGCACATCAAAGTCATGAGGCGGCAAGACTGCGGCAAGACTCAAGTAGATCCCCCAGGCCAATAGCACAGCGCTACCAACACCGATCCCCCAGTGGCTCTGGAAACGACGCCGGCCGCTCCGCCGTTGCCGGCGCCACTCCTGCCATCCTTGCTGGGCAGCCAGCACTGAGAAGGGGACACCGAACAACATGGCCAGCCAGGCCACGTGACGCCACGCGAGCATTCCCAACCAACCGGCGAGCATCACCACGGTGCCGTGCACTCCCAGGCCGAGTGCCGCCGCGAGTGGCCAGTCGGTCCCCTCGCGGCCCAACCGCGCGGGGCGCCACCCCAACAGAGTCATGGCGACAAAGCCGTAGCCAAGCATGGAGAGCTGAATCAACGTCGCCAACACGAACAGGGGAAGCCGATCGGCCAGGCCGACCCGCTGCCAGCTCCCGCCACACCACTGCCGAACCAGCTCATCGGGCACCAGCCCGACCAGCAAGACCGAGCGGTGGAGTGGAACACCGAAGAAGGCGATCAGCGAAATCAGCAAACCGCCGGTGGCGAGTGCCAAGCCGACCCTGGCCCAGCCCGGGAATGGCGATGACACGGCCCCCTGCCAGGGAGCCGCCGATCGCACGCGGCGTTTGCGAGCAGTCATGGAGCGTAGTATCCTGACGACGTTCTCTTCGGCGGTCCCGAACGCAACTCCCCCGAGTCGCGTCGACTAAGCTATGCTAATGAGGACTTGGGGGGAGAGCCTCCTCCCCCACCATCCTGCCGATCGTGCGGATTATAACGCACGAGCCCCCTTTCCCCTATCACTCCCCTTCCACTTACGCCCAGGAAATCCGGCCATGTCGCAACCTCGGCTGCAAGGCATCTTCACGCCCAACATCGTCCCCTTGGATCGTCACGGTGAAATCGACGAGGCCGAACTGCGGCGTTATGTGGATTGGCTGATCGCTCGAGGCGTCCACGGCCTCTATCCCAACGGCTCGACCGGCGAGTTTACTCGTTTCACTTCCAGCGAGCGGAGGAGGATCATCGAGATCATCGCCGATCAAACGGCCGGACGCGTTCCCATCTTGGCGGGGGCCGCCGAAGCCAACACGCGTGAAACGATCGCGGCGTGCGAGTACTACGAGCGTCTGGGGGTTCGCGCCGTGGCGATCGTTGCACCGTTCTACTACAAACTCAGCTCGGCCGGCGTCTATGCCTACTTCAAGGAAATCGCCGACCACTCTCCCATCGACATCACGCTTTACAACATCCCCATGTTCGCCTCGCCGATCGACGTCGATACGGTCCGGCGACTGGCCGACGAGTGCGAGCGCGTGGTCGCCATCAAGGACTCATCGGGCGATCTGCCTCACATGATGAGGATGATCGCCGCGGTTCGACCTTCTCGGCCCGAGTTCAGCTTCCTCACGGGATGGGACGCGGCTCTGGTTCCCATGATTCTGATGGGATGCGACGGGGGCACCAACGCCACCAGTGGCGTCGTTCCCGAAATCACCCGCAAACTCTACGACCTCACCATCGCCCGCAAGCTCGACGAAGCCGTCGACCTGCAGTATCGGCTGCTCCGGTTGTTCGATGCGATGATCTACTCATGCGAGTTTCCCGAGGGATTTCGAGCCGCCTTGCAATTGCGAGGCATCCGCACCGGCAGGGGACGGCAGCCGCAGGCTCCTTCGCAACAACTGCAGCTCGAGCGGATTCGCGACCAGTTGCAGTGCCTGCTGGCCGCCGAAGGTTTTACGGATGAACCGGTGGCCGGTTGTCCGGCCGGACAGCCGGTCGATCCTGAGCAAGTGGCGACCATCGTCCGCTCGGTGCTGGAGGAACTCCGGCGGCAAGGTGTCACCGATTGAGTCGGTAGCGCTTAACGAAGAGTGTCGCTCAGTGCTTGACAATCTTCGGCTGGTGAACCCGCTTTTGGCCGAGCGGCTTGATGGCGCGCACCCAGATGTTGCGAAATCGAATCGGATTGCCGTGCCACTGGAGCCGGATCGGCCCTTTGTCCGCGTGAGGCTCGTAGGCGGGCGCGCGGTGGTAGGGCGTGTCGCCTTGCAGCTCAAAATGGTTCTGGATCAAAACGCCGTTGTGAAACACGGTGATGGAGGCCGGGCGAACCAGTTTGCCGCCCTTGAATCGCGGAGCCATCCAAATCACGTCGTAAGTCTGCCACTCCCCCGGCGGCCGACTCGCATTGACCAATGGCGGGTGTTGCTTGTAGATGGCACCGCACTGACCGTCGTAATAGGTCTCATTCTGATACGAATCAAGAATCTGCAGTTCATAGCGGTCCATAAAGAACAAACCGCTATTGCCGCGCCCCTGCCCTTTTCCCTCGATCTTCGCCGGTGTGGCGAACTCCAGATGGAGTTGGCAGTCGCCGAATTCGGCCTTGGAGCGAATGCTGCCCTTGCCGGCCACCATCGCGCCTTGGACAACCTTCCAATTCTCGGCACCGTCCCACTTGGACAGATCCTTGCCGTCGAACAACACAACGGCATCCGCCGGCGGATCCCCCGGCTTGTCTCCCGGCCGCACAACCGGTGGCTTGGACCACTGGATTCCACTGAGGTACTCGTCCGCGATCAGCCGGCCAGCCCATCCCACGATGAGTCCGACCCCGCTGAAGCATACGATGAGCCACCAATGGGAACGTCGCTCTGTCATTGCTCATACTCCTTCGGAGAACATCAGGTTGAAAAACACATCGGCGCAGATCTTCGTCATCCTAACGGAGACTGAAGGCGAAACCCAATCGGGGGAAAACATGCGAGCAGCTCAAAGGAGGAGAACAGGGGCAGGCATTGGACGGCACTGTGGAGGTACATACGGTGGAGTTGACAAAGTATAACAGGACGACCAGGGGCGACTGGAAACGACCGCGTTCCCACCGTGCGACCAGTACACGGTCCAGGCCGACCTGTTCGCTCAAGCCGTCCGGGACGACCGTCCGGTCCCGACTCCGCTGGAAGACGCTCTGCTCAACATGATCGTCCTCGAGACCTTGATAACCAGTTCCGAATCGAGCGAGCGCGTCCGCATGGAGCGACCGGCGTGAGACGTCAACAGTCCCGCCCGCTCAGACACTCGCGTCAGTGGGGTGCGACGCCCCCCCGCCCCTTCTCCGCCCTGCCACCGGTGCCGTCCATGATACGAACCACCTGCCCGGCTCGAAGTCGCTCGTTTCCGCGAACAATCACCAACTGCCCCGGCCGCAGGCCGCCGGTGACTTCGATCTGCTCCCCGTGAGGCGCTCCGACTTCCACGGCGACGCGAGCCGCCGTCCGTTTTCCGTCCTTTCCGCTGCGCACCGTCATCACGAACGGCTCGGTACCTCCCAGCACGATCGCGTCCTTAGGGACCAGCAGTTTCTTTCGGGGGGCCCCAAACACGGTGACTTTCGCCTGCATGCCATCCCGTAACAGGTAGTGTTCGTCCCGCAGCGGGTTGTCGACCCGGATCCGCACCGCAAAGGTCCGCGCCTGCGGATCGGCACTCGGCGCAATGCCTCGGATTACCCCTGTCAACACTCCGTCACCATCCTGCAATGCGGCGAACCGAAGAGGCACCTCGTCATCCAGCACAAGTTGATTCACGATCGTTTCGGGAACTTGGATCTCCACGCCGATCGGATCCAGAGCCACCAGTTCTACCACGGGGTCACCCACCGACAGCCACTCGCCCACCTCCACCAGCTTTTGCGCTACAAAGCCGTCGAATGGAGCGAACAGCGTATGCCGTTCCCGCTCGACTTCCAGTCGAGCCACTTCTTGCCGTTGCTTCTCCACTTCCGCCTCGGCTTGTGCCACCTCTTCGTCGCGCGGACCGGCCACCATCAGCTTATGATTGGCTTCGGCAGCCGCCAATCGGTGAAGCGATTCCATCGCACCGGCCTGCGCTGTCTCCAACTCTTCCTCGGAAACCGAATTGAGTTCGCTCAACTGGCGCGCTCGTGTCAATCGAGCCTCGGCAAGGTGGTGACTGGCCCGCGCCGCTTCGAGTAGCGCTTTGGCTCGAGCGATTTCCTCGGGGCGACTCCCGGCCCGAAGCTGTGCCAGACGTTGTTCCAGTCGACGGAGTTCGGCCCGGGCGGCCGCCAAATCCAGATCGATCAGTCGGCTGCTCAGTCGGACCAACGGACGCGGCGCACCCAGTTCCCCCGAATCGGAACGGGGCGCACGCACCGAATCTCCCAGTTCGACTGCCACTTCGATCACCCGGCCCTCCACGGGACTGCCGATGGTGCTGCGCTGAATGGCCTTCACCGTACCCACCAGTTCATACTGCGGGATGACATGCTCCTCGGCCACTTCGGCCACGGAGACCAACGGCGGTGGTCGATCCTCGGTTCCCTCCGGTTGCGACCGCGCCGGGCGGCACGCACCAACCAACACCGTCCCGCCCAGTACGGCGGCAGCCATGACGAGGTTTCGAGCCTGCAACAAAACCTGCCGCGCCCCTTTCCGGCCTCGCGTGTGTTGCTTGCAGCATGGAGTTTTGGGACAGCCTTTTACGGTATCCGACGAAAAACGGCGCATCGAACCACTCTCATTCGCGAACAGGTCAGCCGGCGACCTCGGTCGATGCTTCGACCGATCTGGCCGGCGCGGTTGCTGCCGGAACGTCAACCGTCCGACGACGGCGAAAGCGTTCCCGAGTCTCCATCACCAGGCTGAAGAAGCTGGGCACCAGGAACAACGTCAGCATGGTCGACACGACCAGCCCGCCCAGCACGACACATCCGAGTCCTCGATAAAGTTCACTCCCAGCGCCCGGCATGACCACCAGCGGCAGCAGCCCCAGTACGGTTGTACCGGTCGTCATGAAAATCGGTCGAATACGGCTCGCCACACTGGCTTCCACCGCCGCATCCGGAGCCTGCCCCTCGGCCATCAACTGAATCGAATGGTGAACAATCAAGATCGCATTGTTGACCGCGGTGCCGATCAAGATGATGAATCCGAGCATGGTAATGATGTCCAGAGGCTGCGCGACCACCCGATTCATGGCAGCCAGACAGACCACGCCCCCCACCGCCGCCAACGGCACGGAAATGATGATCACTAACGGATAAATCCACGACTCGAACAAGCCTGCCATCAGCAAGTAAGTGATGACCAGGGCCAACAGCAGATTGAACCGCATCGCTTCCCAGGCTTCCACCAGACGATCGGCGGTCCCTCCCAACTGAACGTGGATCCCCGGCTCGATGGCTCCCGCCTTTCGCAGAGGAAACACCACATCTTGGCGAATCACCTGAGACGCCTTGCTGAGGGCCATCCCGTCGGGAGGTTGCACCTCGATGATCATGGCTCGCCGCCGTTCAACGCGGAAAATGGCCGGCGGTCCGCTGTCGATGCGGAATTCGGCCAGCGACGCCAGCGGCACGACCTGACCGGTGCCGGTCGCCACCGAACGGCTCCCCAGATCCTGCGTCCGTGACTCATGACTGTCCCTACCGATGATCCGCAAATCGATCTTCTCGCCGCCAATGGAATAGTCGGCCACGTAGGCGCCGTCGGTCAAAGCGTCCACCACGTACCCCAACTGCGTCGCATCCAGACCGACCTCCGCCAGGCGATTCCAACGGGGCTTCACATGCAATTCGGGGTTCGCGTTCCACAGTCCCGGCACGGCGGCCGTCCGCGCTCCCGGCAAGACCTCTTCGATCCGGTCTTGGAGAATCTTGGCGTGAGCGATGACCGACTCGACGTCGGGTCCGGTCACCTCGACATCGATCTTGCGGGACGATCGGGAAAACAGACTCAATTGACCGGCCGAAGCTCGCAGGTCGGGAAACTCTTGCCCCAATCGCTCAAGCCGCGGCAACCACTCGCGAATCCGCCTTGGATCCTCGGTCTGCACCTGCACCATGATCTCTCCCGGCCGCACCAGTACCAACAGATCTCGCAGCGGCGGCAGATCGAGTTGGGCCGCGGCGGGGCTGGCAGGATCGACCTCCCAGTAACGGTAGAACTTCTGAAACACCCGCTCGGCGATTTCATTCGATTCGTCGACGTTGTAGCCGGGAGGCGTGTAGAGTTTGCAGCGCAAGCGAGCCTTATTTCCTTCCGGCAGATACTCCACGTCCGGAAACGCGGCCCAGCTCAGCAATAGTGCACCGCCGACAATGCCAACTACGAGCAGGACTCGCCGAAGTGTCCCCTGCAAGAGCCAATGATTGGCATCCACCACGCAGGCAGCAAAGCGCCGTGGTATCTGCTCCAGCAGAAAAGCCATTCCGGGCCACGCCACGCGACGCGATCGGCGCGACCGCCCTGCGGACAACAATCGGGCAGCCGCCGTGGGAATCACGGTAACGGCCAGAATCAACGACAGCCCCACAGCCGTGCTGATGGCCAGCGCGATGTCGCGAAACAACTGTCCCGCTTCCTGCTGCGTGAACAGCACGGGAATGAACACCGCCAGCGTCGTCAACGTCGACGCCAACACGGCTCCCCACACTTCGCGCGTCCCTTTCCAGGCAGCCGCCAAGGGTTTGCTTCCAAGCTGGTAGTGTCGGAAGATGTTCTCCAGCACCACCACCGAGTTGTCGACGATCATCCCCACCGCGAACGCCAGGCCAGCCAGACTGACCACATTGAGTGATCGGCCCAGCAACCGCAAGACGAGAAACGTACCCACAATGCTTGTCGGCACGGCGATCGCAATGACAATCGTCGAGCGAACGCTCCGCAGAAAAAGCAGCAACACCGCGATCGTCAGTACACCGCCGATCACAATATTCTGTTGCACCAGTCCCACGGAAGACTCGATATAGTCGGCGTCACTCCACACTTCGCTGATCTTGAGCCCCCGCTCGGCCAGAATTCCCGCGTTGAGCTCCTCGGTCACTTCCCGAATGTCGGCCACAATCTCCAACACGTTGGCCCCGGTTTCGGCTCGAATCCCCAAGCCGATCAAGTCGTTTCCGCCGCGACGGTACATGCCGGTCGGCCGCTGGTAGCCGAGTTCGACTCGAGCCACGTCCTTGACATAGGTCGTGGCACCGTCGTGAGTGTCGATGATCACGTCCTCGATCTGACGCGGGTCGGTAAACTGCCCCAACGTCCGGACTACGTATCGCCGCTTTCCGTCCCAGATCTCTCCCCCCGAGGTATCCTTGTTGCGGATCTGCAAAGCCCGGCGAAGATCCTCGATCGTCAGCTTGCGAGCCGCCAGTTTTTCGGCGTCGACGATGACGTGCATCTCTTCCTTCCGCCCCCCCATCACCCAGGTGTCGGCCACGCCGTTGACGCGGTCGAAACGGCTTTTGACATGCTCCTCCACGAATCGGCGATGCTTGCGTACGTCGGAGACCGGGAGCAGACCCCGGATCTCCTCATCCTCCCGGACAAGCTGCGTCAGGCGGTACAGCCGCAGATCCCATTTGTGAGCCTCGATCAACGGCTGACAACGCTCGCGCAAATGAGGATGCTCGGCGACAAACCGTTCCAGTTCTTCATCCGACGGCACGCGCGAACTGACCACGAACCAGCAGACCGGGCGGTAAGACAGATCGGCCGTCGAAATCACCGGCTCGAAGGCATCATCGGGGAACTCGCGCAATTGGTTGAGCCGCGAGTTGAGTTCCAGCATGGCTTGAGTCAGATCGGTGCCGACGGGGAATTCGAGCGTGACCGTGCCTTCGGCATAAGCGCTGGTCGAGGTCATCCGCGCCATGCCGCGAACGTCCTTGAGTTGTTCTTCCAGGTTCTGCACGATCTCGTGCTCGACCTCGTAGGGACTGGCACCCGGCCATCGCACCCTTACCGTGATCGTCGGCGTGCGTACTTCAGGCGTCAGTTGGATGGGAATCTGCCACAGCGCAATGAGACCGAACAGGGCCACCACGATCACGCCCACGGCGACTTTGACCGGATTTTGAATGCAAAACGAGACCAAAGTGGAAACTCACGGAGTGTGGCTGGAGGGATCGGGACAGCGGTGGAGGGTAGCCCGTCGGACGGGAACCGCCACGCCGGTCCGGTTCAACCGGGCGAGGATCGATGCAACTCGCGGCACGGGGCAGTCCGCTTCCGTTCGCGAGGGATTCCATTGTAGCAACACTTTGCGCCACTTGGACTGCGGTCACTGCGGTTTCCTTTTTTCCGATCACCATCGCAGGACCCGTCGGTAGACGAGCGGCTATCGGGGTGTGTACACTAACGGGCGCGTGTGGATTCTCACTCCCGCCTTGCCGGCCGACTCTTACTCGGCAAAGACCGCAAAGGAGATCAGCCATGTTGCTGAACCCGTCTCGCATCCCCCGCCGCCGCTTCCTGAAGACCACCCTCACCGCCGCCGGTGCCGCCGTGGCAGCGCCGACCATCATCCCCAGTTCCGCGCTGGGGCGCGACGGTGCCGTCGCTCCCAGCGAACGGATCATCGTAGGCGGCATCGGCATCGGCCGACGAGGGACCTACGACCTGGGGTGCTTCCTCGAGCAGCCCGATGTTCAGTTCGTGGCGGTCGCCGACGTCAAACAAGTGCGCCGCGTCGCCGTGAAAAAAATGGTCGATGACAAGTACGGCAACTCCCGGTGCGACACGTACCGCGACTTTCGCAATCTGCTCGACCGCAACGACATCGATGCCGTACTCATCGCGACCGGTCCCAACTGGCACGCCACGGCCGCCATCATGACGGCCAAAGCGGGCAAGGACATGTACTGCGAAAAGCCGTGCACGAAGAATATTTCGCAGAGCCTGATTCTGGCCGACGTGATGCGCCGCACGGGACGAGTCTTCCAAGCAGGAACCCAGCGGCGCAATCTGCCTCATTACGCATTCGCCTGCGAATTGGCTCGTACCGGAAAGCTGGGAAAACTCAAACGCGTTTACGCTCACCCCGGAGGTATGCAGGCGATGATGAGCGGCTGGCTCCCCGCCGAGCCCGAGCCGGACAAGGAGGTGGTCGACTGGGATATGTACCTCGGGCCCGCCGCTTGGCGTCCATTCAACCCGAAGCTGCTGGACGGCTTCAACTTCGAAAAAGGAGGCGGCCTGGTCGGAGGCGGCGTCCTCGAGTGGGGCTCCCACTGCGTCGACCTTTGCCAGTGGGCCGTGGGAGACTGCCCGCCGCCGGTGATCTACCACCCCAAGCGAAACGGGGAAATGGTCGCGGAATACGAAAACGGCACGCAGTTGATCTTCCGCGAGAAAGGATGGATTCCTCTGGGATCATGCCCCGTCCGTTTCGAAGGGGAAACCGGCTGGGTGGAAGCCGGGGACAGCGGCAAACTCGTTCTCAGCTCGCCCGAGCTGCTGGCGGGTCGCAAGGTCGAGGAGATCGGCGGCTATCCCGCCACATTCCACGTGCGCGATTTCCTCAACTGCGTGAAGACTCGAGCCCTCCCCAAGGGAAACGCCGATGCGGCCCGCAATGCCCACATTGCCTGTCACGCGGCCAATATCGCCCTCTACCTCGACCGGAAAGTGAAGTACGACAATGGGAAACACCAGTTCATCGGCGACGAAGAAGCGAATCGACTGCGCGGCGAGGCGCTGCGTGAACCGTGGAGGCTGTAACCCGCTGCTACGTTCCGCCGTTCGTTCCGTCCGAAACCGAACACTCCCCTGCTCCACACAGGATCCCATCATGAGCACGATTCGAATTTCGAGCAACGGCGTCTCGACCGCCACCTTGCTGGCGGCGTTGGTGACCGCAGTCGTGTCTTCCGCCATCGCCCAAGACAAGACGCCCTCCCACAAAGAAGAAGACCTGATCGCCGTTCTTCAATCCGACTCGCCCAAGTCCGAAAAGGCGATCACCTGCAAACTGCTTGCCATTCACGGCTCCAGTCAAGCGGTACCCGAACTGGCCAAACTGTTGTCCGACCCCCAGCTTGCTTCGTGGGCTCGGATCGCACTCGAAGCCATCCCGGGCGACGAAGCCGACCAGGCACTGCGCACGGCCGCCCAGTCACTCGATGGCAAACTACTGATCGGCGTGATCCACTCGATCGGCGTCCGGCAAGATGCTAACGCCGTGCCCTGGCTGAGTCGGACGCTCGCCAAGAGTGATCCCGCTATCGCTGCGGCGGCAGCAGCGGCACTCGGCCGAATCGGAAACGACGCCGCAACGGAAACGCTCCGCAAGGCCCTGGCCACGGCTCCCCCGCCCGTACGCTCGGTCGTGGCCGAAGCGTGTATCGTCTGTGCGGAAAAACGGCAGCAAACCGGCGATCCGGCGGCGGCCATTGCCATCTACGATGAAGTACGCAAAGCCGATGTGCCCCAACAACGGTTGATCGAAGCGACGCGAGGGGCCATTCTGGCTCGAGGAAACGAGGGGATCCCGCTGCTGCTGGAGTCGCTGCGGTCGCCCGATAAGCGGCTCTTTCGTCTGGCGCTGGGCGTCATCCGCGAGTTCCCCGGCAATCGTATCGATCAGGCTCTGCCCGCCACGCTGGCCGATGCTCCGGCCGACCGAGCGGCGATGATCGTTTATGCCATGGCCGATCGGCCGGACACCGTCGACCGGTCGGCGCTGCTCAAAGCGGCCGAACAAGGCCCCAAGCCGGTGCGTCTGGCGGCCATCGAGTCGCTGGGACGTGTTGGGAATGCTTCCTGCCTTTCGCCGCTGCTGACGGTCGCTGCGGAAACCGATTCCACATTGTCGGCGGCCGCAATCGAGGCGCTCGGTCGCATTCGCGACGACGCGATCGACGCCCAGATCGTGGAACGACTCGAGAAGGCCTCCCCCGACGACCTCCCGGTCCTGTTCGCCATCGTCGGGGAGCGCCGCATCGACGCGACGGAACCATTGTTCGCAGCACTCGATCACAGCGATCCCAAAGTGCGCCGAGCCGCGCTGACCGCGCTGGGCGAAACGATCAAGTTTGACGATCTGGGACGGCTGATCGACCAACTGGTCCGTGCCACGCGTTCCGAAGACCGCGCGGCGGCGATCCAGGCTCTGACCACGGCCAGCGTCCGAATGCCCGATCGGGACGCGTGCGCGGCAGCACTGGCTCGAGCCATCAAGAAAACCCGAGACGCCTCGAGCCAAGTCGCTCTGTTGGAAATCATCGCTGCCGTCGGCGGCGAAACGGCCTTGTCCGTAATGCGCAATGCGGCCACCGGTTCGGATGAAAGAATGCAAGATGCCAGTACGCGCCTCCTGGGCAAATGGATGACGCCCGACGCGGCCCCCGTGTTGCTCGAACTGGCCGAGAATATCTCCAACAACAAGTACCGCGTTCGAGCGTTGCGCGGCTACATTCGCATCGCCCGGCAGTTCGTGTTGCCGATGAGGCAACGTGCCGAGATGTGCCGCAAAGCGTTGGCGGCCGCCTGGCGGCCGGCCGAGAAGCAACTCGTCATGGAAGTATTGGAACGCTATCCCAGCGGCATCATGCTGAACCTGGCCATCGAATCGCTGCGCGACAGCGAGATCCAAGATCGAGCTTTGCAGGCCACACTGGTGATCGCCCAGAAACTGGCGGCTCGTGGAGCCGATGTGAGCCGGCACCTGAAACGAGCCGACATTGCCAAAGTCAAACTGGAAATCGTCAAGGCCGAGTACGGTGCCGGATCGACGCGCATCGACGTGACCAACGTGCTGCGCAAACATGCGGGCGATCTTCCCATCATCTCGCTGCCGTCCTCGAGTTACAATCGCGCCTTCGGCCGGGACCCCGTCCCCGGAAGCGTGAAGCAACTCACGATCCACTACCGGATGAACGGCCGGGAAGGCAAAGCCACGTTCGCCGAAGACGCGGCAATCATTCTGCCCATGCCGAAATGATGCTGCCGAAATGATGTCAGCCTCGGTTCCCGAGGATCTCCGACTCGAGCCGTCGATCCCACGATCGCCGCACCGCAGGCGGGACAGACATCGGCCATTGCTCGTGGAGCTGGTGTCCCTCGGCATGCGTTCAAGCTGTCCCCAACCATCAAGACAACGGTTTGAGCGATTGCTTTCTTGAGAGACTCACGGGGGCTCTCACCGGCTTGTACCGCAGCCACAGCTCGCCGTTCTTGATGGCAACCTGAGTAAACCCGGGACGGAATTCGTTCAGATTGTAGCCGGGAGCCTGTTGCACCTCGAGTCGCCGGTTTTGATTGTAGAGTGCCGAAGGAAAACAAATCTCGTGCAACGCGCCATGATCTTCCCACCCACGAATGCCGTTGTGGAAATGTCCGTGGAACAGCGCGAGCACGCAATCGGCGTGGTGCTCCAATAGGGCGTAGAGCCGCCGATGTCCATGCCCCGGCCGGACATACCAGCCCCGATCGGGATGGCGATTCGAATGAGCCGGCACGTGCATGCATACGATGACGTATTTCCCGGATTTCCTCGCCGATCGACACTGCTCATCCAGCCATCTGATCTGCTTGTCTTCCAGGAATCCGTCATGCGAATCGGTGTGCGCGTTGCCGAGCAACACGAATCGTAGCCAATGCAACTCCACGACCGTGTCGATCGGATCGCGAATGTGTCTGGCAAACAGCGGCTGAGGATCGTGGTTACCGGGAACCTCGTGGACCGGTTTTCCGATCCGGTCGCGATACTTGCGGTAAATCGCGTATTGCTCTTCGCGCCGGCGGTCGACGACGTCACCCAAGTGGAAAACGACTTCGCCGGGAGCGTCGGCCAACTCGGCGGAAGTCTGTTCCCATTGACGCTCGGCCCGGTCGGAACCGCCGTATCCCAAGTGCGTGTCGCTCACCACGAGAAACTCGAGTGGCTGCAGCTCGGCAGAGGACGCCTGCAGGCAGTGGGGCCGCAACACGCAAGCGGCGCCGCCGGCCGCGCAGGCGGCGAGCCACCGGCGACGATTGGGCTGGGGCCCGCCATGCCCCGCCGGCCAATCGGACAACGGACTTCGCGATGCGTACGCCGGAACCAGGAAATCCGACCGGTAACCACTCCGTTTCCTGCTCACGTCAGTATTCTCCCTGAAACAACCGTGCGAATGCCGTCGGACCTCATCCTACAACAACCATCACTCGGTGAACGGCGTCGTCCGCGCTGCTGAGCCACTCCACATGTCGAGAGGCGACGGCTCCCGTCTGTGCCGCCCGGCGGAGAAAGTCTACAATAAACTGGTCGGAAAAGTCGCCCACTGCCACAAGGAATCGACCATGTCGCCGAGTTTTCCCGTCCATCGTGACCGCCGTGCCGATCGTCGTGAATTCCTTAGGCTGACGGCAGCCTCCGCCGCCGTCGCCGGTACTTCCTTGCTGACTCGTTCCGCCACGAGCGCTCGTGCCGCCGCCTCGGATTCCGAGACGCTGGTCGCCCAATTCTACGGCTCGCTCACACGGCAGCAGAAGAAGCAGATGGCGTTTCCCTTCGACCATCCTCTTCGCTCAAAAGTCAACAACAACTGGATGATTACCGACGCGGTGATCAGCAAGACGTTCGACGCCGATCAGCAGGCGTTGATCCGCGAGATCTTCCTGAAGCTCCACAGCGAAGAGTATGCGGACAAGGTGCTCGGGCAAGTCGAACATGACAATCGCACGGCCAACCGCAAAGGGGGCTTCGGCGGATGTTCGGTCGCCGTGTTCGGTGAACCGGGAACGGGCAAGTTCGAATTCGTCTTCACCGGTCGCCACGTGACCCGCCGCTGCGATGGTGACTCGGTCGACGGCGCGGCGTTCGGCGGTCCTATCTTCTACGGACATGCAGCTCGAGGATTCAACGAAAGGCCCGATCATCCAGGCAATATCTACTGGTACCAGGCTCTGCGTGCCAACGAATTGTTCGCCGCACTCGACGGCAAGCAGCGCAAGCTCGCCCTGAGAAACGATCCGCGTCCCGAGCGCGAAACCAAGACGGTGGAGCTGCCCGGCGACGGTACCGAACTCAAGGGACTCCCCGTCTCCGAAATGACCGCCGATCAGAAGCAACTGGCTCACCAGGTCATGGCAGATGTGCTGGCTCCGTTCCGCAAGGTCGACGTGCGAGAAAGCCTCAAGTTGATCGAAAAAGGCGGTTTCGAGAAACTCCATTTCTCCTACTTCCAGAACATGGATATCGGCAACGACCGCGTGTGGGATGTGTGGCAAATCGAAGGACCGCACATGGTGTGGTTCTTCCGCGGCAAGCCGCATGTCCACACCTGGGTTCATATCCGCGAGCCTTAGCGCGGACTCTGCTGCGAGAACCGAGAGTGAGCCAATGACCGATCACAGCATTTCCCGACGGGGGTTTCTTGCCGCCGCAGGATTGGCGGCCGGGAGTTCCGCGACCGCGGCCGCTACCGGTGATGGCGAGACGATCGACCGCAGGAGTTCGGAACCTTCCGCAAAGTGGTACAAGAACGCGTACCGCCGAGCTGTCATCGATATGCACATCTCCGATTGGGACGACCGGTTTCTCTCGCAGTTCGATCCGCGGCAATACGTGCAAATGCTGTTGAAATCGCGAGCTCAGTCGATCGTCTGCTATTGCCAGTCGCACACCGGGCTGTTCAATTTTCCCACGCAGGTGGGCCGTCAACATCGGGGACTCCGAGGCCGCAACATTTTGAAGGAGATGATCAACGGTTGCGACGACCACGGCATATCCGTGCAACTCTACACCAGTCTGATCTATGACCGCTGGGCGGGCGACCAACATCCGCAATGGCGGATGCGCACCTGGGACGGCAAGATCCAGGGAGAAGGAGACCGGCACGCGGTCCTCTGCCCGAATTCTCCGTACCGAGACTACGTGCGACGGTTCGTCGAGGAAATCTGTCGGCAGTTCGACTTCGAAGGTATCCGTTTCGATATGACGTTCTGGCCAAGCGTCTGCTATTGCCAATATTGCCGACAGCGATTCGAAGACGAAGTGGGAGGCGAGCTGCCGGTCACCGTTGATTGGCTCGATCCTCGTTGGGTGGCGTTTCAACGATGCCGTGAGCGATGGCTGGTCGAATTCGCCGCTCTGGCCACCGGCATCGTCCGACGACTCAAGCCGAACGCCTCCGTCGAACACCAAGCTTCCACGTTTCCGCTGGATTGGGTATTCGGCGTCACCGCGCCGCTGGCTCGCCAAAACGACTTCCTCCAAGGCGACTTCTACGGCGACGCGCTTCAAGGCTCCTTCGTCCGCAAGCTCCTGGAAACACTCACACCCAATCGACCGTTTGGATATGAAACGAGTTTTTCCGTGAGTCTCAGCAACCACACGGCACGTAAGAGCCAGGCCCTGTTGCATGCCAAAGCGTCGGCCGCCGTTGCCGATCATGCGGCGTTCGTCTTCATTGACGCCATCGACCCCGTTGGTACCGTGAACCTGCGAGTCCACGAACGAATGGGGCGGGTCTTCGATCGGCTCGAGCCGTACTACGAACATCTCGGCGGCGATCGGCTGCAAGACATCGGTGTTTTTTTCAGTCCCGAATCGAAATTCGACTTCTCTACCAACGGCCGGCACATCCGCTCGCATGACCGGACCAATGCCCACACCGAAAGCTGCATGCACGTGGCCCGCAGGCTGCTGGAACATCACGTGCCGTGGGGAGTCGTGACCAAGGAGACGCTGGGGCAACTGCGCGACCTCCGAGTGCTAGTGCTGTCGAACGTCAACATGATGGACGAGGAAGAAGTGGCCGCGATTCGGCGATGGGTGAAGCGCGGAGGCGTCTTGTACGCCAGCGGTGGCACATCGTTGGTCGATAAATCAGGACGCATGCACGACGATTTCATGTTGGCGGACGTATTCGGCGTTTCGCTCGAGCAAGCCGACTGGCAGGGTCGCAAACATTACCTGGCGCCGACCAGCGCCGGGCAGAAATTCTTTCGAGATTACGACGCCAAGTACCCCGTCTTCACCACCGGCTACGGAATGCAGGTCAAGGCGACGCCCAACGCGACGGTGCTGGCCACCACGACATTGCCCTGGCAGGCTCCCGAGCCGTCTCAGTTCGCGTCGATTCACAGCGACCCGCCGTGGGTCGCCACCGATCTGCCGGAGCTAACGGTGCACGAATTCGGACGTGGAAAGGCGATCTATGCGGCAACACTACTGGAAACCATCGATGAACTGGGTGGTACGTTCGTGTCGTTGCTCCGGACTTTCGCCGGACCGTTTCGCTTCGAAGTCGACGCGCCGGCATCCGTGGAAGCAACGGTGTTCCACCAGAAGGATCGCAAACGATACGTGGTGGCGTTGGCCGATTTCCAGGCTCAACTTCCCAACATCCCCATCGAAGGAATCAAGGTGCGGCTACAACTCGGTCATCGCGTGAAGCGGATTGTCCAATTGGCTACCGATCGGCCGATCTCTTTCTCGAACCAGGGTGACACGATCCGCTTCACGGCGCCGAGGCTGGAGACGCTCGCCATGTTCGCGGTGGAGATCGAGTAGCATGGCCCCGGACCGCGCACATGGCAAGGCAGCGACCCCACGACTCGGACGAAAAAAGCGGCCTCCCCAAGGATCGGTTCGAGCACCGCGATGCCTCGATTGATCGCCAACCCACACGTCCCACCTGCCGAGAGACTCGATGTGCGAGCCGTCATCGTCGGTCGCTCGGCCGGTGAGACCGCCGCACGCTGGGCTACCAACGTAATCTGTTTACTCGCAGAGCCGCAGAATCTGAGCGGCCATGTCCACCCCATCCTGTGCTGAAAACCGCCCCGTTCGGATCCCGGTTTACGCCCGCCGACACTCTCCCGGCGGTCCGAGATCCGGAAACGGTATGCTGTGCACATCGCTTAGCCGCTCATCCGCCCGATCGGCCCGCCCGCCTCCGGGGTCTCCCCCCTCTCCTGTCACAATCACCTCCAGTTCTTCCGATCCCTTCGGCGCATCTTCCTCCGAAACATCCTGGGAAACACTCGCTGAAGGATAGCGTCGCTTGGCCACCACCAAGGCCGCCTCCCAATCCCCATGCCGCCCGACATAACGGCTGCATTCCGTTTCATACGAAGCAAAAAGGGCTCCGGACAAGCGGTCCACTTTGTTGACATGCACGTTCTGTTTGGTGGTCTCCTCCAGTCCTCGTCCGAGGATGATAAAGGTAAGCGTTTCATCCACATGACCGTTCTGCGAACAGAGCTCCCCACAGACCGTGCAAATATCGACGATTCTCAAGTGCATCCCGTTTCCTTTCATCGTTTTGGCGTGTGTCGAGCCGCCGGAGATGCAGCGACCGTTCTTTTGCGGCTGGAACCAAACCCGCCGCTCCGCTCCCCGGTTTCGGGCGTGTTGCTTGCAGCATCGAGTATTGTGACAACCTGTTACTCGACGGCAGTCGCCGCCGAACGTCCTCCCTTATCGAAGGGCCATTGTAGCAAAGGAAAAGGAAATCGTCTGGACGTTATCGTTCCGCGTCACGAGAAAAGATCGAGGGCGTGCCTCCGGCATCACGCTCGACGGCACAAATGAGGCTGGGGGTAACTCCTCCCCCGCCCCCCGAAAGGTCGCACGGCAACCAGCGTAGTGTCAGTTTCCTGCGCTCTCGGCGAGTTTTCTGGCCTCTCGAAGCAACTCGTCAAACATGGCATATTCGGGACTGATCTTGCTTGCCGCTTCTAGTTGCTTGACCGCCTCATCGGTTCGCCACCGACTCTCGGCCGCGTTTCCTACCGCCTGCGCACACTGCGCCAGCGCCATCAAGATCTGGCTCCGAACCCGCAGCAACTCAGAATCCATGGGGGTGATCTTGAGCAACTCGTCACTCAACGCAAGACCCTGCTCCAAATCGGAACGCGCGTCGGCGATCCGTCCGCGCCCCGTCCGGACACGAGCCCGCAGCGCCTTGGCGTCGGCCAGATAGCGCCGGTAGACAGGCCTCTCGGAAAACTGACTGGCCAGTTTCTCCCATGCGGAGATTGCCTGGGTAACGGACGCTTCGACGTCATCGGGGTTCCGTCTGACGGCATGGTCGACTTGAGCCTGCTCGAAGTAGGCTCGCGCGCGTGTGTGCCGGTTGCCCAATTGGTTCAGGTCTTTCGTGCGAGCTGCCACGCGGCGCATCACCTCGGCCACCGGCTCTTCCGCCTGCCGAGCCTTCCCCAGTTTCCGCAAGGCCGCCGATTGCCGCAGCAGTGCCATGACCAAGAGTTGTTCCTCACGCCCTGATGCGTTCCCCTCGTCCACGATCGTGCGCAGCGCGTCTGCGGATTGGCGGGCCTGACGGAAAGCCGTTTCGTAGGCACCGATGGCATAGCTGACATCGGCCGCATCGAACAAGTTGGTTGCGTGAGTGCTGCGACAGGCAACGCTGTCGCCATGTTTGGCACAGAGTCCGGCACTTTGCTTCACCGCCTCCGCCAGCGCATCCTGAGCGTCTTTGAGTCTCCCCTGCGACTTGATCGTGTTTCCCAGATCCCGGATGGCCTCGGACAAGTTCCTCCACGTTTTCACATGTTGAGGATGCGCTTTCCGCGTACGCCGGAGAATGTCGACCGCCTTCTCGAACTTGGCGATGGCCGGATCCAACTTTCCCGACACCCGGTCCAGATGCGCCGAATAGCGGTGCAGTTGGGCGAACCAGCTAGCCGAGTCGGCGTCTCGGACCACAAAATCGCCATCGGTGTCCGCTTCGATGAAGTCGCGATAGAGGGCCAGAGCCTCATCCGTTAGAACTCGGCGGGCCTCCTTCATTTCCGGATCCTGAGAGAGTTCCTCTTCCGCCTTGAAAATCATCTTCACCGTTGCACCGTGAAAGCGCGAGTAGTTGGCCGCCAGTCGAGTGCGAGCATCTTCCACTTCCTTTTTCTGCATTTCGATGTCCTGTTTTTGAGCGGCAATCACCGCGTTCTTGCGTTGGGTCACCACGTTGAGTACAACCAGCGCCACGATGGTGGTGGCCACGATCGCCGACAATGTCATTGCCGCGGCCCGGTTCTTCCGCAACATGCGGGCAGCCCGCACCGACCATGGTTCGGCGTAGGCGGAAACCGGCTCGTCCGCCAACCAGCGCTCGACGTCGGATGCCAGTTCGTCCGGTGTCTCGTAACGCCGCGCAGGCTCAAACGCCATCGCCTTCAGGCAGATCGCCTCCAACGGCTTGGGAATCCGCGGATCGACTTCGCATGGCCGCGCAAAATCTCCCCTTTTCACTTGGGCCAAGATTTCGTCTTTGTCGTTTCCTCGGAACGGCGCGCGTCCGGTCAGGATGCAATAGAGCGTTGCCCCCAGACTGTAGACATCCGTGGCCGGCCCCAATTCCTCCAACCGGCCTTCGGCCTGTTCGGGACTCATGTATTCCGGCGTTCCAATCAGCGAACCGACCTGGGTGGGCGCGGCCGTACTGCCCGAGCGGGGCACGACGGGACGATCGACTCCCGGAGCTAGCGTCTCTTCGGTTCCCAGTGCCTTCGCCAATCCCCAGTCGACCACCAGCGTCTCGCCGTAGCGTCCCAGCATGATGTTGCCGGGCTTCAAGTCGCGATGCAATACCTGGCGGCTGTGCGCATAGGCCACGGCTTCGCAGACGTCCACGAAGCGGCTCAGTAGATTCCGCAGCCGCAGATTCCGCTGGCTCGCCGACATCGTCGACCTGGCGCGGCGAAACTTCTTGATGGCCTCGGCCAAACTGTCGCCCTGAATGAACCTCATGCAATAGAACGGCCGGCCGTCGGGATAGCTGCCTAGACCGTAGACAGGCACGATGCCGGGATGTTCCAGTCCCCCCGTGATCTCGGCTTCCACGCGCAGGCGATTCTGGGCTTCCGGGTCGCGAGCGAACCGGTCCCGCACTTCCTTGAGGGCGACTTCACGGTTGAGTTCCTCATCTCGGGCCACGTGTACAGCTCCGAGTCCGCCTTTGCGGTGAGGTCGCAAGATGCGAAACCTCCCTTCGACATCCGACGGCGTACCAACGACCCACACCGTCGGTCCCGGAAACGCCGTACCGTCGTCCGACTTGAGTGTCGCCAGCGACTGCCTCAGCGCGTCATCGTCGATCTGACCGAGTGCGGTCCTGAGGACACCAACGGAACTCAGCGCGGCCAAACTCTGTGCCGGCTGCCGACCATG
>Ga0256839_1001905_pt1 | contig 24413 bp, 26 predicted proteins | sample 354166metaG_FD_185968 | JGI IMG/M metagenome (GOLD analysis project Ga0256839, IMG submission 185968) | Hydrothermal vent microbial communities from Mid Atlantic Ridge, Atlantic Ocean - 354-166 | ecosystem: Environmental > Aquatic > Marine > Hydrothermal vents | place: Atlantic Ocean: Mid... | reverse complement strand
GCTGGCGAGCATACTCGGTTTCGCTGTTTATGGTGTAGGCAGCAGCCTGGCCTCGGGAGGCTACGGATTCGACGATGATGACGACGAATACGGTTACCGCAGGGCTCCAAACCTGCAGGCCATGCGTGTGGAATCGAAGCTCTACCAGGAAGAGTGCGGCAGCTGCCATCTTGCCTATCCGCCACAACTGTTGCCACCGGCAAGCTGGTCGCGCATCATGAACGGACTGGAGGATCATTTCGGCGAGAACGCCGAGCTCGATGGCCAGACCCGTCAGCAGATCGAAAGCTACCTCAAGTTGTTGTCCACGCCGCGACGGGGCGAATACCGTAAACTGTTGCGCAACATGGACCCAAACAAGGCGCCGCTGCGCATTACAGAGATGACCTATTTCAAGCGTGAGCACCGTGAAATACCGCGTCGGTTCGTTACCGGAAATGACCAGGTGCGGTCGTTCAGTCAGTGCGATGCCTGCCATCAGGATGCAGCCCGAGGCTCTTTCGATGAAGACCGTGTTTCTATTCCTGGCGTTGGCCGCTGGGACGACTAGCCCCCCCATAACCGCTGACGATGACGATGCCGGTTTTGGGCAGATTCGCCAGTGGGTGCGCGAGGGTCGAATCCTGCCGCTGCAGGACATCCTCGAACGCTACCCGCCGGGCCCCGGTGGTCGTCTTCTGGATCTGGAAGTGGAGCAGGATGGCGGCCGTGTCGTCTATGAACTGGAAATCCTGCATGCCGATGGCCGGGTGGTCGAGTTGAAGGTGGATGCCCGTGACGGTCGCCTGATCAAGCGGGAGATTGAGGATTGAAGCTGCTGCTGGTCGAGGATGATGAGGCACTGGTGGACAGCCTGCGCCCCCTGCTGCGTCGGGCCGGCTATGCTGTCGAGTGGGCGGCCAATGGCGTGGACGCGGAGTTCCTGATGGAGGAGGAAGACTTCGATGCAGTGGTGCTCGATCTCGGTCTGCCGCAGAAGAACGGCTTGGATGTGTTGCGTGCGGTGCGCGCCCGCGGCGGGCGGGTGCCGGTGCTGATTCTCACCGCGCGGGACGGCTGGCAGGAACGGGTGGACGGACTCAAGGCCGGTGCCGATGACTATCTGGGCAAGCCCTTTCACAGCGAGGAACTGCTGGCGCGTATCGAGGCACTGCTGCGCCGCCGTCACGGACTCACCGCCAATGTGATCCGCCAGGGCGGCCTGGAGCTGGACACGGACCGGCAACGGGCGCGTACAGAGGACGGAGAGGAAGTGCAGCTCACCGGCATCGAATTCCGTCTGCTGCGTCAGCTGATGTTGTACCCGGAAAAGATTCATTCAAGAACCGAGCTGAGCGAACAGGTCTATGAAGAAGAGCAGTTGCGCGACAGCAATGTCATCGAGGTCTATGTCAACCGGCTGCGCAAGCGCTTCGGAAAATCCGTCATCGAAACCCTGCGCGGGCAGGGCTATCGGCTGGGCCGGTTGCGGCCGGAGTGAACGGTGGCTTCCCTGCGCAAGCGGCTCGGCCGCCAGTTGCTGTTCAGCATGCTGTTGATTCTTGCCGGCCTGCTGCTGGCGATGAACCTGGCCATACGCGACCTGGTCGGCGATTATGTGGCATCCCGTCTGGAACATGACCTGGATACCCTGGTCAGCGCCCTGCAGCGGGACGGGAGCGGCCACTGGAGCCTGGATGAACGGATGCTGTCCAGCGTCTACCGGCGGGTGCGTTCGGGGCACTACTACCGCATCGACACCCCCAGCGGGGTGTTGCGCTCCCGCTCGCTGTTCGATCTGGAGCCGGATTTCTCCGCCGTGACCGGCGCCGCTCCCAGGGAACTCGACGGACCGGGTCGGGAGTTGTGGCTGGTGCTGCACCGCCGCATCGTCAAGCAGGGGCAACCGCTGACGCTGTGGATCGCCGAGGACATCCATGCTCTGCACGACCGTTTGCGGTGGTGGTCCGTGCTGATGCTGTTGCTGGTGGTCATGGGTGCCGTGTTACTGGTCTCGTGGCAGTCCCGTCTGCTGTCTCGCGGTTTTGCCATTTTTGACCGTTTGCGCCAGGCCCTGACCGCGCGCAGGTACGAGCCGCTGGACATCGATGCTCCTCAGATCCCCGACGAGATAACCCCGCTGGTTACCGAAATCGATCGCCTGCTCGAACAGCTGCGGCAACGCACCCAGCGCACCCGCAACGCGCTGGGCGATCTGGCCCATGAACTGAAGCGGCCACTGCAGATGCTGATGCTGGCGCATGAAGATCAGGAAGAAAGCGCGCCGGAGCGCCGGGCGCTGGCGCAGCTGCAGACGCTGATCGACCGTGAGCTGAAACGGGCACGCATCTCCGGCGCCGATGCCGTGGGCCGGCGCTTCGACCCGCAGCAGGATTTGCAGCCGTTGCTCGAAGTGATGCGCAGCATCCATCCCGGTGTCGCGTTCAGTATTGATCTTGCCGATGACCTGGGCCAGATGTACCTGGATCGGGACGACCTGCTGGAACTGATTGGCAACCTGGTCGACAACGCCGGCAAGTTCGCAGATGGCGCGGTGCGCCTGTGCTTGCGTCGGGACGGCGGTCAGCTGCTGATCGAGGTTGAAGACGATGGTCCCGGCCTGCCCGAGGATCAGCGGCAGCGCGTGTTGCGCAAGGGCGTGCGGCTCGATGAAACCCGGGAAGGGCAGGGGCTGGGGCTGCGCATCTGTGCCGACATCATCGCCAGTTATCAGGGGGAGTTACGGTTGGAGGATGTGGCCACCGGCGGTTTGTTGGTGCGGGTGTGGCTGCCCTTGTCGGACTCATGAAGCGTTGCCGCAGCCGCTGGGCAGCAGTGCCGAAGTCTTGCCACTGAGCCGGTAGGCGATCAGCCCCAGCCATTCGTGCAGCGCCACCTGCAGGTTGTTCAGATGGGCCAGCAGGTCCGGGCGCGGGCGCAGCAACTGCTCCGGCATCGAGCGATGATCGACCGGAATGGGCTGCAGGGCCCAGCCCTGATGGCAAAAGACGCCAACCGCGCGCGGCATGTGGAAAGCGGTGGTAACCAGCAGCCAGCGCTCGCCGGGCCGTGGCCGGGCCAGCCGGCGGCTGAACAGGGCATTTTCATGGGTGTTGCGTGCGCGGTCATCGTAGCGCACGCGGTCGCCGATGCCGGCCCGCTCGAACAGCGGCCTGATCTGTTCGGCTTCGGTGGGCAGGCCGGGGCGCAGACTGGCGCTGCCGCCGGTGAAGATCAGTTTCGCCTTAGGGTAGCGCCGGGCCAGCTCGATGAACCGGGTCAGCCGCTCGGCGGCTTCATTGAGTTCGACCTCTTTCCAGTAGCCGCCCAGCTCGGCCTGTACCGAGCCACCGAGCACAAGGATTCCGTCCACCCGTTTGGGCAGACGGGACGGCGCGGAAAAGCGTGACTCAAGCGGATAGAGCAGACCATCGCCGATCGGCAGCCAGGTCAGCAGCAGCAGGAAGCCAAGCAGCAGTGTCAGCAGCTGCAGTCCGCGTCGGCGACGCCCGGCCAGCAGCAGCAACCACGCAGCCAACAGGGCCCACAGCAGCAGGTGGGTGGGTGAAAACAGCAGCCAGAGCCACTTGGAAAGAGAAAAAAAGGACGGATCCATGCCAGCACACTCTCGGAGCAGACGGCATTCTGGGCAAGATAAGCGGTGGTTACAAGCGGTTTCAGTTCAACGGGAATGTGAAATAGCTCGCTTAAGCCTTTGAAAAACCGGGCTATATGCTAGTATCAGCTACTGCGTCACGCTAAAAGTCCGCGTTGCCTGTCAAGCTCGCGTTCTTCATACACCCCGCCGCAACGGCGTAGAGGACCGGACAGTGCCGATAGAAAGGATCAACCGCTACAAGCAATCGGTTCCGCTGCAGTACCGCGATGAACACATGGAGGAACGCTACCAGCGCTTCCAGCGCGGCCGTGGGCGCAGTACCAGTATCTTCGGCCTGTTCACGCTGATGCTGATGGCCTTGGGTTTTGCCTTCATCGAGCATTGGGTGCTGGGCCTCAAGTCGTCGTTGCCGTTGATGGTCTATCTGGGCGCCGCGGCCGTGTCCGGCGCCGGTTCCCTCTATTCCATCTTCAGTTCGAGCACCGTGGCGCTCAAGCTGCGCCTTCTGCTGCCGGGGGCGCTGTTGCTCTGCGGACTGCTGTTGTCGCTGCATTTCGAGGGCTACCGTCTCTATCATGGCTTCCAGATGGGCTTGCTGCTGATCTGGCTGGGCAGCCTCAATTCGCTCGGGTTCCGCATGATTTCGGTTGCGGTCACGCTGCTGGCGCTGGGCTTTGCCGGCCTTGCGTGGCTCTATGGCGCAGACGACATCAAGTTGCCGGCGTTGCTGGCCCAGCTGTTCTCGGCACTGGTGCTGGCGCTGTTCGTCTCCTATCTGCTGGAGCGTTTCCGCCGCATGCTGTACCTGACGCAGCACGCGATGAAGAGCCTGTCGGCACGGCAGGAAAGCTGGGCCTATACCCTCATCGACCTGGACATGGCGCTCAGTGGCATCACCGATTTGCGGCAGCTGCTGGAGCGACTGATGGAATTCATCGGCGGTGTCATTCCCTTTGACTCCTTCGTGCTCACCACGCTGGACGGCAAGAAGGGGCAACCCGAGCCGGATGTGGTCGAAGGCACGCTGTTCGAGAACGAGCAGGCCACTTTGTGGAACGATGACCTGATCAGCCGCCTGACCCAGACCCGTCAGGCGCTGGCCAGCGCCGATTTCGACTGGGAAGAAGGCTTTCTTGGTCGGCAGAAAAAGATTTTCAAGAACTACCGCCTGGATATACCGGTGTTCGATGGATCCGAACTGGTGGCACTGATCAGCCTGCGCCGGGCCAGCGAGCCCTACGACGAACTGGACATGACGGCCAGCATCAGCCTCACTGCACAGGCGATGATGATCTACAAACGCAGCCTGCAGGCCGGTCCGGCCAAGGTGCTGAAGATGTCCGAATCGCTGGTGCGTGGTGTGACGCCGGAGCAGCTGGCGCAACCGGGAGGCGGTACGCAGGTGGCCGCTGCGCCGCAGCCGGTGAGCAGCGAAAACCCCGACGCCCTGACCCGATCCGACCCCTCCGCCGTGGGCGTCCAGGTGGCGGCGGACAGTACCCGGGTCGATGCGGCGGACATCGGCCAGGCGATAGCACCGCCGAAAGAGGTCAAGCCGGATGAGGAATTGGCGCCCAGCGATCTGGTGCGCAAGCTGAAAAAGGAAACCGAATCGGCGCGCAAGACCATTACCCTGCTCAGCCGCGAGAATGCCGACCGGGTGGCGGTCGACCGCTACCGCAGTGCCGCGCTGGAAGGGGAGCCGCTGTCGGTGCTGTTGGTCGAGGTGGACGGTCTGAGCACGCTGCGCGAGCAGGATGGCGACAAGGCGGCCTACAAGGTCTTCGCCGGCATCATCCGTCATGTCTTTTCCAAGCTGGATCCGCAGGGCGATGTGCTCGGGCGTTACGGGCAGAACGGGTTCAGTGTGCTGCTGCACCGGGTGGACATGAACGCGGCCGAGAAATTCGCCGAGTCGATCCGCCGCTGGGTCGAGTCGGCCCGCTTCAAGACGCCCTATGGCGAACGCAGCGCCACCCTGAGCATCGGCGTGGCCGCGATCACCGAGGAAACCGGCAACTACGAGTCCATGGTCAAGCGCGCCGACATGGCCCTGTTCGTGGCCAAGAAGAGCGGGCGCAACTGCGTCAAGGTGCGTCTCTGACCCGCGTCACTTGATTTCCCGACGGCCCGGGTCTATGTTCGGGCCCATCCGACTTTCTGGCATCCCGAGGTAAGCGTCATGAGAAGCAATATGGGCGGCACCGACCGCATGTTTCGCATCGTTCTGAGCATGTTCATACTCGGCGCGGGCTTTTACATACCCAGCTGGTGGGGGCTGATCGGGCTGATTCCCCTGCTCACCGGCATCGCCGGTTACTGCCCGCTGTATGCGATCTTCGGCATCAATACCTGCCGCAAGGACGATGTCTGCGACTGACGGACCGCGCCGGCCGGCTGCCGCATGACGTCGGTGCGGCGCGCATTCGCCGAACGCTTTCCGTTCATCGAACAGGCCCGGCCGGCGTTCGTCGAGGCCTTTTTCAGTCAGACCCGCGAGGCCGAGCTGCCGGCCGCGGCTCCGATCTGTGATGAAGGCCAGCAGTGCGCCCATTTGGCGCTGCTGCTGGAAGGGGTGGGTCGTGTCTACAAGCTCTCGCCCAACGGCCGCGAAGTCACCCTCTACCGCATCCATCCGGGGCAGAGCTGCGTGCTCACCGCTTCCTGCATCATGAGCCGCCAGGCCTTTCCGGCCATGGCGGTCACCGAAACGCCCTGCCGTGCATTGCTGGTACCGCCGGCGCGGGTGCGTGACTGGTTCTGCGAGGAACCGGCCTGGCGCGATTTCGTGTTTGGCCTGCTGTCGCACCGTCTGGGTGACATCATTTCGGTGGTCGAAGAAGTAGCCTTCCGCCGCATCGACCTGCGTCTGGCGCGCCAGCTGGTGCAGGCATTGCAGCGCGGAGAGCGGGAAGTGCGCAAAACCCATGCGGAGCTGGCGGCCGATGTCGGCAGTTCGCGCGAGGTGATCAGCCGCATTCTGCGTGATTTCTCCGAACAGGGGATGATACGCGCCGGCCGCGGCGTCATCGAGGTGCTTGACGCCGCCGCACTGCGGCGCCTGGCGGATCTCTCCTGATGGCAGGGCTTCGGTGACATTGTCACTGACAAGACTTGTCGACCGGCGTAAGCTGTTTCCGAGTGACCCACACAGGAGACAGACCTCATGAAACAGAATGTAGGAACCCTCGAACGCATCATCCGTGGCCTGATCGGCATCGTCGCCATTGCCGCCTATTTCCTCGGCTGGCTGGGGGGCACTGCGGCCCTGGTCGCGCTGGTCGTCGGCGTGGTCATGCTGTTCACCGCCATCGTCGGCTGGTGCCCGCCCTACGCCCTGCTCGGCATCAATACCGCGAAGAAGGGCGACGCCTGATTCCCCCACGGATCCCGGCGTTCAGCGGCTCCCTTCGGGGGGCCGTTTTTCATTGCGGGCTTGGGCGGCCGCTGCAAAATCGGCTACTCTTGCGGTTTTTTTGAAACGGTTAAGCGATGAAACAGACCATCGACTGGCACGAGTTCTGGAGCCGCGATCGCCAGGGCTTCCACGAAGGGCGGGTCAACGCCTATCTGAGCCGCCATTTCCCGTCCTTTGGACTGAAGCCGGGGGAGGGCGTGTTCGTGCCGCTGTGCGGCAAGGCGGTGGATCTGCGCTGGCTGGCGGAGCAAGGGCATCCGGTGACCGGCGTTGAACTGTCGGCGGTGGCCATCGAGTCCTTCTTCGCCGAGTCGGAATTGCCCTACGAACGCAGCGAGGAGGACGGTTTCACCGTTTACCGTTCGATCAACATCACCCTCTACCAGGGCGACTACATGGAGCTGCGGCCACGGCATGTCGATACCTGCCGCCTGATCTACGACCGCGCTTCGCTGGTCGCCATCGAGGATTTCAACCGCCCGGCCTACGCGCGGCAGATGCAGCGGATCCTGCCGCGGACGCCGATGCTGCTGGTGACGCTGGAATACGACCAGAGCCGGATGGAGGGTCCGCCTTTCTCGGTGCCGCTGGACGAGGTACGCGCACTCTACGAGCCCGCCTACCGGGTCAACGAACTGGAAGCGCAGGAACAGATCGACGAGCGTCCGCGCTGGCGGGACATTGGGCTCGAGTCCCTGCGCGAACGGGCGTTGAAGTTGGAGCCGCAGTCATGAGGGTCGAGGGCCATCTGCACAAGATGCACAGCGCTGCGGGCGATCCGGTGCGCTACTGGCTGGAGCTGGAAGGCGGTCGTGTCGATCTGCATGACCGGATCGGCCAGGTAATCGGCATCGAGTGGCTGGGTGAGATCCACTGCGTGCACTGCGGCCGCACGACTTCGAAGAGCTTCAACCAGGGCTATTGTTACCCCTGTTTCCGCTCCCTGGCGCAATGCGATGTCTGCATCGTGTCGCCGGAGAAATGCCACTATGATGCCGGCACCTGCCGCGAGCCGGACTGGGCCGAGGGACACTGTCTGCAGCCGCATGTGGTCTATCTGTCCAATACTGCCGGGGTGAAGGTGGGCATCACCCGTGAAACGCAGATCCCCACCCGCTGGATCGACCAGGGCGCGCGTCAGGCGCTGGCGATGGCGCGGGTGCCGACTCGCCACGACGCCGGGCGTCTGGAAGTGGCCTGCAAGGCTCATGTGGCGGACCGCACCAACTGGCGGGCCATGCTCAAGGATGCATTCGAGGCCGTGGATCTGGTCCGCGAGGCCGCCAGCCTGCGTGCCCGAGTGGAGCCGGAACTGGATCGCGACCTGGCGCGCCGCATCGAGTGGCGGGTGGATGCCGAGCCGGTGGTCATCGATTATCCGGCACAAGGCTTTCCGCAGAAGGTGGTCAGCCTCAATCTGGAAAAGACACCGCAGGTCGGCGGCCGGTTGCAGGCGATCAAGGGGCAGTACCTGATCTTCGACAGCGGGGTCATCAATCTGCGCAAGTATGCGGGCTACCGGGTGGCGCTGACGCTGGAGGGCTGAGCCGGCCGCCGTGCCGGTCAGTGCAGGCGCGGGTTGTGGCGCTTGGCGTGGTATTCCTCGATCAGCTGCCGCACATGAGGCGGGTAGTCCATTGCGTCCATCTCCTCCATGCCTTCCTCGAAGAAACTGGCCGCTTCCTGCGGCAGGTAGAACAGCATTTCATCGAATACCCGGCGCATCAGCTCGGTATCCTGGCTGCGGGTGGCGACGATACCGCGGTTGATGTGCAGCAGTCGCCAGGGTCGGTACAGTTCCTGTCCGCCGAGGTCCTGCTTCAGTTCCGCGGAAGCGGCATCCACCACCTGGCCCATCAGCTCGGCGAGCTGGCGCAGCTGTGCGCGGTCCTGCATCCGGTTCGCCGCATGGGCAAAGGCATTGACCAGAGGCTCCAGGTGCTGCAGCTCCCCGCCGTGCTCGATGATCCAGCGGGCGAACACCAGCGCGATGTGCTCCAGCTCGTGGCGCTTGTGGGGCAGGTCGAGTTTTTCCATCAGGTCGATCATCTGCAACAGCAGCACGATGCCGTGGTTGCCGATCTCGGTGGCTTCGGCCGGCGAGATGCGCTGGCCTTCGGCGGCCTGGTGGTCGATGGTCTCGAGAATGTCGAAAAACTGGCCGAGCGCCTCCAGCAGGTTGTCCAGCGCGCGCCGGTAGTCGGCGTCCAGGTAGTCGGCCAGCTGTTTCGGCAGCGTGTCGAAATAGGCCCGCGCCTCGGCCAGCGAGGCCTGCTGCATCGGCTGGCTGGAGTCCCCGCTCACAGGGCAATGCCTCGCTGCAGGGCTTCCACCGGTGTCAGCAACCGCTCCTCGGTGACCCGCCACTGGCCGTCGTCCTCGAGGCTGAGCAGGATTTCGATCGGGTGGCTGTCCACGGTGCCGTCCACGGCGGTGACGGTTTCCACGGTGGCGAAACGGATCTGGCGCTCCCCGCTGTCGAGCAGTTCGAGGCCATCGTAGCAGGTGCTGGCGATCAGCTTCTTGCCGAATTCGTATTCGCACTGGGCATGCCAGTCGTCATAGCCGATGACTTCGAAACCGGGCACACCGTAAACCTGCACGCGGCGCGAGATCAGGTTCATGTGGGCCGCGTGGTCATAGCGGGCGAGGGTATCGCAGCAGTCGTCGAGCCACTGTTGGGCGATCTGTCGAGCGGTTTGGGGCATGGCGTATCGTTTGATGGGTACAGAACACAACCATAGCACAGCCCCGGCCGGACATGACCGCAGACGATTGCCGGTCTCTGCCCGGCTGTAAGGGATCAGGCCGGGCAGAACTCGTCAAGCGCCTCGAGCAGCGGCGTCATGTACATGTAGGCGGGGCCACCGTGCATGATCACCGCCATGAATCCGGCCTCGATGATTTCGTCGCGGCTGGCACCGGCTCCGGCGGCCTGTTCCACATGAAAGGCGATGCACCACTCGCATTGGGCGGCCACCGCAAGACCGATGTTGATCAGCTCTTTCTGCTTCAGGTCCAGCGCGGTTCCGGCCTCGGCTTTCTGCAGGAAGCCGAGAAAGGCGTTGGTTTCGGTCGGGTGTTCCTGCTGCAGGCGCTGGGTCAGTTTCTGGATGTCTTCGAGCTTCTGTTTCATGCGGGCCATGGGGCACCTCCAAGTATGGGTGAGCGGAAAACAGCACTTCCACTGTGGAAATGGGGCTGTCACGCCCCATTTCAACTGACCCGGATCAATTGATGGCGCGCAGAATGCGCCGGACCAGCCCCGGCCCCTCATAGATCAGCGCGGAGTAGATCTGGATCAGGCTGGCACCCAGTTCGAAGCGCAGGCGGGCCTCCTCGGGGCTGTCGATGCCGCCGACGGAGATGATCGGGATCGAGTCACCCAGCCGCTCACGGAAGCGCACCAGCACCTCGCGCGAGCGGTCCCTGAGCGCAGCGCCACTGAGTCCCCCGGCCTCCTCCGCCAGCGGGTGACCGGCCACCGCCGAGCGGTCGAGTGTGGTATTGGTGGCGATCAGTCCGTCGATGCCGTATTCATGGAGCAGATCCGCGATGACGGCAATCTGATCGCCATCCAGATCCGGTGCCACCTTCAACGCCAGCGGGCGCTGTACCTGGTGCCGGTCCTGCAGTTGCTTGCGGGTCTCGGTGATGCCCTCGAGCAGCTGCCGCAGGGCGTCGTCGTCCTGCAGGCGGCGCAGCCCAGGGGTGTTGGGTGAGGAGATGTTGAGGGTGATGTAGTCGGCTGCGGTATAGACCCGTTCCATCGCCAGTCGGTAGTCGTCCAGCGCCCGTTCCACCGGGGTCGACAGGTTCTTGCCGATGTTGATGCCGAGGATGAAGTCACGCGGCGGCAGGTGTTCGAGGTTGTTCAGCAGGTGGTCCACGCCGGCGTTGTTGAAGCCCATGCGGTTGATGATGCTGCGTTCGCGGCGCAGCCGGAACAGGCGGGGCTTTGGGTTGCCGGGTTGAGGCCGGGGCGTGACCGTGCCGACCTCGATGAACCCGAAACCCAGGTGGCTGAGTCCGCGCAGATGGTCGCCGTTCTTGTCCAGCCCGGCGGCGAGGCCGACCGGGTTGGGGAAGTTCAGCCCCATTACCCGCCGCGGCCTGCGGATGCGCGTCCTGGGAATCAGCCAGCGCAGGTCGTCGAGCAGCTCGAGGGTGGCTTCGTGCGCGGTTTCGGCGTCCAGCGTGAAGATCAGCGGGCGGATCAGGGAGTACAGCATCGGGCGGTATCAGCGGTAATCGGCAAGCAGCGGATAGTGCGCCAGATCGGCGGCGCGATCAATGTCCCTGAGCGGATGCAGCACCGCGGCGCTGAAACCGGCGGAGAGTGCGTTCTCCAGGGTCTGGCGCAACACCCATTCGCTGCTCCAGGCAACGCCCGTGAACAGTTCGGCCGGCAGGGGATGGCGGCTGCCGATGAGCACGAATCCGCCGTCTTCGGCGGGGATGAACACCAGGTCGTGGTCGTCGAGCTGTTGCAGGGCGCGGTCGAGGCAGCCGCGATGGATGTCGAGGCAGTCGGAACCGATCAGCAGTACCCTGCGGTGGCTTTCAAGGCCGCAGCCGATGGCATGGCGCATGCGCGCGCCCAGATCGCCCGTGCATTGCAGGTGCTGCTCGAAACCACGGAACAGTGCGTCCTCACCCTCGCGGTCGAGCCACAGCTGGGTGTCGAGGCCACTGTCACGAAGCAGGTCCAGCGTGTGTTCAAGGCAGTGCAGATAGACCGCCAGCGCGGCGTCGCTGCCGATCTCATCGGCCAGACGGGTCTTCACCCGGCCGGCTTCGGGCAGACGGGCGAACAGTTGCAGCAGGCTGTCCGGTCGAGGGTCCATAGTAGAGACGGTGCAGGCGTTTCGGGTCGCTGCCCAGCCAGTAGGCGAGGCGCAGGCGCCACATCAGCAGTATGGTGCGCAGAATACCCTGTTTTTCCCATCGACGCGACGAAGTGACCACGCGCTGCCGCAGGCAGGCGGGTCTGGACAGGGCGCGCGCGCGTGTGCTGATGGCGATGTCTTCCATCAGCTCGATGTCGGGGAAACCGCCGATGCGTTCGAAGAATGCGCGGCGGAAGAACAGAACCTGGTCGCCGGTGGCGATGCCGGTGAGGCGTGAACGGAGGTTCATCAGCGCTTCCACCAGCCGCAGCAACGGATGACGGCCGGAAAGACGGACATCGAAGCGGCCCCAGGGAGCGGGACAGGCCGTCAGGGCCTGCATCCAGTCTGCGGGCAGGCGGGTGTCGGCATGCAGGAACAGCAGCCAGTCGCCGAGTGCGCGGGCTGCGGCCGCGTTCATTTGCCGGGCTCGCCCGCGCGGAGCATCGATGAGCTGTACCGGATGACGCCTCGCAATGCGACGGGTATCGTCCACACTGCCACCGTCACAGACGATGATTTCGCAGTCGGAGAAGCGTTCGATGTCCGCCGTCAACGCGCTCAGCGCGTGGTCGAGGCGCGCGGCCTCGTCGAGTACCGGGATGATGATGCTGAAGCGCATCCTCCGGTGCTATTCCAGCGCCCCGCCGCAGCTGCTGCCCTGACCGGCGGTGCAACCGTAGCAGTGGTCGGCCACGCGGATCGGAATGCGGTCGAGGTCCACCTCATCGAGGTCGTCCAGGTGCAGCGGGCGTCCATGCTGCGGATGTGCGATGTGCAGCTTGAGCATCTGGTTGAAGTCGCAATCGTAGACACGGCCCTGCCAGTCCACGCTGAGCTGGTTGATGCACATCAGGCCGTCGAGGGTGGCCAGGTTCATCGAATCCTTGAGCAGGTTCATGTAGGTCTCGAATTCACCCTTCGACAGCAGCATGCTGCCGAAGCGGGCGATCGGCATGTTGGTGATGGTGAACAGCCGGTTGAAGACGATGCCGTGCTCCTCATGCAAGCGCTGTTTGTAATCGGCTTCCAGCTGCTGCTGTCCCGGGGGCAGGTAGGGCCCGGTCGGATTGTAGACGAGATTGAGGATGAGTCCGGAGCCGGGTTGCCCGTATCCGGCGGCATTGAGCTGCTGCAGCCCGTCGATACTGCGTCGGTACACGCCCTTGCCGCGCTGTCCGTCCACATTTTCTTCCAGGTAGCAGGGCAGGGAGGCAACCACTTCGACCCGGTTTTCAACGAGGAAGCCGCACAGCCCTTCGTAGCCGGGCTCGCTGAGGATAGTCAGGTTGCAGCGGTCGATGACCTTGACCCCGAGAGACCGGGCCGCGGTGACCAGCTCGCGGAACAGCGGGTTCATTTCCGGCGCGCCACCGGTCAGGTCCAGGGTATGGATGCCAGGGCGCTCGAGAATGCGCAACAGGCTGTCGATGACCGGAGCCGGCATCTGCTCCTTGCGGTTCGGACCGGCGTTGACATGGCAGTGCTGGCACTGCTGGTTGCACACATAGCCAAGGTTGACCTGCAGGATTTCCAGCGGTCGGCGGCTGAGGGCGGGAAAACGGCTGTCTTTCAACAGTGGCCAGGTGTCGAGCATGTGGTAAGGTACGCGTCGGTGTTGGTCATGGAGTGATGCAAGGCTTCCCTTGAGACAGGGAATATATCACACGGTTCCTGCATCATTCCTGCGAGCCAACACCCAAACGTCAACAGAAAATCAAAGGAGAGAACCATGAACATGAAATTCCTGTCATCCGCACTGCTGGCTTTCGCGCTGCTGTTTTCCCTGTCCGGCAATGCCGTTGCCGGCGACATGGGCGCCAAGCACAAGGTGGTGATCCAGGTCAGCACCGATGACCCGCGCACCCAGAAGATCGCGCTCAACAACGCGGTCAACCTGCAGAAGGCCCTGGGCATGGACAATGTCGAGGTCGAGATCGTGGCCTACGGTCCGGGCCTCAGCCTGCTGACAAAGAAAAGCAAGCAGGCCAAGCGGGTCGAGAGCCTGGCCATGCAGGACATCACCTTCAGCGCCTGCGCCAACACCATGAAGAAGGTCGAAAAGAAGAAGGGCAAGAAGCCCAAGCTGCTCAATGGCGTCAAGGTCGTCCCGGCCGGCGTGCTGCGCATCATGGAGCTGCAGGAACAGGGCTATTCCTACATTCGTCCGTAAACCGCGACGGGCCGGGTGCGTCCCGGCCGTCGATCGTGCCGGCGAGTGGTAGTGTCGGATGCAGGGCCGGTCGGTATCGACCGGCCTTTTTCATGTCAATTCGGGCAATCCGTTCGATTGCTGCTATACAGGTGAGACGCATTGCTGATTATGCAGGGATACTAACGAACGACTCGGCCAGACCGGTACCGGTTCGCATTTTTATCCGTCCTATCCGCTATAGTCGGTCATTTTCCGCCACAGGGCGGTGTTTTCCTAGAAATTACTTTAACTTCTATCTATAGTTGATGGACGGAAGAGCAGAATAACCACAATGAGCTTCGAATTCGACATCGCCGCCGATCAGATCGACGGTGCCCGCGACTATCAGGAAGATGCTTACATGGTCGCCCAGCTGGGCGACAATGACGATGGCATCCCCTGTGCGCTGCTGATCATGGCCGATGGAATGGGCGGACATGCGGCGGGCAATGTCGCCAGCAACATGGTCGTGGCCACCTTCAACAAGGCCTTCCAGAACGAATTCCCGACCCGCAAGATACCCGAGGCGCTGACCTCTGCCCTGCTGCGCGCCAACGAGCAGATCGCCGCTTCCATCAAGGAAACACCGGCGCTGCGGGGTATGGGCTGCACCATGGTCGCCGCCTATATCGAAGGCAACAAGCTGTACTGGGTCAGTGTGGGCGACAGCCACCTCTACCTGCTGCGTGACCGTGAGCTGATCAAGCAGAACGCCGATCACAGTTACGGCGCCTACATCGACATGATGAAGGAACAGGGCATGGACATCACCGAGCAGCCGGGGATGTCGCGCAGCATGCTGATGAGCGCCATGACGGGCGAGGAAATCAGTTCCATCGATTGTCCCAAGGATCCGATCCTGCTGCGCGAGGGCGACCGGGTCATCGTCGCCAGCGACGGGCTCGATACCCTGGGCGCCGGTGCCATCATCCAGTATTCGAGCTGGTCGGTCACCGCCCGTGAATGCGTCTATGCACTGCTCAAGGCGGTGGAAGAAGCCAACAAGATCAACCAGGACAACACCACGGTCATCGTCACCGACATCAAGGAACGGATGGACCTGGAGATGGAGGCTCCGCCGGGCGCCCTGAAGGAACCCCTGTCGAAAACACCTCCGGTCACCTTCGATCCGACCCCGGCCACCACCCCCCGCTATGATTTCGATGACGAGGAACCGCGCTCATGGAAATGGCTGCTGTGGCTGCTGTGGCTGCTGCTGGCCGGACTGCTGGGAGGCGGCGGCTGGTATGCCTGGGATCGCGGTTATGTGGATACCGGCCTGCAAGCGGCCAGCGCCTGGATTGACGATCTGATGGGTGATACCGAGATCACCACCAGCGACAGCGGGCAAGCTTCGCCGGCAGAGGAGCCGGAGGCAGTCCTGGACAAGGCACCGCAACCGGCCCCGCAAAAGGCGGCGCCGCGTCCGCTGGTGAAGCAGCCGAAGACCCAAACCCGCAGCCCGGTGGCTGCGCCTCGGCCCTTCAGCGACCGTCTCGCCAGTGGCGGCCGAGCGCCGCAGATGGTGGCCCTGCCTGGCGGTGAATTCCTCATGGGTGGCACCGGGGCCTATGGCGCTGACGAGACCCCGCGGCATTCGGTGCGCGTGCGTCCTTTCGCCCTGTCCACCCACGAAGTCACCTTTGCCGAATACGACCGTTTCGCCAACGCCACCGGGCGTCGCAAGCCGTCCAGCAACGGACTCGACCGCAAGAAATACCCGGTCTTCAATGTGTCCTGGGACGATGCCCTGGCCTACAGCAAATGGCTGTCGAAGCAGACCGGCAAGAACTACCGTCTCCCCTCCGAGGCGGAATGGGAATACGCGGCCCGGGCCGGAGCCACCACCAGTTATTGGTGGGGCTATGACAAGGGCAAGGGCATGGCCCATTGTTTCGATTGCGGGACCGAGCTGAATACCAGCCGCCCGGCGAAAGTGGGGTCCTATCCGCCCAGTCCCTTCGGTCTCTATGACACCGCCGGCAACCTGTACGAATGGGTGCACGACTGCTACCACCGCAACTACCAGGGCGCGCCCGACGACGGTTCGGTATGGGAAGGCGGTGACTGTTCCGTGCGCGTGGTGCGTGGCGGTGCGTTCCGCAGTCCCGCCACTTCGATGCGGGTCGAGAACCGTGAGAAATTCCCCAGCAACAAGGGGCAGTACAATGTGGGCATCCGCCTCGCCCGCGATCTCTGAAGCGGGTTCCGCGGGCCTTCCCCGCTGAATGCTCAGTCCGTTGCCAGCGCGCGCAGTTGTTGCGTGATCGCCTCCGCTTCCAGCCCGTTGAACAGGGCCTCGTCACTGAGGCCAAAGCTGCCGCAGACCTCTGACCAGGCCAGACCCGGTGCCCAGCCCTGTGCCTCGAAATGCCCCTGCCGGCGACGGCGAATCAGGCAGTAGTCACCGGGGCGCAGCAGCAGGTTGAAGGCCTGATCCTGACGCTGGCAGGCGTCGATGGCCCGCCACAAAGCCTCCTCGCTGTGCATCCGCTGCACCGTCAGCGGGTAGAGGCTGTCGCCACCGCGGTGGCGCCATCGGGGCGCTTCGACCGGATAGGCGCGGTCGCTCAGCGTCATCTGCCAGTGCTGGTGATTGACCGAGGCGAAGGCCCCCAGCGAGTTCCAGGCGAAGGCCAGTCCCTCGAGGCGTTGCAGCGCGTCCATCACATGCAGCAGATCGCTGACATCCCGGCGCGCAAGATGTTGCGGCTTGTGCGCCGCGGCATCGATCAGCGCCAGGCAGTGATAGTGGGCAAAGGGAAACTTGTTGAACAGCAGGCGCAGATCGCGGCCGCCGACCGAACCGCGCCACAGCATCTCCCGTTCGAGGAAGGGCTTGTCGAAGTGGAACCCCTGCGCGTCGAAAGGGCGGTACAGCCGGTCGATGACCGCGCTGCTGTTGCGTGCTGGTCGCAGCGCGCGCAAGGGGTTGAACTGGAGGCGCCAGGGGCCGGTCTCGCGCTCGCGGACGAGGGGGATCTGCTCGAGGTCGAAGGCCTGCAGCTGGCGGAACACGGCGGCATCATCAGCCGGCGCGGACTCCAGCGCCGATGCGCCGGCCGCTTGCAGTTCCCGGTAGCGCTTGCGGATCGCCGGTCCCAGTGCAGCGGCCATCTCCGGCATCATGCTGGCATTGGCCAGCACCAGGATCAGCAGTCCGAGGGCATCCTCCCCGGCGGGCAGTTGCAACAAGGCCTTCAGGCGCGTGTGGAAGGCATCGGTGAAGCTGTCGGTGGAGGAGGGGAAAGGGGCGGGCATTGGCGGCTGTGTATCGGCAAAAAACACATTATACTGCGGTCAAGCCGGCAGGTACGCCGGCCTGCCGATCAATCTGCCGGACCACCGATGCCCCAACCCCCCGTCGCACCCGAATGCCCGCTGCTGGAGTCCGATTGCCGCTGGCTGCGTGAGATCCAGCGCCTGCGCCAGGAGAACCGCGAACTGCAATCGCTGGTGACCACCGATACCCTCACCGGGCTGTTCAACTACCGCTATTTCTGTCAGGTGCTGGATACGGAGATGCAGCGCACACGCCGTACCGGTCGCCCTACCTGCCTGATCATGATCGATCTGGATCACTTCAAGTCGGTCAATGACCGTTGGGGGCACGAGGGAGGCAATGTGGCCCTGAGGACCGCTGCGCGGGTATTTCGCCAGGAGCTGCGGCAACTGGACATCGTCTGCCGCTATGGCGGCGAGGAATTTGCCGTGATCGTGCCGCAGACCGGGTTGCCGATGGCGGTGGCGATCGCCGAACGCATCCGCCGCAGCCTCGAGCAGACGCCGGTCGTGTTCGGCGAGGCCGAATTTTCACTGACTGCCAGCTTTGGCGTGGATGTCTACCGCTATACCGACCAGGACAGCCCCGAGGGCTTTGTCGAGCGGGTCGATGCCTGGCTTTACCGGGCCAAGGAGGAAGGCCGCAATCGGGTCAGTCATCCGCCGTTTCAGGGCAGCGGCGAGCCGGGCGAGGTCAGCCGGGACGAGCGGGCGGCGCTGTTTTCCTCGGCGGGGAAAACGGACGAGGACTGACCGCCGACCGCCCCGGACGGGATCAGAAGCAGGGCTTTTCCGGTTCCTTGTTGTAACGGTCGATGCTGTCCATGATTTCCTGCTTGGCCTCTTCCGGTCCGACCCAGCCTTCGATCTTGACCCACTTGCCGTCTTCCAGATCCTTGTAGTGTTCGAAGAAGTGCGAGATGGCATCCAGCAAGGGACGAGGCATGGCGCGCACATGGTCGATATCCCGGTACATGCGCGAGAGCTTGTCGATGGGTACGGCCAGGATCTTGCCGTCCTCGCCGGACTCGTCGGTCATCTTCAGCATGCCCACCGGTCGCACGCGGATCACCGAGCCGCTGATCAGCGGCGAGGGCGTGACCACCAGTACATCCACCGGATCGCCGTCGTCGGACAGGGTATGGGGCACATAGCCGTAGTTGCAGGGGTAATGCATGGCGGTGCCCATGAAGCGGTCCACGAACATGGCGCCGGTCTCCTTGTCGACCTCGTATTTCACCGGGTCGGCATGGGACGGGATCTCGATGATGACATTGACATCATTGGGGCAGTCGTGCCCGGAGTTGACGCGATCTAAATTCATTGTATTTATGTCCTGATAGAAAAAATCGATAAAACCAGCGCGTGATTATAGCAGGGGTCGCGCGGACTGTTGAGTGATCGATGGAGGGGGGCAAATGCGCGAAGGCTGGGCAGTGTGACGCAGGCGGCCGGGGAGCCGTATGGCCCCCGGCCTGCCGCTCAGATCTTGAACTCGGGCAGTTTCTTCGGCACCAGCTCGTTCTTGAGGGTGATATATTTGGGCATGCCGTTGTCGTCATACCGGGGGTAGTCCTCGCCCTGGATCAGCGGGTAGAGGTACTCCTTGCACTGGTCGGTGATGCCGAAACCGTCATCGGTGATGAACTCCATCGGCATCATTTTCTCGACATTGGCGACTTCCGACAGCGGCGCTTCGCCAATGCTCCACTTGTACGGGGTGGAGGATTCACGAACGATGGTCGGCATGATGGAGTTCTTGCCTTCCAGTGCCTTCTCGACGGCGGCCTGGCCCAGCGCATAGGCTTGCTCGACATCGGATTTTGACGCCAGATGGCGCGCCGCGCGCTGCAGGTAATCGGCGACTGCCCAGTGGAACTTGTGGCCGAGGGCATCCTTGATCATGTTGGCGACCACCGGCGCGGCACCACCCAGCTGGGCGTGGCCGAAGGAATCGCGGGTGCCCTGCTCGGCGAGGAAACGGCCATCGGGCCAGTGACAGCCTTCGGACAGCACCACGGTGCAGTAGCCGTGTTCCCTGACCTTGGCATCGACCGTGGCGAGGAACTTCTCCTTGTCGAATTCGATCTCCGGGAACAGGGTGACGACCGGGATGCCGTAGTCTTCGACCAGGGCGCCGGCGGCGGCGATCCAGCCGGCGTGACGGCCCATCACCTCGATGACGAAGATCTTGGTGGAGGTGGCGGCCATGGAGCGCACATCGTAGGAGGCCTCCAGCGTGGAGACGGCGATGTACTTGGCCACCGAGCCGAAGCCGGGGCAGTTGTCGGTGATCGGCAGGTCGTTGTCCACGGTCTTGGGCACATGGATGGCCTGCACCGGGAAGCCCATCTTCTCGGAGAGCTGCGACACCTTGTAACAGGTATCGGCGGAGTCGCCGCCGCCGTTGTAGAAGAAGTAGCCGATGTCGTGGGCCTTGAAGACCTCGATCAGGCGCTCGTATTCGCGCTTGTTGTCTTCCAGGCTCTTGAGCTTGAAGCGGCAGGAGCCGAACGCGCCGGAGGGCGTGGACTTGAGGGCAGCGATATCGGCATCGGATTCCTTCGAGGTGTCGATCAGTTCCTCGGTCAGCGCGCCGATGATGCCGTTCTTGCCGGCATAGACGGTGCCGATCCGGTCGCTGTGCTTGCGGCAGGCTTCGATCACGCCGCAGCCGGATGCGTTGATGACGGCGGTGACGCCACCGGACTGGGCGTAGAAGGCGTTTTTCTTGCTCATGTTGTCTCCGTATCGTTGTTCGGCGCCGCTGCCGCGGGCCTTCGTTTTTGAATCGGTGAAATCCGGGACGGCGGGGCGTCCGCAGGACGGGCTGCGCCGGGCGGCAGCGCGAATGGGCGGGGAATATACAATAAAAGCGGCCGTTTTGCATGCTCTTATAAGCTTATTCGATTGCCTGATACAAAACCTGACTTCGCCGCCGCACGCCGGCTGTGGCAGAATGGTCCGGGCCAATATCGGGATACCCCGCCTGCCGCCCGCGCGGCGTTGATATCCATCAATGCGTTCGGACCGTTGCGGGGCTATCGTCCCTGATCACAAGAACAAACGAGGTGGACATGAAGATCATACTGCTCGGCGGTCCCGGCGCCGGAAAGGGCACCCAAGCCCAGTACATCACCGAAAAATACAATATCCCCCAGATTTCGACCGGCGACATGCTGCGTGCGGCGGTCAAGGCAGGTACGCCGCTGGGTATCGAGGCGAAGAAGATCATGGATGCCGGAGGGCTGGTCTCCGACGACATCATCCTCGGCCTGATCAAGGAACGCATCGCCGAGGACGACTGCAAGAACGGTTTCCTGCTCGACGGCTTCCCGCGCACCATTCCGCAGGCCGAGGCGCTCAAGGAGCTGACCGGCATCGATGCCGTGGTCGAGATCGATGTCGATGACGACGAGATCATCCGCCGCATGAGCGGCCGCCGCGTGCACCCGGGCTCCGGTCGCACCTACCATGTCATCTTCAATCCGCCCAAGGTCGAGGGCAAGGACGATGTGACCGGCGAGGACCTGATCCAGCGCGACGACGACAAGGAGGAGACGGTGCGCAAGCGCCTCGAAGTCTATCACCAGCAGACCGAGCCGCTGATCGAGTTCTACTCGAAATGGGCGGCCTCCGGTGACCCGGACGCACCGCGCTACATCAAGGTCAACGGCATCGGCAAGGTCGAAGAGATACGGGACCAGATCTTCGAGCAGCTCGACACGATCAAGTCGTAAGACACGGCAAAGGCCGCCACCGGCAACGGGGCGGCCTTTGTTTTGCCTGCGCGTCCATGCCGTGCGGGCGAATGCACGAATCTTCCAGCAATCCATGAGAACGAGGACATTGACATGACAACAGGCTTGACGATCGCGCTGATTTGCGCGCTGGCCGGCATCGCCTACGGGGTGGTGACCATCATCAGCATCCTGGCCAAACCGCAGGGCAACGAGGACATGGTCCGCATCGCCAGTGCGATACAGGAAGGCGCCATGGCCTATCTGAAGCGTCAATACACCGCCATTGCCGCGGTCGGCGTGGCGCTGTTCATCGCCATCGGTATCTATCTCGACTGGTACACCGCCTTCGGATTCGGTCTGGGCGCGTTGTTTTCCGGTTCCGCCGGTTATATTGGCATGCTGGTGTCGGTGCGCGCCAACTCGCGTACGGCCGAGGCGGCGCGGCAGGGCATCAATGCCGCGCTGGATGTCGCCTTCCGCGGTGGCGCGGTCACCGGCATGCTGGTGGTGGGCCTCGGCCTGCTGGGCGTGGCCGGCTATTACAGCGTCCTCATCACCCTGGGCGCGCCCGATCCCCTGCACGCAATGATCGGCCTGGCCTTCGGCGGTTCGCTGATTTCCATCTTCGCGCGTCTGGGCGGTGGCATCTTCACCAAGGGTGCCGATGTCGGGGCCGATATCGTCGGCAAGGTGGAAGCCGGCATCCCCGAGGATGATCCCCGCAATCCGGCGGTCATCGCCGACAATGTGGGCGACAATGTGGGTGATTGCGCCGGCATGGCCGCCGACCTGTTCGAAACCTACGCGGTGACCATCATCGCCACCATGCTGCTCGGCGGGCTGACCTTCGCCAGCCTCGGCGCCGACGCGCTGCAGCTGGCCGTCACCTACCCGCTGGTGCTGGGCGGCATCTCGATCGTTGCGTCCATCATCGGTACCTACTTCGTCCGCTACAAGCAAGGTGGCAAGATCATGACCGCCCTCTACAAGGGCACCGCCGTGTCGGCGATTCTCTCGGCCATCGGCTTCTGGTTCATCACCGATGCGATGATGGCCGACAACGGCCAGTACAGCACCGGAGCCCTGTTCGGTGCAGCGCTGATCGGGCTGCTGCTGACGGTGGCGATGATCGTCATCACCGAGTACTACACCGCCACCGAATTCAAGCCGGTGCGTCACATCGCCGAGGCCTCGACCACCGGCGACGGCACCAATGTCATCGCCGGTCTGGGCGTCTCCATGCGTTCCACTGCGCTGCCCGTGCTGGCCATCTGTCTGTCCATCTGGGGCGCGCAGAACCTTGCGGGGCTCTACGGCATCGCCATCGCCGCCACCGCCATGCTGTCGATGACCGGCATCATCGTCGCCCTCGATGCCTACGGGCCGATCACCGACAATGCCGGCGGCATCGCGGAAATGGCCGAGTTGCCCCCCGATGTGCGCGACACCACCGATGCGCTCGATGCCGTGGGCAACACCACCAAGGCCGTCACCAAGGGCTACGCCATCGGTTCCGCGGGGCTCGCCACCCTGGTGCTGTTCGCCGACTTCACCCACACGCTGGCCACCGCTGACGGTCGCATGACCAGTTTCGATCTGTCCAACTACATGGTCATCATCGGTCTGTTCATCGGCGGGCTGATCCCCTACCTGTTCGGTGCCATGGCCATGGAAGCGGTGGGCCGCGCGGCCGGAGGCATCGTCAATGAGGTGCGCCGCCAGTTCCGCGAGATGCCCGGTATCATGGACTTCAGCCAGAAGCCGGATTACTCCCGCGCCGTGGACATGCTGACCCGCGCCGCAATCAAGGAAATGATCATCCCGTCACTGCTTCCGGTGGCCGCGCCGATCATCGTCGGACTTGCGCTCGGTCCGCAGGCGCTGGGTGGCATGCTCATCGGCACCATCGTCACCGGCCTCTTCGTGGCCATCTCGATGACCACCGGTGGCGGCGCCTGGGACAATGCCAAGAAATACATCGAGGACGGCAACTTCGGTGGCAAGGGTTCCGATGCCCACAAGGCGGCGGTCACCGGTGATACGGTGGGCGATCCCTACAAGGATACGGCCGGTCCGGCCATCAATCCGCTGATCAAGATCATCAACATCGTGGCTCTGCTGATGGTGCCGCTGCTCTGATCGACCGCCGGAAGGTTTCTGGCCCGGGCCCGCCTTGTGCGGGCCTTTTTTGGAACTGAATCCCGGTAGGCAGGCAGTTCCGCCCTGCCGCAGATTCGCGGATTGCGCGTCAGCGATTGCCCTGTCCGCAGCTCTGATGCGATACTGATTGCCATGTTTGATTACAGCCTTGCCCATTGGGGTACATTTTTCGCGGCCGCGATCCTGCTGAACCTCTCGCCAGGGCCTGACATCGCGTTCATCCTCGCACAGACGGCACGCAACGGTCAGCGGGCCGGGTTTGCGGCGATGCTGGGCATCTGGAGCGGTGCCTTTCTGCATGTGTTGTTTGCCACGCTCGGCCTGTCGGCCATTCTGGTGTCTTCGGCGCTGGCGTTCACCGCCGTCAAGTGGCTGGGGGCGCTGTACCTGATCTGGCTGGGCATTCAGGCCCTGACCACGCGGGGCGCCACCTACCTCCCGCAGACGGAAGGGCGGGTGCTTCCGCATGGAAGGATCTTTCGCCAGGGTATTCTGGTGGCAGCGCTGAATCCGAAAGTGGCGATTTTTTTTCTGGCATTCCTGCCGCAGTTTGTCGAGGCCGGTGCGGGGCCGGTCGGTGCACAGCTGTTCCTTCACGGTACGCTGATCATTGTGGTGGCGGCGTTCATCGAGCCGGTTCTGGTGTTGATGGGCGCGCGGCTGACGCGTTATCTCGCGGCGCACGGCCGGGTGGCGCTGTGGGTGGACCGGGGCATCGGATCGATCTTCATTGGTCTGGGCCTGCGTCTGGCGCTGAGCGAAAGGAACTGAACCACAAATGCGTTGTCTGCTCCCATTTTCGGGGGCTTGCTTGAATTGGCGTTATACTCCCGTTATGGTGCGGCGTCCGCCGTCCTCCGCCTTCCCCGGTTTTCATGGCCTTTCGAGAACAGCTCAAGGATTACGCTTCAGAAACACGACTGATCCAGCGCCGCCTGATGGTGGCTGCGGTGGGCGTGGTGCTGTTGCTGTCACTGGTGGTGGCGCGCCTGTATGTGCTGCAGGTGGTGGATCAGGAACACTTCGCGACCCTGTCGAATTCCAACCGCATGCGCTTCAAGGCGCTGCCACCAACCCGGGGGCTTATTTACGACCGCAACGGCGTGGTGCTGGCCGACAATCTGCCGGC
>Ga0256839_1001904_pt1 | contig 24431 bp, 22 predicted proteins | sample 354166metaG_FD_185968 | JGI IMG/M metagenome (GOLD analysis project Ga0256839, IMG submission 185968) | Hydrothermal vent microbial communities from Mid Atlantic Ridge, Atlantic Ocean - 354-166 | ecosystem: Environmental > Aquatic > Marine > Hydrothermal vents | place: Atlantic Ocean: Mid... | reverse complement strand
CATGATTTCTTGAGTGATGCGATCGAGGGCTTCTTGGTAGTTGCCCACCACCGCGCGAGCATCTCCCAGCGTGCCATCGGGAACGGCCTGTCCCAGTAGTTTGGCCCCCGGCAACGACAACACCGGACTGTCGATGCCGATCGGGGCGTCGCTGATCTCTTCCATCGAGTCGCGGTTCAGTTGGACTCCGGCCGCTCCCTGAGTCACCGCGGCAGCCGCGGATTCGACCGGCGAGGGAGCACTGCTGGAGAGCGCATCGGTGATCTCCGTTGCCGCCTCCAGGTCCTCTTCCAGTTCGACCGCCAACATCTCGGGCTCTTCCAACGGAGCCTCTTCCATCACCTCGCTGACCAGCGTGGCGACTCGGTCCCCTCCACCGCCGGGAACGACCGCGAGCGCCAACACGACCAGTGCCAGCACGTGAACGACCAGAGAGGTTCCCGCCGCACCGATCCCCTGCAGCCAGGACCGTCGTCGCTCCGCGGGGTCCGCGAGAGTATCCGATTCAGCCGTCGATTCCGCTGCACGGGAAGCCGCAGCTCTGGTTGCTTCGAGTTTGGGATCGGTGGCAGGACCCGAGTGGACTGCTGAATCTGATTGAGTCGCCATCGCTGTGAGTTTCCCTCCGGCACGATCCCCGTGGCGGGACGAGCCCCCTCGCGCTAGGAAACCGCGTCCCCCAAAGCCATGAATCGTCTCGATCGTCCTTCTCATTATAGGCGGAATCGGGGCGTCCTTGGTATCCAGAATTGCAAACTTCGTAAGAGAGGCGCTTGAGGCAAGCTGCCGGGAACCAATCCGAGTAACCAACTCCGGATGGATTGTCCTTGAGATGGTTGCCGATCTAGCCAAGGGTCGCGTGAGCGGGTCGCGCCACTCAGGACGAACACGTCGTGATCGTGGACCGTTGACTTGGCGATCCGGTACCACTCGGCCATACCCACCAAGAAGGAGGGGCATTTGTGGCGATCGAAACGCATGGTGCGCTGTGGACCTTCGTCGTTGACGTGGAGGCGGACGAAGTCGATGTGAATCCGGCCGGCCTACTCAAGCTGGCCGCTCTGCTTGACCGCCATCGGATACCGGCGTCCTGGACATTCACGGCCCACCCCGGATCCCGGGCGTTGCGGCTGTTGCTGGGGCGAGTACCCGGCGCCGATCTCTTGCTACACGGTGATCCGAGCTGGCTTCCTCCACATGCCGACCGGACCCATTTTGCTTCTGCGTTGGAACAGCGCCTCGCAGTGTTGCGCAAACTGGGAAAACACCCTTCGGGGCTTCGCCTAACCGCCCACGAGCTATCCGAGCACCTCGATTTGTTGGTCCGGCACAAACTCCGTTGGATTGTGCGGGACGGAGGTAAACATCGACGAAGCACCGACGGCGATTTGCAGCTCCAACATGGGCGATTCGGGATTTGGAGGGCTACCGCCTCGTGGCATTGGCCCCAAAGCGGTTCGTGGGCGGCCCCCTTCGGTGGCTGGGCCGACCGGCAGCGACTCGCCAAGACCGTGACCTCTTCCCGAGCGACGGTCGTCTCGATCGATTTGGCGAAGATGGTGCGGGTGCCGCGGCAGTGGCCGAGTCTGGAAGAGCTGCTCCGGAAAGTGGTGCGATGGCGAGCTCGAGGCAAGCTGAGGGTCGAGTCGCTCGCCGGTGTGACGCTGGTGCTCCGCCCCCCGCGGCGGACCCCGATGCGGTCGATTCTCAAGCCGGCTGCCTAGCGGTCCAAATCACGCAGCGACGACCAGGAAAGATATGCCAGAACGCCGGATGCCACGACGAAGACGACGTCCATCACCAGGTTTTCTCGGCCGAATGGGATCTTCAGTGCCAAATCGAGGGCGAATAGAACTAGGGTCACGGCGGCGATGGCCATGCCCGAATAACAGAGGGCCTTGGGCATCAGGTGCGTCCTCGAAGGGGTCGATCGGAGCCTCAGAGTCTCTACGGTCATTATCCTGCTAGTATAATCCAGCCCTTTCGGGTGTCATGGATTTTCCCGAGCCATTTCCGGCCCGATTTGGGCCGCCGGCCGTCGGCAACGAAAAATCGGATTGTATCAATCGCAGGTCGATTATGCGACAATGGCGGTCGCGAAATATCCTCTTTTTTTTGAAAGCCCGCCTCCCATGCCAGCTTCCGACTCGGCGTCGTCTCCGGACTCCGCATCGCCAGGGCAGTCCGAGGCTCCGCGACCTCTGGATTGGTCGGCCTTCCGAGCGAGGATGCCGGTATGTCGTCGATGGGCCTACTTCGACCATGCGGCAGTGGCCCCTCTTCCCGAACCGACTCGCCGAGCCATCGTCGACTGGGCCGAGGAGGCCGCAGTGGAGGGGGATACGGTATGGAGTCGTTGGGAGCGGCGGATCGAAGAACTGAGGGCTCGGTTGGCCGGACTTTTGGGGGCGGCCGCCGATGAGATTGCCTTGGTGCCCAACACGACAACCGGGATCCACATCGTGGCGGAGGGGTTTCCCTGGCGTGAGGGGGACCGAGTGGTTTTTCCGGCCGACGAGTTTCCGTCCAATGCCTACCCGTGGCTCAACTTGCGTTCACGGGGCGTGGTGGCCGAATCGATCGAGCGTCCGGCGGGGGGCTGGACGACCGACGCGCTGTTGGGGGCTTGCGACCGCCGGACCCGCTTGATTGCCGTCAGTTGGGTCGGATTCGCCAGCGGCTGGCGGATCGATCTGGAGTCCCTGGTCTCGGCGGCTCACGAACGAAACATTCTCGTGTTCCTCGACGCCATCCAAGGGCTCGGCGTCTTTCCGCTCGACCTCACGTCGATTCCGGTCGACTTTCTCGCCGCCGACGGCCACAAGTGGATGTTGGGGCCGGAAGGGGCCGGCGTTCTCTATGTGGCTCGAAGACATCTCGACCGTCTGCGTCCTCTGATCGCCGGTTGGCACAGTGTGGTGGAGGCTCACGACTTCAGTCGGCTGCATTGGGAACCCAAACCGGCGGCCCAGCGCTACGAAGGCGGATCGCAGAACATGGTTGGATTCACTGGGCTCGAGGCCAGCCTCCGCCTTCTCCAGCAAGCGGGCTTGGATGCTCACAACGATCGGCTGGCCCGGCGCGTGCTCGACTATGCAGCGGAGGCCGGCGAGCGTCTGACTGCTGCGGGAGCCGTGTTGGTCGATCCACCACCGCGGGCGCACGCGTCGGGTATCGTGGGATTTCGTCTACCCGGCCATGATCCGGCCGAGGTCCAAAGGCGCTGCCGCGAGGCGGGGATCGTCTTGAGTGTTCGAGCGGGTCGGCTTCGCATCAGCCCGCATGTGTACAATAATGCCGACGACCTTGAGCGGTTGGTGGATGTGCTCACTCGGCTGCGCCGCCAACCTCGGCAGGGGTGATCGTCGCCATTGGGCCCGCCCTCCTCATGACCTCATCGGACGCTTCGAGAAAACATGAATGACCAAGAAGACCGCGTGGCCGTCTACACCGGCTCATTCGATCCGATCTCCCTGGGCCATCTCAACGTCATCGCGCGAGGTCGGCGACTGTTTCGCCGCTTGATTGTGGGAGTCGGGCAGAACATCGACAAGCAATCGCTCTTTTCGCAGCAGGAACGCGTCGACCTGGTTCGGCGGGTGACGGCCGAGTGGGACAATGTCGAGGTTCAAGCGTTCGAGGGGCTGGCGGTGACGTTTGTCCGCGACTGTGGAGCTCGCGTGATGCTCCGCGGCATCCGGCCGCTGACCGATTTGGCCGGCGAGTTCACGATGATGATGGCCAACCGGAAGCTCGATGAAGGAATCGAAACGATCTTTCTGATGGCCGACGGCGAATTGGCTCACGTCTCCAGTTCGCTCATCAAACAGATCACGCCGCTGGCAGACGATGAGCGACTGGGACGCTTCGTCCCTGCAGCCATTATTCCCGACTTGCGAGCTCGGATCGCCGAGACGAGTTGAGCCTGCGTGCTTGGCGGCTTGCACCGACGTGATAGGATGCCCGTTTTTCCAGATCGCCTGCATGCCGAGGTGTGTGATGACGTCCCTCTACCCGCTTCGTTTTCGCCCGATTTTTCGCCAGTACATCTGGGGCGGGCGTCGGTTGGAGACGCTGCTGGGAAAGCGGTTGGGAGAAGGGGAGCATTACGCCGAGAGCTGGGAAGTGGTGGATCATGGAGCCGACCAGAGTGTGGTGTCGGCCGGTCCGCTGGCGGGCCGTTCGTTGCACGAGCTGATTGAGAGGTACGGGATGGAATTGTTGGGCAGGGGAGGGGAGCGGCGGGACCGCTTTCCGCTTCTGCTGAAGTTCCTGGACGCGCAGCGCGACCTGTCGGTTCAAGTCCATCCCGATGATACTCAGGCCGCACGACTCGATCCGCCCGACTACGGCAAGACCGAGGCTTGGTATGTGATCCACGCCGATCCGGGGAGCCGCATCTATGCAGGACTGAAGGCCGGTGTCGATCGGTCGACCTTCGAGCGGGCGATTGCCGATGGGCGAGTGGTCGAATGTCTGCACGTCGTCGAGCCCAAGCCGGGGGACTGCCTGTTCGTACCGGCGCGCACCGTCCATGCCCTGGGAGCCGGCGTGTTGGTGGCCGAATTGCAGCAGTCCAGCGACACGACCTATCGAATCTACGACTGGGACCGATTGGGAGCCGACGGACGGCCGCGAGAACTCCATATTGCCCAGGCGTTGGAAGTGATCGACTTCGAGCGGGGGCCGATCGAGCCGGTGACGATGCCGGCCGGCGCCGGCGACCAGGTGCTGGTGCGGTGCCCGGCCTTCACTTGGCGGTGCCGGCGCCTGGGCCGGCGATCCGCGAGTTTCCAATGGCAGTCATCTACCAGCTTCCATCTGCTGACGGTGATCGACGGCAGCGTCCGCGTGAGCGGCGATCCGACCGGCGAGCCTCTTGGACGAGGCCAGACGATGTTGATTCCCGCGGCGTGTCCGGTGCGGGTCGAGTTGGTCTGTGAACGAGCGGTGGTGCTGGATGGTTACGTCGATCCGGATCCAACGCCTATTGGCGGTCCCGACTCGGGCGACTAAGATAGGAGGGCTCGCCGGTAACGCCGGTCTGCGTTTGCATCAGGTTCGAGACGGGATGGTCCGAGCCACCGATCGGTTTTCTTGCGGCCGGCCGTTCGCCCGTATCGCGCGCGGTGGCTGTCTTTTGTGCGGCACGATCCTATTGGCCGCGGCCCGTTGAGGTTCCCGTGTCCCTGCTGCCGGGATGCGGGTGGAGCAGTGCCATGGCGCAACCGTATAGCGACGACCTTTTCGAAAACACGAAGATGACGTTTGGCGAGCACCTCGAGGAGCTGCGTCAATGTCTGTTTCGCGCCGTCATCGGTCTGGTGCTGGCGTTCATCATCGGGTTGTTCCTGGCCGGACGCGTCGTCCGCATGGTCCAGATTCCCCTCAAAGCGGCCCTGGAAGAATACTATGTCGACCGCACACTGGAGAATCTGACGAACGAGTATCCCGAACTGAAGGAATCGCAGCGAAAACGGATTGCCGATGTGGTGGCCCGCTATCACTTGAGGTTCGAACGGGCATTCGTCGAACGTTCGCTGCTGGAGCGGGCCTTGGGAAATGTGGGACGCGAGGCGACAGCGGCCGAGGATGATGATCGGCTGGGAGCCGCGCTGCCTCCGCCCGACATTTCCCAAATGCGGCCGATTCGGATTTGGCGTCCCTTCACGGCCAAGATCACGTCGCTCAATGCGCAGGAAGCGTTCTTGATCTGGGTCAAGGCGGCGTTCGTCACCGGTCTGGTGCTAGCCAGTCCCTACATTTTCTACCAGTTGTGGCTGTTCGTCTCCGCCGGCTTGTATCCTCACGAACGGCGCTACGTCTATGTTTTTCTTCCCATCAGCGCCGGACTCTTCTGGGCCGGAGCGGCGCTGGCGTTCTTCGGCGTCTTTCGTTATGTGCTCAAGTTCCTGCTGGCCTTCAACGCCAGCATGGACATCGATGCGGAGCCGCGCATCAGCGAATGGATCAGTCTGGTGTTGATGCTGCCGGTCGGTTTCGGAATCGCCTTCCAACTACCCTTGGTGATGCTCTTTTTGCAGAGACTGGGGATCTTCACGATCGAGGCCTATACGGCTCACTGGAAGATCGCCGTGCTGGTGATCACCGTGCTGTCGATGTTGCTCACGCCGGCCGACCCGATGAGCATGTTGATGTTGGGAATCCCTCTGGTCGCGCTCTATTTTCTGGGAATCGCCTTTTGCCGCTGGATGCCTCGAGGACGCAATCCGTTCCGGGAAGCCTACGAGCCGTAGAGTGCGGCAACATCTGCGATCGGTGCGCACATTACCGTGGCTTTCGATGGTCGCTGCCACTCCTACGGACTCCGGCCTCCCGCCTCCGGTCTTACGGGCGAAGCCCGCCTCAGATCGCTTCGGGGCCCCGTTCTCCGGTGCGGATACGGATACACTCATCCATCGGTAAAATGAAAATCTTGCCGTCGCCGATCGATCCTTTCTCGCCCGTTCGAGCACTCTTCAAGATGGCATCGACGGTCGGCTGCACGAAGTCGTCATTCACGGCGATCTGAAGCTGCACCTTCCGCAGCAGGTTTACCGTGAACTCATGGCCGCGGTAGACCTCCGTCTGCCCCTTCTGCCGGCCGAAGCCCTGGCAATCCATAACCGTCAACCGGAACACCTCGACCTCGGTGAGTGCCGACTTGACCGCTTCCAGGCGACTGGGCTGGATGATGGCGATAATGAGTTTCATCAGGGAGTACCTCAAATAGGCCGCGAAACAACACAAGACACAAGGAAGCGTGAAGGGAATCCGAGCCCGCGAGGGTTGGCGCAACCGGCTTGGCGCGTCGAGCAGCCAACAAAACAAGCCGGCGGAAGACGACAATCTACCGGCCCTGTTGCGGCTGTGCAACGCCGGATGTGGGTAAAGGGTCCCCCGGGTCTCGGCAGGCGAGGCGGACACCGGCACGAGACCCTGTGGGGGTACCCTACTGAGCACGGCCGACCGGGTCGGATCAACGCCCCACGGCCGGTTCGGCCGCATGGACCAGTGACTGCCCCGTTGCCGATCGGGTGCCGGCGGGTTCGACGAACACCTGCGATTCGGCCACCAGCGATGGCGGATACGCCTGCATGCCGTGCTCGCAAAGGTCGAGCCCTTCCAGTTCTTCTTCGGGAGAGACTCGCAAGAAGCCGATCAGCCGCAACGTCCAAAACAGCCCGAACATGGTGGCGAAAGCCCAGGCACAGATGATGGCCGTCCCCAACAATTGAGTTCCAATCGACACCTCGTCGCTGAAGATGCCCGCAGCCAATCCACCCCATACCCCGCACAACCCGTGCACCGGCCATGCCCCGACCGGATCGTCGATCCGCAACCGGTCCAACAGCAGGATGCCCCCGACCACCAACACTCCGGCCACGGCTCCAATCACGATGGCTTCCCAGTTCTGCACCTTGTCGCAGTTGGCGGTAATGCCGACCAGACCGGCCAACACACCGTTGAGTGCCATCGTCAGGTCCGGTTTCTTGAACAGCGCCCAGGCCAGCAGCATGGCCACCACACTGCCGGCCGCAGCCGCCAGCGTCGTGTTGACGGCGACCAGCACCACGGCGGCCACGTCGGCGCCGGTGGAGAATGCCAGTTGACTGCCGGGGTTGAAGCCATACCAGCCGACCCACAGGATCACCACGCCCAGTGCGGCAAAGGCCAGATTGTGGCCCGGCATGGGGACCGACTTGCCCTTGACGAAACGACCGATCCGCGGACCCAGAACGATGGCTCCGGCCAAACCGGCGAATCCGCCCACCGCGTGGACGACCACCGAGCCGGCAAAGTCATGGAAGCCCATGGCATCCAGGAATCCGCCTCCCCACTTCCACATGCCGCTGATGGGATAGACCAGCCCGGTGATCACCGCACTGTAGACCAGATAGGCGCCGAACTTCATGCGACCGGCGACGGCTCCCGAAACAATCGTAGCCGCCGTCGCAGCGAATGCCACTTGAAACAGGAAATCCACCTGCGGGTGCAATTTGCCCGCCTCGACGACTTCCGGTGCCGCCTCGGAAATGCCAAAGCCCCCGAACCCGAAATAGCCCCCTTCGAATGCCGAACCGGGATACATCAGGCTGTAACCGAAGGCGAAAAAGAGCAGCACTCCAACGGCCAAATCCATCATGTTCTTGAACAAGATGTTCACCGTGTTCTTGGCCGCGTTGAGTCCCGCTTCGACCATCGCGAAACCGCCCTGCATGAATAGCACCAGCACGGCCGCCAACAGGAGCATCATGTTGTCGAGCGCATATCCGAGCTGCGCGGTGCTACTCGCCGAGGCCACTGCCTCTTCCGCTGACACGTTTCCGGACGCAAACAATACCGAGACCATGGCCAGGGCCGCCGCCACTGCCAACCTTCGTGTTCCTCTCATCGCCTCGCCTTTACCCCTTGGGTTCTGTCATTTGGGCCTTATCACTTCAAGTGCGGCAGACCGTCGTACGGTAAGACGTCGCGGGCTTCTACTTCCGGCCGCACAAGCTGCATGCACCCAGCCAAGCAAGGACTGTGCCGATCCAGCCGGTGGCCGCAGGTGCCGATGCACGTAAGTTGATATCAACAAGCAAGATGAGGCGTCGCATTTTTTGCCGGCTCTGCCATGGCAACAGGTGTCCGGCTGGCTGCTGCTTAAACGATGGGCAGGGGGGTGTTGGAAAAGCAGGCGATGCTCGCATTGGCCGCCCGGTCATGCAACTGATACCGCGGCGCACAAAAAACCCCCGGCGGGTTCGCGCCGGGGAATCGTGTCCCTTGCCGACGGGTCGGCGTTCAGTCGTTCAGCGGGCAACACTTCTCGCACGGCAATTCGGCACCCGTGATCGGACATACCAGTCCTTTCGCCTTCGCGGCCGGTGCGTCACTAGCCGATTGCGACGCGACAACGACAAGTCCACCGATCGCCAACGGCAACGCCACCAGAATCGGGACAATCCACTTTCTGTACATCGCACTCTCCCTTTGACAAGAAAACAAACCGCTCACTTCGCATACTTGAAAATGGCGTCCATCAGTTCGTCATAGACGCCATCATCTCCCGATCGTATGGCGTCCGTAGCGCACCGTTCCAAGTAATTGCGCAGCACGGACTTCGTCACGCCCTTCAGTGCGGATTGCACGCTCGCCAATTGTTGCAGCACCTCGATGCACGGTCGCTGTTGCTCCAGCATGCGTGCAATCCCTCGCACTTGCCCCTCGACGCGCGTCAGTCGCCTTTGCAGGCCGGCCAGCCTGTCCCGGTCGTAAATCGGCAATTCTGTTTCTTTCGTCATCGGCTGGCCTCTATACTCATACCCCCTACCAGTATTATCGGGATGCCGCCGGGGAGGTCAAGCCCGATGGGCCATTTTTTTTCCGAACGAGCGGGAAGATGAAGATAGCGAGCGGTTCCCGATCGTGTACTGCAGTGCCAACGTCGAGATCTTGCACAACCGACCAAGAACCGGGCCGCGTCGAGTCGTGCTCGACGCGGCCTGGTTGGAGGGTCGACTGCAGTGTGCCCGTTCGACAAGCGGCTCAGAATCGCAGGATGACGTCGACGGCGGCAGTAAACTGGTCGTCCGAAGTGCCGTCGTCATAGGGCAGTCCGTTGCCGTCGAACCAGTCCCAGCGTACTTCGGGGCGGACGATGACGTTCAGGCTGGGAATCCAATTGGCGCCCAGCGTGGCGGCGTAGTAGTTGCCGGCGAGGCCGCCGCCGAACGGATTGCCGGCCCGCGCGCCGGCGACGCGGAAGCCGTCGTCGTCGCGGAACCACTCCAGCCGAGCGCCGAACCTCCAGCAGTCGTTCAGCGTGTAGTACAGGTACTGGTTGATACCGTACCACTCGGCACTCTCCCCGTTCGCGAGCACGGCCTCTTGCCATCCCAGGTCGTGTTGCAGCACGTATTCGACCCGGTCGGTGACGTGCCAGTCGAACACCAGGCTATAGAGGGTGCGAGGCGTATAGGGGCCGCCCAAGTCGACGCCTTCTTCGCCGGTGATGATACTGCCGGTGATGGTATAGGCGCCGTGGCAGGGAGCGTACGTGGCACCGGCCAGGAACGCCAGATTGTCGCTCAGGCCGTCGAACTGATCCCAGCCGTTGACCAGCCCGCCGTACAGCGTCCAGACGTCGCCTTCGAACGTAAGCAGTCCGCCGGTGTGCATGAACGGCTCGCCATACATCATCGTGTAGGCGTGCGAGTAGAAGAAATTGTTGACGGCTCGCGTGTTCTCATAGCCCATGATCGTGTAGAACCGGCCGACTTTCATGGAGAGTCGGTTGTAGGCCACTTCGCCGTACGCTTGTGGCGTGACCAATCCGTAGTCCGGCCCTGCGTTCCACTTGTTGGCTCCGTTCTGATAGGTTTCCCAGCCGGTCATCTGGTTGAACACATAGTCGGTGCCGAAAAGCACGTCGACTCGAGCTCCCCAATCCCAGCCCGAGCCACCGGTGTTGGCCCGGCGTTCGAGGACGGCATAGAGCTGGTTCACTTGGAATTCGTTCTGGTCGTTGAACGCCAGCGGGCCGTTGAAACGGCTGGCCGGACTGTCGGCATTGGCCGTCGCACCGACGTCGAGCCATCCCGTCAAGGTGAAACCGCCGGGGAGCGGAGGAAGCAGCGTCCATGGCTCGCAGCACTCTGCGTGAGGGAATAGCCGCCAACCGCCGGCGCAATCGTCACAACCGCCAACGCCGCCGCAGGAGGTACACTCGCCGAGGAAATCGAACTCTTTCGAGTCTTCCACGACCGGCTGCTGCACGTCGCTGGGAGAGGGTTCATCCTCCAGGTAGTAATAGGTGGTATCGGTGGTCACCGGCCGGACCGAGGCCGGCTGTTTCAGCGTTTGCCCCGACGCCGGCTGGGGCACGCAAAGGCATGCCAGGGCCGCCAGGACGAAATAGGTCGTGCGTTTCATGACGCGAATCTCCCGAACTAGGAAGGAGGGTGTGACTTGGTGGTGGGTCGCCCTCGGGTGGGGCGGTCGGTGGGCCGAGCCAACAAGAGATGGCAGGTGGGAGGCCGGCTGTTGCTCTCATCGGCGTTATCGACGTTCTTCGCCCGCTACATTGATCCGAGAATCGCCGACTGGCACAGCTTGCCCAACAAGTCGGACTGCCTCGGTAGTGTTTGCCAATTCGACAAAGCTCCGAGGCTCGGATGTGGAAGAAGGCTGTGGCGATGCCGCCCGCTTGAGGTGGCTTGAGCGGACCGGTGGCCGACCGCTACGATTGCGGCAAAGGCGAATACCGAAGATTTTCAAGCCTTTCGAAGAACCTGCCGTACCGATGCCTGGCCTCGGGTGCGTTGCGTGCAGCATGGAGTTTTATGACACCCACGGCGTGCAGTACTTGGATGCAATCGCCGTCCACTTGAGGAGCCTGTGATGGCCCTGTTCGATCGCTTTCGTCGCCGAAAACCGGAGGAGACTCAGCCGGATCCCGTGGACTCGGCTCCACCCCGATCGGACGAAGATCCGGTCTCGCCGGGGGAGTCGGGCCGTCCGGTGGAGTCGGCCGCGGAAAAGGATGCCGGGTCTTCCCCGAGCGGCGGGGGAGGCGAGTCGCAGGGAGGCTGGTTCGGCCGCATTCGCCAGGGCTTGCGGAAGACTTCGCAACTGTTGCGGACCGATATCCGCGACCTGTTCAAACGCGAAGGCCGACTGGTCGATGAGGATTTCTTGGACGAGTTGTTTGCCATTCTCGTCCGCACCGACATGGGAGCCGGACCCGCCAATGAGATCCGGGAGGAAATCGCCAAGGAATTCCGGGGTCGTGTGGTCCAGTTCGACGAAGTGCTGGACGTGATTCGGGCCAAGATCCGGGATCTGCTCGATGCGCCGGAAGAACCCATTCGGTTTGCCGAGACCGGGCCGACCGTGATTTTGGTGGTCGGTGTGAACGGTTCGGGGAAGACCACCTCCATCGCCAAGCTGGCCGCCAAGTTCAAACGGGAAGGGAAGTCGGTCATCTTGGGTGCCGGCGATACGTTTCGCGCGGCGGCCGTGGAACAACTCAAGGTGTGGGCCGGGCGGATCGGCGTCGATATCGTCACGGCCGAGAAGCAGGGCGGAGATCCGGCCAGCGTGGCCTATCGAGCGGTTGAGCGGGCTCTGGAGTCGGGCGTCGACGTGTGCATCATCGACACGGCGGGACGATTGCAAACGCAGAAGAACTTGATGCAACAGTTGGAAAAGATCTACCGAGTGATCGCCAAACAGATTCCCGACGCGCCTCACGAAACCTTGCTGGTGCTCGATGCCACGGCCGGCCAGAACGGCATCAGTCAGGCTCAAGGCTTCTCGCAAGCCGCGCGCTGCACGGGGATCGTGCTGGCCAAGCTCGATGGAACCGCCAAGGGAGGCGTCATCATTCCGATCCGCAAGCAATTCGACCTGCCGGTGAAGTTCGTCGGAGTGGGAGAGCAGCCGGAGGATCTGGCTCAGTTCAACCCCGATTCGTTCGTGGCGGCGCTGTTTGACGACCCTGCCGGCGGCGAACCCGTCCCTACGAGTCCTCGCGGCGAAGATCGTGCATGACACGGTCGAGCACTCCATTGACGAACTGGGCGGAGTGCTTCGAGCCGAATCGCTTGGCCAACTCGACCGCCTCGTTGATGGCGACTCGAGGCGGCGCGTCGGTGTAGAGGATCTCATAGGCCCCCAGCCGCAGAATGTTGCGGTCGGTAGCCGCCATCCGTTCGAGTGTCCAGTTTTCGGCTCGAGTCGCCAGCAGCTCGTCCAGTTCTTCACGATTTCGTTGCACGCCCGCCACCAGCGACCGGGCGAACTGGATCAACTCGCGATCCTGGCGCAAACGTCCCGCGAGAAACTCCTCTACCGGAGCCGGCTGCTGCTCGGGATTGAGATCGACCGCATAAAGCAGTTGGAGGGCGACTTCGCGGGCACGACTGCGTTTGGCCATAAGTCGTAGGGGCAGGTGAGGCGCCCAGGGGCGACTCACTCCTTCGGTGGCGAGGATTCGGTTTTGCAGCGGGTCCACCGGCTCGAGTTCGATCACCGGATCGATGGTCGGCGGCCGGTGTGTTGTCGCAACTTGGGGAACATCGACGCGGCTGCGCATTGTAGGCGCCTATGCCTCATCTGGCAAACGCCCGAGCAGATCGACCAACTGCAAGGCCACTTCGGCGCACTCGGCACCCTTGTTCCCCGCCGTTCCCCCGGCTCGCTGCAACGCCTGCTCCATGTTCTGGCAGGTCAGCAGGCCGAAGGGGATGGGAAGTTGATAACGCAGGGCCAACTCACCGAGTGCCAGAGAGACCTGCCGATTGATGTGGCGGTCATGCGTGGTCTCGCCTCGGATGACGCACCCCAAGGCGATGATGGAGGCGTATCGGCTCTGCCGGGCCAGCCGGTCGACCAGTAGCGGCAGCTCCCAGGCTCCGGGAGCCCAGACCACGTCGATTCGTTCGTCGGGAACGTCGGCCTCCCGCAGCCGGTCGACGGCACCTTGCAGCAGCCGTCCCGTGACAGCCTGGTTGTAGGCCGAGACGACGATGGCGAACCGTGATCGGCCATCGTAGTCGGTGTTCCCCCGGTACTCCGCCATCGTGCCCATCCTTCGCAATGATCAGACGTGGGCCTTGAGGCTCATGAGGAACTCCGCGTTGCTGCGGGTCTTGCGCAACCGGGAGACCAGCATCTCCATCGCGTCGGGCGGATTCATTTCGTTGAGCACGCGTCGTAGCACGCAGACCAGCCGGTGTTCATCGGGGTCCATCAAGATCTCTTCCCGTCGTGTACCGCTCGAGTTGATGTCGATGGCCGGCCAGATGCGACGATCGACGAGTGTGCGGTCCAGCACGATTTCCAGGTTCCCCGTTCCCTTGAATTCTTCGAAGATCACGTCGTCCATCTTGCTGCCGGTATCGACCAGAGCCGTGGCGAGGATGGTGAGTGAGCCACCTTCTTCGACTTTGCGCGCCGATCCGAAAAACCGTTTGGGAGCCTGCAAGGCGTTGGCATCGAGCCCGCCGGAGAGGATTTTGCCCGACTGCGGGCATTCCGAATTCCAGGCTCGCGCCAGCCGAGTGATCGAATCGAGAAAGATCACCACATCGACGCCGTATTCGACCAGCCGCTTGGCCTTTTCAATGACCATTTCGGAAACCTGGACATGGCGCGACTGCGGCTCGTCGAACGTCGAACTGATCACTTCGCAGTTGGGCCCCTTGACCTCGCGCTCCATGTCGGTCACCTCCTCGGGCCGCTCATCGATCAACAGCATGATCACATAGGCGTCGGGGTAGTTGTGCAACACCGCCTTGGCCATCTTCTGCATCAGGATCGTCTTTCCGGCTCGAGGCGGACTGACGATCAAGCCTCGCTGCCCGAATCCCAACGGCGTGATCATGTCGACGACTCGAGTCGAAATGTCGTCGGGATCCCATTCGAGCAGAATCCGCTCTTCGGGATGCAACGGGGTCAACTCGTCGAACGGGATCCGTTTGGGAACGAGGTTGGGATCCTGGTAGTTGATGGCCTCGACACGGAGCAGGGCGAAATACCGTTCGTTTTCCTTGGGCGGACGGATTTGCCCGGAGACAATGGCGCCGGTCTTCAGTCCGAAGCGGCGGATCTGGCTGGGGGAGACGTAGATGTCGTCGGGGCACGAAAGGTAGTGGTGGTCGGGGCTCCGCAAGAAGCCGAAGCCGTCGGGAAGGACCTCCAGCGTTCCCTCGCCGTACATCAGGCCGCTTACCTTCACACGCTCCTTCAGAATCGAGAAGATCAGCTCCTGTTTCCGCATCTCCGCGGCGCCGTCGACCTTCTGCTTTCTCGCTTCCTCGATCAACTCCTGCATCGACATCTTCTGGAGTTGAGCGATGTGGGACTCCGTCTCCGGTTCGACGTCCGTGGGGACATCCTCGTGCAGGACTTCTTCCAAGGGAATGCCGCGGTCGACTTGATTGGCGATCTCCTCGGCGATCGAAAGAGGCTCATTGCGTTTCTTCCAGCCGGAACGGCCGTTGCGGTGGGGTTTGCCGTGAGGCTGGTCGGAGTGCGGGGTCGAATGGTGGGTCATCGCTCAGTGGTCCTGTAGAGAAGTGTTTCAGGATCGCCCCCGAGGGAAAGGGGCTTGCTGCAGGTAGGCAATGGATTCGAGAAGCCCGGGAGTGGGGCCGCCAGGGGTGTCACCGGGGGACGGTGAAATCAAAGGTGTAGGAATAGGATGTTCAGAACGCTTTCATTATGGCGGATCGGATGGCCCGCGCAAAGGTGGGATGGCCGTTTTCTTTTCCCACCACTTTCGCAAGCGGCGCTCAAAGTCGTATTCCGAGCCCGCATTGTCGAGTATTACGTCGGCGGCTCGCTTTTTTCGGCCCACCGGCCACTGCGACGCCTCCCGCTTTTGCCAATGGTCGGCCGACCATCCCCGAGCCTCCGCCCGTCGTCGCCGCACCGAATCGGCCGCGTCGATGAACAGCAGTTCATCTGCCAGGTCCTTCCATCCGACTTCCAGCAGAAGAGGGACATCGAGCACGACCAGCGACTCGCCGCTGTCGGCCGCCTGCTCGAGTTCCTCCGCGATCCGTTGTCGGACGCGAGGATGCACGAGACTTTCCAGTTTCCGGCGGTTGCGGACCGCTTCGGGCGAATCGCCGAATACCAGTTCAGCCAGTCGCTTCCGGTCGACCGCTCCGCGCGAGTCGACCACAGTGGGGCCGAAGCAGTCCCGGAGTTGCCCCACGATGGCCGGCTCATCCAGGACTTGCTGAGCCATTCGATCGGCGTCGATGGTGTGGGCTCCCCATTGGCCGAGTAACCGCGTCGCCAGGGACTTGCCGGAGGCGACTCCACCAATGACCGCCACGACCCAGGGGCGGCGTTTGTCCGACGGATTTCGCGTCGGGGTGTCGGCGTCGGTCTGTTTCACCATGGGAGTCTCGCCCTGTTTCCACCGCTGTCAGTCGCATTCCGCCCAGTTGCTGCCCCAGGCGATGTCGACCTTGAGAGGCGTCGACCACTCGATCACTCCGGTCATCTTCTCTTGGACCAATGCCGTCAGCGACTCGCGCTGCTGGTGCGGTGTCTCGAAAATCAGTTCGTCATGGATTTGCAGCAACATCCTGGCGGGAAGGCCGCCTTCCCGAATGGCCCGATGGACGCTGATCATGGCGCGTTTGATCAGGTCGGCCGCCGTTCCCTGAATCACCGTATTGACGGCGATCCGCTCCGGCATATTGAGTTGCTGTCCACCCTTCCGCTCGGACGCCGCTCGCACGCCTTCGATGTGCCGTTTCCGTCCCAATGCTGTGGAGACATAGCCGTCTTGCCGGCACGCGTCGAGTACGTCGTTCATGAAGGAGGCCACGCCGGGAAACCGCTGGAAGTAGGCCTCGATGAATTCGGCCGCCTCGGCCTTGCTGATGTCGAGCGACTTGGCCAAGCCGAACGGACTTTGTCCGTAGATAATGCCGAAATTGATCGCTTTGGCCCGCCGGCGCTGTTCGCTGGTCACCTCGTCCGGAGCCACACCGAACACTTCGGCCGCCACCTGCCGATGGATGTCCTGGTCCATCCAGAAGGCTTGCCGCAACGTCTCGTCTCCCGACATTTCCGCCAGGACGCGCAACTCGATTTGGGAATAGTCCGCGGTGACCCACACCCAATCCGGATCCTGCACACCGAAGGCCGAACGAATGGCGCGGCCCTCGGCCGTTCGCACGGGGATGTTCTGCAGATTGGGATCGGTCGAAGAGAGTCGACCGGTGGCCGCCACGTCTTGACGGAACGAGGTGTGGACGCGTCCCGTGCGAGGGTGCACCATTCTCGGTAGTGCGTCGACATAGGTGTTCTTGAGTTTCGCGAATTGGCGATACTCGATGATCTTCGCCGGAAGCGGGTGCTGCTTGGCCAGTTGATTTAGTACTTCCACATCGGTGCTCGGTCCGGTCTTCGTGCGTTTCACCACGGGGAGTTTCAGTTTTTCGAACAGGATCACCCGTAGCTGCGTCGGCGATCCGATATTGAACGGCTCCCCGGCGATCTGGTAGATCTCCTGTTCCAGGGCGGCCAAGCGGTCGCCGAACTGGCGACTCAGTTCTTCCAAGCGGCCGACGTCAATGAACACGCCGGTGAACTCCATTTCCGCCAGCACGTGAATCAGCGGGATTTCCAAATCCCGGTAGAGCGGGAGCAGGTCTTCCTGCTCGAGTTTCTCCGTGAGGGGAGTCCACAGCCGGTAAGGGACATCGGCATCTTCGGCGGCGTAGGGGCCAATCGCCGCAAGCGGAATCTGATCCATCGACTTCTGCGACTTGCCTTTGCCGATCAGTTCCGCGATGGAGATGTTCTCGTGTGCCAGGTACCGGCGAGCCAGATCGTCCAGGCCGTGGCTACGCTGCCCCGGATCGATCAAGTAGTCCGCCACCATCGAGTCGAAGCGGACGCCCTTGACCGGCTGGCCGTGACTGCGGAGCACGATCAGGTCGTACTTGAGATTCTGGCCCCCTTTGGCGATCGAGGCGTTTTCCAGGATCGGCCCCAGGTGCCGGCGGACCAGCTCCCACTCCAGTCGCGGTTCTCCCAGGGGAGCTCGGACGGGCACGTAGCAAGCCTCGCCTTCTTCCCAGGCCAGCGAGAGTCCGACCAGGTCGGCCCAACGAGGCCACAGCGAAGTGGTTTCGGTGTCGAGCGTCAGTCGCTCGGCGGTGGCCAGACGGCCGGCCAACTCCGATAGCTCCGTTTCATCGGTGATGATGCGGTAGTCGGTTTTCCAGTCTCCGGTCGTTTCCACGGCTTCGCCCAACAGCTCTTTGGCCAGTTGCCGGAACCCGTATTCCCGGCACAACTCGGCCACCGCCTCGCGGTCCATGGGGCCGACGCGGGCCTCTTCCCAGTCGAACGACAGGGGAACGTCGGTCCGCAGCCGGACCAGGCGGCGGCTTTGCTCGAGCAATTCCCGGCTGGCTCGAAGTCGTTCCCGCCGTTTGGGGCCGCGCACTTCCTCGAGGTGCTCGAAGATCCCCTCGATCGATCCGTATTTCTGCAGGAGCTCCGAGGCCGTTTTCCGGCCGATGCCTTCGACGCCGGGGATATTGTCGCCCGGATCGCCCCACAGAGCTTGCAAATCGATCACCTGCTCAGGGGTGACTCCCCACTCGTCGACCACCTCCTGGCGTCCCATTTCTTTCCGTTTGCGGATGAGATAGATACGGACGTGGTCGCCTACCAGTTGGCGAGCGTCTTTGTCGTTGGTGACCAGGTAGCATTCGCCTCCCGCCTCGACTGTTCGAGCGGCGATGGTGGCCAGGATGTCGTCGGCCTCGAACCCCGGCACCTCGACCTGCAGGATTCCCAGCGCATCGAGCCATCGGTGAATGGCCTCGATTTGCGGTCGCAGATCCTCTGGCATCGCCTCGCGGTCGATCTTGTATTCACCGTATTCTTCATGCCGGAAGGTGGGGCCTTTGGCATCGAAGGCGCAGATCAGGTAGTCGACGCGGCGGGTCCGCGTCAATTCGACCAGATCCCGGATGAAGCCGAAAATGGCCCCCACCGGTCGTCCATCCGGACCGGTCATCTCGGACATGGCATGAAAGGTCTGGTAGATCAGCGAATGCGCATCGACGGCATAGACGGCGGATCCATCCAGACGAGGGGGGGCGTGGCCGCGAGCGGCGGAGGAATTGGGGGCGGCTCGGTCGCCGGATTCTAGCGGCAGCATGGGTTGCATCGGTTGTGTCGGATTCATGGGTAGGTGGCGGTGGGAGTGGAAGAGCCGAGGGGCATTTTGTTGACACGGCTCGAGGCAGCAAATAGACTGAGCCGCAGGACTTCGATCATATCAGAAAATACGATCGCCTCCGAAGCGGAGGCTTTTTCTACTCACATCAGGCCGCGCGAGCGGTACGCAGGAGTTGATAGATGGCAACCCGCGAACAGTTGGGACTCCAAGTCGCCCTCATCGTTTCCGTGATGCTGGTTCTTTTCCTCAGCGTGACCAACTTCATGTCGTGCTCGAAGGCCAAGAGTGATGCACTGAAGGCCAGCCAGATGGCCCAGCAGGTCCAGGAAGCCAACCAGGTGCGGGAACAGTTCCAGTTCCGCTACGCCGCGCTGAAGTTCATGATCACCGAAGGCCTGACCATCAAGGACATTGATCCGGCCGACCCCATGAGTCAGATCCGCGAACAACTGGAGACGGAACTCGGCAAGACGGCTCCGGGGGCTCTCAACGATCCCGAAGTGAAGTCGATGGCGGAAAACTACTATCAGCACATGGCCGCTTTCGGCTACGACTCCGACCTGCGACGCAACTACTCCAACATTACCGATTACCTGCTGCAGGTCGTTACCAAGAAAAACCAAGAGAACTCCACGCTCGATCAAACCGCCCAGCAACTGACCGCCGAAAAGAACGCTCTGGAAGAGGCGCTCAAGAAGGCCGAACAGACCTTCAACGAGAAACTGGCTCGTTGCGAGCAGGATAAGCAGAAACAAAAGGCGGCCTTCGACCAGGAACGGCAGCGGATCACTCAGGAGAAGGAGCAGATCGCTCAGCAGCTCCAGGCCAAGGACGCGGCCTTGACCCGGCTGGCCAACGAAAAGAAGAAGTCCGAGCAGGCCGCTCAGAAATTGATCGCCGACCTGCAGCAATCCAACCGCCGCTTGAACAACCGGATCGCCCAGTACGAACGAGCTTCCTTCGAGTCGCCGGACGGCTATGTCACCGTCGTCAATCACGGCTTGCGGCTGTGCTACATCGACGTCGGCTCGGCAGACGGCATGCGTCCGCAGATGACGTTCAGCGTCTACGACAGCGATCAGTCCGAAGTCATGATCGATCGTCCCAAAGGAAGCATCGAAGTCGTGAAAGTCGTGGGGCCGCATCAGACGTTGTGCAAGATCACGGACGACTCGGTGGACAACTTGATCCGGGAAGGGGACATCATCCACTCGCCCGCCTGGGACCCGGGACGGCCGGTCCACTTCGCCATGATGGGATTGATCGACGTCAATGAAGACGGGGTCAGCGACAAGGCGCTGGTCGTTTCGCTGATCGAGAACAACGGTGGCGTGATCGACCCTCAAGTGACTCCCGACACGCGTTATCTGATCCAAGGAGCCCCCCGCAACGAGAAGACGGGCGGGGAAATGACGGCTCGGGAAAAAACCGCCTACAGCAACATGCTGGAGGCTGCCCAGCAATTGGGTGTGGAACGGATTTCGCCGGCCAAAGTGGTCAGCTACATGGGCTGGCGAGGCGACATCCAGGTGGCGGCGATCGGAACCACGGGAGACCGCGGCCTGAAGATCAAGCCGGGGCGCACGGCCGTCAAAGATCCCGAAGCCGTGATCGAAGAGTTCAAGAAAGAACTCGAGTGGCAGCGCAAGCGGCGAGGAAGGCCGGGCCGGGAAGACGCCGAGCGTGTCGATTCGGCAGGCCGTGAAGCGTCCGATCGGTAAGCGTTTCCGCTCCGAGCGATTGGCGGCTGCGCCGCCGCGCTTCGCGCGATGTCGCTCCGTGCTGCGAAGCCGCACGGCCGTCGGTCAGGCTTTCCAGCCTGACCAGGACCCGCCGCAGCGGTCTGCGCACCGGTGGCCGGTATCAGCGCACCGGTCGGCCGTCCCGAAGACGCACATCTGCCTAGCCGGCGGCTCGGGCTGCGACGACGAAGACAGACTCGTGTCATGGACTCGAGACGACAACAACCTGTCACAAATCTGGACGCTCACCAGTGAAGGCGACTGGTCGCAGTTTGTTGAAAACACGACGACGGAGAACATGCAGGCACCTATTATCGTTGTAGGCCTCACCTCAATTGGCGGCAGCCTTTTTGGCGGAAACGTCGGAGCGGGCATGGCAGCGGCATGTTCCGAGAACCCAAAGATCGAACCCACCACGAAGGATGGCGGCGGGAGGGACGGTGCGGAGCGGGGGCAGCGGTGAGGGGTTGCAGGCGGCGGGCGCCGCTCCAAAGCCCGCCGGTGGCTCGCGCGAGACATTATTCTATCATCAGGCTGGAGGCTGGAGGCGGGAGAGGGGAGAAGGGTGGAAGAGAGGAGTCGTGGTGCCAAAGTCGACTTCCAGGGCGCCGCTCGATACACTGTCCCATCTCACGGCGAAGATCCGCGAATGTGCAGACGGCGAGTAGCAAACAACGGACGAAGGATAACACAATGACAGACTGGAGAGAGCGTATTAGCGTTGATCCGAACATCTGCCACGGCAAGCCGTGCATTAAGGGTACGCGGGTTATGGTCTCGGTGATCCTCGACAATCTGGCGGCGGGCGAAAGCCGCGAGGTGATCAAGCGAGGGTACAACGTCACTGAGGAGGATATTCAAGCGGCGCTCCATTACGCCGCCGATCTGGCCCGTGATCGGGTTGTCTCCCTTCCGACGGACGTAGCCTGATGAAGTTCAAGATCGACGAAAACCTGCACTCCGACGCCGCCGATTTGCTCAAACAGCATGGGTACGACGCGAGGACCGTCGTTGATCAGGGTTTGCGAGGACATTCCGATACGGACATCGCTCGCATCTGTCGGCAGGAGTCTCGGATCATTGTGACATTGGATCTTGACTTCTCAGACATTCGGGTCTATCCCCCTGCCGATTACGAAGGTATCATTGTTCTCCGGTTGAACGATCAAAGCCGTGCGTCTGTGCTGCAAGCTCTTGAACGGGCCATTGCGCTGTTTGATACTGAGTCGCTTGCTGGCCGGTTGTGGATCGTCGATGGTCACCAAGCCCGCATTCGGGTTGGCGCTCGTCGAGCACACGTTGACCGAAGAAAGTGATTGTGCTGATCGGCGTGGTTGTCAGTTCCCAAGAACAGAAGATGAACACCAAGCAAAAAGACAGCGATTGCAGTGACGGTGCGGAGCGGGGGGCAGCGGTGAGGGGTCGCAGGCGGCGGGCGGGGCCGAGTCGGCGGCGAGGCGCCGCTCCAAAGCCCGCCGGTGGCTCGCAGGTAGGCTGAAGGCCGTAGGTCGGGTTTTCCAGCCTGACCACACATGGGATTCGCAAAGATGCGTCTTCAGACCCTTCCACAAACGCTCCACACCCGGTCATTCGTGCGCGGGACGTCATGGCGAGTTTTGGTCAGTCTGGAAAGCCTGGCCTACAAGAAAAAACTTCCCACGATGTGGTCCCAAGAACCAAGTACTTGTGACGACGTGGCGTCACTGTATTGCGATCTTCCCGCCCAACTCATCTGCGTCGTCAGGCAGAATCCTCGCCACTTCTCGCCGACGCCCGATGATCGCCTCCCGGCTGCCAAGCTCCGGTTCGAACGTTGATATCCCGCTTTACTCCATTCTTCCACGCACCCCTCACCCCTCACCCCTCACCCCTCACACCTCACCCCTCACCCCTCACCCCCAGGGCTTTTAACATCTTTGGAGCAAACGAAACGCGGACAGATGTGAGCCTTTCTTGCATCGTTTGCGTTTGGGAGGCGGCTTTTTCGGCCCCCGCACGGCCTTCCTGTACTTGTTCACCTTTACGCGCTTGCTCACGCTGCGGAGAAACCTGGCAAGTCCGGCGTGACTGCGAGGAGTCAGGCTGTTCCATTCCTCTTCATTGATCGCGGTGAGCATACCTTCCATCGGCGCCTGGATCGCCTTCGATATTTTGAAGTGGCTCATTTTTTCGACCGCCTCGTCGTCGTGTTCGGCATAAAGCGCGGCGAGGAGCACTTGGTGACAGTTGAATGCAAACATGGCCATGCAGAACAATAGCAGCGCGCAGCGAGGGTGACAGTTGCCTTTTACTTCGCAGGTAAACGCAGTCGTCAGCCGGTAAAACGCATTCTCGATTTCCCATCGCGTAAGGTACAAATCGGCAAGCGCGGCTGTCGATGCGTCTTCGCAAGGTACGTTGGTGAGGATGTGAATCACCGTGTCGCCGTCTCGCGTTGGCTCGTCCAGTTCGACCGTGATTCGCCGGAGCGTGATCACATCGTTTTTCTGGCCGATTTCAATTGCTTGCTCATATACCATTCCTGTGCTGCTACGCTCTTTTTTTGCCCTGGTTCCAAGGAGCGTTCCCTTCAACCGCCCATTGTGCCGAATCACGAAACATGTCTTTCGAGCGGCAAGATCCTGCATGAAATGAACGATGCAGAAATTGCGATCGGCCAGAAGCAAATCACCTTCGCCGAGATCCGAGACAACTCGCTCCAGTACGACCGGTTCCTGCGCATGCGCGTCCTCCAATACGTATGCCCTATCGAATATCTGTTTCTGGTGGTCAAACCTCGCAACAACCGTTCCGGGCAACGGAGCTGCCCATTGGTCGCGAGCCTTCTTCAGCCGTCTTTCCGTCTTCTGAAGATGGTTGCCATCGAGCGAAAGCACGCGGTAACCTTTCAACACGTTCCAGGGGATGTAACCCAAGTGCTCAAGCAGCGACGAGGTTTGTTCGGCACTATACGAAACGAGCTCCTCCGACAACCTGGGATTGGTTCGATTCGTTTTTCCGTAGAACGCAACCAGCGACGTCCCCAATTCTTCCTTGTATTTCTCGTACGCTTGATTTCGATTCTCAAGAGTCCCCAAGGCAATTTCGGCCATACACATCGCGACCGTTGAAAACTCGATCACATCGGTATACTGCCGCCCTCGATTCTTTTCGAAAACCTGTTTGAGGTTCTCCCCCAAAAGTTGTATGGCGATCGCTCTCGCCATCACAGCTAGAGGATTGCATTGAGAAAACCGCTCCAACATTGCCTTCCCTGACATCGAAACACCTCCCTGAAAAAGTAAATAACCGCCGAAGCCGTGGAGCGAGCGAAGATTGATCTGGCATGAAACTGCCGGATTCTGTAATTCGTAGCACCATGAGTGCTTCGCTATTGGAACGGAATCCGCTTTCGGAACAAGTTCGGGCGCTGACGGCGCTGGTTGAGCGGTTGCGGCAGGAAGTCTGTGAACTGCGTCGTGAAAACCGCGAGTTGCGGCAAGAAGCAGGCTACTGGAAGAGCATGCATGCCAGGGCTGTTGAGCGCATTGCCAAGCTGCAAGCAGAACTCGATCAGGCCCGGGCCGAGATTCGTCAACTGAAAGCCGAACGTTTCGGCAGAAAATCTGAAAAGCAGTCCTCCATCGCTCGCTCCAAGGATCCCGCCGCCCCTCGGCAGAATGCAACTCCCAAGAAGAAGCGCGGGCAGCAACCAGGACGTCCTGCACCCAAGCGAAGAGGCTACTCGCACCTGCCGGCACGTGAAGAATCGATCGACCTGCCCGACCAGGACAAAGTGTGTGCTTGCTGCGGCAAGCCGCTGCAAGACCTCGGCTACAGCGACGATAGCGAACAACTCGAAATCGAAATCACAGTCTATCGCCGCGTCGTTCGCCGCAAGCGTTATCGTCTGTTCGGCGACAATTAGAATTCCGCTTTAGCGACAATTAGAATTCCGGTGTTGATTTCGGGAATCAGGGATTTTTCGATTTGCGGGC
>Ga0256839_1001903_pt1 | contig 24434 bp, 24 predicted proteins | sample 354166metaG_FD_185968 | JGI IMG/M metagenome (GOLD analysis project Ga0256839, IMG submission 185968) | Hydrothermal vent microbial communities from Mid Atlantic Ridge, Atlantic Ocean - 354-166 | ecosystem: Environmental > Aquatic > Marine > Hydrothermal vents | place: Atlantic Ocean: Mid... | reverse complement strand
ATTCGCGGGTTGGCGCCTTGTGCTCCATGCCGGAAAGGATGCTGCCGAAACCGCCTCCTATTGCAGCGGAGAAACCGTGCTGGTCTTGGCCCGCGCTGAATCTGTGCGCGGCCCGTGTCTGGTGATCTGGCGGGAAACGTTGCGTCAACGCGGAGCGCTGTCGCTGGAAATTGCCGAGGGGCAACTGGTTCTGACCGGCAGCAAGGACGCAGCCCGTAACCGCCCTTGGGGATATTAGGGCGTAGACTCATAAACCCCGCGCCGCCAGCGTGAATATCGCGAAATATCAGTGGTTTGCGACGCGCCGTCAATAGTGGTTCTATTGGCAAGCGTCGCGAGCCGCTGAAATGAAGCGATATCCACGCCCTTCGGGTTATCCGGATTTCCGCCCTGGCTGTGTTGCAACCCCTTGAAATAGCCCCGCTATTCCTGCGGGATTGCGCCTTGCCAGAACAAAAATCCGGATAACTGGCGGTGCGGGATTTATGGGTCTACGCCCTAGAAACCTTCTCTCGATATATCGATCAGCCCCGCCTCTGAGGTTTTGAGCACCATCCGTGCCGTATTGCCATAGCTCCCGGAGGCAGTTGCCAATTGCGGGAGGATCTGTATCAGCTCGGCACGTGCGGCGTCATCCATCTCCCGCATGGTATAGGCTCCGGGATGGAAGCTTTCCGTAAAGGCACCATCGGTTTTGATGATTTCGTGTGAATCGAAAAGAACGTGGAAATACTCGATTTCCTCGACACTTGTGTCCCGTATCACGGTGTGATCATTGATCAGGCCTTTTGCCGGCGCCAGCACTTCGGACTCGCCAAACAGCAATTCCGCGCGCCAGCCACCGACCAGCACCCTGTGTTGCGGGGATACCAGAAGATCCTTTTCCGGCAGGCCCTCTCCCAGAGCGCCCTTCAGAATACGGATTGGCAACAGAGAGTCGTTGCCCGCCAGTTCCGCCGCCCCGATTTTGCGAGAGCCGATCCAGCGGACAGGTTGCAGACCGTTATCCAGTGTTTGCACCAGATCGCCGACCGCCAGCTTTTCAACCGGCACATCGCCATGCGACGTTTCGATCAAGGTGCCGCGGGCCACACAGACAAGAATGGTAATAGTGACGGAATCCTCGTCTCCGAAAAAACCGCTCCCGGTCACGGTGAAGGAAACGACCTGGTCGGCTCCCGACGCAATGACCGCCGCCCTGTCAACGACGAAGGTAAAGGTTCCGGTATTGGTATCGAATACGATTGTGCCGTAGGCCGTGGTGCTCAGGGGGCCGAACGTGTAAGGGCTCGCCTCGCCGGTGCTTGTCCCGGTGGCCCCGTCGTATTCGTCGAAATCCCCGCTGATGGATGTGACGGTCGGGTCGCCAAGGTCGAGCGTTGCGACCCACCCGTCCAGAAATATCCCCGATGTCGAATCCGGCGCCGTCGTACCTGTGAAGTTTCCGGATACTTCACTGATATTATTTCCCGTGTCGCGCCTCTGAACCGATTGTCAATGATTGCGGATATAGCCCTGTAACTCCAATCAGATACCATGGGTGCATGAGAATTTCCACTCCGCGTTTGTATGTATATGGCGAATAAAGCCTTGTCCCGACCCGGGCGCTATGCCGGCAGGCGAAACACCGCGCCGTAATGATACGGCGGCAGCTCTGCCACGGTTTCCAGCGTGAAGCCCTCGGCCTCGATCATCTTGCTGGTTTCTACCGGCGTCATGCGCAGTGCGGTATCCGGTCCGCGGGCATGGCCCAGCACGGTGGTTTCCTCGCGCGGTTGCGCGTGCCAGTTGATGACGATGAACAACCCGCCGGGCTTCAGCACCTGTTTCACCCCCCGCACCATTTCCGGCTTGTCGGGGATTCCGTGAAAGGTGTTGGCGATCAGCACCGCATCGACCTTTTCCTCCAGCAGTCCGGGCAGGTTGCGTGCATCCCCCTGCACCCATGTGCAATCCGGCCCACCCTGTTTTTTGACGTGGCGTTTGGCACGGGCCAGCATGGCAGGGTCAATATCGACCCCGGTCACGCGCCCTTCGAGCATTCGTGCCATCGGTGCGGTAAAAATGCCGTCGCCGCAACACAGGTCCACGGCGCTCATGCCGGGGCGGATGCAGACCTTGCGCAAGACGATCTCCGGTCTGGGCCACAGATGTTTCCACCATTCGGCATCCGGCATGGCGGTTGCGGGAAACAGGGAGTTCTGATCGAATTTCGTCATCGGTTGCTTTCCTTTTCAGCGGGGTCAGACCACCACGAATTGTCCCATCATGCCCGCATCCTCGTGTTCCAGAATGTGGCAGTGATACATGAAGGGGGTGTCGGGGTCGGCGTAATCCTCGAACCGCATGATCAGGCGCACGACCTCGCCACCGCGCAGGGTGACGGCATCCTTGCGGGCCATTTCGTTGGCGAGGGGCGGCTTGCCGTTACGGTCGAGGATCTGGAACTGCACATCGTGCATATGCCAGACATGCGGCATGCCCGAGACGTTGCGGATCTCCCAGATTTCGGTATCGCCCATCTTTACGGTTTCGTCGATGCGCATCATGTCCATGACCTTGCCGTTGATGGTGTGCGCATTGCCGCCGCCGCCCATCATGCCACCCATGCGGGTTTCCATGTCGAAACGGCGGGTCACAACCGCATCTTCCGGCTTCAGCCATTCGATGTCGGTCAGCCGCGCCGGAATGGCTGGTGAGGGGGTCAGGGTTTCGGCCGCGCGGATTTCAAGGAACCGGAACGGCAGCGCGTTGGAAATATTGCGCAGCGATACAACCTGTCCCGGTTCCAGATCGATCACGATTTCGGCCCGTTCCGCCGGCCCGAGCAGCAGTCGCGTCATTTCCACCGGTGTTTCGAGGAACCCTCCGTCCGAGGCGACCTGCGTGAACGGCTGGTCGTTGTCGAGTCCGAGGTAATAGAACGTGGCGTTCGAACCGTTGAGTATCCGCAGGCGCAGCTTTTCTGTTGTCGCGTCGAAATACGGGTCTACCGTGCCGTTGGCGAGGGGAACGTTTCCGATCATGCCCATCATCATTTCGCGCATGCCCGCCCGGTATTCCATGCTGCCGTCGCTGGCGAAACGGCGGTCGTGCAATACCAGCGGCAAATCGTCGGTGCCATAGGTTTTCGGCAGCTCGATCGTGTCGCTTTCCGCGTCGTCGATCCAGACCATGCCGGCCAGCCCCCGCCAGACATGCTCGGCGGTTTTTTCCATCTGGTGGGAATGATACCAGAGCGCGGCAGCCTTCTGCTTGACCGTGAATTCCGGAGACCAGGTTTCCCCGTCCCGGATCGGCTGGTGCGGCCCGCCATCCATTTTCGCCGGCAGGTGCATCCCGTGCCAGTGCAGGGTAGAGGTTTCGCCGATGGTATTGGTGACATTGATCCGCACGGTTTCGCCGTCGCGCATCCGCAGGGTCGGCCCGAGGTAATCGCCGTTCAGGCCCAGCGTCTCGGTCTCGTAACCCTCGAAAAATGTCGAGATGCCTTTCCGCATGGTCAGGTCGTAAACCTGCACACCGCCCTCGTCCCGCCCTTCGAGCTGCGCCGGAATGCGCAACGGGTTTATAGCGCCGTTCTGTTGTGTCCGGCCGGCCAGCGGAAAGCTGCCCGCGACGACAAAAGCCGCGCCTGTGGATTTCAGAAAATTACGTCGGGAAAATGTGAAACTAAGCGGTGTCATCCGGGATCCTTGTTGGTTGCTAATGTTGAACTAGGCTTTCCAGCAGGTGGAAGGTCAAGCGCCGGAAAGCGGTTTTGTGAGGGTTACCTCCGTATTAATGCCGAATTCGGTATCCGAGCTATGTATACTTGCAGCCGGTTTCCACAGGTTGCGGCTATATGCAGCGGCCAGAGCGGCAAGCGGTGGATGCCTGTTGTGGCGACAATCCACAAAAAAACCCGCTACGACAGGCGCAGCGGGCTCAAGTCCAGGGAGGGAAACAGGTTAAATAGCCAGCCGGTAGCCGCCGCTCTCCGTTACCAGCAGGCGGGCGTTGGAGGGGTCCGGCTCGATCTTCTGGCGCAGACGATAGATATGGGTCTCCAGCGTGTGCGTGGTGACACCGGCGTTATAGCCCCAGACTTCGTGCAGCAGCACATCGCGCGCGACCACACCTTCGTTGGCCCGATAGAGGAACTTCAGGATATTGGTTTCCTTCTCGGTCAGCCGGATCTTGCGCTCGTCATCGTCGATCAGCATCTTGGCCGCCGGTTTGAACGTATACGGCCCGATGGTGAACACCGCGTCCTCGGACTGCTCATGCTGGCGCAGCTGCGCGCGGATGCGGGCCAGCAGCACCGGAAATTTGAACGGTTTGGAAACATAGTCGTTCGCCCCCGCATCCAGCCCCAGAATGGTATCGGAGTCGGTCGTATGCCCCGTCAGCATCAGGATCGGCGCCTTGACCCCCTGCTTGCGCATCAAACGGCACAATTCGCGGCCGTCCATGTCGGGCAGCCCCACGTCCAGCACGATCAGGTCATACAGGGTTTCCTTGGCCTTTTTCAGCCCCTCGGCACCGGTTCCGGCCTCGAACACGTCGAACTCGTCGGTCATCACCAACTGGTCGGCCAGCGCCTCGCGCAGGTCCTCCTCGTCATCGACCATCAGGATTTTCTTGATATTGCCCATTGTGCGTTCCTCCGTTTCTGTCCCCAAGATGTTCGGCCACGGCGGTTTTCGCAAGGCGCCTCACACAGCTGTGTGGCTTTTGCGGGAAATGTTTCAATTCCGGCGGGCAGGGGATATACGGGAACACAAACTGTAACATTTGGCGGCCCGCATGACCCTGTCCCTGAACCGAGAAGAACGCATCGCCCGCATGGGCAGCGATATCCGCATCGGCGTGCCGGTGGTGGTGACCGACGGGGACAGCGCCGCGCTGGTGCTGGCGGCCGAGGCCCTGACCTCCGCCCGTCTGGCCGAATTGCGCGCGCTGGGCACGGGGCTGCAACTGGCGATCACCGCACGCCGTGCCGAAACCCTGCACACTCCCGCCTATGACGGCGATCTGGCGCGGATTGCGGTGCCGGACGGGGCCGGTGTCGACTGGCTGCACGCCATGGCCGACCCGTCGCGCGACCTCGACACCCCGATGAAAGGGCCGTTCCGCAGCATCCGCGACGGTTCTGCCGATATTCCGCGCGCCGGCATCGCGCTGGCCAAACGCGCCCATCTGCTCCCCGCCGTGGTGGTGGTGCCGGTGCGGAATGCCGATGCGCTGGTGCGGGAGGACGGGCTGAACCGGATCGCGGCGCAGGATCTGCTGACGCTGGCCGAAGTGACCGGATTGCAGGAGGTCTCCGCCGCGCGCCTGCCGATGCATGTTTCGGAACAGGGCCGCGTGCATGTGTTCCGCCCGCTCGACGGTGGCGAGGAACACTACGCCGTCGAAATCGGCAACCCGCCGCGCGACAGGCCGGTGCTGGCCCGCCTGCATTCCGCCTGTTTCACCGGCGACCTGCTCGGCTCGCTCAAATGCGACTGCGGCCCGCAACTGCGCGCGGCACTGGCCCAGATCGGGGCCGGGGGCGCGGGGGTTCTGCTCTATATGAACCAGGAGGGGCGCGGTATCGGCGCCGCCAACAAGATGCGGGCCTATGCGCTGCAGGATCAGGGTTTCGACACTGTCGAGGCCAACCACCGGCTGGGGTTCGAGGATGACGAACGGGATTTCCGTCTCGGCGCCGAAATCCTCAAGGCGCTGGGCTTTTCCGCCGTGCGGCTGATGACCAACAACCCCGCCAAGGTGGCAATGATGGAATCCTCCGGCATCAAAGTCACCGAACGTGTCCCGCTCAAGGTCGGGGAAAACCCGCATAACGAGGGCTACCTGGCGACCAAGGCGGCCAAAAGCGGGCATCTGTTATGATTACGGTGGATCAGCTCCGCCGTGCGGTGGATATGGGGCCGGTGGCGCCTTCGTCCGACTACGACCTCAACCCCGAATACACGGCGCTGCTGCCCAAGGGCCGCAAGCTGCGCCCCGCTTCGGTGCTGGTGCCGGTGATCACGCGGCCTTCGGGCTTGCAGGTGGTGCTGACCAAACGCGCCTCGCACCTGAAACACCACCCCGGGCAGGTGGCCTTCCCCGGGGGGAAGGTCGAGGATGGCGAAACCGTCGAGGATGCCGCCCTGCGCGAGGCACAGGAGGAAATCGGCCTGCCGCATACCGAGGTCACCCTGCTCGGCCCGCTGGACCGGCATGAAACCGTGACGAATTTCACTGTTACCCCCGTTCTCGGGCTGGTGCGGGATTTCACACCGGTGCCCGAGCGTGGCGAGGTCGAGGAGGTATTCGAAACCCCGCTCGATTTCCTGATGGATCCGGCGAATATGACCATTCAGGGCCGCAACTGGCAGGGCCGCCGCCGCCGCTATTACACCATTCCCTATGGTCCCTATTACATCTGGGGGGCCACCGCGCGCATAATCAGGGCGCTCAGCGACAGGATATTGCAATGCAGGTAACCGGAGACTGGCTGACAGCCCCCGATACCCAGCGCGTGCTGCGGGCGCTCGCCGATGCGGGGCATCAGGCCTATACCGTGGGCGGCTGCGTGCGCAATGCGCTGCTTGGCGTGCCGGTCGCCGATGTGGACATGGCCACCGACGCCCGCCCCGAACAGGTGGTGGAAATCGTCGGGGCCGCAGGGATGAAATCCGTGCCGACCGGCATCGACCACGGCACGATCACCGTCATCAGCAACGGTATCCCGCACGAGGTCACCACCTTTCGCAAGGATGTCGCTACGGACGGCCGCCGCGCCACCGTGGCCTTTTCCGACAACATCCACGACGACGCCCTGCGCCGCGATTTCACCGTCAACGCACTCTATGTCGCTGCCGACGGCACCCTGACCGATCCGGTCGGCGGCCTGCCCGACATCAAGGCCCGCCGCATCCGCTTTATCGAGGACGCCGCCCGGCGGATCGAGGAGGACTACCTGCGCATCCTGCGGTTTTTCCGGTTCTATGCGTGGTATGGCAACCCTGCCGAGGGACCGGACCCCGAGGGTCTCGCCGCCTGCGCCACCCATGTGGAGGGCATTGCGCGCCTGTCGAAGGAACGCAACGGGTCCGAGATGAAAAAACTCCTCGCCGCGCCGGATCCCGCTCCCGCGCTGGCCGCGATGGATGCCTGTGGCGCGCTGGCGCAGGTGCTGGCCGGTGCCTCGGCACAGTTTATTGCGCCGCTGGTGCATCTGGAACAGGTCAACACCATCGCCCCGCGCTGGCAACGGCGGCTGGTGGCGCTGGGGGGCGAGAAACCGGCCAAGGCCCTGCGCCTGTCAAAGGCCGAGGCCCGCGATCTGTCCAACATCCGCAAGGCCATGCAGTCGGGCGAGAGCGCCGCCGTCAACGCCTATCTTTTCGGTGGCGATGCGGCGCTTGATGCGGCGCTGGTCACGGCGGCAACCCTTGGCACCCCCTTGCCGGACGGGCTGGCCGTCGAAGTGGCCAGAGGCGCCTCCGCGGAATTTCCCCTGCGCGGGGCCGACCTAATGGAAAAAACCGGCGCCGGTCCGCAATTGGGGGCCGAACTGAAGCGGCTGGAACGCCGGTGGATAGACTCCGGCTTCACCCTCGACAAAAGCGCGCTGCTGGACGGTTGACACGCCGCGCGGCTTCTGGAATGGTCATGTTCCCTGACCTATCCGGACTCTGAAAATGCCTTTCGATTCAATCCTCGCCCTTTTCGGTATCCTGCTGGCCGCCACATGGACGCCGGGGCCGAACAATCTGATGCTGGCCTCCTCCGGCGCAACCTTCGGTTTGCGGGCAACCCTGCCGCATATCGTCGGGGTGTTCGTCGGTTTCGGCTTCATGCTGTTCACCGTGGCGCTGGGACTGGGCGAGGTTTTCGACCGTTTCCCCGTCATCCAGACCGTTTTGCGCTGGGCAGGGGCCGCGCTTCTGCTCTGGGTGGCATGGCGCATCGCCAACACCAGGGCCCCGGGCGAGCCGGGCGCCCGCACCCGTCCGTTTACCTTCCTGCAGGCCGCAGCCTTCCAGTGGATCAACCCGAAGGCCTGGGCGATGTGCGTCGGCCTCGTCGGGCAGTTCCTGAATGCCGAGCAACCCGTGCTGTCGGCGGCGATCATGGCCGTGGTCTCGATGCTGAGCGGCGCAACCTCGGCCACCGGCTGGGCCGCCTTCGGGCAGTTTCTGCAACGCTGGCTGAAATCGCCGCTGCGTCTGCGCGTGTTTAACCTGACCATGGCGGCAATCATCGTGGCCGGTGTGATCGCGGTGCTGTGGTCAGGGATTTAACCCCCGCCACCAGGGGTCCGATTCCAGAAATTTCCGCATGGGCGTTGCGGTCTGTGGCGGTGCGCTGGTGATATAGCGATGCGCCTCGGCCAGACTGTCCCCCTGCAACTTCCGCAGATAGGCCAGCCCGCGTTCGAGCGAGAACGCCTGCCCCGTATGTTCGGCAAAATTCGGCTCCAGATCGGTCCAGACCGCCCCGTCCCGCCCCGTGCGGGCACACCACGCCGCCACCGTCTCGCAAACCTCCGGCATCCGCCCCTGTCGTGTTCCGTCCACATGCACCGCGCCGATCCGGTCCAGCGGCGCCCGTTCGCGGGCCGCAAGATCCGCCACCGCCGCCGCTATATCCGTTTTGTCCGAGGCGATGACATGCGTTGCACAGGGCACGCCGACCACCGGATCAAGACACACCACCAACCCCATTTTCCGTTTCGGGGAAATCCGGCTGAATTCCATCGGCAGGCACGGCCCGCCCTCCATTTCCCAGTCGCCGTTCGTATGCGGTGCAAGGTTGTCGAGGTCCCAGATCAGTGATCCCCAACCGATGATGGCAATGTTCGACATGGCGCCTCCGGAAAAAACTGTCCTGCGCCGCATTTATTCGCACGCGCCGGCAAAAACCTGATAACATCAATTCCGGGAATGGTGCAGGCCCTGCACGCAGCGCAGGCACAAAAATCTTGATCGAATGATAAAAAAATGCGTGAATACGCGCAAAATAACCGGAAAAGACCCACACCAACAGGAGAAGACGAAAATGAGACCACTCAAATATCTGACCCGCCGCAGCGTGATTGCCGGCGCGGTGGCCCTCGGGATGGCGTTCTCGGCCAGCGCGGCCGTGGCGCAGACCAAGGTTGCCGGAATTTTCACCCTGCCGGTTGACCAGCAATGGATCAGCCGCATCCATATCGCCCTGAAAGCGGCCGAGGAACGCGGCGATATCGAATATGTCTATTCGGAAAATGTCTCCAACACCGATTACGAGCGGGTGATGCGCGAATATGCGGAGCAGGGCGTCGATCTGATCGTGGGCGAGGTCTTCGGTCTGGAACGCGCCGCCCGCAAGGTGGCGCTGGACTATCCCGACACCGCCTTCCTGATGGGCTCCTCCTTCAAACCGCAGGAGCCGAACTTCTCGGTTTTCGACAACTATATCCACGAGCCGAGCTACCTGACCGGCATGGCCGCCGGTGCCGCCAGCGAAAGCAATGTTATCGGCATGGTCGGCGGCTATGCGATCCCCGAGGTCAACCGCCTGATGAATGCCTTCATGGACGGGGCGCGCGAAACCAATCCGGACGTGAAGTTCCTCGTGACCTTTATCGACAGCTGGTATGATCCGCCCAAGGCCAAGGAAAGCGCCTTTGCCATGATCGACGCCGGTGCCGATGTGCTCTATGCCGAGCGTTTCGGGGTTTCCGACGCGGCGGTGGAGCGCGGTGTGAAGGCCATCGGCAACGTTATCGACACCTCGGCCGACTATCCGGGCACGATCCTTGCCTCGGCGCTCTGGCATATGGAAGCGACCATCGACAAGGCGGTCGAGGCGGTGAAGTCCGGCACCTATACGGCGGATGATTACGGCCAGTACAGCTTCATGAAATATGGCGGCGGTTCCGTGGTCATCGATGAATCGCTGGTGCCCGAAGATGTGGTTGCCGCGATCCGCGCCAAGGAGGCCGCCATCCTTGACGGCAGCTTCACGGTCAACATCAACGACGAAGCACCCGTTTCGGACAAATAGTATCGGAAGGGCCGGAGACCTTCCGGCCCTCTTTCCCCCATGGCAAACGAACTCGTATTATCGCTCCGGAGCCTGTCGAAACGCTTCGGGGATGTCGTCGCGAACGATGCGGTCAGTATCGACCTGTACCGTGGCGAGGTCCTGTCGCTTCTGGGCGAGAACGGTGCCGGCAAAACCACGCTGATGAACATGCTGTTCGGCCACTACATGCCCGACAGCGGTTCCGTCGAGGTGGCCGATAGCGACGGCACCCTGCGCCCGTTGCAACTCGGCCATCCGCAGGCGGCGCTGGAGGCGGGCATCGGCATGGTCCACCAGCATTTCACGCTGGCCGAGAACCTGACCGCGATCGACAATATCCTGCTGGGATCCGAGAGCCTCTGGTCACTCCGCCGTAATCGCGGTGCCGCGCGGCGCAAGGTGCAGGGGATCATCGAGCGTTCGGGACTGGCCGCCCCGCTGGACGAACTTGTCGGCAACCTGACCGTCGGCGAGCGGCAGCGGGTGGAAATCCTCAAGGCGCTTTACCGCGACGCCCGCATTCTGGTGCTGGACGAACCCACCGCCGTGCTGACCCCGCAAGAGGCCGACGCCCTGTTCGACAACATCGGCGCCATGACCCGCGACGGGCTGTCGGTGATTTTCATCTCGCACAAGCTGCGCGAGGTGCTGGCCTTTTCCGACCGCATCGCCGTGTTGCGCCACGGCAGGAAGGTGGGCGAGATTGCCACCGCCGAGGCCGACGAGCGTATCATCGCCCGCATGATGGTCGGCGCGGATACCGAGGCCACCGCCCGCGCGGCCATGCAGGCCGGCGATCCGGTGCTGGAACTGGAAAACATCGCGGTGAAGGGCAAAAGTGCGCGCGACTCCCTGCATCGTGTCTCGCTGACCGTGCGTGCCCATGAAATCGTCGGCATCGCGGGCGTGTCGGGCAACGGCCAGACGGCGCTGGCGCGGCTTGTTTCCGGCCTGACCCGCCCCGACGGCGGCGAAATGCGGGTGGACGGGCGCAGGGTCACAAAATTCGATCCGCAAACCCTGTTGAAGGCGGGCATCGGTCGCATCCCCGAGGACCGCCACCACGACGGCGTTGTCGGTGCCATGAGCGTGGCCGAAAACATGGTGATCGAACGTCTGGACGCCGACGATGTGCAAAAACACGGCTTTTTGCGCAAGGCGGCGATCCGCGCCCATGCGCAGGAACTGGCCGCCGCCTATGATGTGCGCGGCCCCGGTGTCGATGCCGAGGCCCGTCTGCTGTCCGGCGGCAATATGCAGAAACTGATCCTTGCGCGGGTTTTCGAATGTGCGCCGCGCCTGATCCTTGCCAACCAGCCGACGCGGGGCCTCGACCTCGGGGCCGCGAACGAGGTTGGCCGCCGTCTGCTGGAGGCCCGCGCCCGCGGTGCCGGAGTCCTGCTGATTTCCGAGGATCTGGACGAGGTGCTGGCACTGGCCGACCGCATCGTTGTCATCCATGACGGCCGGTTGATCGCCGCCGACACCACCGACCGCGAGGCCATCGGCCTGATGATGGCAGGAGAACACGCATGATCCGTATCGAACCCCGCAGCTCTGTCCCGCCTGTGCTGAAATACGGCGTGCCGGTGCTGTCGGCCCTGATCGCGCTGGCGCTGGCCGCCATTCCGCTGCTGCTGGCCGGTGCCGATCTGGTGGAGGCCTACGGCAAGATGTTCACCGGTGTTTTCGGTTCCATGTTCTCCTTTACCGAAATGCTGACCCGCGCCACCCCGCTGATTTTCACCGGACTGGCGGCGGCGCTGGCCTTTCGGGCGAAGCTCTGGAATATCGGGGCCGAGGGGCAGCTCTATCTCGGGGCGCTGGCGGCGGCAGCCATCGGCACCGGCCTGATCGACGCGCCGGGGTTTGTCCTCGTGCCGCTGATCCTGATCGCCGGGGCGGCGGCAGGGGCGGCAGGCATGGCGGCACCGGCCTATCTGAAAACCCGTTTCGGCGCGGACGAGGTGGTGACCACGCTGCTGCTGAATTTCATCATCCTGATTTTCCTGCAAATGATGCTCGAAGGGCCGCTGAAGGACCCGATGGGCATGGGCTGGCCGCAATCGGCACCGATCCTCGACCAGGGGATGCTGCCGCAACTGTTGCCTCGGATGCGGGTGCACTGGGGGCTGATCCTCGCGCTGGTCGCGGCGGTGATCGCGCAGATCATGCTCGGGCGCTCGGTCTGGGGCTTCAGGCTGCGCGCTGTCGGGGAAAACGCCGCCGCGGCACTGCACGCCGGTATCGGGGTGCGCCGCACGATCATGAGCGCCGCGATCGTATCGGGCGCGCTGGCCGGACTGGCCGGCGTCAGCGAGGTCGCCGGCCTGAAAGGCTACCTGACCGCTGACCTGTCGCCCGGTTTCGGCTATACCGGCATCGTCGTGGCCATGCTGGCGGGGCTGTCGCCGCTCGGCGTGGTGGCGGCGGCACTGTTCATCGCCTCGGTTTTTGTCGGCGCGGACAGCATGAGCCGCGCCATCGGCGTATCGAGCTATCTTGCCGATCTGGTGGTGTCCATGTCGCTGATATCCGTGCTGATCGGCGGGTTTATCGCGCGCTACAAAATCGGTTTCGGCACCCCTGCCAAGGGGGGCGCGTAATGGATATCCTGCAAATCCTGCTGACCGATACCTTCTGGGAGGCCGCGCTGCGCATCGCCACCCCGCTGATCTTCGGTGTGCTCGGCGCGCTGGTCTGCGAACGGGCCGGCGTGCTGAATCTGGGCATCGAGGGCATTTTCGTTGCCGGAGCCATGGCCGGCTGGCTGGCGGTCTGGCTGGGTGCGGGCTTGTGGGGCGGCATCGTTGTTGCCATGCTGACCGGCGGTTTTTTCGGCCTGATCCATGCGATCCTGACCGTGCCACTGGGCCTGTCGCAACATGTCTCGGGGCTGGGGGTGACGATGCTGGCCACCTCGGCCAGCTATTTCACCTATCGCACCGCCCTGCCGAACGTATCCTCGCCCCCGCGGATCGAGCCGTTCCGCCCGCTCGACATTCCGCTGCTGTCGGACATTCCCTTCCTCGGGCCGGTGCTGTTCCAGCAAACCGCGATGACATGGCTGGCGCTGTTCCTCGTGGCGCTGGTCTGGTGGGTGTTCAACCGCACCCCGCTCGGCGTGGCCCTGCGCGCGGTGGGCGACAATCCCGATGCGGTCGATGCGCAGGGGCTGTCGGTTTACGGCCTGCGCATCAGTGCGGTGGTGGCAGGGTCGATGCTGATGGCGCTCGGCGGGGCGTTCCTGACCATGTCGGCCTTCGACGCCTTTTTCTTCGGCATGGTCAACGGGCGGGGCTGGATCAGCATCGCGCTGGTGATTTTTGCCAGCTGGCGACCGGGCAAGGCGTTGCTCGGGGCCTTGCTGTTCGGGGCTTTCGATGCCTTCCAGGTCCGCCTGCAAACCGAGGTCGGCGCCTTCATCCCGCCACAGATTTTCCTGATGGCGCCCTATGTTCTGTCCATCATCGCCCTTGTGGTCGTGGCGCGCAGGGCCGATTATCCCCGTGCCCTGCTCAAACCCTGGTTCAAGGGCCAACGATAGGAGCTGCCCCATGTTCGACCTGATCCTGAAAAACGCCACCCTGCCCGACGGGCGAACGGGGCTGGATATCGCCTGCGCCCATGGCCGCATCGCCGCGGTGGAACGCAACATCGACGGCGAGGCGCGGGTGGTGATCGACGCGAAGGGCCGGCTCGTCTCGCCGCCCTTTGTCGATCCGCATTTCCACATGGACGCGACGCTGTCGCTCGGCACGCCGCGCATGAATGTCTCCGGCACATTGCTGGAGGGCATAGCCCTCTGGGGCGAGTTGAAACCGGTGCAGACGGTGGACGACATCATCGCCCGCGCCCTGCGCTATTGCGATCTGGCCGTGTCGGCGGGTATCGGCGCCATCCGCAGCCATGTGGACGTCTGCGACGACGACCTCAAGGGGGTCGAGGCCCTGCTGGAGGTCCGCAGACAGGTCGCGCCCTATCTCGACCTGCAACTGGTGGCCTTTCCGCAGGACGGGCTGTTCCGCGACCCGACGGCCGAGGCCAACCTGCTGCGCGCGCTCGACATGGGTGTCGATGTGGTCGGCGGCATCCCGCATTTCGAACGCACCATGCAGGACGGCGCCGCCTCGGTCACCCGCTTGTGCGAGATCGCGGCGGAGCGCGGGTTGATGGTCGATATGCACTGCGACGAGAGCGACGACCCCATGAGCCGCCACGTCGAAACGCTGGCCCGCGAAACCACGCGGCTGGGGCTGGAGGGGCGGGTGACCGGCTCGCACCTGACCTCGATGCACTCGATGGACAACTACTATGTTTCCAAGCTGATCCCGCTGATGGCCGAGGCGGGGCTGCACGCCGTTCCGAATCCGCTGATCAACATCATGTTGCAGGGTCGCCACGATACCTATCCGAAGCGTCGCGGCCAGACGCGGGTGCCGGAACTGCGCGCGGCGGGGATTACGGTCGGTTTCGGCTCCGATTGCGTCATGGATCCGTGGTATTCGCTGGGCCGCGCCGACATGCTGGACGTGGCCTCCATGGGGCTGCATGTCGGCCAGATGTCGAGCCGCGAGGACATGGCATGGTGTTTCGGGGCGGTCACGACCAACTCCGCCGCTATCATGGGGCTGGAGGGATACGGCCTGAACGCCGGCGATGCCGCCAACATGGTTCTGCTGCAGGCCCGTGACCCGATCGAGGCCATCCGCCTGCGTCCCGCCCGCCTTGCCGTCATCCGCGCCGGAGAGGTCATTGCCCGCACGCCGGAGGCCGTGACCACGCTCGACCTGCCCGACCGTCCGCAACGGCTGGACCCTGCCGACTATGCCCCTGTTGCCAAGACCTGACGTCGCGTGCAGGATCGGCAGATAGGCCATTTACCGGCCACGGGAACTATGCTCAATTGTCGGTAAACAGCGACGGGAGCGATCATGGAAAATCAGGAAAAAACCGGCGGCACCCTTCTGGTCGATTGCCTGAAGGCGCAGGGCGTGCGGCGGATTTTCGGCGTGCCGGGGGAAAGCTACCTCGACGTGCTGAATGCGCTTTACGATGCGCCGGAGATCGAATTGATCGGCAACCGGAACGAAGGGGGCGCCGCCTATATGGCCGCCGCGCACGGGCAGTTGACGGGGCAGCCGGGCACCTGTTTCGTCACCCGCGGCCCGGGCGCGACCAATGCCTCTATCGGGGTGCATACGGCGATGCAGGGATCGGTGCCGATGATCCTGTTCGTCGGGCAGGTCGGCACGGACATGAAGGGCCGCGAGGCGTTTCAGGAAATCGACTACCGCGCCTATTTCGGCCCCGTCGCCAAATGGGTGACCGAGATCGACAACGCCGACCGCATCCCCGAACTGGTGGCGCGGGCTTTTTCCGTGGCGCTGTCGGGTCGCCCCGGTCCGGTGGTTGTGGCCCTGCCCGAGGATATGCTGACCTCGACCACCCGCGCCGTTGCGGGGCCGAGGGTCACGGTGGCCGAGGCCGCCCCCGCACCGCAGGATATTTCCGCCATCACCGACATGCTGTCCGGCGCGGAAAAACCGCTGGTGATCGTCGGTGGCGGCGGCTGGACGCCCGAGGGCAAGGCCGGTTTCCGCCGTTTTGTCGAGGCGAACAACCTGCCGGTGCTGTCGTCCTTCCGCCGTCAGGATATCCTCGACAACACTTCGCCGAGCTATATCGGCGACGCGGGGCTGGGCAAGACGGCGGCGGTGCAGGCGGCGCTGGACGCGGCGGATGTAATCTTTGCCTTCAACATGCGTTTCGGCGAGAACACCACCGACGGCTATACGCGGTTCGCGGTGCCGGACATGGGGCCGCGGCTGATCCATGCCCATGCCTCGGCCGAAGAACTGAACAAGGTCTATACCGCCGATCTGCCGGTGATTTCCGGTCCGAACCGTCTGGCCGCCGCGCTGGCCGAAGTGAACATGCCGGTCGGCTGGGCCGATTATGCAGGCGCGGCCAAGGCGGGTTACGAGGCGTCGTTGCAAACACCGCCGCAGCCCGGCGATCTGGACATGGGCGCGGTGGTGCGCCATTTGCAGGCCGATCTGCCCGCCGATGCGATCCTGACCAACGGTGCGGGGAATTTCGCCATCTGGCACAGCAAGTTTTTCCAATACGGCGCCGATGCCCGCCTGCTGGCGCCGCAATCCGGTGCCATGGGCTACGGCCTGCCCGCCGCGATTGCCGCCAAGGCCGAACACCCCGAGCGCGCCGTGGTCTGCATTGCCGGTGACGGCGATTTCCAGATGAACTGTCAGGAACTGGGCACCGCCATGCAGCACGGCATCGCCCCGATCGTGCTGGTGGTCAACAACGGCACCTATGGCACCATCCGTATGCATCAGGAACGCCGCTATCCCGAACGGGTCAGCTTCACCGACATCGCGAACCCCGACTTCGCGGCGCTGGCGCGGGCCTATGACTTCCACGCCGAACGGGTGACCCGCACGGCCGATTTCGCCGCCGCCTTCGCGCGTGCAAAGGCCGCGAAAACCGGCGCGTTGCTGGAACTCGTCGTCAGCCCTGAATCCCTCACCCCCGGCCAGACGCTCAGCCAGATGCGGGCGGCGGGCAAAGCAAAGGAAAACACATGACCGAATTCAACCGTATCCTGATCACCGGCGCGGCCGGCAGCCTCGGCACCGAGTTGCGCCGCGGCCTGAAGCACCTGACGAAACACATGCGCCTTGTGGACCGTGTGGACATGGGCGAAGCCGCCGAGGGCGAGGAACTGGTCATCTGCGACCTGTCCGACAAGGAGGCCGCCATCGCCCTGACCAAAGACGTGGATGTGATCCTGCATTTCGCCGGTGTGCCGCGCGAACAGAGCTTTGACGAGATCATGACAGATACCATTCCCGCCGCCTATCACATGTATGAAGGCGCGCGGCGGCACGGGGTGAAACGGGTGGTCTATGCCTCCTCCATCCACGCGGTCGGCATGGCGGAGGTCGAGACCGTGCCGGGCGTGCATGGCCGCCACCGCCCCGACACATTCTATGGCATGACCAAATGTTTCATCGAGGATCTCGGTTCCCTCTACTGGGACAAATGGGGGGTGGAGTCGGTCAACCTGCGCATCTGTTCCTGTTTCCCCGAACCGGCCGACCGGCGGATGCTCTGGAGCTGGCTGTCCTTCGGCGACATGGTGCGGCTGGTCGAGGCCTCGCTGACCGCGCCGCGCGTGGGGTTTTCGGTGATCTACGGCACCTCGGACAACGCGCGGGCGGCGGTGTCGAACGCGGGGGCGGGGCATATCGGTTACCGGCCGCTGGACAGCGCCGACGGTTACGCCGCCGATATTCTGGCCCGCACCGGACGCGACGACCCGAACGAGCGCGTGGCGCGGGTGGTGGGGGGCTGGTTCTCCAACTATCCGCATCCCGAAGATGAAAGCTGACGTTGTTATCTGCGGTGGTGCCATCATCGGCAGCGCCGTGGCGTGGTTCCTGCGCGAGGCGGGCTTCGACGGCACGGTCACGGTGATCGAGCGCGACCCGACCTTCGCGCAGGCTTCCACCGCCCTGTCGGCCAGCGGTATCCGGCAACAGTTTTCCGACCCGCTCAACGTCGCGATCAGCCGTTTCGGGGTCGATTTCATTCGTGGCATGTCCGACCGCTGGGGGCTGGAGTCCGGTTTCCACGAAAACGGCTATCTCTATCTGGCGAACACCGGCGCGGGGGCGGATGTGTTGCGCGCCAACCATGCGGTGCAATCGGGCGCGGGGGCCGATGTGGAACTGCTGGACCCTCCGGCGCTGGCGGCGCGTTTTCCGCATCTGGAAACGGCGGATATCACCCTTGCCGCGCTGGGCCTGTCCGGCGAGGGCTGGTTTGACAACATGGGCCTGTTGCAGGGCTTTCGCCGTGCCGGGGCCACCCGCCTGCACGATACGGTGACGGGGCTGCGCGTTGCGGGCGGCAGGGTTGTGTCGGTGCAACTGGCCTCGGGTCAGAGCATCGCCTGCGGGGTTTTCGTCAACGCCGCCGGTCCGGCTGCTGCCGCTGTCGCGCGTATGGCGGGCATTGATATTCCGGTGGAGCGGCGCAAACGCACCAATTTCCTGTTCGATTGTGCCACGCCGCCCGACGGCCCCCTGCCGCTGATGATCGACCCCACCGGCGTCTGGGTCCGCCCCGAGGGGCGGCAGTTCCTGACCGGCTGCACCCCGCCCGACGATCCCGCCGTGGCAGCGGAGGATTTCGATCCCCGCCATAGCGAGTTCGAGGAAATCATCTGGCCCGCCCTTGCCGCACGCTCGAAGAATTTCGAGGCGCTGAAGGTCATGCGTTTCTGGGCCGGACACTATGCCTATAACACGCTGGACCGGAACGCGGTGATCGGCCCGCACCCAGAGGTCGGGAATTTCCTGTTCGCCAACGGGTTTTCCGGCCACGGGTTGCAACAGGCCCCCGCCGTCGGGCGGGCGCTGGCGGAGTGGATCGTGTTTGGCGGCTATCGCAGCCTTGACCTTGCACCGCTGGGGTATGACCGTATCGTCACCGGAACACCCCTGACCGAAAGATGCGTCATATGAACGACCCCGCACGGCTGTATCAGGCGATCGACACCACATGGCCCGCCGCCGGATATGGCGAGAGCGGCCCCTTCACCCTGCGCCGTGGCGCAGGGGGCGGGCAGCGGGTCTCGGCGGCCTCGCTCCGCCATGGGGATTTCACCGACGCGGACATAGACGCCGCCGAGGCCGCCATGCAGGCCATGGGCCAGCCGTTGCTGTTCATGATCCGCGCCGGTGACGATGTGCTGGACGCGGCGCTGGCGGCGCGCGGCTATTTCGTCAAGGATCCCGTGGTGCTGTTCACCGCCCCCGTGGCGGATCTGGCCCGTTTCGACCCGCAAGGACTGGTGGCCATTGACGCGCCGGAGCCGCTGGCAGCGATGGCCGAAATCTGGGCGGAGGGCGGCATCGGGGCGGGTCGGCTGGATGTGATGCGCCGCGCGCCGGACCCCAGGGCCTGTTTTCTGGGCCGTATCGACGACCAGCCCGCCGGTGCGGCCTTTGTCGGCACCGACGGCCCCGTTGCCATGCTGCACGCGCTGGAAATCCGGCCGGCGATGCGCCGCAGGGGGCTGGCCGTGCAGATGATCGGCGCGGGTGCGGCATGGGCGCAGCGCCACGGGGCCGACACCTTCGCGCTGGTGGTGACACAGGCCAATGACGCAGCGTGCGCCCTTTACCGCAAGCTCGGGATGCGCGAGGCTGGCCGCTATCATTACCGCAAGAAGGAGCCGTCATGAGTGATCTTCCCACCGCCCTCGACCTGCCGCAGGTCGATCCCTTGCCCGAAGGCACCGCGAAGTTTTTCCGCATCTGCGAGGAAAAGCTCGGCCTCGTGCCGAATGTGCTGCGTGCCTATGCCTTCGATATCGAAAAGCTGAACGCCTTTTCCGGCATGTATAACGATCTGATGCTGGCGGAGTCCGGCCTGTCGAAACTGGAACGCGAGATGATCGCGGTGGCGGTTTCCTCGGTCAACCGCTGTTTCTATTGCCTCGTCGCCCACGGCGCGGCGGTGCGCGAGCTGTCCGGCCGCCCCGAACTGGGCGAGGCGCTGGTGATGAACTACCGCATGGCCGACCTGACCCCGCGCGAGCGGGCCATGCTGGATTTCGCCGTGCTGATGACCGAGGCCAGCTACCGCATCGGGGAGGCCGACCGGCAGAAGCTTCGCGACGCGGGGTTTTCCGAGCGCGACATCTGGGACATCGCGGCGGTGGCGGGTTTCTTCAACATGACCAACCGCATGGCTTCGGCCATTGCGATGATGCCGAACCCGGAGTATCACGCACAGGCGCGATAGGGGATTTGCATGGCCGAGCCGTTACTGACAGTCGAGAACCTCGCGGTGCGCGCCGGCGCGAAACGCCTGCTGCACGACGTGGCGCTGGAGGTTTGCGAGGGCGAGATTGTCACCATCGTCGGCCCGAACGGCGCCGGAAAATCCACCCTGCTGAAGGCGATCATCGGCGCGGTGCCGCACAGCGCCGGAACCATCCGCAAACGCGACGGGCTGCGCATCGGCTATACCCCGCAAAAGCTGCATCTGGAAAAAACTCTGCCGCTGCCGGTCTCGCGTTTTCTGTCGCTGGCGGGCGGGTTGAAAAAGGGTGCGCGGGCGAAGGTGCTGGAACAGACCGGCATCCTGCCCCTGCGCGACAAGCAGATGGCCGACCTGTCGGGCGGGGAGCTGCAACGGGTGTTGCTGGCCCGTGCCCTGCTGCGCAAGCCCGAACTGCTGATCCTTGACGAGCCGACGCAGGGGCTGGACCAGCCGGCCGAGGAACGGTTCTATCAGCTGCTGGCGCAGGTGCGCCACGAAACCGGCGCGGCGGTGCTGATGGTCAGCCATGATCTGCATGTGGTCATGGCGGAATCCGACCGGGTGATCTGCCTGAACGGGCATGTGTGTTGTTCCGGCGTGCCGTCCAGCGTTTCCGCCGATCCGGCCTATATCGAGATGTTCGGCGCCCGTGCCGCGCTCGCCCCCTATCAGCACCGGCACGACCATTCGCACGAACACGGGGATCATCGCCATGATTGACGATTTCCTGCTGCGCGCCCTGATCGCCGGAATTGTGATCGCCATTGCCGCCGCGCCGCTCGGTTCGCTGGTGGTCTGGCGGCGCATGGCGTTTTTCGGCGAGGCAACGGGCCACGCCGGTTTGCTGGGTATTGCGCTCGGGCTGGTGCTGGGGCTGCCGATGATCGTCGGGGTGGCGATACTGGCGGGGGCGATGGCGCTGGTGGTGACCTATGCCACCTATCGCGGCACCTATGCGGTCGATACCATTCTGGGGGTGTTCGCCCATAGCGCGCTGGCCATCGGGCTGGTCGTGGCCTCGCTGCTGCCGGGGGTGCGGGTCAATCTGATGCAGGCGCTGCTGGGGGATATCCTGTCGGTCAACTGGGTCGATATCGCCATGATCTCGGGCGGGAGCGTGGCGATCCTGCTGGTGATGGTGCTGCGCTGGCGGGCCTTGCTGAACGGCACGCTCAGCCCCGAGTTACTGGTGGCGGAGGGCGGCTCGAAACTGCTGGACCATCTGGTGTTTACCCTGTCGCTGGCCATGTTCGTGGCGCTGGCGATGAAACTGGTCGGTGTGCTGCTGATCACCGCCATGCTGATCCTGCCCGCCGCCGCCGCGCGGCCGCTGTCGCGCACGCCCGAACAGATGGTGGTGACCGCCGGAATTGTCGGCATTGCCGCGGTCGGGGCCGGTCTGTGGTTCAGCTGGGTCAGCGACGCGCCCGCCGGGCCGTCGATCGTGATGATGGCCAGCGCCGGTTTTGTTATCACCAACCTTGCGCAACTGCTGCGCCGATAGGAGGTCCCCCGTGCGAACCGGTTTCATATTCCTGACGCTGGCCTATGTGCTGAGCCAGTTCTACCGCGCTTTCCTTGCCGTGCTGACGCCGGTGCTGGGCACGGATCTGGGGGCGAGCGCGGCGGATCTGTCGCTGGCCTCGGGCCTGTGGTTCGGATTTTTTGCCGCCATGCAGATACCGGTCGGCTGGGCGCTGGACCGGTTCGGGCCGCGCTGGACGGCCTCGGTGCTGCTGGCGCTGGGCGGGGGCGGCGGTTCGGCCCTGTTTGCCACGGCGCAATCGCCCGCAGGGGTGCAGGCGGCGATGGCGCTGATCGGCATCGGCTGCGCGCCGGTCCTGATGGCCAGCTTCTATATCTTCGCGCGGCTCTATCGTCCGGCGGTCTTCGGCACGCTGGCCGGTCTGGTGCTGGGCATCGGCACGGCGGGCAACCTCGCCGGTTCGGCGCCGCTGGCATGGGTGGTGGAATCCTTCGGCTGGCGGCAGAGCCTGTGGGGGATGTTTTTCCTGACCCTGATCGTGGCCGGTGGATTGGCCCTGTTCGTGAAAAACCCGCCGCGCGCCGAAACCGCCGACGGGGCGGAAAAGGGCAGCCTGTTCGACCTGCTGAAAATGCCCGCTCTCTGGCTGATTTTCCCGCTGCTGCTGGTGAACTACGCCCCTGCCGCCGGTATTCGCGGCCTCTGGGCGGGGCCGTATCTGCGCGATGTTTTCGGGCTGGACGCGGGCGGCATCGGCGCGATCACCTTCTGGATGGCGGTGGCGATGATGATCGGCTCGCTGGCCTACGGGCCGCTGGACCGGCTGCTGCACACCCGCAAATGGGTGGTGCTGGGCGGCAATCTGCTGGGGGCGCTGTGCCTGCTGGGCCTGTGGATATTCACCGACAACGCGCCGATGACCTCGGCCATTCTGCTGTTCGGTGTCGGCCTGTTCGGCCTGTCCTTCCCGCTGATGATGGCACACGGGCGCAGCTTCATTCCGCCTCACCTGACGGGGCGGGGGGTGACGCTGCTCAACCTGTTCAGCATCGGCGGAGTCGGGATTTTGCAGGTGGTCACAGGCCGCATATATACCGCCACAAGCACCGCCGCGGATCCCGTCGTGCCCTACCAGACGCTGTTCCTGTTCTTTGCGGTCCTGATCCTGATCGGCTCGGCAATCTATGCGTTCAGCGAGGACCGGATGGACTGAGCCTGTTTGCTGTCGATGGCACAGGAAAGGCCTTGCCGCTCAAATGCTGCCGTCGCCGCCCTGCGCCATGATATTTTTGCCGCCTTTTCTGATGGTTTGCGGTTTTTGCGGCTTGGGCTTGCGCGGGGGTTTTTCGCCTTTGCTGGTCGGGGGTGTTTTGATGGCCATAATCTGCGCTCCTGAAATATGTGAATCCGAATATTGACAGGAACACTCTATCCGGCGGTGGATATTCTGACAAGCACGCCCTAGGTGCAGCTCTGCAACTGGATGTCGTAGCGCAGGGCCATGGCCTCCACCTCGCGGGCGACGCCCAGCAGCCAGTCCTTGCCGCGATAGGAGCCGTTGCGATAGCCCGCCTGACCCTGATGATAGGCCAGATACTGGTTATAGGCATCACTGCGCGCGATCCCGAGTTTCTCGTAGGAGCCGTTCATATACCAGCCTATGAAATCCACCGAATCCCCGAAATCGCTGCGTTTCGCACGACGGTTTCCGGTTTCTTTCTTGTACCAGTCCCAGGTTCCGTCGATGGCCTGCGCATAACCCTCGGCGCTGGAAATCCGGCCGGTGGGAATGATGCCGAGGAAATAGGTGCGGCGGGTTTTTGCATTGCCGCGAAAGCTCGATTCCTTCCAGATTGTCGCCATTTGCACCGCGACCGGCACACCCCAGTCCCGTTGTGCCTTCTGCATATCGCGCAGCCAGCCGGGGCGCTGTTCCAGAATGGCGCAGGCGTTTTCCTGATTGGTCGGCGGACGGGATGTCCCGACGCAGGAGCTTAGCACAAGCACGAAAAGAACTGCGTATTTACGCATTTTGTTGCCTCAAGGTTTACTGCCCGGATATTTTTATCCTTGTTGGGAACAGAAAACCCGAAAACGGCTGAAAAAGCAACAAGCCTATTCCACGGGCAGTTTCAGTTCCTTCGCCTCGGCATTGCTTAGCTGCTCGCCCTGCTTGCGTTTCAGCAGGATTTCGCGGGCGCGGGCATAGGCGTCATCCTGCCAGAAAATCATGCAGCCGTTGCAGCCCTTGCCGCAGCACCCCTCGGTGCCGACGCGGTTGGTCTTGAAACGGCGGGTGCGGTTGTCCTCGCCGATCGATTCCGCCAGCGCGTCGCGGCGTTTTTCATAGGCCGCATCGTCGCGTTTGTCGGCGGCTTCCAGATTCTGCACCAGCTTGTCGAATTTTACCCGGTTCCACTGCTCCTCGCTCAGCGCCTTTTCCTTGCGCAACACGGTGAAGGCGGGGAAGCGGGCGCGCAGGTCGTCGATGTCCTCGTGGTCGAACAGGCTGAAGGGGAAGCGCACGGTGGTTTGCGAGCCGCCGTGGATGACCTCCTTGCGTTCGCCGGTATCGGCCACCTCGAAATCATAGGCGCGCAGCAGCACGGTTTCGCGGCTGATGGGCGAGACGAAGTCCAGCACCTCGCCGGCCTCCAGCTTGTTTTTCACATCGACCAGGAAGGCATCCTCTGTCACTTCGCGCACCACGCCGGCATATTCCCACTGCGCCATACTGGCCGTGTGTTCATAATCATGCGCATAGTTCGACAGGCGCCCCTCGTGAAACGCCAGCGTATAGCCGCGGTTGCCGACGCTATCGAGTTCACGCAGGTATTTGCGCGGGTTCCAGTTGTCGGGATCGGCATAATAGTCGTCAATCGCCATGCGATAGGCCCGCGCCACCACGGCGACATAGTATTCAGATTTGCCGCGCCCCTCGACCTTCAGGCTGTCGACGCCGATGCGCAGATAGTCGTCCAGCTTCGGCATGATGCACAGATCGCGCGAGTTGAGGATATAGGAGCCGCGCCCGTCCTCCTCG
>Ga0256839_1001902_pt1 | contig 24439 bp, 24 predicted proteins | sample 354166metaG_FD_185968 | JGI IMG/M metagenome (GOLD analysis project Ga0256839, IMG submission 185968) | Hydrothermal vent microbial communities from Mid Atlantic Ridge, Atlantic Ocean - 354-166 | ecosystem: Environmental > Aquatic > Marine > Hydrothermal vents | place: Atlantic Ocean: Mid... | reverse complement strand
CCCATGATCTGGAAGATCTTCCAGCTTTCGTGTGTCAGCTCGGTATCATCGACCGGTAGCATGCCCGGATGCGTCTTGCCCTTGTCATGATTCATCAGTCGTGGGTCCTTGGTGCTAAGATTCCGGGATTGCCCGGCCCATTCATTCGTGAATGGGCGGCATTCTAACCCGGATTTCTCACCGGGTGGCGAGATGATCGCGCAGGGCTTTGGATTCACAGGGGATTTTGTGAAGGAGCGAAATAACAGTGTGTATTTTCGACTGAACAAAATCCCTTGTGGATTCAAAGAACAAGCGAGGGCTCGTCGATCCGGTGAGAAATCCGGGTAAAAACCTGAAATGCAGACCCTCCTCAGCAAACGGCGCTACCATGACTGACAAGCATCGCCCACCACTGATCCTGGTCGACGGATCATCCTATCTCTACCGCGCCTTCCACGCCCTGCCGGCGCTCACCACCAGCAACGGCCAGCCTACCGGCGCTGTTCGTGGTGTGGTCAGTATGATCAAGAAGCTGCTGCGCGAATACCAGCCGACCCACATGGCGGTGGTGTTCGACGCCAAGGGCAAAACCTTTCGCGACGACCTGTATCCGGAATACAAGGCCACGCGCCCGCCGATGCCAGATGAGCTGGCGCAGCAGATCGAGCCATTGCACAACATGATTCGCGCCCTCGGTATCCCCGTTATCGTCGAGGAAGGCGTCGAGGCCGACGATGTTATCGGTACGCTGGCCAAACAGGCTCGTGAGCAGGGCTTCGATGTGCTGATCTCCACCGGCGACAAGGACATGGCGCAACTGGTGGGTGACCACATCACCCTGATCGACACCATGACGGATCGAACCCTCGACCCGGCGGGTGTGGTCGAGAAGTTTGGCGTGCCACCCGAGCGAATCATCGACTATCTGACGCTGGTCGGCGACACCTCGGATAACATCCCCGGCGTCGACAAGGTGGGACCAAAAACAGCGGTAAAGTGGCTGGAGAAGTATGGTTCACTTCAAGGCGTGATCGACAATGCCGACAAGATTGGCGGCAAGGTTGGCGAAAACCTCAAAGCCGCGCTGGAGCAACTGCCACTGTCACACGAACTGGCGACCATTCTGCTCGACGTGCCATTACACGAAAGTATTGACGACCTTCAACTGAAACCGGCGGATGATGATCTGCTGCGACAGCAGTACCAGGATCTCGAATTCGTTACCTGGCTGAAGGAATTGAACCAGGCATCGGGCGAGACGCCGCCAGCCGATGGCAACTATCGCGCTATCGTCACCGAACAGGAATTCGACGAGTGGCTCGACAGCTTGCAACAGGCCGAGCTGATCGCGTTTGACACCGAAACCACCAGCATCGACTACATGCGCGCCGAAGTGGTCGGCCTCAGTTTTGCGGTGCAGGCAGGAGAGGCGGTTTATATCCCCGTTGCCCACGACTACCCCGGTGCCCCGCCTCAGTTGCCACGTGATTGGGTGCTGGAGCAACTACGGCCGCTGCTCGAAGACGACGACAAGGCCAAGATTGGCCACCACCTCAAGTATGACCGTAATGTGTTGGGCAATCACGGCATCACCCTGCGAGGTATTCGCCACGACACCATGATGGAGTCGTATGTGCTCAATTCGACATCGAGCCGACACGACCTCGACACCCTCTGCGAAAAACACCTTGGCCACGAGAACATCCACTTTGAGGACGTGGCCGGGAAGAAAGGGGCAAAACAGCTGACCTTCAACCAGGTCGATCTGGCCCTCGCCATCCCCTATGCTGCCGAGGATGCCGACATGGTGCTGCGCCTGCATGAACATTTCTGGCCACAGCTGAGCGCCATTCCGTCACTGCAAAAACTCTACGAGGAGATCGAAATCCCGCTGATCCCGGTGCTTTCCTCGATCGAGCGCAACGGCGTGTTCATCGACGCTGGGCTGCTGAAACGCCAGAGCGGCGAGCTGGCGAAACGCCTGCAGGAGATCGAGCAGCAAGCGCATGATGCGGCGGGTCGCCCATTCAATCTTGGTTCCCCCAAACAGTTGCAGCAAATCCTGTTCGAGGAGCTGGGCCTGCCAGTGATTCGCAAGACGCCCAAGGGTCAACCCTCAACCGCCGAGGATGTGCTGCAGGAGCTGGCGCTCAGCTATGAGCTGCCGCAACTGATTCTGGAGCACCGCAGTCTCGCCAAGCTCAAATCCACCTACACTGACAAGCTGCCCGAGCTGATCAATCCGGAAACGGGTCGGGTGCACACCTCCTACCATCAGGCGGTCACCTCCACCGGCAGGCTGTCATCATCTGACCCCAATCTGCAGAACATCCCGGTCAGAACCGAGGAGGGGCGCCGCATCCGTCAGGCCTTTGCTGCACCCGAAGGCAAACGCATCGTAGCGGTGGACTACTCGCAGATCGAGCTGCGTATCATGGCGCACCTCTCCGGCGATGAGGGTCTGCTGAAGGCCTTCGCCGAAGGCAAGGACATCCACAGCGCCACCGCTGCGGAAGTATTCGGCGGCGACCCGGACGACATCAGCCCCGACAAGCGCCGCGCCGCCAAAGCCATCAATTTCGGCCTGATCTACGGCATGTCGTCATTCGGCCTGGCCAAGCAGCTGGGCATTGGTCGCAACGAAGCGCAGGAGTACATCGATCTCTACTTTGCCCGCTACCCCGGCGTGAAGGATTACATGGAATCGACCCGCGAACTGGCGCACGAGCAGGGCTATGTGGAAACCGTGTTCGGGCGGCGGCTGTATCTACCGGACATCAACTCACGCAACAACCAGCGCCGCCAGTATGCTGAACGCACCGCGATCAATGCGCCGATGCAGGGCACCGCTGCCGACATCATCAAGATGGCAATGATCCGCGTCGATCGGTGGCTGCAAGAGAACAAATCCAGCGCGATCATGATCATGCAGGTCCACGACGAACTCGTCTTTGAAGTGGATGAAGCAAGCGCCAGCGATGAAGCGAAGAAAATCGCAGCCATCATGGAATCCGCCGCCAAACTGAAGGTTCCACTGATCGCCGATGTCGGCATCGGTCGCAACTGGGACGAGGCGCACTGACCCGTATTTCTCACAAAAACAAACAAAATGTGACGCGGTTCCTTGAAATTCGCAATTCACTGTTGAGTGAACAGATCTCTGTGGTAGACTTAGCCGTGTTAACAAGCGCTTAAGCCCAGCGCTTCCCCCGCTATCCTCCCTGAGCGGGGGGCTGGCTCGAATCCCCAAATCGAGCCATAGAATTACCCCGGCCTGTCCGCTTTGGCCGGGGCTTTCTTTATCTGCCGCTCGTCATGTTGATGTCTCATTACCCAACCACGCGTCGAGCCGCGTGTAGAGACGATCCAGCCCCAGCCCCTTTGCCGCGGAAAAAACCTGTACTGTCGCTTCGATATTTTCGTTCGCCAGCTGCCGTTCGACCGATGTCAACGCCTTCTGCATCGCCCCTCGCTTCAACTTGTCCGCCTTGTTCAGCAGAACATGGGCAGGCAATCGTCTGTCGCTGCACCACGTCAGCATCTGCCAATCGAATTCCGTCAGCGGATGGCGAATGTCCATGACGATCACCAGCCCTTGCAATGCATCGCGACCCTGCAGATAGGCTTCGATCAGCTGCCCCCATTTACGCCGCTCCCGTTCCGGCACCTTGGCAAAACCGTAACCGGGCAGATCCACCAACTGAGCTCCTGTAGGCAGCGCAAAGAAGTTGATCATCTGCGTACGGCCCGGGGTTTTACTAACGTGCGCCAACTTGCGCTGCTGGCACAAACGATTGAGCGTGCTTGACTTGCCGGAATTGGAGCGCCCGGCAAAGGCCACTTCTGGTCCCGTCGCCAGCGGGAATTGCTGTGGCGAAGCACAGCTGATCGAAAACGTTGCGGACTGATACAGAGCTTTCATCGAGTGATTCCTGTGTCGGCCAAGCGGCCGAAAAAGTGGAGAAAACGTAGCATGCGGCCCATTTAACCCTACGGCGCGACCACTCGCCAAGCTTAACTTCCCACAACTTCTGTGGTATAAATGCGCGCCGTTTTTGGCAGATTATAGGCAGCCTGTCGGACGTCCCCGTTTACTGCGGCTGAAACGACGTTTGACAACCTGCACGGCCGCCGTCATTGAACAGATAGGTTTCTGGGAGAAATTTGATGAAGAAATTTGCAGTGGTTGTCGCCGCCGGTTTGGCACTGGCCTTGAGCTTGCCCGTCGTCGCCGAAGAGAAGGCCGCAACCGGAGAAAGCGAATCGCTGTATGGCGTGCCATGGTTGAAAAAGTGTTCTGGCTGTCACGGCAAGGACGGCAACGCCAAGAACCCCAAACGTGCAAAACTGGCCGGACTGGACAAGGCTTATATCGTTAAGCAGTTGCAGGAATTTAAGGCCAAGAAGCGTATCGATAAGGATATGAACAAGCAGGCCGCGCCACTGAGTAAGGCTGAAATGGAGCAGTTGGCCAACTATTTCTCCAACCAGCCACGCAAACCCGGCATGGCCGACGAGACCGTTGCCGAGCTGGGGGAGTCCATCTATCGGGCGGGCAATCCTGCAACCGGTGTCCCCGCTTGCGCTGCCTGCCATGGTCCGGCAGGTAAGGGCAACCCTGCTGCAAAATTTCCCAACCTGGCCAGTCAACACGCGACCTATGTCGCCAAGCAGCTGCGCTGGTTCCAGTCGGGTGAACGCGCCAACGATGCCGGCAAGATGATGCGTAACATCGCCATCAAAATGAACCCGAAGGAGATCGAGGCGGTTTCTCAGTACATCCAGGGGTTGCAACCATAACAGGCTCAATGACGTAAGACGTAAAGCGTGACAAAAAGGTGGCTGGCAGCCACCTTTTTTTTGCCCCGATTTTGCGCAAAATCACCGACTTGGCAGATATGCGATACTTGGGTATTCGCTGACACCACCCATTATTGATCCAGTCCATCTTTAGAAGAGGAAGAGAAGGAAGATGACCATCGACATGAACACCAAATGGCTGCGGCCCGTACTGTTGGCCTTGGCCGTTGTCCCGGTTGCAGCATGCGCCGACGCCGACCAGACTGCCGAGGCACCTGTTGTCGACAATACCGCCCAGGTTCAGGTTGCCGACGCTAGCCAGGCGCAAACCACACCGGTTGCCAGCAACCCCTCAGCCGCTCCACAGCAGTTCACTGAAGGCGTTCACTATGTGGAGCTCTTCGATGCGGTACCCAGCTCAGTGCCGGCTGGTAAAATCGAAGTAGTTGAAATGTTTTGGTACAGCTGCCCACACTGCTATCAAATGGAACCTGAGCTCAATAAGTGGAAGGCATCTCTTGCCGATGATGTTGAGCTGGTACAAATTCCCGGTGTATTCAAAGATCAAGCAGGGAACCCCAACCCGCACTGGGCACTGCATGCCCGCGCCTACTACGCCCTCGAAGCATTGGGCAAGTCAGACGAACTGCACACCAAGATTTTTGCTGCCATCCACGAGCAGGGGCGTCGCCTGAACTCAGTTGACGCACTCGCCCGTTTTGTTGCCTCGCAGGGCGTCGATGAGCAGAAGTTCCGTGACGCCATGAATTCACTCGCTGTGGACACAAAAACCCGCAAGGCTATTGAGCTGACCGAAAAATATGGCCTCACTGGCGTGCCTGCACTCGTGGTTGGTGGTCGTTACCGGGTATTGAATACGGCGATCGCCAGTTATGGTGAAATGTTTCAAATTGTAGACTTTCTCGTCGACAAGGAACGTTCACACTTAAAAAAGGGTGGTTGATTCCAGTCGACGAGCAAGAACGTAAAGAGTGAGACCCATGCACAGCGACAACCCCTGCGTCGGTTATAAGCTAGTTCTCAATAACTAGGGCGTAACTGGGAACTGGCTGGATTGCCCAGAAGCCCCGCCATCTCAGCGTTAAAAACGGGCATTTGCTTCTGAAAATGACCATTAATTAACACGGAGATGGCGGGCTTCAGGAGTAAGCTCAGCAGATACACCCCGTAAGATGTAAGGAATAGACGTGCAAAGGAGCAGGACAACAACCGATCACAATCGGCTCAGACTGTTGAGCTATAACGTGCAGGTGGGCATTCCCTCCAGCAAGTATCGGCACTATGTCACCAATTCCTGGAAACACGTGCTGCCGTTTCCCAAACGCACTAACAACCTCGATAGCATTGCCACGGCAATCTCCGACTTCGATATCGTCGGCCTGCTCGAACTCGATGCTGGTAGCCTCCGCAGCGAATTTATCCACCAACCGGAATACGTGGCCCAAAAAGCAGGATTGCCATATTGCTACCATCAGGTGAATCGAGATCTCGGCATTATGGCGCAGCACAGCTTTGCGCTGCTAAGCCGCTTCGAGGCCAGCCATGTGGAAGAACACCGTCTGCCTAGTACGATTCCGGGGCGCGGCGCGCTGGAAGTCCACTTCGGCGAAGGGAAAAAGAGGCTCGTGGTCGTGCTGGCGCACCTGTCCCTCTCGGCACGGGGGCGCAGCCGGCAGCTCGACTATATCGCCGAGATCGTCAACCATCACGAAAATGCCGTCGTCATGGGCGATCTCAACAGCCCGCTCGATAGCCCTGAAATGCAGCACTTCTTTGGCAAGACGAGCCTGCACTTCCCCGGTCAGACGCATCTGACCTACCCGAGCTGGCGGCCGCGCATGGCCTACGATCACATCATCACCACCCCCGGGCTGGCACTGGAAGATCAGAAAGTGCTTCATGTAAAACATTCTGATCACCTTCCCGTCGCCATGGATATCGACATGCCACACGCTAGTTTGGCACAGCACAACAACCAGACCCGAATGATGGCTTAGCCTGCCTGCCAGTGGACTAGCAGCAACAATGGACCAATCACCCCGCAAGGAAACAGGGGATACCAACAACAGGGAGCAACAAAGATGGATAACACCTTGGAACTATCAATGACCGAAATCGAATTCCAGTTCGAGACCATGGATGAGTTCGATGACGTCGGTGTTTTCGATGTCGAGTCGGAAATTATTCCCAGCACCGAAGTGCTGGACATGAAACTCAAAGGAGCAGTACCCGAAGAAGTTGATGCGCTGAACGTGGATATCAGCCGACGCGGCGGTCTACCCGATCAGTTTGGCATTGACGAAGACGATATCGACGGTTTTTTCGACGATTGACGTCATACCCTTGCCCGTAGCGCCAGATATTGGGCGCTTGGGGCACGCCGATATCATGCCATGATGCATCGACACAGCAGCAGACGAATCGAACGAATTGACAAACGACCCCACGCAAATCCCTGACGACCTGTTGGCACAGATCGAAGATGAGCTTGCCGCAAGCAAGGCCAGGATTCTCAACATCCTCAGCCCCCCTCAATGCGGAGACAATGCGTTTGCCATAGAGGCCGAGCTATCCGACCCGCTACAACTGACACCGTATCGGTCGACAACGGACAAGACGGTTTTCAGTCGTCAGCGAGAACTGCGTTCGATTATCACCAGCTTTGAGAAACGCGTGGGGGACGAGTACGATCTTGGTGTTGTGCTGCGGCAGTTTGCCGATGCCGCCCCGCTCAGACTGTATTCGGTCACCTTCTTCAACAGTGGCGCTGTCAGCTTCATGGGACTGGATTCTTTCGGTCGTTCGGCGAATATTTATGACACGCTCGATCACTTTTCAGTCATCCTGAAAAAGCTGCGGCGGCGCAATAAAAGCAAGCCACGGAAACCCGTCGAGTTCTACACCGTCATTGACCAGGACTAGCAACGCATGAAAGCACTCAACGTTTATGAAGAAAACGCGCTCTACGACAAGAGCGGCGTGGTGTGGGAATGGATCACGCCGAAAACCATGGCGGGAATCGACTGGGAAACGATTACGACCATTCAGACACCGAAGCTCAACCGGCTACAGAAACCCTATCTGGCGCGTTACCTGATGGCCTTTCGTGCCGCCTGGAAGGCGCGCAATGTCGATCTTGTGGTCACCCACGGCGAGCCGACGGCGATTTGGACCGGTATTTTCATGCGCCTGCTGGGGGTCAAAGCCAAGCATCTGGCCTGGGCTTTTACCATGCCTGAATATGACGATTACAGCAGCTGGCGCAAGATGCTGCTGCGTTTTGGCATGAAAAACGTCGATCGGCTGGTGATGTTCTCGGAAATCGAAACGCGCACCTACCCGCCTTTGCTTGGCGTTGATCCAGATCGCTTTCGCATGATCCCGTGGAGTGCCAACGGCGCCACTATCGACTGGTCGGCACCACCGCTGATCGAAGGTGAATATATCGCTGCCATCGGCGGTGAAGGGCGTGATTACGCCACGCTGTTCAAAGCCATGGAGATGATCCCGGAGCGGCAACTGGCCGTGGTTGCCTCACCCAAGAGCATCGAAGGATTGACACCACCACCGAATGTTACCGTCTACTCCAATATTCCATTGACTGATGCAATGAATATTGCCGCCCACGCCAGCTTCCTCGTGCTGCCGCTGTTGTCGGAAACGATTCCCTGCGGCCACGGCAGTATCGTCTCGCAGTTCTATCTCAAGCGCGCCACCATTGTGACCCGCTCACAGGCGATGGACGGTTATGCCTATCCGGAAGACAACGTGCTGGAATATCCGGCGCAGGACGCCGAGGGGTTGAAAAACCAGATCATCCGCCTGTTCGAGGATGAGGAGTTGCGCGATCGGATCGCGGCCAGCGGGTTGAGGTTTGCCGAGAGTAAATGCTCCGAACCGTACACGATCGAATACTTCAACAACTATGTACTGGAATCGGGGTTTCTCGATGGCAATGGCGGCAAACAGCAAGAGCAGCCGCTATCAAGCGCGGGCTGACGGCGACCCTTACCGATGAGCTATCAGTGACGGCGGGAACCCGTCTGCCGGAACACGAATACGAGTCAGGCTCGCATGCGGCACCTCAATCCTGACCAGCGCCGCGTCCGGCATGTCGAGCAAGCTGCCAAGGATCAGACGAATCGGGCCACCATGGGTAACGACCAGGCAATGGTCACTGTCACCGAGTTGCGATAGGAGCGCATCCCAGGCCGCCAGCACCCGCTGCTTCATCGCCCCCGGATCCTCTCCACCAGGCGGCGCGATAGCGAACGGATTGTTCCAGAAGGCTGAAGCCCGCTCGTGATCCTCTTCCCACACCGCGGCGACCTCTTTTCCTTCCCAGTCACCAAAGTCGATCTCGCGAAAACGCGGCTCGATATCAAGTGGAACATCCGCTTCCGTCGCAATCTCATGGGCGAAGGCATCACAGCGCTGCAAGCCTGAACTGAGTACCCGGCCCCAGGGCCGTTCAGTGCCCAGCGCTTGCCGCATCTGCTGATGCCCATCGGCACTCAAGGGATCATCGGTCACACCCCGCAGGCGGAAACCACCGGCCACCTCACCATGGCGCAGCAGATCGACAAAGCGATCCGCTGCTAGCCCGGATTTCTCATCGGGTCGCGTAGCGAGACCGTTCAAGGTGGTGTGATGGTTGGCGTTCACGACCGAAGGCCGCGCAGGCGTAGTCGATGCTACGTTGAGCAGCCCGACCGAGTGAACGCCAGTCAGCGTGCCACATTGGGCGGTCGCAGTAGTGAACTGGTGAGAAATCCGGGCTATTTGCTCAGGCATGTCCGCTTGAGGAAGGCAGGTGATGGCTTCGTATCAGCGCATCCACCGCCAGATAGATGGCGGCAATGACGGCGACATAAGCGGCTGTCACCTGAAGAAACCACGGAAAGTACGTCATCGACTGCTCGGCAAAACCCATTAGGCTCGTCTCTGCCGTGGTCGTAGAGAACAGATAGAAACTGCCACTGGAAATCACGAAGGCGGCACTGGTCGACACCACCACCATCGCAGCCAGCGACATGAGCATCGACCAGTCCTTGTGGAAATGGGCCCGCAACCAACGCCCACCCAACCACAACACACCATAGGCCGGAACAAGAAAACCATAGGCCGAGGAGATGCAGAAGCTACTCACCCTAAACTGCGTGATGGCCAGAAAGTCGATCAGTACGGCCGCGCCCATGAAGACCAGAAACAGGCTCATTCGGCGCAGGAAAAACCCGGCGGCAATAAAGACGGCCCACGATGCATCCGGCAGATGGGTCACGGAGCCGAAGTGGTGAAAGCGAGTGGCGACCATCAGGCCAAGCAGCAGCAGCGCGATAATCAATTCCTGTCTCGGGGTTGTCTGGTTCATAAATACTGCTCCGCTTTGAAGTTCGTTGATATCGCTTGATTATAGGCCCAATGAGCACCCCCGGTCATGTGGCAAACCAGACCAGCGTCACCAATACGGCCACCTCAGTGATTACTACCACGGCACCCAGCACATCGCCGGTGATGCCACCCAGGCGCTGCACAAACGCCCGTCGCAGCCCCGTCAGCAGCAGCGCGAGCATCACAGCCACAGCAAGAGGCGCATAGCCCGGCAGCAGGACGATTGAGACGGCCACGAGAGACAGCACAACACGTACCGCCCGGACAGGCAGGTGGCGTTCCATGGCCGTAGCAATACCACCCTCACGAACATAGCGCGTGGTCAACAGCATGACGAGCACGGCCGCACGCCCAAGCACCGGGGGCAGCAGCACCAGCCATATTATTTCCGATTGGAGTAGCTCCAGTAGCGCAGCAAACTTCAGCAACACCACGACGCCAATGGCACTGACCCCCATCGGGCCGCTGGCCGGGTCTTTCATGATCTCCAGCGTTCGATCCCGGTCGCCAAGGCCGCCAGCCCAGGCATCGGCCACGTCAGCCAGACCATCGAGATGAAGTGCGCCAGTCACAGCCACCCAGAACACCACCAGCAACGCGGCTTTCAATACCTCATGGCCTGGCAGCAGCGTGATCAGCCACAACAGGCTGCCAATCAGCAAACCAACGAGAGGATAGTAAATCAGCGATACCGCCTGAGCCCGATCATTGAAATGGACCTCATACGGAACGGGCAGCGTTGTCAGAAATTGCAACGCCAGGAAAAAACCATTCATTCTTGCGACCGTTTTGCCGGCGGGACGCCGGCGGTCCCAGGGGCAGGGTCATCGGCATCCTGCCGATTTTGTTCGCTGACGGCGGCTTCGGCAAAGGTAGCCATCCGGTCGTGCAAGATGCAGGCTTGTTGCAGCAACGGCAGTGCAACCGCTGCGCCGCTGCCTTCGCCCAGCCTCATGCCGAGATCGAGCAGCGGTTCTGCTTCGAGCGTCGCCAAAACAGCACGGTGGCCGGGCTCTGCGGAGCGGTGGGAATGTATCAGCCAGGGCTTCAAATCTGGCTTGATACGTGTTGCCACCAGCGCTGCAACGGCGCTGATGAAACCATCGACAAGTACCGGGACGCCGAGCTGGCCGCAACGCAGCAAGGCGCCCGTCAACGCGGCAATTTCAAAACCGCCCAGACAGCGCAGTACTTCGAGGGGGCGATCGGTAGCAGGCGAATGCAGGCGCAATCCCTGCTCGATGATCTCGGTTTTACGCTGTACGCCCTCCCGCTTCAGACCCGTGCCCGGCCCAACCAGCTCGGCGGCAGGTTGACCCAGCAGCGCAGCGGCAATGGCCGTTGCAGCCGTGGTATTGCCAATACCCATTTCCCCGCCGATAAAGAGGTCGGCCTGTCGCACGGCATCGCGGCCGGCTTGCAACGACGCCGCAAGCTGGTCATGGGTCATCGCGGCAGAGATGGTGAAATCGGCAGTACCCGGGCCCAGTTGCAGATTCGTTACACCCTCCATGCCGCTGGTGTCACCCAGTGTTCCCAGGTTGACGACCATGAGGTCGGCAACATGATGGCGGGCCAGCACGCTGATCGCTGCGCCACCACGGGCGAAATTGCGCACCATCTCGGTCGTCACCTCTGCCGGAAAAGCGGAAACGCCACGCGCAGCGACACCATGATCTCCGGCAAACACACAGATGCGAACGTTCTCTATTCGTGGTCGTTGGCGACCTTGCAAGCCGGCTAACTGGACAGCCAGTGCTTCGAGCCGACCCAATGCACCCGGTGGTTTCGTCAGCTTATCCTGCCGCTGTTCCGCAGCGGCTTCAGCCCCGCTATCCGGCGCCCGCAGCGGCTCATCTACCCATGTCACGCTCACAATGGCTCCCCTTTCAGCAGCTGCGGCAGGCCCGCGATCATGTGAATCACTCGATCGCTATGACGCGCTACTGCCTGATGCAGCCATCCCGCCTCATCGACGAAGCGGCGTGACAGTTCACCCAACGGCACAACGCCCGAACCGGTTTCATTGCTGACCAGAATGATCTCGCTCGGCAACGCTGAAAGCACATCGAGGAAACGCGTTTTCTCCGCCACCCATCCCAGCGCATCATCTTCCATCAGCCAGTTCGTCAACCACATCGTCAGGCAATCGACCAGCAAACAACGCCCCGCCGCTATCTGCGATTCGATGGCTGTGGCCAGATGCAGTGGCGACTCCAGCGTGACCCACTGCTCGGGCCGGCGCTCGTGATGGTGCTGAATACGCGAGGCCATCTCCGCGTCTTGCGCCGTCGCGGTCGCTATATAGGTGACGGGTAGACAGGTTTCAGTCGCCAACTGTTCGGCGAATGCACTCTTGCCCGAGCGGGCGCCACCGAGAATCAACTGTTTCACTACGAATCCACCACGCAATCGAGGAGCTGGCGCTCAAGCTGCACGCAATCCGGTTTGTGGCGGGTGATCAGTTCGACTCGGCTGTCATCGGCTTGCGCCAGCGGCAGGCTGGTCAGCACTCCATCTGCCATATTGAAGCCGACGACACCCCGATTGGTCAGAACAACCGCCTTGATCCGTTCTGCGTCAACACCCGACAGCAGCAGATATAGCCGCTCGTGATCGAAGACAAAATCCTTGCCGAAGATCCAACCGACACTGAAGAATCCTTCCTGCTCCCGGGTTGTGCAGCGAAAACCCTCCGCAGGCAGTGACTCATCCACGGCATGTACACCGCCCTCCAGGATCGCCATGCAGGCAGCCGCTTCGGCCTCCACATCACTGCGGGGATGTGCCGCCGCAAGCCATTCCGGCTTCACTGCGCCCTGGCTGACCACATGCAGCGGCGTTTCGCCCAGACCCATGTCATCGAGGAAGACGCGCAAGCCCTCGACCTCCTCTGCCTCGTAGAGATCCTGCTTGTTGGCGACAATACAGTCAGCTACTTCCAGCTGCTGGCGAAAGGTGTCATGACCGGCATAGCGTGGATCGACGATCTTGCGCGCATCCACCAAAGTAATCACCGCGCGCAGGTCGAGCACAGCCCGATATTCCGGCTGCTGCAGCACCTTCACCACCTCCTTCGGATGCCCGAGGCCGGTTGGTTCGATCAACAAACGTGCAGGCTTCGCCGCACTGATGAGTTGATTCAGCGCCACCTGCATCGGCAATCCCGCAGCACAGCACATGCAGCCGCCCGGCACCTCACGAATGAACACCTCGCCCTCGCCAGCGCCTGCCAGCAACCCGGCATCGATACCAACGTCACCGAATTCGTTGACAAGCACGGCCCAGCGTTCCGTCGTCGGCTTATCACGCAGCAACGCCTGGATCGCCGTGGTTTTACCGGCACCAAGAAAACCCGTGATGACGTTGGTGGGAATCGGGTGATCGATGATCAGGTTCAATGGAGAAGCTCCTGACTGTCTGGCCAGAGGATATAGCGGCCGGTGCTAGCGCTACTGTAAAAAACCAATCAAAGCTCCACCCCTTTCTGCGCCTTGATGCCGGCGCGATAGGCATGTTTGATGTCACGCATTTCGGTAACGGTGTCGGCGTAGTCGATCAGCGTTTTGTCGGCACCGCGACCGGTAATGATGACGTGCTGCATTGGTGGGCGGGTTTTCAAGGCTTCGATGACTTCTTCGATTGGCAGATAGCCCAGTTTGGTGACGATGTTCAGTTCATCTAGCAAGATCAGGTCGATGCCCGCGTCCTGGAGGAAACCGAGCACCAGCTCCCAGGCTTTACGCGCGGTTGCGATGTCCCGTGATTTATCCTGCGTTTCCCATGTAAACCCTTCACCCATGACATGATATTCCACCTCGCCGGGGAAGCGTCGGAAAAAAGCCTCTTCGCCGGTGGAAAAACTGCCTTTGATGAACTGCACCACGGCGACTTTCATGCCATGTCCAAGCGCCCGTGCAACCATGCCGAAGCCGGAGCTGCTTTTTCCCTTGCCGTTGCCGGTGAGTACGATGACGATGCCACGTTCTTCCGTCGCTTTTTCAATACCAGCATCGACCACTGCTTTTTGCCGCTTCATACGATCGCGGTGTTTCGAATTCATTTTGTCAGTCATTCAATCCCTCTGTTCCAGTCTCCGCCATATATGTCGCGCAGTATGACGATGATTGCATGGGCCGCGGCAAAAACCGAGGCATAAAGTGCGGTCGCTCTCAAAAAGCGGGGATAGTACTTGAACGTCTCCCGCCAATAATTCGCAATAGTGGTGTTGTCGTACTGGCCAGAAAGCCAGTGGTACGCGCCATTGGAAATCACAAAGCAGACACTGGTTGAGACGACAATAACCCATGCCAGCAGAAAAATGTCTTTCACACTGCCGCGATATTGCGCTGCAAACCAACGCCCACCCCACCACAAACTCGCGTAGGCCGGAACAAGAAACGTATAGGCGGGAGAGATGCAGTAAGCTTCCGCACCCCCTTGCGTAATCGCGAAGTAGTCGATGGCAGCGGCCAGCGCCAGAAACAGCGCCAGCCACCGGCTCTGGTGAAGGTAGAACCCGGCTGCGATGAATATTGGCCACGAGGCATCAGGAAGCAGCAGCGCTGAACCAAAATGCTGATAACGGGTGATGATCATCAGTATGCCCAACAGCAGGGCGACAGCCCAACGCCATTGACCGTAGATATCCGCGTCCGGTATCGAAACTGCGCGATTGTTCCTCATGATCGTCCCTTTTTGATGGTGAGTCGCGCATCCAGCGCGACTCAATTGCGTTTCAGCTACGGTGCATCACAAAATGTGATGGTGCTTGGATTCAGTACCGTAGATATACGTTCCTCGATAACGCTTCCGTCACTCGCTTTGATGACTTTAATTCCGGGGTCGGTCGCATCCGCCATGCTGATCCACAGCTTCCCGTCAGTGTCGACGCCAAGTCCCCCAATGCCGATACCGGAGATACCTGCAACCACGACGGGCTCTCCAGCCGCATCGGCATCAACCTGCCCTGTAGCAGGGTTGAAACTGTAAAGTGCATTATCGGTAAATCCTTTATAGCCAATAATGTAGCCTTTGGTGGCCGAGGTGATCTCCATACCGGTGATCAGCCCAAACGGATGGTTATCAGCATCGCCATCATCGAGCACCAGCGTTACCCTATTATTGTCTTTCGGATTGATGGAGACGATGCCACCGGCGTACTCCGGATCCTGACCGGAAAAAGAATTGCCGTAACGTCCAATCCCCTGTACGTAAATCAGCCCATCGTCCTGACTGTATTCGATGTCGCCGGGATTTTTCACCGGCAGTAGAATGCCCTTGAGTCCGTCAGCTGCCGGTTGGGTATCCATTTCGGTATCCGTTTCGGTATCGATTACCACGACATAGGCGTCTTGCGGTGCAAAAGTCTCATCGAGGCGCTGCAAGGTAATATAGGCTTTTCCATCGACAACAATCCCCTTATCCATATTTGGAGCGCTGCCGATGCTGTATGCACCAAGATCAATTTCACCGATCTTGAAGTCGGCCTCCGTTTCCGCCGACGGATTGACAATCCATAGTTTGGGGCTGCCATAGCGCAGCAGATAGGCTTTGGTTGGAGATATGACAAGCAGGTCATGCGGGTTGCTGCTGGCAGTCTCGGTACCATCACTGGCTTTGGTGGAATATTGGTAGATCGCGGTATCCGGTTGGGCTATATGGAAACGGGCAATGTTCTCTCCCTGGAACCGTTCGATACGGTAGAAATATTCGCCGCTGCAACGCACCGTGATGTCGGAAATCGTTGGGCTGAGTTGTGTGGTGCCCTCGTAAGGCACTTCCGCGGAAAAAACCGCATGTGCGCCAGAACTGAAATCTGGTGCGATCGTCGCCACGACCGCTTTCTGGCCCTTCGGCGTAGTATCGGTGGTATTGGTATCATCGGTGCCACCACCGCGGGTGAGCTGACAACCATTGAGCGCCACCAAGAACACACTGCCAAAACAGACAGCCGCTAGATTTTTCCGCATATCAGGTTCCACGATTTGTACCTCCAGTGTAGGTTATAGAAATAAAAAAAGAGCGCCCCGGTTTTGGGAAGCCATTGAAGTCCTCGTAACTGTCATCATTGAGGTTGCGCAATTCGGCGGCAACCTTGACCTGTTTGAAATTCCAGTCCAGACCGATGTCATGCGTCGTCTGATCTTCTGCGGGCAACAGGTTCGCGGTGTCATACCAGCGATCGAACTTACCCAGATATTGATAGTAAATCCGTCCGCGGGAGAGGGGATATTCCAGCAATAACGAAGTGGTGAGCGCTGCCTGACCGGGTAATTTCTTCCCCCGAAATGCGGGAAAAACATTGCGGTTTTCTGCATCCTGGGCAGTACCCCGAAAATGCAGTGCCAATTTATTAGCGAATTTCGCCACAAGCGCCCATTCGACACCACGGATTAGCGCACCCTGGATGTTGATCGATTTGCCTATGCCGCGAGCATCGTAAACCCGGCCAATGGCGTCACTGACATCGCTATAGAAGAACCCCAGGTTGAGCGACAGTGCTTCCACGCGCTCGGTAATATTGGTGGCACGCCATTCGAACAGAAGATCGGTATTTATACCGCGCTCGGGTTTCAATGAGGGATTGCCGACAAAAAGACCTCGATCGCCGAACAATTCGAAAAACGACGGTATCCGCTGATATTTTCCGATATTTGCCGCAATGGATATCTTTTCGTTTACATGCCACTTCGCCCCTAGTCGAGGCGAGATTTGGTGGTCGCTGTTATGTTGCTCAAGCAACTCACTGCTGAAACCGCTGCCGCTGACTGAAAAGTCATCCTGCAAGCGCTGATAGCGGAGTTCCGGTGTGAGCAGCAATCGGTCATCATGAAAAAAAAGACTTTCCTGAACTGTGGCTGTCACCAGCCTCCGCTTGGCACGGCTGGCGGGATCGGTGCCGCGCAGGTCGATAGCATCATAGCGTTCGTCAGAAAAATTGATCGTGGCGGCAAAAGTTCTGCTCTCTCCAACATGCTCCCAGTAATTTCCTACGGCTGTCAGATCAGTACGCCAGCGGCTATATTGCTTGCCTAGCCCGATTGTGCCAGCGCGATCGTCATAGGTTTCGCGGTTGCGGGAGAGATCGAGATTCAAGCGTGTGTTCCATGCCGAATCGAACAACGCTTCAATACGCCGGTTCAGTTGCATACGGCCTATCTGCGTCGCCAGTGATGCACGATTGTGAGGGGCGTTTTTCCAGTCTGGAATCTGCTGTTGCTTGTCGAACCACTGTAGACTGGCGTCATCCCGAATCAGCTCACTGCGGTGACCCAATTTGAGCAACAGGGAGCTTTGCTCAACCGCACTATTGTTGCGGTGATTGTCAAAGTCGTCGGCGGCGTTGAGGCGGGTTCCATTATCATTGCGAAAAGGAAAATCGTTGTCGCTTTGCTGCCAGCTTAAAGAGACCAGGCCATCCCACTGGCCACGGCGACCATCGGCCAGCAGTTCCGCTTGACGAGTACCAAAACTGCCAGCCCCGATCAGCCAGCGCATTGAGGGGTCACGTCCGGGCCGGCGGGTGCGCAGATTGATGGCACCACCCAGGGAGGCCTGATGCAGTTGCACCGGCGTCACGCCACGATAGATTTCCACCGCTTCGACTTGCAGCAAGTCAATATTCGACAGGTTGACTCCCCCGCCGGCAGAAGCATTCAACAACAACCCATCAAGGTAGATCAGAACCTGTTCGCTCGATGCGCCCCGCAGGGTTGCGCTGGAAAACCCGCCCAGGCCGCCGGACTCCCTGATTTGCAGGCCGGTTTCATGGGCCAGTAGCTTGGGCAAGCTTGCCCCGGCGCGCTGCAAGGCTTCGCCCTGGACGACCGACGCCGCACCGGTGGTCTCTGACAACACGACATCGCCAATCTGCGCATCGCTGCCGTCACCTTCCACCAGCACCGCATCGAGCTCAGATGAGTCAGCCGCCGCCAGGCTGGCCGCCACGCTTACAGCAAATGGCACCATGCCGCACCGAACAGCGGCAAAAAAGAGCGGAGGTAGCCGGTCAAGACACATCAGGCCGCGCCAACAGCGGGGCTACTCGATCTCGTCAGAAAGGCGGCGGTTTGAAGCCGCAGCGAAGAATTGAAACAAGTGTTCAGCAACATGATCCGGTTCCCGCATGCCACCCGCATGCCGTTCCTTCGGGGTTGTACAGCAGGCCGGTATCCGGGCTCGCAAGTCGGGGTATACCCGCTTCATGCGCCTTCCCGTGAAGGATCACAGTGGCTTGGTGGGTGTGGAACCCACAACCGTGCATGAAGTACGCTTGCTTACCGTTGCGGGGGCAGCGCCAGACTCTCACTGGCTTCCCGTTTAACGCCGTGAAGGCGCACCTGAGCAATGGAAGGCGCGAATTTAGCGACAAACGGTGGGCGTGTCAAAGTGGAAGCACGGCCGTGGAAGCACGGCGGTGACGCTAATGGGTGTGGGTGCTTTGCCGCACAATGCGGCCGGTGGTCGCAGTGAGCGTCACTTTGGACGCTGGATTTTCCACTGTTTGACGAGATCGTAGCGTAGGTTTCTGGGTGCGGGGCGGTTGATCAGGATGGCGAATGGTCGGCCGCCGTCGCCGGGGCCAAGATAGCCCGCCAGGGTTCGGATGCCGTTGAGCGTTCCTGTCTTGGCATAAACACCGCCGCGTTTGGGTAGCAGCTCTTTCCACGGCTGGAATGCTTGCAACAGTTCAGTGAGCTGACGCGCAGTCAGGCGATTGTCGCGCGACAAACCCGACCCTTCGACAATGCGGAAATCCTGCCAGCCAAATGTCTCTGCAATCTCTCGCTGCGCATGGCGTATCGCTTTTTCCATTGTTGCAGGTGCGCCATAAGCCTCGGCGCCAAGATTCAAGAACAGCTGGTTGGCGATAAAGTTGGTGGAATATTGCAACATCGCCTTGAGTACATCCGGCAACTGTCGCGAATTCTCATGCCGATAGATGAGCTTCGCTGTCTCGGGGACAGAGCCCCGCCGTATTCGCGCATCCACTGTGATACCGGCATCCATCAGCTTTCGACGCAGTATCTCGGCGAAATAGGTGCCACTGTCTTGTGCATTACGAAGATTGATGCGCTGCGCCTTGCCATCGACCCATCGCCCCAGTTTTCGTGCGGTCTGCGTCAGCGGTGTCTGCGCTTCAGCCGATTGCAGTTTGCCGTGCTTGCGACGCAGATTGACGGTGTTGAAGTTCACCGCCAGCGCCGCGGCCGGCGCATCGTAGGGGTTGTCAGTTCTGGCGCGACCTGGAATGTCGATGTCGTTCGCATAGTAACTGGTATCGATGCCAACGCCGCTTACTGCGCTCAAACTCACCGCTTTGAGCCCCTGCGCAATCAACGCCAGTTCCTCCGAGACGAGCATCGGATCCCCCAGACCATGAACCCAAAGCAACTGATCTTCATCAAGGTAAAAATCGGTGGAAAAGCGAAAATCAGCACCCCAGTGCTTGATCGCCAGCCAGGCGGTAAGGATCTTGATGGTGGAGGCGGGAACCAGCGGCGTATCGGCGTGGCAGGCATCGAGCGTTTCTCCGGCGCTGTCCAGTAGCAGATACCCGGCACGGTCGAGACCGCATACCCGCTCGTCTGCCGGGGCGGCGGAGAGCTGGGAAGTGGACAGCAGGAAGATGATGGCAACCGGGTGCAACACCCACCGCATCACGCCGTGAAACCTAGGCAGTGTTTGAGGTCTATCCATATACGCATATAGTAGTGAGAACGGTTATCATATACCTTGCCATTATTGGCAGGCATTACTCAGGAACGTTGCATGAACAATCAAGATCTCAGAAAAGCCGGTCTGAAGGTTACCCTGCCGCGCATGAAAATTCTGGAAATTCTGGAAAACGCCGAGGAGAATCATCATACCGCCGAAGATGTCTACAAGGCACTGCTCGAATCGGGGGAGGAAATCGGTCTGGCCACCGTCTATCGCGTGCTTACACAGTTTGAGACCGCCGGGCTCGTCAAACGCCACCATTTCGAGGGCGGGCAAGCGGTATTCGAGCTGGCGGGGGAAGGTCACCACGATCATATGGTATCGGTAAAAAGCGGCAAGGTAGTTGAATTCTATGACGACATCATCGAAGAGCGTCAGCGCGCGATTGCCAAGGAGCATGGCTTCAAAATGACCAGCCACACCCTGATTCTCTACGGGGAGTTTGAGGACGAGTGAACATCTCGACAATCCATCGCTTGACATCTGCGAATGAGAGTGAGTATTGTTTGCATTCAAACAACCAGGAAAGCAGATGCTCACTTTTGCCCGACAATCCGCCATGGCTGAACCCATGACAGCCGCACTCGACCAGCATGAAGGCATTCCGGTCGTCGACCTCGACAACGGTGCCTGTGGCTGCGTTGCGCGCATCGACGGCGGCCGCGCCATGATTCAGCGGCTGATGAGCCTGGGCATCACCAAGGGCAGCGAGGTCGAAATTCTGCACCACCGCGGCAAGAGCGTGGTCGTTGGGCTCAACGGCAACCGGATTGCGCTCGGCGCGGGAATCGCTAACCGGATCTTCGTGGTGCCATTGGCATCCTGCAGTCACTGACCATGGGCAAATCCTGTCACGATTGTGCCACCGACAATGCAGCTGCCCCTGGCTCGCTGCAGATTGCACTGGCGGGCAACCCCAACAGCGGCAAGTCGGCGCTGTTCAATGCACTGACAGGCATTCGTCAAAAAACCGGTAACTGGCCCGGTGTCACCGTCGAACGCAAGATGGGCACGTTCCGGCTCGGTGAACATGACGTTACCGTTATCGACTTGCCTGGTATCTACTCTCTCGATGCCAGCTCCCTGGATGAAAAAGTCACCAGCGACTACCTGCTCTCGCACGAAGCCGATGTCATCATCAATGTCATCGATGCCACCAATCTTGAACGCAATCTCTACCTTACGGTCCAGATGCTGGAGATGGATGTGCCGATGGTGGTTGCGCTCAATATGATGGACATTGCCCAACGCCGCGGCATCAAGATCGATATCGACAAGCTCTCGCAACAGCTTGGCTGCCCCGTCGTTCCTGTCGTCGCAACGAAGGAAAAGGGGCTGGAAGCGCTAAAGCAGGCACTCGTACAGGTCGTGGCAGGCGAACGTGCCACCGGCTACCGGCTGGCGCACGAGGAGGTTGTCGAGCAGGCCATCAGTGACCTGATCAACGACATCGACTGCGACCGCCAACACTGCGTCAAGCACTGGCTGGCGCTGAAACTGCTCGAAGGCAACGACAGCTTGCTACAACAGGCCGATGACCATCTTCGCAACAAGGTGAAACGGTGGCAGAAGATTATCCGCGACCGCTCCGGTGAAGATACCGACATTCACATCGCCAGCAGCCGCTTCAGCCACGCCCATGCGCTTGCCCGCGCGGTCATCAAGGAGCGCGGCAAGCTCGACAAGACCCTGACCGACCGTATCGACCGCGCCGTACTCAGCCGCTGGCTCGGCATTCCGATCTTCATGGCGGTCATGTATCTGATGTTCATGTTCGCCATCAATTTCGGTGGTGCGTTCATTGACTTCTTCGACGGCATGGGTGCCGCGCTGTTCGTTGATGGCTTCGGTGAATTGCTCACCAGCCTGGGCGCACCGCAATGGCTGGTGGTGTTACTGGCCAACGGTATTGGCGGTGGCTTGCAGGTGGTGGCCACCTTCATTCCCATTATCACCGCGCTCTATCTGTTTCTCTCGGTGGTCGAGGACTCCGGCTACATGGCGCGCGCCGCGTTTGTCATGGATCGCGCCATGCGCGCCATTGGTCTACCCGGCAAGGCATTCGTGCCGCTGATCGTCGGGTTCGGCTGCAATGTGCCCGCCATCATGGCCACGCGCACGCTGGAAAACGAGCGTGAACGCAAGCTCACCATTTTGATGAACCCGTTTATGTCCTGCGGCGCCCGGCTCCCGGTTTATGCGCTGTTCGCTGCTGCCTTCTTCCCCAACAACGGGCAGAACCTCGTGTTTGGCCTCTACCTGATCGGCATTCTCGCCGCCATCGGCACCGGCCTGATCATGAAGCGCACGTTGCTACCCGGACAGAGCACCGGCTTCATGATGGAGCTGCCGCCCTACCATGCGCCTGCCGTAAAAGGCGTGCTGCTACGCACCTGGGATCGCGTCAAGCTGTTCCTGAAAGACGCCGGCAAGGTTATCATCATCATGGTGGTTATCATCAACGTACTCAACTCCATCGGCAAGGATGGCAGCTTTGGCAACGAAGGCACCGACCAGTCGATCCTTAGCGCTGTCAGCCAGGCCGTCACGCCCGCGTTCGCGCCAATGGGCATCAGCGAAGACAACTGGCCGGCCACCGTTGGTATCTTCACCGGCATCATGGCGAAGGAGGTCGTCGTGGGGGCATTGAACTCGCTGTACACGTCGTTGAGCGCTGACGAACAAGTTGCCGATGAACAGCCCTTCGATCTCTGGAGCGCTATCACCACGGCCGCCGCCACCGTGCCGGCAAACCTCTCCGCCGTCGGCGACGCCCTGCTTGATCCGCTCGGGCTGAATGTCGAATACGCCCAGTCTACTGACGCAACAGCCGAGGAGCTGGGGGTCGAAAGCGGGGTATTCGGTGCCATGCACCAGCGCTTCGACGGCAAGATCGGTGCCTTTGCGTACTTGCTGTTCATTCTCATGTACTTTCCCTGTGCTGCCACCATCGGCGCCATCGTGCGTGAAGCTGGCGCGCCCTGGGCTGCATTTGTTGCCACCTGGACCACCGGTGTGGCCTACACCACCGCCACACTGTTTTACCAGATCGCCACGTTTACGCGTCACCCGGGCAGTTCCGCCGCCTGGATCATCGGGCTTTCCATTGTCGCAATCGCCAGCATCATGGCGCTGAGAAAGTGGGCCGGCCGTAAGCCCACCACTACGGCGCAGCCGGCATTCGGGCGCGGCTAATGCTGCTCGATATCAAGGCCTACATGCAGCAACGCCAACACGTATCGCTGCGCGATCTCGCGCTACACTTCGACGCTGACCCCGAAGCCATCCGCGGCATGCTGGATAAATGGATTGAAAAAGGGCGGGTGCGAAAATGCTCAACCGCAGCCTGTGGCGGCTGCGCCTCGAACTGCTCCACCGCGCAGCAAGAAGAAGCTTACGAATGGGTGGAACTGCCGCAGCGATTTATTCAGATCAACGTCGAGAAAAGTGATTCCGCCAATGGCTGACGCCCCCAAGCACTTCCCACTTTCGCAAAACCGGGCTGAGAGGGAATTCCAGGGGGGTGCACTGCTAGCTCAAGCGCTTGTTAACTCCCTGGTCGTCCTTGAGATAACAAAACCCAGGCCAAGCAAACATCCCCGCCAAAGCCGCAAGGGATGAGAGCTCGGCCAACTGATCGACACTTACTGCCTAGGCAGCGTGAACCTGATACTTCTCCTTCATCTCACGCGCCTTGCGTGCCTCTTCAGGGCTGTAAGCGCGTCCCTGCCACAGCATCGTGTAAGCAACCTCTTCATTTCCGTTTTCACAAAGCGCCAGCACATCCTTGAACAATGGCTGGAAAGTCTCACTCTTATGCGAAGCTTCATGCTCCTCAAACGAGTTCCAGAAAGTGACAATGAGCGCCTCACGGTCCTTCAGCTCGGTTTCTACCGCACGTCCAGCGGTTGAGCCTTCATTCGAAATCTCACCGCTGTTAAGCGCGACAAAACCACCGACAAAACCCGTATCGGAATGATAGGTCTTGACGTTTTCACACAACAGCGCGACGCGCTCCTGCAAATCATCAACTGTGTACTCTGGTTTCAGAATAACGCGGTTGATGGTCACCACCCCGCTGGGGTTAAAGTTTGGAATTAAAGTGTTCATATTCATACCTCCGATTGACGGTCGCCGAAAAACACGTGGTTTGCGACAACCCGTCTGATTACTGGTGAACGGATCTTCACCGCTATTTCATACTATTCTAGTCAAGAATAAGCCGTTGTAAATAAACCGTATTGATATAGATATTATTTTTTCTTATAGATGGATAGGTCGGTTATTGAACGAACCATGCCACCGGAGCGACAAAGACCATCTCGGCACTCGCCAACGGGAATGGGTAGACAACGATTCTTCATGTTCGCATTCTGGAAGCCATGAGAGGGTAAGGGAAGATCGACCGCCAGTACCTTCATTCAAGACCTGACCCCGAAAAGTGACCCCGAAAAGTGACCCCGAAAAGTGACCCCGAAAAGTGACCCCGAAAAGTGACCCCGAAAAGTGACCCCGAAAAGTG
>Ga0256839_1001901_pt1 | contig 24448 bp, 18 predicted proteins | sample 354166metaG_FD_185968 | JGI IMG/M metagenome (GOLD analysis project Ga0256839, IMG submission 185968) | Hydrothermal vent microbial communities from Mid Atlantic Ridge, Atlantic Ocean - 354-166 | ecosystem: Environmental > Aquatic > Marine > Hydrothermal vents | place: Atlantic Ocean: Mid... | reverse complement strand
GCCAGGCGCGACAAGCGGGGATCGCACTGGTGACCGAAGACCGGAAACGGCTCGGGCTGTTCCCGCAATTCAACGTTCGCGAAAATGTAAGCATCTGCACCTTGAATGATGCCGCCCGTGGCGGATGGGTGTCACGGCGGCGCGAGCGCGATGCGGTGGCCGCGATCGTCCGTCAGTTGGCGATCAAGACGGCCGGTTTGGAAAGTCCGATTGCCAGTCTCAGTGGAGGCAACCAGCAGAAGTGCATCATCGGTCGCTGGCTCCTGACCCGGCCCAAGATCCTGCTTTTGGATGATCCGACGCGTGGTGTGGACGTCGGCGCCAAGGCCGAACTCTACCGGCTGATGGACCAATTGCGCCGCGACGGGATGTCCATGATTCTGACATCCAGCGAGCTGCCCGAGCTGCTGGCGAACTGCGATCGATTCCTGGTGCTCAGTGAAGGCCGCTTGGCCGGTGAATTGACACGGGCCGAAGCGACCGAGCAACGGATCATGGAGCTGGCCACATTGGGCGCTGCCATGAGCGAGTAAATCGACCGGTTTCGCCGTGGTTCAGTTGGCCGAGCGCGTCGAACGAGCGGCCGGTTCTCCGCGGCCGATCCTCGAGGTCAACAGCGCAAACCGATCGCGGACGTCGCGATCGAGCGAATCGAGCTGGAGTGCCAGTCGTTGCATGCCGTCGTTGTTGACTCGTGCCACTCTGGCGATCTGCTCCACGAACCGCATCGTCTGCGTGAAGTTCTGGTCGACGGTCCGGCCGACAACCGGATGGAGCGCCTTGGCCACCACCTCGGCTCCCGCATGGTCCAGTTTCAGGAACACGTCCATGCGACTGGTAATGCGCGTCCGCGAGGGCGTGGGATAGTTGCCCGGGACGACTCGCGAACGCAAGATCATCACGCACCGGCCGTGAATGGGTTTCTGAGTCAGCGAACCGGAGTACTCGCCCTCGGCGTACATCACGTGCAGGTCGTTCGAACCGTAGACGAGCTCGACCTGACTCTTGGTTCCCGCACCGTCCGTTGCCTCCATCACGTACGGCTTGGTGCGCTTGAGCGAACAGCGGGTGATCCCCATATGTCGCCAGATATCGACCACCACTTCGGGATGCCGCACCAGGAAGATGTACAGGTCGGGGTCGCACTGGATCGTCTCTTCCGGCATGCGGCGAAATACGGTGGTGTGTTCCAGAACATCGCGCAAACGAGCGGCTGCCGGCCGCGTCAGTTCCCCCCAGGGAATCGTCCGCTCGGCCTCGCGCCGCGCCGCTCGGGCTTTTCCCAGTAAAGGCAATTGTGCGTGGAGTGTGGAACCGCCGGCCAACACGATAGCCGCCGCAACACTCCACCAATTGGGAAAACCGGTACGGCTTCCAGTTGATGAACGACTCATCCCGATCATGTTCCCCCCTGGAACAGTCCTGTCCGCTGTGCACGGTCCACACGTTTTGGATCGCTGGGATTCGGGGCGTGCGACACGGATGTACCATTCATGGTCGGCCGGCTGCGAAGGGGTCGATGAGTTATTCTTTGCCGGACCGGCAAACCCGTCCACTCCGGCGAGAATCTGGGAAACCTGGCAGGTGTGGCGAAGGAGGCTCGCCGTTTGCTCTTGCAAGCACTCCGCCAAGGTCGGCACAATCCGCTGGGAGGATGGTTCGACCTGGCTTGGGAAATCGGAAACATCCGGTGGGGGAAGGAGTCGAGATGGGTGTGGTTCAGCGACTTCGTCAGTTTGCCCGCGCGGCTGCGCTGCTTGCCGCGGTAGCCGCTATCGGGTTTCTTTCGTTGGGCGGGGACACCTGGATCGTCCAACGGGTTGCCCGACACATAGCGCAGGGAGACGCTCGGCGTGTCGAGCGGCGCCTCCGGGTGGCTCAGACCTTGGGGCCTCATGGCGTACCGCTGCTGGTCGCCGGCCTCTCCAGTGACAACGACCAGATTGTGCATTCAAGCCACCGAGGCCTACAGGAATTGCTGTTGGCCTGGCGGCACCTGCCACCCACCGAGGCGGCCGAAGGTATGCAGGTGATGAGCCGAGAACTGGCGCGTCAAGCTCCCGGGTTTTCACCGGAGGGTCGCCGTGTGGCCGAGCTGGTCGTGCGGGAACTGCTCGACTGGCCGATGGCACCGGCACTCGGTGTGCGTGACGAAGTGCTGGCCTACTGCGAGCGAGCTCTCCGATCGCTGCCCGTCGCGCGAGCCGCCGATCGATCCGCCGTGCGGCGGGTGGCATTCGAACCAACCACCGGAGAACCGGAGGCATCCACGTCGACTCCTGCCGAGTCGGCCGGCCCGGCGCGGGCCGAATCCGACACGGACTGGTTTCCGGAATGGTTGCGGCTGCCGGGCGGCGGCCTACCGTGGAAAGCGGAAAACGCGTCGCCGCTACCCCCGTGGCAGCCTCGGTTTCCCGATCCGGACCGAACCGATCCGCAAGAGCCTCGCCGAATCGCTCCCCCGCCCCAGCGCCCCCCTCAGCTCTTCCGTCCCAAGGAAGCGAGACCGCTGAGATAATACGTGTCCGAGTGTTTCGTTGGGACACCGGTGCGTCCTACGCGCCCGTCGCCGACGCTGCCCTCTTCAGCCGCCATCGCGTCCCCTCAAATCTCAAATTTCAGATTTCAAATTTCGAATCTCAAATTTCAGATTTCAAATCTCAAATCTCGAATTTCGAATCTCAAATCTCAAATCTCAAATCTCAAATTTCAAATTTCAAATTTCAAATCTCGAATCTCACACCTCACCCTTGCAGGCGCAGCCCGCATTAGGCCAGTGTGTCGATGCGCGCCGCCGCGTTTTGCAAAAAGGTGGACGCGCGCTGCAGGCATGTTTCCACTTCATCGGCATAGCCATCGGCCGACGCGCACCAGGCCCGGTTGATCATCCGCTCGCCCCCTGCGAAGTCGGCCATGACCTGGCCATAGACTCGCAAACCGAACTCGCGCACCAATGCGCTGCGGGCGTCCGCGAACTCCGCCAAGTCGCGTGCCAGATGCTCGTCGATCCAACCATGCACGTCATAGACTTTTTCCGGCGACCAATTCTCGAGGAATCGGAACAGCGCTCCGTTGATGACCTTCAAATTGTCTTGGAGTCCTTCGATGGTGCCGACCACCTGTTCGGGGCCGCCCATCCCGCGCCGGGCCGTCATGCGCAATAACACCACGCCGATGGCCGCGACAGTCAACGTGGTGGCATACATGGGCCAGGCGATCGTCGACCACGGATCGTCGGCAACTTCCGCACTGCGCACCGTCACAAAGGCGGCGGCCAGGAATCCGCACCACAGGAACACGTGTCCGGCGACTCTTGCGAAAGGCATGATGGTATTTCCTCGTCAGATCCAGATTCGATGTCGGCCGAGTCAAAACAGCATGTTGCCGATTTTCACGAGCGCCATGCCGACGCCGATCAGGGCTTCTCCCACGATGAACCCCGCGGCAATGGGGACGCCGGTTTCATGTCCGAACTCCTTTCCCAACCAGCGATCGGAGACCACGCGAAGAATGTTGCCGAGGGTGTAGGTGAGCACGATGGCGAACGGCATGTAGAACCCCAGTCCGATCAATACGCCGATGCCGCCCAATCCACTGAGTGCCAGGACGCCGCCGAGTCCCGAACCGGCCAGGTAGCGGTAGGCGGGGATGTCGTTTTGGGCGATCCCCTTGAGAACGGTGGCCAGCGCCGTGCCTTGGGCGGCCGGGAGTTGTTTCGACCCCAATACATAATGTTTGTGCAGGGCGTACATCACCACCATCACCACGACCGGTCCGAGCCAAGCACCGATGAACTGAGCTATTTGTTGGCGGCGGGGGACGGCTCCCACCAGATATCCCGATTTCAGGTCGAGCATCATGTCGCCGGCTTGAGCGATCGCCACGCAGATCGCCGTTCCCAGTACGACCGCCGCCAGGATGGCGGGCACCGTTGTCGTTCCGCGGATGGCGATCACCAGCAGCAAGGTGACGGCGATCAGCGTCATGCCGGAGAGCGGATTCCAGTTCGTACGGCCGACGCATTCCGACACGATCACACCGGCGATCCACACCCATACGGTGCCCAGCGCGGTCATGACCAGGGTGCGCACCGGAGTGAGCGACGGCACAACGTACCAGCAGCACACACCGAGCACGACGGCCGAAAGCAGGATTCCCAGGTAGAGCGACCAGGCCGGTAGTTCTTCGGCGTCCTGGTGTTGGCCCGAGCGGGACGCGTCGTGCAGCGAACGGATCGCGCTGATCATCAGCGGAAGTGCACCGATTACGCCGCCGATGGCAGCGCCGACCAGCATGCCGATTCCCGTCGGACGAAACAATTCGCCCCTCAACTTGCCGGCATTGTCCATCCATTGCGCTACTTCTCCTTGGCCGAACACCGCTAGGAGCGGTGCCAGGAGCCAATAACAGATGAACCCACCGACACCAAACCAGAAGCCCCCCTTGCCGGAAAGGTAGCCGACGCCGATTGTCATGACGGACAGAGCAAACGTGATGTTGAGGTACGGCGGAAGTCCCAGATATTTTCCCACGGGCAGTTCCGGGTCCGCTTCGCCGGTTACCCAGTCGAAAAAGAGCTTCATCAGCGCGGCGAAGATTCCGCCGCAAAGCAACAGCACTGCCTTGCGCGTGCCGGCTCCCGGAGATCGCAAAATGGCGGCGACCGCAATGCCGCCGGGATACGCCAGGCGATCGAAGTCGATCATCTGTTTGCGCAACGGGATCACAAACACCAGCCCCAGCACGCCACCGGCAATGCAGGCCAGTACGACCACCACCGGATTGAACTGCGTGAACATTTCGGCTCCCGGCAGCGGTTGCTCTTCCGATGCCAGGATGAACAAAGCGACGAGCGAGAACATCATGCCGGCCGAGGCGCCGTTGACGGCCGAGGCGATCGTCTGGTTGATGTTGTTTTCGATGATGCTGGTGCGCCGCATCACGCCGCGCAGGATGCCCCAGCCCAAGATGGCCGCCAGTTCCGAACCCTCGATCGAGAATCCCAACAGCAGGGCCGCGTAGGCGATCGACACGGCGATCAGGATGCCCAATATCCAGCCGACTCCAATGGCTGCCCAGGTCAACTCGGGGTAACTGCCGTAACGAATCGTGCGGCCATCCGCCGTTAACGAGGGCCGGCTCTCGTTTGTTCGCTCGCTCATTTCGCCTCCCATCGCCATCGCAAGGTTCGACGCATGGAGACGCCATCATAGCAAGCCGAAAGGGCGATGGCTACAATCCGGATTCCCGCAAGTGCTCGCGCAGGATCCGAGCGATCTCCTGGGAGACCCGGCGAGACAGCAGCAACTCCATGTGGAGTGCCGGAACGTAGCACTCGCTGCTGACAGGGAGGACTCGAGCGCTCGTGACCGGCACGACTCCATCGGCGGCTCCATAGCCGGGGAGCGAGTGGGCCGTGCCGATGATCGAGTGGAACTTCACGTGGGAACTGCGCGGCAGGTGCTCGATCGCCTGCAACAAGGAGCTCTTGGGAGCCAGCATGTCGACGCTGTTGGGGGGCCGGTGTCGGAACTCTTTCTTGAATACCCCCGGATTGTCTCGGACGACCTTGCGATGGGCCTGCATCGCCTGGGTGTTGCGGCCGACAGTCGCCACGCACAGGCTGCTGATTCGACCGGCATAGGGGGAACCCCGATGAGGCGTCCCCACATAGACCAGCCGGCGCACGAACGGAACCGGTTCGAAAAAGAACGACTGCTCGAGTATTTGCCGGCTGTTCTCGTCCATCTGCACGGTCTGGATGGGAACGCGAGCCGCCACGTTCCACAACCGGTCCTGACTCGAAGCGACCTGCAACTTGCCCACCAGACCGCCCATGCTGTGACCAATCAGTACCATCCTCCCCAGGCCGGGGTCGTACCCTTGCGGATCGAGTCGACTCGTCGCCTCGTACAACTGCTGTCTCAAGATGGACGACGTCACCACAAAGTTGCGCGACGCATCGTATTCGTATACCCAGAATTCGTAATTCCGCTCGATGCCGGGCAGCACTTGCAACTCATTGACCACGTTGGCCCATGCCAGCCGACTGGAAAACAGACCGTGGATGAAGACGACGGGGATTTTTCCTCGACGGTGAGGCTCCATCATCCACAGTCGGGCTCGAACGGGTGGACCCGCCTGCCATTGCTGGATGGACTGGATTTGCTGAACGGCACCGGCCGGTCGACCCAACTGGCAGCGCTGCGCCCGTTTGAGGGCCCAGGCGATGTAGGCGGAGAGATCGCGCGCCAACGGGACACGCCCCAGCGTCATGGTGACTTCCTCGACTCGGCGCGGATCGTACAACTCCAGCGCAGCGACATGCGATACCGACGGAGTCGAGCCGGTGGTGGGAACGGTGTCGTTGGAGTGAGGGCGAATCAGGGCCGTTGCCGAGAAGGGGACATCGTGACTGAGAAACGGATCATCGGAAGATCCTTTGCGCAGCACGACCAGCGGGACACCGATACCGGGAGTCGCGTAGCGCACCTGGAGGGGCGGCGCCGCATAATCCCCGACCAGCTCGATGTGATTGAAGTCTTTGGGCTTCCAGTAGAACCCGTTCAGCCGCGGCTGGACGATCACCTTTCCCATCGGCGTCGGCACGGAAACTCCTCGAACCGGATCCCATCGCTTGTGGCGAACCGCTTGTTGGAGAAACCGCGCGACCGACGAATGGTAGACGTTCCACGCTCGCTTGGAGATCGGAGGAGCGGATCGCGGATCGGGGGGAACGTGCGGCCACACGTTCCAGATCGCCACGTAGTAGAACTCGAGGCAGCGGGGGGAACGGAGTTGCTCCAGTTCGACGCCGGCCGCGTAAGCCACTTCGGCGCGCTCCAGGCCGTCGGCGGGCCAAGGTGGCAGGGTATGGTCCCACAGCACGGCTTTCGGTCGAGCTTGTTCGGGAGCGCCGATGGCCAGCCACATCAATTGGTCGAGTGGATAGGCGGCCGGGTACGGCGACTTCGGCTTGGCGAACTGGGGCGGCTTCCAGACCACATAGTTCGCGGAATGAAGTGGGGAAGAGGCAGCCGTGATGGCCCATGTGGCCAGTGCCAACCATGTGACAGCACGGACAGGGCAAAGTCCGGGGCGCCGGTCCGGTCGTCCTCGCACAGCCTCGCGTCCCACCATGGCCATTACCCCCGAGTTCCTCTCATGCACAGGCGTACGCCTGCTCGTCCGGCAAACATAGCTCACACTGTAAACCGTCGACGGAAAAAAACACCCAATCCACACTCGTTTCGCAAGAAGGTGGGACGATTGTATCGATCATCGGGACTGTCGTTCCCTCGCGGCTGGAAAGCGGGGCTGCCGGCAGGTAGAATCAAGGCCGAGTCTGCCGGATCACCGAAGGAGACAGCAATGACCGAACGAACACAGAGAGTGGGGCGTCGCGAATGGTTGGCGGGAGCCGCCTTGAGCGGCATGGCGGTCGTGACCCGCTCCGTTTCCGCCATCGAGCCGATTCCCCGCACGGGCAAGGCCAAATTCAAGTCGAGCATGGCCGCGTACAGTTATCGGAAGCTGCTCAGCGGCAAGAACTCTCGACTCACGCTGTTCGACTTCATGGACGATTGCGCCGCGTTCGGGTTGGATGGAACCGAATTGACGTCCTACTACTTTCCCGATCCGGTGACGCCGGGATTCTTGAGGAAGCTCAAACATCACGCCTTCTTGCTTGGACTGGACATCTCGGGAACTGCGGTGGGCAACGACTTCGGACATCCACCGGGACCCGAGCGGGATCGACAGCTCGGGATGGTCAAGGAGTGGGTGGTGAGAGCCGAACTGATGGGAGCGCCGGTGATCCGCGTGTTTGCCGGTCATCAAAAGAAAGGGCAAGATCCGCGGCAGACACACCGGTGGATGGTGGAGGGACTGGAGGAGTGCTGCGATTATGCCGGGCGGCACGGTGTTCACCTGGCGCTGGAGAATCATGGCGGACCCACCGCTACCGTGGAGGGCCTGCTGTCGATCGTGCGCGACGTGAAGAGCCCCTGGTTCGGCGTGAACCTCGATACGGGCAACTTCCGCGACAAAGATCCCTATGCGGCCATCAAGCAGGCAGCCCCGTACGCCGTCAATGTGCAAGTCAAGGTGTCGATCCCGGGCCCGGACGGAAAGTCGCAGCCGGCCGATTTCGATCTGTTGGCTCAGATACTCGCCGACTCCGGCTACCGCGGCTATATCGTGCTGGAATACGAAGAGGCGGGTGACGTGCGGGCCGAGTGCCGCAAGTACACGAAGAAACTCGAACAGGCGTTCGGCATCCGGGGATAGGGCCGAGGCAGTCGCCAGTCCCTAATTTCCCTGCAATTGACGCTCGAGCTGTTCGAGTCGCCGTTGCAACTGTCGGATTTGGCTTTTGGTTCGACTGATCTCCTTGCGCAATGCCTCGTCATCGCGTCCGAAGTTCTTCGGCGGAGGCATCTTGCCCGATTGCAGATCGGCCAGCATCGCCTGAATCGTCTCGGCGGGAATGGCGTCCGATTCGACGCGCCCGGCGCGAGCGATATTGATGCCGACCGCCTTTCCGTTCAGGTCGACCAGCGGGCCACCACAGGCGATCGGTGGAATCTCCGAATCGTGCTGCACGATCTGGGGGAATCCGCTGCGACGCTTACTCCGCGGGCCGCTCATCGAGTTCATCTGTTCAAATCGTCGAGCGGTCATGTTGGGTGGCGTTTTCAACTTGGCTTTCAACGTCAGTTCCTCGTCGCCTCGCCGCACACGGACCTCGATGGTGTCACCGGGAGCGTGTTTGCCGATGGCGGTGAACACATCTTCGACCTCCTCGATCGGATCATCGGCGATCTTGAGCAGCACATCGCCGACCTTGAGGCCCGCCTGGGCGGCCGCCGTTCGCGGCACGAGCTGCACGATCGTGACGCCTCCTTCCCGCAGATCGGTGCCGATCCCCAGGAAGGCGCGAGACGAACGGGGCCGGCGCGTCGCCACACTGATTACGCCGACGGCGACCACCGTTCCGTCCGGCGCCGGTGTGACCACCAACGAGCCGACAGGGTCGGCCTCTTTTTTCCATTTGAGAGGCACGCCGCCGTGCGTGCCCTTCACCTCGGGCCGCAGCAGCGCCAGATCGGTGGCCGAATCGACTCCCACCACCGTGCAGTTCTGCAGACTTCCGTCGGGATAACGGATCGTCACGTCCCCTCGCAGCTCGCTGGCCTTGGTCAGCACATCACCTTCACGATTGATCAGAGCTCCCAGTGCTGCGGGCTTGCCGTGGGCGAGGATTCCGACAGTCGAGAGAGCGGCTCGCCGCGCGACGCTGCGAAACCCGCCCAGCACCGACGCATGTTTCTTTTCGAACGGCCGTGGCTTGGCATCGCGCCTGGGTGCTCCACCGTTCTCCGCGAAATAACTGGGCGGGAGAATCGTTGTGAGCGGGATTCGCGTTCCTCCCGTGCGACCCTTTCCATCCGGCCCAGCTTCCTCCTTGAAAGGATCGAGCAGTTCCTCCACTTCCGGAGGCAGCGACAACTCGTCGCCGCTCTCCTCGTCCGAGGCATCCCCCGGAGTCTCACCCGGTCGGGACCCGAGTGCGACCGTCAGTGACATCTCTTTGTCGCCACGAGAAAGCCGGATGTTGACTTGGCTTCCAGCCATGCGTGCGGCCACGGATTCCACCAACGAATAGGTGTTCGTCAGTAGGTAACCGTCGAACGATAGGAGCACGTCGTTCACTGCGATTCCGGCTTGGGCGGCCGCGCCGTCTTCCTCCACTTCCACGACCTTGAGCCCCTCCCGGTCGGCCGCCGGTTCGACCACCACACCCAGATAACCGGCTCCCGCTGGAACCAGCAACTGCCCGAGTTTTCCCCAGCGTCGCTTCTTCAGCAACTCGTCCCAATCGCGATGAAAGACGTCGATCGGTACGTCCCGGTTTTGAGTGGTCGAGGCGGCGATCGAACTGTGGATGCCGACGACTTCACCCTTGAGATTGAACAACGGACCACCCGAATCGCCGCCGATGACCGTGCAATCAGTGATCAGTCCGAACGGACCGTCGGTGGTGGTGATCACTCGGCCCAAGCGGACCGGCGGAGTGCGCCCCCGCTCGAAACCACCGGGATGCCCCAGTGCGATGACCCAATCTCCCTGTTTGAGATCCGCCGAGCGCCCCATGGAAACGTGCGGCCATGGTCCCGGATCGGTGATCTTCAAGATGGCGGCATCGCGAGTTCGATTGGCGCCGAGCGACTTGGCCTGTACTTGCCGGCCATCGCTGAGAATCAGTCGTACGGTGTCGTCGCGGGCACCGGCACTGACGTGAGAGGCCGTCAACACATATCCGTCCTCGCTGATGATCACGCCGCTGCCCGAGCCGGGGCCGTTGAGAACGCACACGGTGGCCGGGATCGCCCGCGCCGCCACCTCGCGGACCTGCTCCTGCAGCCGCAGCAGTGCCTTGGCGACCGCCGCCGAGGCGGATCCGGTCGCGGCCAAAACCAATCCCAGACCGAGCACCGCCGCCAGGCGGAACCCGCTTCCCTTTCGCCATCGACTCGTGCTCGCCATCGACATCGTTCCTCTTGGCATACTACGGTAGAGTGTTAGAGCCTGTAACAAAACCAGCCGAACCGCTTCCCGGCCTCGGGCGTGTTGCTTGCGGCATGGAGTTTTGTGACAGCCTCTTACTTTATCCCATCTGCGCGCCGTGCACGCATGTTTCGCTGCCTTTCGATTCTCACCACCACGCCTACAGCCTCCCCCCTCCAGCCTTGCGGGCGCAGCCCGCGTCAGGGAGCGACCCGGCCGGTTCGATAGGACCCGCCCACGCCCGATACCTCTATCGTAGCAAACGGGGCACTCTTCGTGGATACGTATCCAACCCCGAGTTCGTTCAAAACGGTCGGTCGCGCCCCATTTCCAGATGCCATAGCAGGAACGATAATCTCATTCACAGCCCGCACGCCTAATCTCCTTTGTCTGAGCGAGGGAATCGACTATGACGTCGATCATCGAGCCGTTCGATCAACCGTTGGCTTCCAGTACGGAATGGGATTCGCCCATGTTCCGACTGGCGCAGCAGCAGTTCCTCCGCGCAGCGGAAGTCATGCAATTGGATGAGAATATCCGAGATCGGCTGCTGTTCCCGCAGCGGACGCTGATGGTCAGCTTCCCCTGCCGGCGGGACGACTACCGCAACGTGGAAACCGTGTTCGGCTACCGAGTCCAGCACGTGCTGACGATGGGGCCCACCAAAGGGGGGATCCGGTATCATCACGAGGTCAATCTGGGCGAGGTATCGGCACTGGCGATGTGGATGACCTGGAAGTGCGCGCTGATGCACTTGCCGTTCGGCGGCGCCAAGGGGGGCGTGCGGATCGACCCGACGAAGCTTTCGCGAACGGAAATCCAGCGGCTGACGCGGCGGTACACGATGGAGATCATCAGCATGATCGGGCCCGACAAAGACATTCCCGCGCCCGATCTGGGAACCAATGCGCAGGTGATGGCCTGGATCATGGACACCTACAGCCAGCAGGTCGGTTATTCGGTGCCGGAGATCGTCACCGGCAAGCCGGTGGTATTGGGAGGCTCGCTGGGACGCACCGAGGCGACGGGGCGTGGCCTGGTCTACTTGATCGTGGAGGCGGCTCAACACATCGGTCTGCGACTGAAGCAGAGTACCGCCGTCGTGCAGGGTTTCGGAAATGTGGGGAGCAACGCCGCCAGATTTCTCAGCGAACAGGGAGTTCGGCTGATCGGCGTCAGCGACGTGAGTGGCGGCATCTACAATCCGGACGGACTCGACGTGGCATCGCTTACCGATTACGTGGCTCAACACGGGTCCTTGCAGGGGTATCCTCATGCCGAACCCATCAGCAACGACGAATTGCTGGAACTGGAATGCGATGTGTTGGTTCCCGCGGCCGTGCAAAACCAGATCACTCACGAGAACGCCGCGCGGCTGCGGTGCAAGATCGTTGCCGAAGGAGCCAACGGCCCCACCACACTCGAGGCGGACCGGATCTTGCAGGACCGAGGCATCTTCGTATTGCCCGACGTGTTGGGGAACGCGGGTGGCGTAACCGTGTCCTACTTCGAATGGGTCCAGGACACGCAGAACTTCACCTGGACGCTCGAAGAGATCAACGACCGCCTGCACAAAGTGATGGTGGGAGCGTTTCAGCGCACGCTGCTGCGCAGCCAGCGAGACGGGCTCGACATGCGCACCGCCGCGCTCATCGAAGGGATCGAGCGGGTCGCCAGTGCCAAGCTGTTGCGTGGGCTGTTTCCGTGAAGGGTGGAGGGTGGAGGGTGCGCCGATCACAGTTCCAGGACGGGTCGAGAACGGTCGGCCTTTCCCCGACCACTTCGGGGCCCGAAGTGGGTGAGAAATGAGGCGGCTCAATCCGCTTTGGGCGACTCGTACATGGCGTCAATCACGTCGCGGTAATGTTCTTCGATCACTTTGCGGCGCAGGCTCAGTTTGGGAGTCATTTCACCGGCTTCGATGGAGAAAGGACGCTCGAGCAAGCGGAACCGCCGGACCTGCTCGTACGGTGACAGCGACGCGAGTTGCCGTTGGATGATTGCTTCGAACCACTGCTCGACTCGCGGATCCTCGAGCATACTGGCATCGGCTAGTGCCATATTCGTGTCGCCGGCCGAATGCTGCTCGAAGCGCCGTCGCAGCAGCCGCAGATTGGGGACGATCAGTGCCGCCAGGTACTTGCGGGAATCGCCTACGACCAGGACCTGTTCGATGAGTGGATCTTGGGTGAGCAGTGATTCCAGCAGGATCGGCGAAACATTCTTTCCGCCGGCGGTGACGATGATCTCCTTCTTGCGCCCGGTCACGTAGAGGAAACCATCGTTATCGATCCGGCCGTAGTCTCCGGTATAGAGCCACCCATCGCGGATTGCCTGAGACGTGGCCTCTGGATTGCGGTAGTACCCCATCATCACATGAGGCCCTTTCGTCAGGATCTCGCCGTCCTCGGCGATGCGGACCTGGACGTCGGCGATGGGCCGTCCCGAAGCGCCGCGGCGCACCGCGTCGGTGCGCGAGACGCTGATCACGGGCGATGATTCGGTGAGACCGTAACCGGGCAGCACAGGGACGCCCTGACTCTGGTAGTAGTCGAACAAGTACTCGGGAAGTCCGGCACCGCCGCAGCAGCAGTATTCGATCCGGCCACCCAGCAGCCGCGACACGGCGCCCGGTTGCTCGGCGATCCCTTGTTCGCGGAGGATCCGGTAGCACTTGTCGAAGAAATAGGGGACTCCGTTGAGCCAGTGAGGCTTGAGAACCTGGCAGTCTTCGAGGACGGTCTCGCGATTTCGCGCGAGAGCGAACTCGTTTCCTCGAGCCAGCCACATGTACAGATCGCAGACTCGAGCGAATATGTGGCTAAGAGGAAGCATGCCGAGACGCAGGCCTCCCGGGTCCTGGTCATAGACGGCGGCCGTCGACGTGGCGTTCGTGTAGAGGTTCCGCTGGCTCAGCATCACGCCTTTCGGTTCGCCCGTGGTCCCCGACGTATACAGAATGGTTGCCAGCTCTTCTTCGGTCACTTGTTCGGCGACGCGGCGCGCCGCGTCTTCGGCCCGCGGTCGATCGACCGACGCGGCGAGCGACGGCAACGGCCGAAAAGGAGGCCGGTCGATCGAATCAAGTGAAAACCAGCGCGTGGCGGTTGGAAGCCGCTCGTATGCCTGTTCCAGCCGCGTGGCCAATTCGTTACCCGACACGATCACGGCTTTGGCCTGGCAATGGTCGATCTGGTAGCGGGCCTGCGCTGCCGTAAGGGGTGCATGAAGCGGCACGTGAACGGCGGGCACGAGTTGGATGGCCAGATCGACGATCGGCCACTCGTCACGGTTCTCACTGTAGAACGCGACGCGATCTCGAGGGCCCACACCGGCTTCCCGCAGCACTTCGGCTACCGACACGACTTGACCGGCGATTTCTTGCCACGAGACGGCATCCCAGTGCCCCTCACCGACATGACGGTGAAAGGCGACTTCGTCGCTGGAGTCATCGACGCGTTGCCAGAATAGCCGGGGAATCGTACTCATGCCCGGCATTATAGGCGGCAAATCCACGGCGGTGGCAGGAGTGGGCCGGCTTTAGCGGAGTCTGTTTTCCCGAGGGCGGCCGGCGGTAGTGGCAGCGGCCGAACCGGATTGCTTTTCTTGTTGAGCGTAGAGGACATTGAGTCGCTCCCACTCGCGAATCATCTCGTCCGGCCGTTCGAAGTCGAAGAACACCAGTTGCTTCTGAGGACTCTCCACGGCCATGCCGGTGATCCGCCACTGGTCGCCGCTCTGCTTCCGCACCACCCAGACGACTTCGGCCGCATCGATGGTCCCGTTCGGTCGCGGCTCCTTCCAAATGCAGGCCACGTAGGCGGTATCGCTCTTCCCCTTGGGAAATTCCACTTTGGTAATCTGGTATTGCCCGTCGGGAGAGCCCAGTGGTTCGACCTTCAGGCCGTATTTGGGCATCTCTTTTCTGGCCACCGGAGAGAGCAATCCCTCGACCGTTTCGCGGTCTCCTTTCTTGAGTGCCTCGAACAGCATCGCCACGATTTCCTTGGGAGAGGCCGGTCGGCGCGGCGTGGCTTCCGACTGGCCATGGTCGGTGGTCGCCCTGTCTCCTGCGGTGTTGTGTTCCGTGTCCGATTGCGTCTTCGAGGGTCCCAGATCAATGGCGTCGTAGACGAACTTGGTACCAATCAGAGTCACGGCGACTAAGAGGGCGAGGCTGGTGATCCCTTTCATGGCGAACTCCGTTTGAGCGGGGAGGTGCTCAGCTCCGGCTGTGGTGCGCGAGGCCGTGTTTCAAACCCTGCAACAAAACCCAGCGTGTCGCCGTCCGGCTTCGCGTGCGTTGGTTGCGGCAGGAAGTCTGCGGATAACCTGTTAGGGCGGCGAGTTTCGTTGGACTCGGGTTTGAGGTCAAGAGAAAATGGGGATCCGGAGGAAACTGGGAAACTTGGCCGAGATACCCAACGCCAACCGGGAGTTTTTGCCGGCTGGGGAGGCGATTTGCGTGGGGGACCAACGGAAAGCTCCTCACCCGGATGCCTGCCCCGCTGCCCGCCGGCCGCGTGTGTGGCTAGACTGGCCACTTTCTCGGGTCGCCGTGGGGCCCGGTTTGTTCAACCCTTGGAGGTAGAGGTGGTTTCGGTGACCGATCGCCAGTTGATCCGCGTGGGGCACAGCCCCGATCCCGACGATGCGTTCATGTTTTATGCTTTGGCCAAGGAGAAGATCGACACCGGGGCTTATCGCTTCGAGCACGAGCTGGTCGACATCGAGACGCTCAATCGCCGCGCCGTCGCCGGGGAACTCGAATTGACGGCGATCAGTATACACGCCTATGCCTATCTGGCAGATCAGTATGTGCTTTGTTCGTGCGGGGCCAGCATGGGCGATGACTATGGTCCGATCGTGGTGGCCAAACAGGGACGGCCGGTCGAATCGTTGGGCGATCAACCGATCGCCGTTCCCGGGACCTGGACTTCGGCTTTTCTGGCACTGCGGCTGCGGCTGGGCAGGGATTTTCCCTTCGTGGTGGTTCCCTTCGATCAGATCCTCGAGGCGGTTTCGCGAGGGCGGTTCGATGGGGAGGAGATCGGTGCGGGATTGGTGATTCATGAAGGGCAGTTGACCTACCACGATTCGAATCTCGAGTTGGTCGAGGACTTGGGGAAGTGGTGGAAGGCGGATACGGGCTTGCCGTTGCCTTTGGGAGCCAACGCCTTGCGCAGAGATCTGGGAACGCAAACGATGGCGGACGTCCATCGCCTGCTGAAAACGTCGATCCAGTACGGCTTGGAACACCGCCGGGATGCCCTGGAGTATGCGTTGCAATTCGGACGCGGACTCGACGCCGATTCGGCCGACCGTTTTGTGGGAATGTACGTCAACGATTGGACATTGGACTTCGGCGAAGCCGGCCGCCGGGCCGTACGACTATTGCTCGAGCGTGGCCATCGGGCGGGGGTCGTTCCGCTGGTGAGTCCCGAGTTCGTGGAGTAGACTGAAGTAGCGGGGTCGATCAGGCGACCCACCCTAGCGGCGCTGGCAAGTGCCGGAGAAAGCTGGCAAATACCGTCGGGCACACCGACAGACGGGAGGTGATGGGCGGACCATGGCAACCACAGGCGATTCGGCGGCATCCACGCGGCAGCGTTCCGACTGGCACGAAGCGCTGGCTGCGTCGATTACCCGGCTTACGGATCGCCTCATCGCCGTTCGCCGACATTTCCACCGGCACCCGGAGTTGTCGGGTCGTGAGCGGGAAACGACGCGCCAGTTGAAAGAGTGGCTGGAAGAAGCGGGCGCCGACGTGCTGGTCGCGCCGCAGGGATGTGGATTGGTTGCCGACTTGAGCAACCAGGTTGCCAGTGGTCGAACGGTCCGATTCGCGATGCGGGCCGACCTGGACGCGCTGCGGATCGAGGACTGCAAGCAGGTGCCGTATCGCAGCCGGGTTCCCGGTGTGATGCACGCCTGCGGGCATGATGCCCACTCCGCCATGTTGCTGGGGGCCATGTTGGCCGTTCGTGAATTGATCGATGACGGCGTGGTGACCTTTCCGGTTCACTGCCGAGCCATTTTTCAGCCGGCCGAGGAGACATCGGCGGGGGCTCGCGAGATGATTCGGATGGGGGCCCTGGAACGAGTGGCCACGATTGTGGCGCTGCACGTCGATCCGAGTCGGGAGGTGGGGCGCGTCGGCCTGCGGCGCGGCGTGCTCACCTCGAATTGCGACGAGGTGCAAATCACGATTCACGGCCGTGGGGGGCACGCGGCTCGCCCTCATGAAGCTCGAGATCCGGTGGCCGCCGCCGCTCAGTTGGTCAACGCCCTGTACACCTATATCCCTCGGCTCACCAACAGCCAGGATGCGGTCGTGCTGACCATTTGCCAAGTGGAGGCGGGCGACAACGCCAACGTGATCCCCGAATCTGTTAAGCTCAAGGGGACACTGCGGACGCTCGACGAACCGATCCGGCTGGGGACGATGGAGCACATCGCCCAGATTGCTCGAGGAGTCTCCGAAATCACGCAGACGCGCATCGAAGTCGGCTACGGCGTGAGCGCTCCGTCCGTGATCAATGACCGGGACGCGGTCGACCTGTTGCGACAATGCACGGTGCAAGTGGTCGGCGAAGAGGGAGTGGAGTGGATTGCCAGGCCGAGTATGGGAAGCGAGGATTTCGCGATGTATCTGCAGCAAGTTCCCGGCGCATTGGCCCGACTGGGTTGCCGGGGGCCTCGCCGTGGAGGACGTCCGCTTCACAGTCCCGATTTCGACATCGACGAACGGGCGCTGGCGATCGGTAGCCGTCTGCTGGCCGAAGCCGTGTTGCGCTGGTGGGAGATGAGAGCTTAACCCGCGCTTCGCTCGCGAGGCTGGAGGCCGGAGACTGTAGGGATGGTAGTGACAACCGCAAGCCGGTGCGGGATCCTCGGGCGTCGCGAGGATGGGGTCCGACAACACTCTGGCTGCCGAGTGTGAGTACTCCGGGGGAGCCACCACCGATGGGCAAGATCGAGTTTTCTGCGAACGAGCAACCGACGATCGGTGTAGAACTCGAACTGGGACTGGTCGACCGGGAGACCATGGAATTGACCAGCCGGGTGGCTCAGGTCTTGGAGAAGGTTCCGGCCGAATTACAGCCGTTCTTCAAGCCGGAGCTGATGCAATCGGTATTGGAGATCAACACGCGAGTCTGCACGACGGTGGGTGAGGCCGAAGAGGACTTGCGAGGCAAATTGGCGGTGGCCGAGTCGATCCTGGACGAACAACGTCTGATGCTGTGGTGGGGAGCCACTCACCCGTTTTCCCACTGGCAGTCGCAACAGATCACACCCGACGATCGCTATCTGCATCTCGTTGAGATGCTGCAGGAAATGGCACGACGGTTGTGCACCTTCGGGCTGCACGTCCACGTCGGCGTCGACTCGGGTGACAAGGCGGTGATGATTTGCGACCGCATTTTGCAACACTTGCCCACGTTGCTGGCCCTGACATGCAGCAGTCCGTTCTGGGAGGGACGGGATACGGGACTGCAGTCGATGCGGTCGAAGATCATGGAAGGTTTGCCGACCGCCGGATTGCCGCCGCTGATGCGCAACTGGAGCGAGTACACCTGGTTGATCAATCACATGGTGGAGACGGGCTTCATCAACACCATCCGCGAGATCTGGTGGGACGTGCGACCGCACCACAACTTCGGCACGGTCGAAGTGCGCGTCTGCGACATGCCGGGCAATTTGCGGGACGTGATCACGATAACGGCGTTGATTCAAGCGTTGGTGAAAACGCTCTCCGATCTGATCGATTCGGGAACGTATCAGCACGACTGCCATCCGATGATGGTGAGGCAGAACAAATGGCGGGCGTGCCGTTTCGGCAACCAGGTCGAACTGGTCAACTCGTACACCCACCAAGTCCAGACGCTGGTGGGAACCGTCGATTTCTTGATTGAGCGACTCACTCCGGCCGCCCAACAGCTCGGTTGCTACGAGTATCTGCTCGATTGCCGGCGGATCGCTCGCGAGCCGACGTGGGCCGAACGTCAAGTCTGCTTGTTTCGCGAAACGGGCGACTCCAGGGAAGTCGTGCGACGGCTGACCCATGCGGCTCGAGTCAGCGACCAGCCGCAACCGCAATAGCACACCGCTCGCACGATGCCGCCAACGCTCGCATCGTCGGCGTCTTCTCCGTGGGGTGTGTTTTCGCGAACTAGCCGTCTTCCTCGCCGTCCGATTCGCTCGGTTCCGCGTCGCTGCCCTCGGTTTCGGTGGAAACAGTTGCCGTCTCCGTCATTTCCGTTTCGGTGGTCGCCGCTTCATTCGACTCGTCTTCTTCCAGAATCCGGTCTTCATCCGCGGGATCGATATTCCACCATTTCTTCCGCAGCTCCTCGGGAACCGACTCGCGCCAAATCGCCAGGACTTCCTTTACGTCGATGTGGGGATTGCCTCGTTCATTCCCTTTCTCGCCCGCTTGGACGGGATTGAGCGGAGCCCACAGCATGTCGATCCGAGCGCTATCGCCGTAGTAACCGCCTCCGGTGATGCGGCCTTCCTCATCGAGCCCCAGAGCGTAGTGAAAGTACATCTGTTTGCTCCAGCGAGGCGAACGCTGCATCTCGTAATTCGTGCTCGTGGCGTACACCACCGTCATCTGGACTTCGTACATGCGATCGGAGATCTTCTCGACTTTCGCATCGTACTTGTATGCGGGGTAGTTGAACACGACTTCCCCCACGGCGGTTTCCATGCCGATGGGATGGTCGCCCCGTCCCAGCCAGTTGCAGAACGTGAGGTGGAGCGTGCCCGCGTTGATCACCGGGTCGATACCGCCGAGGAACTCGCTGTCGTTGTACATATAGATTTCGGCCAGCAGTCCTTTGATGTCGGCCGGTGTGAAGGTGACGCCGTTGCGGACCACGCTGTGTTGCGGCTCGGCGTGTCGAATGGCTGCGGCGGTCCAGCCGTTGCAGTGACCGTACCAGCCGGGAACGCGCGGTCGGCGGCCGGCGAACAACCGCAACAGAGGTCTGCGATAGTACGTTTGGCGTCGACCATTGCCCACGTCCTGACGCTCCCACTGGGTGGCCAACATGCGGCCGCCGTGAAACGCGTAGTCGTACTTCGACATGGCTCGCACCGTTCCGCCGCCCCGATCGGGATAATCGTGGCCCGAGTAGGGAATGCGGTAGTCGGGTACCGAACCCTTCACCGGGAGATTCTCGAGTTTGCGTTCCCACTTCGCGTCCCACCATTGCTTATAGGCGAACTCCTGGTATTCCAGTTCCTCTTGCTGGATCGGTCGCACTCGTTGGGCGCTGGCGGAACCGGCCAGCAGCGTCACCGCTACCAGACTCAATCCCAGGCAGATTCTCCGTCGCATGGCTGGCGTCCTCACAATGTCCAAGTCAGTTTCTCAGAGCCCGCAACAAAAAAACACGCCGCAAGTGACAGACTCGAGGCCGGAAAGCGAAACGGCGGGTATTGTTGCAGGCTTTCCCAATGTCCGGTGTTCCCACTGACAACCATAGATTACCGCAGGTGACAAGTCGCGGCGAGGCGGGGCGAATGTGGCAATTGGGTGGAGCCGTTCCCGGTACGGCAACCCCAAGCCCTTTGATGATGCGAGTCGCGGCGGTAAGTCAGGCTCCAGAATCAAAAAAACCCGTCGATGCGCGAGCACCGACGGGAAAACGTCTCGAATCAACTCGAGTTTAGCGCTTCTGGTGCGGCTTCTGGCACGGCTTTTGACATGGCTTCTGGCACGATTTCTGGCACGGCTTCTGGTGCGGCTTTTGGTGCGGCTTTTGGTGCGGATGCTGATGGGGCTTCTGATGATGCTTCTGGTGGGGGTGCTTCTGCGCGTGCTTTTGCGTGTGCTTTTGAACCTTCTGCACCTTCTTCTGGCTCTTGGGTTTCGGAGCCGCCTTCTGCTTTTGAGCCGGAGCCGGCTTCTGGGCCGCCTTGGCAGCTTCCTTCTTTTGCGGGGGCTTGGGAGCGTCTTGAGCCGACGCGATCCCGCTCACTCCCAGCAAGAACAAGCCACAAACTACTGCTGTCAACACCTGTCGCATGATTCAAACCTCCCTAAAACAAGCTACGGTCGAGTCTTGGCGCGAGTCGAACATCAAAGTTGCTCTGACCGGCATACTCTACCCAGTTTACGTCACTATCCCCGGCAGTGAAGTGGGGCGCGGCGTTTTTTGCGATTTTTTTTGCCCGGTTGCCCGTTGTCGTTGATCGGCCGCGTCTGTTGCGTTCGCGGTCTCCGTTTTTTCCGCGTTTTCGCCATGGGCGGCAACCATTTCAGGCTGGGGCGTCGAGCAGGATCAGTCGGGGATTTCAAATGCCCGCTCCTCGCCCTCTACGACAATATAGTCTCCTCTGAGACCCCGTGCCGGAACGACCGACCGCTTCCCTGACGGCCACTCGACAACGATTTCTTGCAGCACGGCCCGCTCGGCCCAACCGAACACCAACCGCCGCTCGTTCGACGCCTGGTATCCGCTTCCAGCCGTCAACTCTTGGGTTCGTTCCCCCGACGTGGTCACGACGGTGACTCGAGTCCCCACGGCCTGGCGCGCGCTGTTCCGCGCGCGGAGCGACAGGGCGATCCAGCCGCCGCCGACGGTCGAGCGGTTGGCCACAAGGCAAGCTGGGGAATATAGTTGAGTAACGGCGAAGTCCTCAAGTCCGTCGCGGTTGTAGTCGAGTCGGGCCATGGCTCGACCGAGCCAACGGCCTTCGAAGTAGTCGCCCAGTTGGCTCGCGGAGAGCTCCTGAAACGCCCCCTCCCCCACGTTCAGGAAGCACTGAGGAGACATGCGATAGGGGATGCGCATTCGCGTTTCATCGACGAGATGGCCGTTGGCGATGACCAGATCGGGGCGGCCGTCGCGGTTGACGTCGATTGGCTGGGTGCCGAATCCCAGCATCCGCAAACTGGCTTCGCCCAGACCGGATCCTCTCGTCACGTCCTGGAACAGTCCGGGCGCGACCTGCCGGTAGAGCGTGTTCCACTCGTCGTAAAAATTCGTCACGAAGAAGTCGATCCGTCCGTCACCGTCAAAATCCTCCACGGCGATTCCCATGCAGGCTTGAGCCCGGCCGTCGTAGTCCATGGCCACTCCCCGCAGAACGCCGATTTCGGAGAATCGGGGGACTTCGCCCGGCTGGGGAGTCTCGTTTTGCCAGAGAAAGTTCTCGGTAACGTCGTTGGCGACGAACAGGTGCAACCGAGCGGGCCGGCGCGGATCGCGCCAGGTGGTGATCCCCAATCCTCGGCCTCGATGCGAGTCCACGCCGCTGGCGGCGGTGACATCTGAAAACGTCCCGTCTCCACGATTGATCCAGAGTCGGTCGGTTTCCGGATCGAACATCATGGGGGGGCAGATCCGACGGGTCCCTTGGCGGTCCGGACAGAGGCGTGTCCGCGCTTCCCGGCCGGCCAGATAATTCACTTCGTAATAGTCGGGGAGGCCGTCCGCATTGAGGTCGGCCAGCAGCAGGCTCGAGGACCACGGTTCACCGTCGACTCCCACCTGGTCGGTGACCTCCTGAAAGGTTCCGTCTCCTTGGTTGCGGAACCAGCGGTTGCGTCCGATGTTGGCGACGACCACATCGTCGAAACCGTCATTGTCGAAATCGCCCACGGCGATGCCTTGACTGAAGTCCCACTCCAGGATGCGTGCCTCGGTGGTGACGTCACGAAACGTTCCATCTCCCCGGTTTCGATAGAGACGGTCGAGCCAACGGCTGTTGGGCTTGGGTGGCCAACTCGCCCCCTGCGTCCACCACAAATCGGGCCAGCCGTCGCCGTCGTAGTCGAGCACACCGACGCCCCCACCGTCGACTTCGACCAGTCGCGGTGCTGCCGGCGGGGAATCGGTGCCGTTGTAATACGAGAAATCGATGCGGGCCTCGGAATTGACAATGGCAAAACGGATGCCCTGGCCGCTCGCCGCAGCCGATGGAGTGGGCTGCTCCGGTCGGACAGTCAACGCGCTCCATGTCGGGACCGCAAACCGCTCGGCCAGTGCCAGCACCTGCGCGAGCGGTTCGGGACGCACCCAGGGCGTCGGTTCCTCCAACGACTTCCCCAATTGCTTGGCCAACGCCTTGGTTTCCTCGAACGGGACACCGAGCCGAGCTTGAGCTTCGGCCATCAGCCGAGCCCATCCCCAGGCTTCCCAGTCGCGCCCCAGCTCGTGCAACGCTTCGATCAGCGGTCCGACTCGAGTCAACTCCAGGGGCGACTCTTCGACTCGCTGAACATATTGCTGCACCTGGATCAACCGCCGCGCCCTCTCGGCCAGCAGACGAGCCGCTTCGGGCTCTCCTTGGTTGGCGAGAATCTGGGACAACCGAGTGTGCGCGCGAGCGTCGGTGGGGTCGAGTTTGAGGACTTCGAGGTAGCAGCGAGCGGCCCCGGTCGGGTCTCCCGCCGTTTCGGCCCACATGCCTGCCGCCATCCATACGTTGGGAACGGCGAAGTCGCCTTCCGGCAGATTCTGCTGCCACTGGGACATGGCCTGCCAAGCTTGCAGTTCACAGAGGCAGATGCCGAGGCGCCCATGGGCTTCCCACAACGACGGATCTTCGGCGATCGCCTGCTCGAACCATTCGCGAGCCTCCTCCAAGCGGTGCTGGGCCCACTGCTCCGTTCCGAGCCCCAGCAGCACCAGGGGGTCTCGAGGCGAGCGCTTGCGAGCGTGCTCCAGATTCTCCGGCGCGCTGACCGTCGCCACCGTATTTGCCAGACTCACCAGTCGCGACCGTTCGAATTCCCCGGTCTTCACGATTGCCAGAAAATGGGGAACCGATTCCCAGCGGCACCCGGCGATCGATAGCAGTTCTGCCAATTCGGTACGAGCCGCGACATCGCCGGGATTCAGCCGGACGACTTCCCGATAACAGACCACCGCCTGGGACCATTTCCCCAACGCATGCTGCAGCAGACGGCCGGCGTTCATCCGCGAAGTGGCGGCCAGGGCGCTGTCCCGGTCGGTAAACGGGACTCGGCGATAAAGCGCCACCGCCTGCTCCGTCTGTCCCAGTCGTTCGTGAGCCACCCCGGCTACGAACAGGGCTCGCGCCGGCGGACTCTCCTCCTTCAGGAGCCCCGCCAATGTTCTCAAAGCTTCGGCCGGCTTGCGGTGCTCGATCAGCTCTTCCGCGTGCTCGATGGTGGCCTCGGGAGACTGCCAGCGACAACTGCTGCTGGCCGCCACGATGAGGGCGAACAACAGCCAGACCGGCGCGGAGGCCGGAGACCGGAGGCGGGCGACTGGAGGGGTGACGACGGAATCCGGGAACGCCGGATTCTTTGGCGTCGGTCGTCGTCTTGTCCGTCGTGTCGGTCTCATCGATCGCTTGATTCGTCGGTCCTATGTTCCGTGGGGAGCCGTTTCCGGTTCGGCGATGCCGTCCCGTTTCGGCCCCGATGTCCGCTGCGCCGCAAACCGGCGAGCCTGGTCCGGAATGTCGCATCCGACCCATCGGCTCCACTCGGCCATCAGTCGAGCGAACATCGGCCCGGGGTGTCCACCGCCCACGCTGGTTCCATCGATGGCCGACACCGGGATCAGGCAGGGTGACGTACTGCAGAGGAAGGCTTCCTCGGCGGAGGCAGTTTCGTGCGGCGCGATATCGCGCTCGGTCCAGCGGAGTCCCAGGCGTTTCGCCAGTTCTTCGACGACGGCCAGGCTCACACCGGGAAGCACATACTCGGCGCGAGGCGTCACCAGGCCCTCATCGGGAAACCAGAACACGATATTGGCCGTGGTCGCTTCGGCGATGTACCCCCGCTGGTCCAGGATCAATGCCCGACTCGCGGCATCCTGCCGCCGCGCTTCCAGATCGGCCAGATAGTAGTGCATCCGACTGCGGCATTTCAGCGATGGAGGCCAGCAGTTGG